>Ga0208898_1000714_pt1 | contig 24650 bp, 36 predicted proteins | sample VirMetDEL_Mar_4_FD_184513 | JGI IMG/M metagenome (GOLD analysis project Ga0208898, IMG submission 184513) | Aqueous microbial communities from the Delaware River and Bay under freshwater to marine salinity gradient to study organic matter... | ecosystem: Environmental > Aquatic > Marine >...
TACTTCAACAGCTTCTAATAAAGCAGAAGGTTTGGGAATCTCATCGACATCACTGAAGAAGAAAGCAGAATCTGGCGGAGTCATCCGCATACCGACAGCCAGAGCGTCGCGCTGAGAATATTCCCGGACCCAAGGACTAGGTGCGATATCCGGCGGCGGCAGTTCTACGTGCAGTACTTGAATTTTGTCTTCGGGTAATCCGAGTTCGCGGATCGTGTCTACACAAGTAAAAGGCTTTTCGTCGCCTTTAAAAGTTCTATTAGCGTCTGTGATTATAAAACCATCAACAACATCTTTAAGCATTTCCACGCGTAGCTCTAAAAGCTCGCGTTCATTGAAGTACAAAAAACAATCGAACAGCATGGTGATGCTGGAAGGGCCTGCGTAGTTTAGCAGGACTCACAAGTAAACAACTAAAATTTCTTAAATATCACCACTGTTCACACGACCAGTAGCGTGCTTTTAACTTGCTTCCAGGATTGTCACAGTTATGACGCGCTCTAAAGCTCTCGCGGCGTTCGGGTATGTGCTTCTTAATTGTCATATTTGGATCGCCGAATCGGACTAGCCGTACTTGATCGCCCTCCTTCGCTGCGACAGCAAACTTCTTACCCCCGTCCGAATCACGGCGAGGTTGATTATAGCCGGAGAACACCTCTCCAGCAAGTCGAATCTTGGCCATTACTTTTTACCTTTGCTTTTAATATACGCGGAAGCGCGGCGCCGTGCTTCTTTAGCTTTTTCAGTGTTAGGCACCTGAGTGTTAACGGGCTTATTACCCGCCGTGGCCCGCTTTTTCTTCTCGTCAGTAGCCCGGCGTTCTTCTGCAGACATCGAAGCCCACGCTGCCTTAGGCAGATAACGCTCAGTGCGCCCTTTTTCTCGCGCTAAATCGGCCATAACTAAGAACTTTTGTTCTTTTCGTATTCTTCACGGGTACTCCAATCTTCTTTTCCCCAACGACTTAATTTATTTTTGCTCGATTTCTTACCCTCGTAACGACCTCCTGCCTCTTTGTAATACTTAACAGCAAGCTGCATGGCTCGGGCCGAATGTCCGCCGAGACGCTTGCGAGCTTTAGCTTTAGCGGCTGCCCATTTCTTTGGGTCCCGCTTTTTCGAGACTTCAGACACTGGGAGTCACGGCGCCATCGCCGGGATATACAGGAACACCGGTCCGAGGCCCACGCTTGGCGGCTGCCTTTCGCAAAAGCTCAGCTTTCATAGATTCCGTGGAATCTTCTTCCGGCGTAAACTCATCCTCATAAGTTCCGTAGGGACCATATTGAGGAGGAATCGGTGCATTTAGCGGTTGCTCGCTGACCTGATTTTCATAACTATCGCTACGCATGGCAGGACGCTGCGCTATGCGTTGACGACGCGAAGCTAATTCCTGAGCGTTAAAAGCCTTAGTGAAAAAATCACCGGCTTCGATAAAAGGGTCAGCCATGACTTAATTATAACGATGTCAAATAGAGCCCAGGGCTTTTATTTCAGCTGCTCTAGCTAACAAGGCGTCTTTAAAAAGATCTAACGGACCGCTTTGCGCGGCTGCTCCTTTACGTAAAGCACTGATAATTTGATCAGCATCCATGCCGGCACTTTCACGCAGACTTGTGCCACCCTGCAGGTACGTAACTAAGCCGGAAAGGTCGCTAGCCATCAGTACAAGACTACGACATTAGTTACGTTACCACTTACAAGAGCGGTACAAGAGAGGGGACAGAGAAAATCACCGTTCAAGTGATTGTTTTCACATATCTGTCCTGGAGCATCTGTAAATTCTACTAAAAGACTTTTGTTACTGCCTCCGCCATTCTGAATAAACAAAGCCCTACACGCTGGAAAATACTTAGTTCCATCGGCGGGTACCCAAGTAAATCCACTTGAATAAGGCAGAGACGCTACCTGGCCGTAAACAGACCCAAATGCTCTTACGTCCACAAGTCAGTTGTTATCTTGAGTCAATTCTAACTCACCGATCAAACACTGTAAGTACCACGCGGCCTTCTTCAAGTCCTCGACACCGTTTTTGTGCTTGTACCTCCAGAGGTATTTAGCGATATTGCCGTGGCAGTAGCCCTGAAACCCCTCATTACCGACTTGTTCTTTAATGGCATCTATGCACTCAATAGCACCGGACGTATAGTGTGAAGGGTGATTAACGTTGTCCATAAAAATATCAAATCGTAAGCATTGTATCGCAAGTAATCAAGTTGCCAACCCTCTTATTGAGCTCCGGTGCGTACTTCAGATCGTCATGGCGCAACAAACAGCACTCATGCGGCATGTATCGTCCGTTTTTTTCGATTACAGGCACGCAACGACGGTGTTCATACCCGACTGGCGGGTTTTCGAAGGCTAAACCCATCGAACTGCGGTCAGCTAATGGCCAATTACGGAAAGAAACCAGTTCGACGCTCTTTTGAGGGTCCATACTGGCGCTTTTTACGTATTTGACCGCATCCTCAGCGTCCAAAATCATAGCTGCGTAGTAAGGGCTGCCCAAACTCGCGAAAAACTTGATTTCGTGGTCGACGACAAGCTGTTTAGCGACTGTATATCCGCGATCACTCCAAACATTCGGTGTTTTACCGGTCAAGGAGTAGCGATAGTGGTTATCAAACGGTACTTTCTTGCCGCCAAACAACTCATACCTTATAAAACCAGGTTCTAGGCCCAAAGAGGCCAAGCGAGGCTTCCAACGCATCCAATATTTGAAGTGTTCCCATGTAATAAGCATATCATTTTCCTGATACATGTAATAATCGTACTCTCTGCGCATACAAGCGACAGTTAAGTCTATTTTGTGCGCCCAAGTAAGCCACCATCCCTCGTGCTCGGGGCTAGCAACGATGATTTCCACGCCGATTTGCTCCGAAAAAGGGCGCAAAAGCGAAGAAAGCTGTGGGACCTGATCCTGAGCCTCGTAATTGACAAACAAAAATACCGAAACTTTAAGCTCGTACTCCGTATACAGCTGTAAGATCTTGAAAATGCTATCCAAACGGGACAGAGGGTCGTACGCAGTTATAGCGACCCAAAGCTTTTTAGACGACTCCATGTTAATACTCAACAGAAAAACTGCCTCGCCGCTGTAAGAATGTAATTACCCACGTATAAGCGTCCAGCAAATCGTCATGCGCTGTGGCACCTACGTTAATGAGCTGATCGAACAAAGCATCGAATTTGCGATATTTGTTAAAGACCACTCTCTGATTCTCCAAGAGACCCAAGGTACCCCGGAAACGAGCAATCTTATCGCCCCTAAACCCTTTAACTTCGTGAATGTGCAGATTGCTCAGGCCCCGCTCGTTCAAAAGCACGCGTCGTAAGTCGGCAGCCAAACTCGCTTGGTAGGCGACCGATTCAACCACGAGAGTCACCGTGGAATACGTCGGCTGATACTCTCCGTTGTACTTAGTTAAGATGCCCCATTCCAGCAACATGTCGCATAGCAAGTCTATTTTTTCGAGATTGCCTATAGATCGACACTGATGAGCATCTACAACATAGTATTTATCCTTTAATCGCCCCGCTAAAACAAAAGCTGTGTAGTCTGACGTCTCGTTTTTACTCGCTGACAAATCAATTCCGAGCGCCAAACTGTCAAACTCGGTAGCAACATCACCCTTAAGTAGTAAATCAGGAGACACGACTAAATCCGACGTGGCCACGGGCTGCTGTTGATACTGAAAACAGAACGCGACGGGATCCAGTTCTTTCTGTTGTAGCAGGTAATCAACAGACCATTGATTTTGCCAATAACTTTTCGGCTGCCCTTTATCGTCGTAGGTCAGAGCCTCCTGCGTAACCTGCTTCCACCCTTTTTCGGGCACAAACATCGTCTTGTGGATGTCTAACGGGTGGAACCGGGTACCCAAACAAATAGAACGCCCGCCTTCAAACACAATAGGAGCTATAACGCTACTCCAGTTATTATTCATTTCTTCCCTAATTGTAGGGTTTTTAATATCAGCTGAAGATTTTATAGGGTCATCAATTAATACCAAGTGAGCCCTTTTACTCGTAATACTACCTCGTAGTCCTGCTGCTCTTAGAGTGAATTCTTCATCACCGAGTCTAGGGATGCCGGCGTAGTCATAATCAATCGACCAACCGATATCCGACTGCATCCCAGGTTTCAGTCTGCATGTCGGAAAGATCTTGCGAAACTCAGAAGAATCAACGATCTGCCGAATAATGCGCGACTTGGGAATCGCAGTCGCGATGTTGTAACTCACATAAATAATTTGCAATGGTCGTTTTGCAGTAGTATGGCGTCCTATGCACCATGCAGTAAACATGTTGAGTACAGTCGACTTGGCCGACCCCCTAGGCGCCAGAATATCGAGATTCGGTCCAGCAATATCTAACAAATACTTATTGCTCTCATCTGTCACTAAGTGCTCGTGCCATTCCAGCATGTGAGGAGCTGGCGGCTTATCTAACAACGTACAGAAAGTATGAAAGTCGTTAGAAGCCTTGGTATAAATAGTCTCTGTAGCGTTATTATCGTTACTCTCTATTGCTCTCAGCGCTCGTAGTTGTGCTCCACGGCGATACGCAAAAGTTTCCCGACTAGGCATGTCTATAAGCTGATAGCACTGTTATAGTAATTGTACTCGATCTACCGAGTTTGCATGGCGAAAATCCTTTGGTACGGTGATGCTTGTAGCAATACAGGCTTTGCAAGAGTTACTCACAGCATCTTAAACATCCTCAAAGACCAACACGATATCGTGGTTATGGGGATCAACTATATGGGCGATCCACACGAGCATCCATACAAAGTGTATCCGGCTTGTCCTTCTGGCTCAGGCGATCGATTCGGCATCGGTCGAATCCCTCAGATCATCGATAAGGAAAAACCGGACGTCATCATCTGCCTTAACGATATCTGGGTTGTAAACCAGTTCTGGGAGCGATGTCAGTTTTTAAAAGATCAGATCGGGTTCAAGTTCATCGCGTATTTCCCCGTGGATAGCGAAAGCTACTTCCCGGACATGTTGCGTAACATCAAACACTGGGATCTTGCCATCACATTTACGATCCCGTCGGCTGAGCGCGTCATGAAATATGGTGCTGAGGCTAAGCGGCTCGCTGTACTTCCCCACGGGGTCGATACCGGTCGATTCTACCCGATTGATAAAACGGAAGCCCGCAAAAAAATCGGCATTCCCGACGATAAATTTGTCGTACTGAACGCGAATCGCAATCAACCCCGCAAGCGAATCGATCTAACGATCAAAGCATTCGCTGAGTTTGCGGTCGACAAGCCCGATGCCATGCTGTACCTACATATGGGCAGCAAAGACATGGGCTGGGACATTCTGCCGCTGTTCAGGCATGAAATGCAACGGCGCAATATCGATGGCGATAACCGTCTTATTTTAACTTCAACTAACATCAACTACCTGGACGCGCCTCCGGACGAGCTGCTGAATACTATTTACAACGCGTGCGACGTGGGCCTCAATACGTCGGACGGCGAAGGTTGGGGTCTCGTTAGCTTCGAACACGCAAGCTGCAAAAAACCGCAAGTCGTGCCTAACCACACGGCGTGCAAAGACATTTGGAATGCGGCGGCCGAACTTATCCCCATTTCCACATGGGTTGTGGATAAAGACCTCGGTGTCGAGCGCGGTTTAATCGACGTACAAGCAACCGCCAAGATCCTTAGCGATCTGTACTACGACAAATTCTCGTACGACGACACCGCCGAAAGTTGTTTTGCTGTAACTCAGCGCCCTGAGTATCGCTGGGAATCTATCGCCGCCGGCTTTACTGCCGCCATTAACGACCTGGGGGTTTGATCATGCAGTCTCAAACTCGTTACTTTCACTTGTACAGCGATGTTGTACATCCGATCAAAGGTTTCGGAACTGGCGTTCCCACCGTATACGAACAAGCGGAAGACCTCGGCGGTAAATTCACGCGGATTGTAAAGGGACTTCCAAAAGGCAGTGTCGCCAACTTCAACCCATCGATTGAAGTCTTTAACGACACGGTTTACATCGCGTGGCGGTCACAACCCGAAGCATTCGGCTTTAGGTACGACAACAAGTACTTCTACTTAAATAACGAACCTAACGATATCTACATTGGCATGTTGAGTGCTGACCAAACGTCAGTGATCGGCACCAAGAAACTGCGCCCTAACAAGCACCGGCTTAGTTATGAGGACCCTCGTCTCTTCGTTGGCCCAGATAAAAATCTGTACGTTCAGTTCGTCGCCTCGACCTACGCCAGTAAGTACGACTCGAACCCCAAAAAGCTGTTTCACCAACCTAAGGTCGTCGTCTGCTGGGTTAACGAGAATTTCCAGGCAGTTCGGGCCGCTATCCCTCCCATTGGCAAAAACCGCCAACCAGAAGCTGCGGAAAAAAACTGGGCGTTTTTTAGTGCGAACGACGAACTTAACTGTTTGTATTCCACGCGGCCTTTAATCGTCGAGCGTGAGTCGGGCAACAAAATTACACTCGATACGAAAGTATTAGATCAAGCTACTAAAGGCTGCGCTACGTTTAACTCTACAGCACCTATTAATTTAGGATACGGTTATCTTATTTTTTATCACTGGAAGCACATGACGTGCACTCCAGAGGGTCGACCTTATTTGATTTACCACGTCGGGGCTTACATCACTGACAAAAACTTCACCAAAGTTATGTACTTTACCGAAGAGTCTTTGTTTACAGGTTCATTGAACGATCGCGTAATAGAGTGGACGGATGCCTTTGGAACTCCGGTTTCGAATCAACCTGCAGTGATCCTTCCCTTCGGTGCTTTTGTTGAAGGCGACGAACTTGTAATGTCCCTTGGAGTTAACGATGCTTTTATGGGCATCTTCCGAACTAAACTAGAACACATTATGAAGCGTATGCGGAAAGCTGATTAGGCTTTCTCTTCGTTTTCAATCGTAGTCCAGACCAAAACGGCAGCCTCGTCTACAAGTTGTTGTAGACCAGGTTGGCCGTCGAGGGTATTTATCAATTCGCGGATAGTACGATCCGCGCCTGCGAGGATGAGGCCGCGCCGGTCTAAACCGTCTGAAATAGCTCGTACAGCTTGAATGTGGCTACGAAGTTCCTTTTGAACTGCCGAAATCTTTGTCGCCGCTGAGGCTGGGTCGAGCATCTGATTCTGAACCATGTCCCGTACATTTCGGATGTCAATTTGTAAGTCATCAATTTCGCGAAGTAGAACTTTGCGCAAATCTCCTTTAGGAAATTTCTCCTGAATCCAGGCTGTCAGGTCAGCGATGCTGCCTTCATAACCAGGACGCAGGAACCTAGCGTACAAGTACGCCTCGATATCGCTGGTAGCATTTTTGGCGTAATGAATAAAAGCGTCTTTATTTGATGCGTCAAGCGAAATTAACCACGAAGCAACCGTGGTCGAATCGCCGATTACAGATTTGATCATGCGAAACGAGGCGACAAAGCCATTCCTGCAGCTTGAGACCGCAGCTTACCTTGTGCGATAGTCTGGCCTTGAATTTCGGAAAGACGCTTACCGATGTCAAGGTTAGCTTGAGTTTGAGCCATAACTTGCTGGTTACGAACATTACCAGCACCCACGCCAACGTCGGTCAGACCTTTAGCCAAATTGGTGTACTGAAGACCAAGAACATCAGATCCTTTTTCAGTTAACTTGGCTTGAGTTTCCCCGCCAAGAAGTTCCATAGCAGTTCGACCTTTAGCGGCCATTTCCTGCTGACCGATAGCTGCACCTGCTAATTGAGAAGCAATACCAGTCTGCAATCCAGCAAGTTGTTGTTCTTTAGACGTTGCTCCGCTGAAGATGTCGTACATCGACTGACCTAGCAGATTAGTTTGGGCAGCCTGGGCTCCTAAATACGGAGCCATATTCGCCATCAGTTCTTGCCCGGCGTAAGTGAGGCGAGTATTAATGGGCGCAAGTTGGGCATAAAGAGAACTGTAGTCAGCCTGTTGGGGAGCGCTACTTCCGCCCCCACCTCCAAAAACACTGCCAAAAAGCGAGCCTAAGCCGCCAGCAGCCGCACCGATACCGCCCAGCGTGGCCCCAAGACCGCCGGCTGCGGCAGCCCCTCCCGCTGCGGCGGTTCCACCGCCGGCTAGTAAAGGTAAAGCGGCAGCGGCAGCAAAAGGAATCGGCATTGAATTAACCTCGCTTAAAGCTGACGTTGGAGAAGGGCTGTAAAGCAGCCTGCAAAGTACTAGACAGTGCGGCCGCGTTAGGAGGAGCGAAAGCAGAAATCATCGCGGTGCCGAGAGCAGCCTGTTGTACAGCGTTAGCTTGAAGCTGTGCAACTTGCTTATCCCGCCACGCTTTGATATTTTCACGCTCAATATCCCGCATATAGCGAGCACGTTCGCCCGAACGAGTCAGTTCCGACGTCAGTACTTGGGACTTCAGAAGATTCTGAAGTCGCATATCTTCAATTTGACGCAGACGCTCAGGATCACCGAGCTCCTTCAGGTACTTAAACAGGTCTCCGACAACGGCATCCTGCGTCTGAGGAATTGTTGTGCCTGAGTAAGGCGCCGTAGTTTGCGGCAGCGAATTGTTAGGAGGAGGCGGAAGAATCGGAGGGGGAGGAGGAAGCTGGTCTTCCATACCACCAGGGGTAACGGTACCAGGCTGATTGGGGGTTTTAGGCGGCTTAGCTGCCATAGCCTCAGGCTTATACCCGCGAAGCGACGTGGCCCGCTGATAAATTTCGGCCGGGGACTTAGCTCCGGTCAGCGCTTCTGCTTGCTGGGGACCGGTATATTCGAAAAAACTTTCAGGGCTCTGCCAACCCATCTGAGGTCCGGCCCAAACCACGGGGCGTCCGCCGAGAATGGCAAGCTCACCGCCGCCCCGCATCATGGCTGCAGGATCAACCAGATTTTTAGCAACTTCAAAAAGTCCGTTTGCCATGTCAGGGTACCTGGGTGCCGAGTTGCTGCAGAACGGAACTGGACGCAAGGTTCTGCGGAGCAGTCAGGTTCTGGATAGCCGTATTTAATAACGACTGAGCCGTATTGTATCCAGATGCGACTCGCTGACGTTGAATATCCCCAAGGGAACTCAGTTCCTGTCGTTTTATGCCCCCGCCAACTTCTAGTTCAGCCTGCTGCAATCCGGCACCCAATTCCATCTGCCGGATAGCAGATTGAATTTGTCCTTTTAGAGCTTCCAAAGCACGTTCGCGTGCACCCAGCTCTTCAAGCTCAGCGCTACGTCCGGCACGAATCTGACCGTAAACATCCTCAGCACTAGGACCAGAGTCCAAGCCAAAGAAACTACCAAAACGTTGACGGGCTCGTTCCTGCTCAATCAGCCGAGGGATGAGATCCTCGCTGAGAATAGCTTTAGAACCAGGAGCGTCAGAAGTCTCTGGTAACTTGCCGCGCATCGCGGCGACTAAATCCGGAACAGAAGAGCCTACAGCAGAGCTTAAAAGAGGCGCAACAATATTCTGTCGGTTAAAGCCTGGAGGAGTTCCTCCCACACTGGGAGTACCGCCGGCACCTTGAATGATGCTCTGGATAACATTAGGTGCCACGCCTTGAGCAGTAAGCTGCGCAGCAAGACGGGCTAACCCTGCAACTGGAGCTACAGTCATTGTTTATCGCCCTCCTGGATTGTCATATTTTGTGCCCGGCAAAGCCATGTTCTTATCGAATTTTAATTGATTTTGTGGATCATTAGAAGCAGCCAAAGTCTGCATTTGTTCCGGCGAAGGTAATGCAGATGTCTGAGGGAACGTAGACGCAATATACAACTTTAAAAACATACCAGGATCTAACTCAGGCGCATCCCGGCGTACGTCTTTTTCTTTTAGTTGTTGTTCGCGTAAGTTCATCAGATGAGTCGTTGGAATGCCACACTGGGCGGAATGTTGTTCGACGAAGGCGCGTTCAGCATCGAATACTGACCGCCGTAGTTGGGCAGATCATATTCGGCAGGACGCTGACGGCTCAGATACTCAGCACCCTCATCAGACTGCTGCATACAGTTCTGCACGTACTGCAAGAACACTTCGAGCAGACTGGGATCCTGCATGATCGCCGCCACGAGCTCTTCGACTTCATCAAAAGCTTGCTCGTTAGGAATGCCGGCCTGCAGACGGCGCTCCAGCTGAACCTTGATCTCAGGCTGACTGGTATCCGGATACGCGTTGAGCGACCGGGTGGGCTGCGTCATCATGCCTTCACCTTCGCGACCAGGCATCGGAGGAGCAGCACGGTAATAGTTCTTGAGCACCGTGGCGACCATAGGAGTCGCAGCAGCACGCTCAGCAGAACTGCGGGGTACGGGCAGACCCAGTACGCGGGCCGCTAATTCGTAATCAGCTTCGGAGAACATCAACTAGCGGCTACGTCTTCTCCTTCCATTTTAGTACGAAGCTTCAAGATTTCGCCGGGTTGTACCTCTAATACAATGCAGATTTTCTCAAGCACTTCAGGACTTGGAATATAAAACTGATCAACACAGATGTTGCGGGTTGTCGTCGGCGAGAGATCGGCGATTTTGCTGAGCCTAAACGACGTCAACCCGCGCTCCGCTAGCAGTTCGTTCAGTCGGTTAACTAAACGTTTTTCGGACGGACGCGAACTGTAGTACGGCATAACAGGCATATAACTGATAGCCGTATTTTAACAAGTTAGAATCCTAAATTTTTCGCCCGCACAAAATCGAGGTTGTAGGTAGTCAGACAGGACGGGAACGCCGGATTGTTAAACGGGTTTTTGTAAGGCTTACCTTCGACGTGTCCCTGCCACGCCTCGGACCACTTAGCGTGCATGTACGTTTTATTGAGCTCGTGGGCCATGTGGATTTTATTGGCGAGTTCGGGTTCGGAACGCCAGGTTTGAGAGCCGTCTTCATACGACCCAGTAAGCTCGCCGTGGTAATACGGCACACCGACTGACATGACGCGTTTAAAGTCTTCGTCATGCTGGAACCGCATACCCCAGTCCAAATCTTCGCAATAAGCGGGATAAAGATTTTCGTCGAACAGACCGTACTTCTGGACTGCCCAATCCTTCAGCAAGAAGACGTCCCAAGCACCGTTGTCTCCGTGCACCACGCCGACTTCGGGATCTTGGGCTTTCTCGTGCATTGCTTTGAGAAAGCCTGGAGTGAACATAACGTCATGATTTACGATGAGCCAATACGGCGCATTCATAAAGCATTTGATCGTCAGGTTCCAGTAGCCAGAGCAGCCGATATTGGCGGGCAAGTGGCAGACCTTGACGTTTTTGATGTATTTGTGAGGAAGTGTTTTTAGAGCGTCGAGCTCTTCGGTGATTTGGTCACGACCGTTGTTGTTGAAGACAACAAAGGTGTCTACAGGATAGTCTATGCTGTAGAAAAGACGATACACCCAGTGAGGCGTATTAACTACACCTGTGCTGATGACAGGAATTACCACGTGGAGTGATATCGATTTTGTGGCAGTATAGCAAAGTATTAGTCACCTTCAACGGTGCGCTGCACAGCACCAGAACCGACCTGGATGAAACCTCCACCCAGGTCGGCTAAGTCACGTGTTTTTGTCATAAATAACTCAAGTAGCCAAATAAGAGAAGTTCAAATTAAACTCCGTGCCGGCTTGCACGTAGGAAGAGACATCTAGTCGCGTAAAATCAGTGCCTAAAAGATAGAAAGTACCGGTATTGCTACCGCCTAAAATGGAAAGCTCTATAGAGCCTACAGGAGAACCCGTAAAACTACCTGCAGTAATTACGTGTGCAGTAATAGCGTCTCTACCGGCGCTATTTGGTGCGCTAGTGAATGGAAGATTGATGCTTAGTGCTCCAGTTGGTGAACTCACCGAAAGTGCCTTGATTTGACCAGTTACTTGAACCAGATTGCCAATTCTTGTGTATCGGCATTGGAAGTACTCCAGCGTAATGGAGCCAGATGCAGGACTTAACTGAGCGACCCACGTGCCTTCCGCGTAGGTGTCCAAATGATTAGGTTCGCTTGAATAAACAGGAGTTGCAGGAAACTCAACTCTATTTACTCCAATGCCACGCACTCCCGAAGCAACATGAAAATTCTTCTCTGCTACGTCAACAGACGTTTCTTTATCGGGACCATAAACAGCAACGCCAGTTGGATTGTTTCCATTGATAGGGTCTTCGTCTTCAGGATGATAATGAGACCTATAAAGCGCGTCACTGATAGAATTGCCGGTAACGACGCATCCTTGTCCAGGTAATGTGCTAGTTGGACTGTTAACAGGGTGAACGGGAGTAACACCAAAGTCACAAGCATAAACATATAGCCCGCCAACTTGAGTAATGTCTCCAAGAATAGTGTTACCTGTAACTGTTACGTTATGACTCTCTGTAGTGTAAGAAATAGCAGCGTATCCTCTAAAAGGAAGGATGCCGCTAGAGGGTCCCGTATAATAATCAGAGTCGCTATACGTGATAATGCTGGCTGTATCTACACCAGTAAGTGCATACGGCCAAGTATCGAACCAAGTTGAAGCAGTTGGGTCGGCAGGCAATGGAGCAGTAGCTGCATCGGGAAACTCTCTAGCTACAACATAAGTACCGCTATAATTACGAACGGCATAAACAAAAGGTATGCGACCCCAATTTTGTATTACATTACCTGTTACGCTGCAATCAGAGCAATACTTATAGACAGTAATACCACTTCCTCCAGATCCTGCGACAACGTTACCAGTAACTGCGACATATTTAGAATCCTCCACGCGGATTCCATCGCTCACATTCTTGGCGGTGTTGTTGGAAATAGTTCCGTGCTTAATACGATCTACGATTATGCAGTTAGTAGAGAAGACCCAATCCTCTTTACTTGGGTCATAGTGATATTCTGGTCCACAGGTATCAAATGTATTCCCAGTAATTACAACGTCGGTGATTCTATTTGCCTCAGTCTGAGCGCTTTGATGTCGTACATTGATTACATGCGAACAATAGGATCCCTTGTAAAAAGAGTTGTTTACAATTTTAATGTTAGAACTCTGTGCCCCATTGATGTCAATAGAACCTGTAGACAGCTCCCTGAAGTCGCAGTTTTGCACCAAGAAATCTGTAGCTACTCCGCCAGCTGTTTGAATCGCTGTGTTTCTATTAGCATATGTTTGTTTATAAACAGTGCTATCAGCTGGATAGTTTACACTTCCAGAAAACCCTAGAGAGTCAAACACTACTCCATTAACGGAAGAAAGCGTTTGAAATATAGAAACTGGACCTGGCGTTCCAGAGACTCTTAGGATTGATGCTTTTGAGCCGGCTCCGAGATACTTAATCTTGCTATAGATACTTAGGCTAGCGCTAACAAGATAAGAGCCCGGAGGAAAGTAGACTGTACCACCACCCGCAGTGTTAACCGCATCAATAGCTGCCTGAATAGCGGCAGTGTCATTTGTCACATCGTCTCCAACAGCACCAAAGTCCTTAACGGAGACAATATCTTGAAGTTTATTCTCTACAGTCCGTTCAACAGCATCAGCACCGCTCTGAACAAACTGACTTCCAGGGCGAGTAACAAAATTCTGGCTAGACACGGCGCAAAAAGCCTATTACTTACAGTATAAAACAAAAACCTTCCAAACTTGTGTTAACATACAGCCACAATAAAAACCGAAATGACACGTTTCCTTTGGGGTCCCGAACAAAAACTAATCGTTCCCACGCCGAAACCAGCGTTCCTCATGAACGAGGACGACTCAGGTCTGTGCCAAATGTTCCGCGTCGGAATTCCTGAGCACCCTCTAATTGAATTCTGCAAGCAATTCGCCGACAGCACCAAGCGTTTTATCGACGGCGGAGCGCACATGGGCGCATACAGCATTTTACTTGCTGATCACTTCGCTTCCGTGGAAGCATTCGAAGCCCAACGCCGCACGTACTTCCAGCTCTGCGGCAACATCTTCCTAAACGAGAAAACAAACATCAATCCTGAGCACGTAGCCCTGACAAACAAAGAAGACGCCTACGAAGTTAAATCTCTCTACGTCGTCAGCGAAGATGGCGGCGGATCAAGCCTTATAAAACCAGCAGAAGATCAAATCAAACACGAAGAAATTGTCGAAACAACAACCCTAGATGACTTCGAATTTAAAGACATCGGACTGATCAAACTAGACGTCGAAGGCGCCGAGCTTCAAGTGCTGCAAGGCGCCGAATGGTCAATCATGGACTCTAATTACCCGCCGATCGTATTCGAGTCCAATGGTCCCGGTGCCTACAACCAAAAACGCGCAGAACTATTTAAATATCTCCAAGTAACCTTTGGCTACTCGGTCGCCGCAATCCGAGGTTTCGACAATATGTTTATTGCTGTTCGACAGGAAGCTGCATAATATCCACGCCGGCCTCGCGCAACATTTCGATCGACAGATTGAAGTTCGACAACCAACGGTCCGGTATCGGCAGATCAGGCACAACGATCCGCTGGATACCGGCCTGAATCATCAGCGTGGTGCAGTTGCTACAAGGCAAAAACGGCCACACATAAACAGAAGCACCAAATAAATCAATCCCAAATCGGGCAGCCTGCGCGACAATATTCGCCTCGGCGTGCACTGTGCGCAGGTATTTTTCCTCCCGATTGTTCAGCCGCCCAGGCAGATCCGCAACGCCCCTAGGCAATCCGTTATATCCGGTCGCTAAGACTCGTCGATCTTTAACTGCGACAGCCCCAACCTTAGTCGAGGGATCGCGACTCCAATCACTGACGTGCTTCGCCAGGTCTAAAAACCTACGATCCCACTTCTCGCTCATACGAAAGCGACTCGCTCCGCTTTATCGTCATCACAAAGATACACCATCCCAGGCACCCACTCCTCAGTGTGCCCATTCGCCAACTTAACGATGTAGCGCCACTGGGGCTTACCGTCCCTCCTTAATGTCTTCTTATATCCCATAACCTCGCCTTTCTTATTAGGTAACGACATACCAGCAGAACACGTTCGTTTACCGATCATGTCGCCCACAGCGAACTTCATGTTGGGTTGTTCAGTTTGAGTCATCGAAATTCCGTTGTCTTCAAGGATTTTAAGTACTGCTGCCATTCTGGCTACAGAACTAAGCGTTTCTTCGTTGAACGATTCGTGCCAAAACTCGTGCAAACAAAGTTCAATTAGATGTCGTGACACGCTTGGATTCCCGTTCAATGCGGGACTTACGCCGATTCAGATTACAGATACCCCGATAGAAAAAGCCGAATGTGTCGGCTTCCGTAACAGCAGTCAATTTGTCACAGACGTCACAGACGCCACGGCTGAACGTCGCGTCTCCAGTGCACCTTTCGCCGTACCGGAGACCACATGCTTGGCAAGCCTTTCTCGCCTTTTTAAGAATCTGTATGTTCTCCTGCGTAGGCTCCATCGACAATGCCGTGTAAGTACGGCACTGTAATATAGCAGTCTGTGAGGTCTAAATCAGCCTTTGCATCTTTGTGCAAATCTTCAGTCCACTCAGCCACCGCTCGAATCGCGTGAGTCGCATCCAAGACGTAAGATTCCCAATCAGCTCTCCCGTGGTATCCGGCAAGGTCACGGGCGACTCTACAGATCAAAGGGTGAGTTTTCATGTCGATAATTTAAAGTGATACCCGAGACGGGACTTGAACCCGTACGACGTAACGTCTCAGCATTTTAAATGCTGTGTGTCTACGATTCCACCACTCGGGCGCCAGCAGAGCATACCCCCGCAATACGGAAGCAAGCACCATTGTAACACTACTAAACTAACAGCCGCCCTTCTTCGATCGCCTTCCTAACAAAATAAAGCTCTTTCTCAGGCGCCAAGTGCCAAGAACTTACATAGCATTCGTCGCCCCACACGCTCTTGATTACCACCGAATCCCCGTCAGTATGGTTTGCGCTAGTTACGTACTTGGCAATATCCACGCCTGAAAGATCTACTTCCTTGACGTCGGAGTTTGGTTTCCTTATCATACTGATATCACTAAGCTGATGGCCCCATGCCTCACAGTCTAGATCCGAAATATAGCATTCACAACGACTGGATCCAAAACTTACTGAAATCTTGGGCGGTCATCAACAATACGCCCGAAGCATCAGAACTCCAATTTAGCCCATCTGATAGGCGTTTAATCGTCGAGATTGGCATTTATGAGGGTGCGTCGACAGTTTGGTTCTCCGACAACTTGCTCGAACACCCCGACAGCAGACTGATCAGTATCGACCCGTTCACCGGCTCTGAGGAGATGATCCGGGACCCCCAGCAGCATCCCACGCTGTCCCAGATCGAATTCACAGCCCGATCCAACGTCGCCAAGTCCAAGCACCCCGGCAAAGTCCGCATTGAAAAGGGCTGCTCGTGGGACCTCTACCCGAGCCTCAAGGCCGAGTTCACACAAGGCATCGACATCCTGTACATCGACGGTGCGCACGATAGCACCTCAGTCATGCGTGACATCGCTCTGTACGCGCCCCATGTCAAATCAGGTGGTGCTATCCTATTCGACGACTACGGCGCTGAGTCTGTGCGCATTTCCGTAGATGCCGCCGTCAACTCCTTCCTCTCCCTTGAAAAGGGTGTACTCTGCCCTTGGCAGCTCTGGACCGTCAAAAAGTGACCATCCAAACACTGCTTATCATATTCGCCATCTACACCCTTGCAATCATCCTCTTCTTCTGGCTCGCATCCAAAGTACTCCCCTGACCAACCCGACATGCTACCTATCAACAACGGTTGTTACCTAGAACAACGTGAAAACCGTCTACATGACAGCATGAACGAATACCTAGACGGCGAGGAGTTTGAAGCACTTGCCGTCGCAATCCTCAGCCATCTTCAAGCCGAATACAAACATCATTCCGAAAGGTGCGGCAAACTCAAGCGCGTCCTTGAGCTTCTTCAAACTGGCAACATCCAATGACCTATCCAACCACAGCGGTCGAAATCAAGATCAACTACAGCGGCAGCGGTCGGTACGACGGACTCCCTGAGCACACGTTCACCATGCTCATGGAAGATGCTACGGAGATCTCATCGGACTCGTGGTTCCTCCTGTTCGAGCGTGTACTAGGCGCCCTGGGTTATTGCGAAACCTCCATCATGTCGGGCGCCTGCAGTCTCGCCTTCAACGAACTGCGGGACTCTGAGGAAATGAAAAAGGTCGCCATTGAACACGACCTACGACTCGTCGAAGACCCAGACCCAACCCCGAACATCAAACTCGAAGCGCCCAAAAACCCAGAGAAGAAACCCCTGTACGAAATCGTGGGGGATTCTTCAGATCTTTACGGATCTGTATGGACCCAAAAGCTAGCTAAGATGTTCAGGATCATTGCCGACCAGATCCAAACCAGCGGTGAGGACGAGTTCGGCGTTTACCAAACCACGGGGGGAGACATCCGCGAGTGGTTGTACCGCGAAGCTCAAAAGGCAGAAAACTTCTGGGGCTCCGACCATGAACCCGAACATCAACCATAGGACATTCATCAAAAAGCTTGAACAGGCGTACCAGTGCTGCCATTTCTGCGGCACACTATATGGTGAACCTCGCGAAGGAGCTAGTACGATGTGGCATGGGACGTGTGATGTGTGCGGTGAACCCGCCGCGGTCACCGAAACCCGCGACTACGGATACTTACATAAAAGTATTCAAAGCATTAAAACCAAACACAAAATAAAGTAAACAATTGGTGTTCAGTAGTCATTACCACTAATCACCCATGACACAGCACCCCGTCATTCCTCCGCCGGAGCTGGTGCAGCACTGGTCTGACGAAGCACTGACAGCTTCTGGCATGTTTGAAGTCAAAATGAAATTTGCTGCTCTTGCCGCCCAATGGGGCGCAAACCAAGAGTTGGAGGCGTGCTGTGAGTGGATCCCGAAGGCGACACCTTGGGATGCTGAGCAACTCCGTGCCGCCCGTCGCCCCAAGCCGCCGAGCTTGAAGGAACAGCTTGCAGTGGCTCTTCAGAACGAAGACATTGGCACGGCTCTCAGACGGGTGGAGCAACTCGATGACTGAACTAGAAACCAAAGTCGACAGGGATCTAGAATAAAAATAGACACAACCTAAATATGGCTAAACTCGTAACTTACACATTCATAGGTGAAGGAGCATCCAAATTAAAAGCTGAGCGTAAAATTTACTACAAAAAACTCGTAAACGCAGCCAAAATAGCTTGTAACTTCTGGAACGGGCATATAACCCCAGATAAAAATGTTGTACTTCAAATAGACGTATTCACAGATCCAAATACAACGACCATCGCCCGGACCTACAAACCCTTCGAAAAAGACGGCACACGTTACGTCAAGATCGAATACAGCTCATCCAAGATCTGGTTTACTTCATTCGTAGCGACTGTATTCATTCACGAAATTGCCCACGGGCTCGGATTTGGCTGGGAATCTCTCGATGAGCTATACGACAAAGAAACAGGGAAGTTCCATCAACAATACGTTGAACAAATCCCCGAGCTGGCGAAGATGGAGATCGAGCTGGACTACGGACCGGCTACTCGTTACGCACATTGGGACGAAGAAAAGTTTGGCAAAGAACTGATGACGGGAATGATGGCCGTACAAGGTACGTACGTTTTGCCGGTAACCATAAAGATAATGAAATTACTGGGGCACAAATTAGACGCAGTGCCGCCGGAGAAACTAAAGCTCAACGACAAAACCTTCAAGCAGCTTGAAAAAATCAAGTTTAGCCGCCAGGAAGACGTGAGCCTCATAGATCTGTTATACGAGCAGCAGACCGAAAAGACGGAAGAGGTGCCCGATATTCCGTGGTGGAAGATCCTGCTCGATTGGTTTTTGAATTAAATATAAACGTTTTAAAAACACCTAACTTATTGATTAGCATTTAAAAGTGGCTATTCAGTAGGGATATCGTCATAGACACTAGAACACGCGAAAACTGGCTGAAAGTAAAAGCAGCCTTAGAAGCTGCCGGAAAAACAAACTCGCCTTTCTACAAACGAGCTTTGGCGGTAGCTCAAGGCAAAGAAGACCCAGGACCGGACTTCAAATAAACCAGTCAGTTGTTCCAGTGCCTAACAACACCGGCACAGATAAACAAATTAGTCAAAAAATACGTACAAAATATCGCCGTACGTATCCACGCAACAGAATCAGACTCAAAATCACAGTCCGAAGCCCGCTCACCTAGGGCTTTGAACCATAAACGAAGCAATAAAGGCTTAGATCTAACCCTCCGGGCCGGATTTATATGCCTTTTTTGAGTCACATACCTCTTCATCTGCCCAAACGCGTGCGCAATAGTCCCGAAAAAGCTGTTTACACTCCTCGTCAGACACCCCTAGAGCCTTGGCAGCCGTAGGAACATTCCATTTAGCGCGATAAAGCAACCCAAAAGGGTCAACTTCATTCGATTCTAAGTTCACCATTAGCATCCCAGCTCATAAAAAGGCTTAACCTGTGCCTTTCAATGTCCGTTTTGAACTTAGCCAAAGTGGTTGGTCCACTTCCGCCGTTCAATTTTATAAGTTTTTCGAGTTCGCGTACGATCGGCACGTTCTCAGAATCCGGCAACTCTGTAGTCACGCGGTCCAACCTTCAAGTTCTATCTACTTTAGGCCGCTGACCTCAAAATACTGATGGTCCTTTATTAAAAGAAGCTGGACGATAGGGGATACCGCGATAGCACAGCCACAGGCTGGCTCGATGCACTAAAGACCACCAATCAAGATACCCTGCTTGATGCTCTTCGCGATCGTATGTAACACCGCGATACGTAATAGTAGTCACTGCAGTTACGCAACTGCAGTTATTATAAAAAGCGTAGAATGCGCTACAAAGTTTACTGTGTTACAAGATAAATTAAGAAAGTATTAGTTATACGCCCCTGATAGGAAGACCGCGCTGACGCATGATGTCGATTAGGTTTAAGCCGGGGGCATTTTTCAAAAGATCCTGATGACGACGCTCGTCCATTCGTTTTTCAACGAACTCACGAAACTCGCCTTGAGTTAAAGGAAAACTAGGATTACCGAATTCGTCAATACCAGCCATCAAGCGCTCCCCGACAGCCTGATTCAAAAAAGTCGCAGGATCTATCTGAGGATAAGCGGGACGCCAACTGCCGCGAGCGCCAGGTTGATCAAAATCTGAAGCACCGATCGGCCGACTGTAAACAGCGCCACCTTGAGTGACTGTGTACTCGTTAGGGTCCCTGTTCACAGCAACATAGAGTCTGTATCTAGTTTAGCGTCCAAATAACAACTCAGACAAACCAAACTCACCCCGGCGTGGATTAAAACGCTCACGAGCTAAGTCAAGTCGACGTTGAACCTCCGAACGATTTTGCTGACGTTGCTGTTCCGTTCTTTGTGCTTGAGTCAAAGGACGAATCTGCTGAGTTAGCGGTTGCGGTCCCACACGAGTCGGACTGGCTGCGCCGGTACGCGGTGCGGTGCCTAGCGCCTGCCGCAGTTTCGGAACAATACCTTCCCCAGTTTCTTGACGTACTACCTCATTAAGTGCACGAGTACCTGCTGTGCCGACCATGCCTGCTCCCACACCGGGGGCTAATACCGGAGCAGCGGCCAAAGCAGCTGAATACCCAACTGCCGCAGGCAGACTCTGAACAAATTCGCGTCCCATCTGCTGAGCCATAGGCGCAAGACCTTCGCGATATCCAGTTTGGATAGCTTCAGGGCTGGGAATCAGATCAGCGACACCAGGCAACAACGCGGAAGGTGTGCGGCGCAAAGCACGACCGTACTCACGCAAACCTTGCCCCGCCGCCATAACAGGATCCTGCGAATAGTACGCTTTAGCAGTCAGAGGTTCCCGTGATTGCGAAACCTGAGCACGCAAAACTTGCGGATCAGATTCAAACCGAGGTCCGACAATTTCAACTCCGCCGGCAAGGGATCGCGCGGGACGTCCAGGCTGCAGTGGAACAATATTCCCCTCGCTATTCATGTAAAGAAGTTGACTGTCGTTACGACCTAAAGGTCCAAATCCCACGGAGCGATAAGCAGCGGCACGGCGGTTGGGGGGCTCGCCGACAAACTGTTGTTCCCGGCGAAGCGTGGAACTTTCAGACGGAGCTTTACCTTGCTCTTCCCTCAAACGAGCGATGTCGTATGTGCGAAGAGGTTGATTCTCCAGCAACATACCTGGCTGCATCTCCTTTAAGACGTTTGCAGAAATAAACTTGTTCATCTCTTCGAACACAGGAGCAGGAAGTTCCTTAGCCTCCATGTTGTATCCGGACCATCCAGGAGCCAGGGTCGAAAAAGAAACAGAACCTCTGCGCATAACAGGATTATCCTGCAAGAATCGCATGACGTTCCTAGACATCTCCTGTCCGCCGAATTCGGAATCCAAATTGAATTGATTAGGTGCTGAAGTTACGGACATACGAATTCCGTACTCACCAGAGGGGTCGGACGTAACCTGATTTGTATCTGGATCGAAGCTGAAGCGCATTTCGCGCGGAGCAGAAGCCAGCTGAGGATTTGTAATAGAAAGCGGATCGACAGAAGAGGATGCAGGTAAAGACCTTGTAGATCCTTTAATACGATCAAGATCCCGTTTGCGCTCTTCTAGATATTTAAGACCCTCTTGAAGTTCAGCGTTCTTGGCATAACCACCGCCGCCTACAACAGGCATCCTGCGGGAAACAGCTGAAGCCGAACCTGCTTGAAGCTCGGGTCCGTAACCCATCGAAATTATTCGATCAATAGAATCTCGTTGTTTAGTGGGTTCTCCACTCGTGTAATCCAGCTCTATCTGAGATAAGTAACTCGGCTGAACACCAAGCTCTTTAAAAGCACGGTTATAAATGTCTGAACGTGTTTCGGGCTTAGATATCTCTTGCTCAAGATCTAGATAAGGACGTAACTTTTCTATGTCGCGTTCAACTTTAGGAGTAACACTAGCGAGAGGAGCTTGTAAGTAAGAACCTAGTTCTGGATATCGTTCAACTAACTGATTAAGCTCCGTAACTTGTTTTGCAAAAGCTTCTTTTTGAGCTTTGTCCCTAATATCTGCCAGCTCCAAAGAAATGCCGGGGATAGCTTCTTGGATAACATCTGCGCCAGTGGGATTACGGAACCAAGGATCTAATTCGACGACGGGACGATTCAAAGCACGCAGCGTTTCTTCCGCAGAAAGTCCACGCGGGACTTCTTGCGCTAGATCGCGTTGCAGTTGGTAAAGCGTGTTTCTAGAAGGGTCACGAGCGAAGCGCTCCGCTTCCCCCATCAGGTACTCTCGCCGTCCTTCTCCCCGTCCGCGTGTAATAGCCTCTTCTACCTGGGGTAGAACTGTAGACCCTTCGATGGGGAAGACAGAACCAGCACCTGAGCGCTGAAGCCCGCGAAGATTCTGCAGATCTGTAAGTTGTTGACGAAGTTCTTCAATAGTTCCGGGGAAGTTTTCCCGAACATTTTCTAACCTTGTCAGAACTTGTCGAGCCGCTTCACCACCAAAAGGCAGTCCTGGCTGTGTAGCGCCGTAACCGAGACGTTCAGTTAAAGGATTAACGGCCCGTACAGCCTGATCGGCAGTGTTCAGCAGAGCAGCACGAGTCGTCAAACCCCTCTCAACAGGAGCAATAATGTCATCTGCTTCCGCCAGAAGGTCGCCAAGGTTATCGATGTTCTCGCTGTAGTCGATGCCACGCTCGCCTGTGTACTCTTGAAGGAGTTGATTTAGGGCATCCGTGGCCGTCCCGCTGTAACTTTCGCCTTGTAAAAATCTCGAATCTCCCGCGTATCGAAGAGTTTCTCGTTCTGCAGGGCTAAGTGCGCCGGACTGAACAGCACGCAAATACGCAGCTTGAGCGTCATCGCGACTTCCTCCTGGCAGCAGCGAACTCAAATCGCTGTTTTGAGAAACAAACTCCCGAGCTTTAGGGTTTTCAGCAGCAAATCGAAAAGCGTTTAAGTTTTCAAGATCAGGGTCAATATCAAACCCTTCGTAAGGAATGTAATCAGGGAAATCTTCGGCACTGACGTTATAACGTGACTCTTCCGGATCTTCATCGGGAAACATATCCCCCAGATCTCTATCTAAGTCTCCTGCTTCTAACGCAGCCTCAAAAATCTGACGCCGAAGTTGACGCTGATTGACATCGTAATCCCCTTGAAGCTTCCGAGACAGTTCGGGCAGACGCTCAAAACTAGAAGAACTCACAACGCCCGAAGCAATCCTTTCTATCCATCATACCAAAATACTTAAATGTGGCAGCCTCACAGACCGTGTCGTGTGCTACAGTAGCCCTGCATAACATCAAAAGCACATGGCCAACGCAATGCTCTGCATTGAAATCTATAAATTCAATGGAACTTGGTGCTTCACCGACACTGAGAGGGAACTTCTACACGAACCTTTCGTCCTAGGTATCCCAGACATCATCAACAGCGCCCTAGAAGAGCAAAAACTGATCGAAGAAGGCAAAAACTACCGGATTTTGTTCGCTGCCCAGGAGTTTCCTGCCTACCACGGGGCGTTGACTCGTCAAAACGAGGAAATGGGCGGCGCATGGTACTCCTGTAACGAACAAAAAGGCTGGTTATGTCCTGCGACACTTAAATTTTTCTGTGAGTTCCCTGAAACCATCTATTTCAAACTAGAGAAACTCTAAAAATCTAGTTTCGTTTAGCATATAGGGGTACTCTGCCTCCCCTTCCGTGGCTCGGGAGTGGAATACCCCTGTGCGTAAACCGTGGAACGGGGCGATTAAAACAGCACTAGACGCTGTAGATCGACATAACGCCCACTACTTTCAATCAAAGGACGCAAGACACCTTATAGCCGCCGAGCTTTTGCGCACCTACGTCACGTATTTAAAAGATTTAGTACTGAGTCTCGAAAAAACTTCTGCTTGATCGCCCACGCGGGCGATTTTTTTTTGTGTGCCCGTGCCTGTATACTGACACTGGAACCTTTTACCCCCTATTTTCCAGCAAGATTCACAAAGGGTTCTCGCCGCCGTCGACGTGTAACGCGCATATTTAAAAAAAAGGGGCAGGTTGCGGGCAGGCACGCGCGGGTACGGGGCAGGAGTTTGTATAAACAATCAATTAACGATTGCTATGTATTACAAACTCCTACTCTTGTTTTATTCTTTTAGCTAAGCCAGGGGGGTACCCTCTTTAATTAAAGAGAATTCAGATCGTGAAGCCGCTTGACTAAAGGCGCGACGTGGTGCTAGCGCGTGCGCGTGTGCGCGTTTCAATTAACTAAGGGACAGACCCTGGCATTGTGTGGATTCTGTGACATCCCGTTGGGGGGCTTGACGGATCGCACCGATCCCGGATACCTTTAGGTCACTGGAGGAACGGGGCGAGAGCCACGCCGCCAGGGCACCTAGAAAACTGAATCGACTCTCGCGACGGCCGAACTGGCCCCGCGCGTCTGCCGCTGATGGTAGGGAGTACTTCCCCGAAGTGTAAGCGATGGCAGGCGTGGTGTGCCGGAACGTGAGCGGCGAGAGTTGTAGTAGGTAACTAGGTGAAAGAACCTTGACAATCTAAATAGTTAGCCGTGCTGAGATAGTTTGCACGGAAAGCCTAAGGTTTGGCTAACTGTTTTATATAGCAGGCATCGTCATAAGACGGAACTAAGGGCGCGAGCGATCCCCTGAGCACAATACGGTTGCAACTCAACCGGTTAAGTGTGCACGATGCCGAACTTATCAGGCTGTACCTTGTCAGCTGGCAC
>Ga0208898_1000716_pt1 | contig 24580 bp, 30 predicted proteins | sample VirMetDEL_Mar_4_FD_184513 | JGI IMG/M metagenome (GOLD analysis project Ga0208898, IMG submission 184513) | Aqueous microbial communities from the Delaware River and Bay under freshwater to marine salinity gradient to study organic matter... | ecosystem: Environmental > Aquatic > Marine >...
AGTGATCAGCTTGATATTAAGCTAAATGAAGCATCTGATTTGATTGACCAATACTTCGAAGCGTTCCCATCTATCAAGAACTTCTTAACTAAGCTTGGGAACTATGGAAAAACTCATGGTTATATCACAACTTTCCCCCCATTTAAACGGAAGAGATTCTTCCCTGAATGGGATGGGGTAGCAACTGAACCTAAAAACAAAGGTATTATTGAGAGAGCATCTAAAAATACCCCAATTCAAGGCTCATCAGCTGATATGACTAAGCTTGCTTTAGTTCATATCCACAACTACATCATTAACAACAATCTCAGAAACAAGATTAAAATTGTAATGACTGTCCACGATCAGATTGATACTATCTGTCACAAGACAATAGCTGAAGAGTGGTCACAAACACTCACTGAGCTAATGGAGAAAGCAGCTAATACTATCATTAAGAACAACTTACTCAAAGCTGAAACTGAGATATCAGATACTTGGAAAAAATGAATGTAAGAACAATCTATCCCACAGATCCTATTAATAACTACACAGATTGGGTGAAGTATATTCAAGGAAATCTTCGTAGCTTGCGGTGTAAACTAAATGCTTATGAAAGACTCGAATCAAGTAGGGGGGAATCATTACAAGAGCCTCCCAATTCAACCGACAGAGTACATTCAGAAGAATAACTTGACATTTATTGAGGGTAACATAATCAAATATGTTACAAGACATAGATACAAGAACAAGAAAGAAGATCTGTTAAAAGCACTTGATTACTTGAATCAACTGATTGCTTACGAATACCCTGAAGAAAACATCCCTATGCATACTTGGACACCAACTAGTACTGAGTGGAAGAGTGTAATTGGGGATAAACTTTATTGACTCGTCAAGTCATGAACTAACTATAGCCTAAGAATTAATCTTTAACCCTTAAAAACAAAGGTTTGAAAAATGCAACAATTCTTGGGCTATAGTTTACAGTCCGGTATCTCCTCAAGCTTATACCTTGTAGAAAGAGTAGTTGGTTACACGTGGGTTCAAGCCCCACCCGGACTACTACTGGTCGTAGGTTCAAGTCCTGCTGGGCGCACTATGTCACCCATTTAACTTTTAACCCTTTAAAAAATAGGTTTGAAAAATGCACCTTGGGTGGCAGAGGGTTTGGTCGTTTAAAGCTATTTAGGTTCTGCCGGTAGTGTCCCTTAAAAACGACATTCTGCGTCAGTAGTTCAATTGGTAGAGCAGCGGTCTCCAAAACCGCAAGTTGTAGGTTCGAGCCCTACCTGACGCGCAAAATTAACAGTCAATGAAACATATTTTTCCAGACTACAGACTACAGTATGTTGACATAAAAGAAGAAGATGGAGTGTATCGTCACTATAAGTTTCTAACTCATGTTAGAATTGAGAGAGATGGTAAATACTACCATGTTCTTGTAGTTAATGAGCTTAGAAGAGTTTCTACAACTGATGTTGATAGCTTGCTTAACTTTATCAAAAGATGTATATCACAGTGTTACAATGTTATGTACTTACACGAAGTAAATAACGACATTGAATGTAGTAAGAACTATTCTGAAAAAGATAGACTAAAACAAGCTCTAGACGTAGAGATCGAAGACGTGGCGCAAGCCACCCTAATCGTAAGTAGGCACAGTTTGCAAGTTCTGGGGGTAATCTAAAAACTTGCATTTGGACGGGTAGCATAACAGCATAATGCATCGCTCTTCTAAAGCGAATTATGAGGGTTGGAGTCCCTCCCCGTCTACAAAGTTGATAAGATAATCCCTATTATCTTAGGTTTATCTCTCAACGTAATGTATGAATAATCATACCCAATCAGGTATAATTGACGTAATGTATGAATAATCATACCCAATCAGGTATAATTGGTGCATTATTACACCATTATGTACCCGAACGGGTGTTATCGTTTACAAATACGATAACGTCTATTATCGTCTCTAACCACGAAATGTGTCAAGAATTTACAAGTAAAATGAAAGTTCCAGTATTAAAATACTACGGGATGGATGCAGCATTAGCTGGAGAGAATCGCCATCCACAAGATCATCTTAGAGAGTTAGGGGTTAAGTACGGGTATGCCTCATGCCATAGCGTAGCTGATGTATGGTTTTTTTGGATGCCATATGGTAACCTAGATGCACTACCTGAATGGCTGAAGTCGGAGCAAATCACAGTTGACCCCATACAGTTTTGGGGTGACGACAACGAAGAGTCTGTAGCTATGGGTCAGAATATACTTAACATACACAGTAAAATGGATAAGATATGACAGCAGAAGAACTTGTCGGACGAGCGAGAGAACGCTGGGAAGAGATAGACAATGAGGGTCTGGACTGGAGGTCATTCGCTAACGGATGGCTTGAAGGTAGGATAGACCTTATGTCCAGTGATTCAACTAAAAAACTGGACAATGACTGAATACAAAGGCTACACAACAGCAAGAACTAACTCAGGTGAGACGTTATACGGATACTTGAGTGATTCAGATGCTGTAGGTTTGACTTACTTCAGCAGAGACAGGAAGACAGGTGAGATTCATCACGCCTGTCTAGGTAAAGTATTGAACCTTTAACACCAAAGAGAAATGACACTACAAGAAGCAGTAACACTACTTGAGAATCACAACAAGTGGCGCAGAGGTGATGATACTTTAGAGATGGTAGAGCCTAAAGATTTAGGAATAGCAATTGAATTGATTGTAGAATACTTTAACACCAAAGAGAAATGAGCAAGCACACACCCGGGCCGTGGCACCACGACGAATACGGCCACATTTGCGCGGGGCCTCAAATCATTGGCATCGCCTACCAGTTCGAACTTGACGACAGCGATTACGACGAATTGCCGTGCATACCAAACGCCCGCCTAATGGCCGCAGCGCCTGAATTGTTGGAGGCGTTGAAAGAGCTATACAACGCTTCTTTGGTGATGGAACAACCTCGGTTTTACAAAGCCTTATCAGAAGCAAAGAAACTAATTGCAAAAATTGAAGGCGATGAGTAATTATTTATTTATGGCAGGCCTTGCCTTAATGTTTCTGTTATCTATTGTTTTGTGGGCTACCGCAAATATTGACTTATTGGAAGAAAAGGAAAGGGAATTGAGGGAAGAAATTGACCGCATCGAAAAAGAACAACGAAAAATCGAAGGCGATGAAAGCAATACTTGAGTTTGACCTACCTGAAGAGGGATTTGAGTTTAGACGAGCGACTAATGGTAATAGGTGGGCTCAAATTGTCTACGATATTGACGAGACTTTAAGGCAGTGGAATAAGTACAATGAAAACCTTACTGCTGAACAGAAGGAGGCTTATCAAAAAGTAAGAGACCTCATATGCACAGAGATGTTAGAACACAACCTAGACTTTGACGAATGAAACCTGACTTAGAACAAGCACAACACAGCTTCATCAAGCTATTAGTTTGTATGCAAGCTGGATTAGAGTTGATGGATGATTTAGAGGGAACTACACTCTATCGTCACGAAGTAAAAGCAGTATTGAGAAACACATCTAAAGTGTTATCTAAGAAACTCGATGGTGCTTACAAGTTCGTTGATGATGAAGAGAAAGAAGAGACTCTACGATCCATTGACAGGGCAATTCACCTTATCTTAGACAACTCGGTTCATAGCCTATTTGTAGAGGGCTATGTACCGAAATAATGCCATGTCAAGGTACGTTGGGCGATAACGTTAAGCGCAATATGCCTGGATGGTGGAATTGGTAGACACGACAGACTTAAAATCTGTTTTTCCGAACGGAGAGTGCGGGTTCGAGTCCCGCTCCGGGTACTAAACTTAAACTAAATACAGATGAGTAAATTTTCAATGACTGAGTTGACTCAGTTCGTAATCGAGTGGGGTAAAGATCGTAACCTCATTGAACGTAAGAATGCTGATAAGCAGATGATTAAGGTAGTTGAAGAAGTTGGGGAATTAGCTGCTTCATTACTTAAGAATGATGAGAAGAATATTGTTGACTCTATTGGGGATAGCTTTGTTACTCTCATTATCTTATCTGCTCAGCTTGGGTTAGATCCTACACAATGTCTTAATGAAGCTTATAGCGAGATTGCTAATCGTAAGGGTAAGACAGTTGATGGGACATTCATTAAAGAATGAATCCGTGGGTATACGTAGGTCTAAACGCAGCAGATAAGTATGTAGCAATCTACAAGTATAAGCGTTCAGACAAGAGTCCGCTAGAGTACATACTAGCAGCTATAGAGATGAGTACAGACATCACTGTAGTACAAGTAAAAGGGAAAACAAGAAAGAGAGCAGTGTCTGAAGCAAGACATTGCTTTTGTTTTCTTGCACAGAGGTATACTATGCTTCCCTTAGAAGTTATTGGGGAGCATATAAATAGGCATCACAGCACTGTAATTCACTCTATCAGAACTGCAGAAGCATTACTTGAAACTGATCAAACGTTTGCAGAGCTGATGAATATATTAGAACTAGGGTATCTAACAATGAAATCTAACAACCATGCCAAAGTCAAAGTATCTGACTGTCAACAAGATCAGTCTAAAGATTCAATATGATGAGGATATAGACACTAAAATGCAGAGATTCTACTACATAGAAGATGTACTGCATGAGGGAGAGTCTATATTCGACTTATTGAGACAGGATGTAATTGATGAAATAGACGAACGAATACAATATGAATAACAACAAAGTAAAAGACTCAGAACAAAGGAAAGCATTGAATCAATGGGCTACTAATGGGTGGGTGGGAAGCATTATTGCTGGGACAGGGTTTGGGAAGAGTAGATGTGGGGTATTAGCTGTACAAAAGGTTAGTAAGATGTTTAGTCGTGAAGACTTTAAAGCTCTCTTACTAGTCCCTACTACTCAACTACAAGATCAGTTCAAGGAAGAATTTAAGAAGTGGGATGCAGAAGACTGTCTAGAATTTACAGACATTGTATGCTATCAATCAGCACATAAGCTAGACAATGAGCATTATGATATCGTAGTTTGTGATGAGATTCATCTTGGGTTGAGTCCTATCTACAGACAGTTCTTCGAAAAGAATACCTACGATAAACTTCTATGTATGACAGCTACTGTCCCTGAAGAAGAAGAGTATGCGAAATACCTATATCATTTAGCCCCAGTAAGATACAAGATTACTCTGGATGAATGTGTAACTTTAGGATTAGTAGCCCCTTACGAAATTTATTGTGTTCCTGTAGAGCTTAATGAGGAAGACAAGGCTAAGTACAAGAAAGCAAATAATAAGTTTGTACAAGCTAAGTATCGTATTGGGGGGTTTAACACATTTGATGACGCTAAAGCAATATTAGCTAAGAAGATACAAGGAGATGCTGGTGCTGCTAAGATGTTCTTTGATGCTATCAGAGAGCGTAAGCAAGTAGTACAGCACTCTACAGCTAAGATTGAGGTAGCTAAACAACTAATCAAAAAACATCATGAAGACAGGATACTGGTATTTAGTGGTACTAATTCTTTTACTGACGATATGGCTGACGCTCTTGGAGGTCTATCTTACCACTCGGGCTACAGTAAAGCTAGAAGAGAGAAAATACTTGATGGGTTCAGCAAAAGATCTCACAGAGTATTGTGCAGCACAAAAGCACTCAATCAAGGTTTTAACGTTCCTGATGCTAGCATCGGCATTATTGCTGGCCTTGATAGCAAAGCTCTTCCTATGATTCAACGTCTGGGAAGACTACTTAGACTACATGAAAATAAGATAGGGAAAGTGTATGTTCTCTATGTAAAAGATTCTCAAGAAGAGAAATGGTTAACTAATGCAATCAAACCTTTAACTAACGTAAAATGGGTAAACACAGAGTATGGACAAGGCTAGATGAGAAATTCATCAAGGAAAATTATTCTCGTATGTCCGCTAGAGAGATGGCATTTCAGCTTAATACTACCTCAGATGCTGTATATGCTAGAGTAAGAAAGCTCGGATTAAATAAGGGGCCTAAAACTACAGCTTCTAAAATCACACCTCCTCAAACTAAGCAGATTGTTGTAGATAATAAGAACCTACAATCAATTGAGTTTGATATCCAAGGAGTAAAGATTCACATGGTGTTTAAATAATTATTATGGTTGTAGAAATTTCCACAGAATCTCTAAAAGAGTTTGGGATATCTGCAAATGATTACCTATATTTACACCTGTTGTGTAATAAAGGCCATGATATTCTAGTTGATTTAGACCTTGACGTAGACTTAGAAGACTTGCAAACCAAAGGCTTCTTAAAGGTGGGAGAGACAGTAGAAGACCATGTCGTAAGAGAGAAGTTTTTAACTGAACACTTTACTCCTTTCGATCAAATGTGGTCAGAACTGCTCTCCCATTTTCCTCTCAAGGTTGCAGATGCTAGAGGATCAGTACGTGTCCTTCGTAGTAAAGACTCCAACGCTGCAACAAACGCTGGTGCTAAGAAAAAGTACAAACAGTATTTGAAAAGCGATCCCAATAAGCATAAAGAAGTAATCAAAGCTCTTGAAAATGAGCTAAAGATTCGTAGGGATGGGGGTACTATGCATTTTATGCAAATGCTGAACACTTGGATTAATCAGCACACATGGGAAAAATACATAGGACTCGAAGCAGATGAACCAAGCAAAGGAAGAATCACACGGCAGCTCTAAAAGAGTACCGTTACCTAAGCTTAGTCACATCAGTCAAGTTGTTGATACCTCAGTCAAGCAGGTTAGGGACGCACATTACGGTAAACGTAGAGTGTATCCCACTGCTTGGCCTAGGTTAAATCGTAACTTAATGGGTGGACTACAGCCTGGAAAAATGTATGTAATAGCAGGTCGCCCAGGTGTGGGTAAGTCTGCATTTTCTAACCAACTAATATTTGATATTCTCGATGTAAACAAACTGAAACAAAACGATTTAGTCGTTATCTATTGGAGCTTTGAGATGCCTGGGGAGCAGCAGATACTCCGTGCAGGTTCAAAAGATACTAAGCTTCAGACGTTCGATTTGCTGTCAGTGGAACAACCATTGAGTCCAGCATTGATGGACAAGTATGAGCAAAGTGTACAGAAGTACAAAGATTATCCTCTGTATTTCTGTAGTATCCCTAATAATATGGATGCAATCAAACGAACCAACGAAGAGTTGTTTCAGAGATTCCCCACAAAGACAGTCATTAACTTGATTGATCACTCAAGACTCGTTCTTGGGAAAGAGGATACAGAGCTACAAAAACTTAATACACTCTCAAAGGGGTGTATGTGGGTACAAGCTCAAATGCAATCTATAACGATTCTGTTATCTCAATTAAACAGGAATATTGAACAAGAGTTCCGAGCCAAACAGCAATATCAACCATTGCTCACTGATTTGTTTGGGGGTGACTCTATTGGTCAAGATGCTCATGTAGTAATGATGCTACAACGACCATATGACTTGTATGGGATTACTGACAGCTACTGCGGTGAAAATCCTATCGGGTTGTTAGCTTGTCATATTGAGAAGAATCGTGATGGTATGCTAGGGATGATCCCATTTCAAACTGACTTATCAACATTTACAATTAATGAGCGAACTAAAAATTAGTCTCCCGACTAAGAAACAGGCTGCTACAAGAAAGAGTCCAAAGAACTTTGTCTTGTATGGTCAACCAAAGATCGGGAAGACTACAGCACTCTCTCAGCTTGATAATTGTTTAATCATTGACCTTGAGGATGGTACTGATATGCTTGATGCATTGAAGATCAAAGCCAATAACCTCAAAGAGTTGTCTATGATTGGGCAAGAGATTATCAAAGCTGGGAAACCTTACAAGTACATTGCAATTGATACTGTAACTCAACTCGAGGTATGGTGTGAGTATGAAGCAAAGAAACTGTATCAAAATACTCCTATGGGTAAGAACTTTGATGTAGATAACAAAGGCTTATCTGTACTCTCACTCCCTAACGGTGCAGGTTATTTGTATCTACGTCAAGCGTACAAGAAATGGATTGACAGGCTTAATACTTTAGCTGACCATATCATCTTGGTTGGGCACTTAAAGGAGGCCAAGATTGACAAGAAGGGTAAAGAAGTAGCAGTCAAGGATTTAGACTTGACAGGAAAAATCAAGAATATCACATGCGCTAATGCTGACGCTATTGGGTATGTCTTCCGTGAAGATGATAATACTATGATTAGTTTCGATTCTATGGGAGATATTCAAGCTGGGTCAAGATGTGACCACCTCAAAGGACAAACCTTCCCACTCGAATGGGATAAAATCTTTATTGACTAATGAGATCTTTATTTTTAACCATAGCTACAACTGTTGCATTATCTGCAACAGCCCAAGAACTTACACTTGATAAAGTTGATGAGTTTACTGGGAGTACATTAAAGCTTACTAAAGACTATACAGCTGGGAAATCTTTAGGGTATAAGCTCTTTATTGGGTTTAGACGAGTAGATAGCTCTTATGGAGTAAGCTTGTGGAGTACAGGTGACCAAGGATGCGCAGGAGCAGTTGGGAACTATGCTATTTTCTTAGATGCTAATGGGAATACAATCAAGCTTGATGATGATATCAGCGATGTTGATTGTGCAGATATGGCATCATCTGTTTATGTTATTGACCCGAGTGAATTTGAATCTTTTGTCCCTACTAAGATTCGATTTGCTCAAAGCGAAGGATTCATTGACTATCCTTTTGAATGTGAATTTACTATCCAACAACTTTTAACTGTGATCAAATGATTGAAGCACAATCACAAACCACTCAAGAAGTGGAACAAGTAGAGACTCCGAAAGTCTTTACTACATCTCAAATCCTCGAAGATCTCGATAACGGGTTAGACCGTAAGCAGATTGCAACTAAGTACGGGTTAAATCAGACTGAGATGAAAGTCTTGTTTGAACACCCTGTACTTAAAGGTAAGCGTGCAAAACGAGCTCTCAAGAAAGTATCATTCACTTTGATTGATGATACTAAGAAAGAGAGTACTCCTTGCGCTAACCATGATTTGCAGCAAGTAGAAGATAATAAATCTGAGAACTTGGACAATGAATCAGTATCTAACTTTAATGAAATTCAAGACTAATGGCTTTTGTAAGTAACAGCTCTGAACAGGAGGTATCTAGTGGTTCAGTACCCCTGTATGTTGGGATTGCAGCAGTGAAGATTGCAGCAGTTAATCCTGCACTCAATGAACTCAATGATCTTGGGATCAACATGAAAACTGAACCTGAGTACCTTGGGGTAAACATCGGTGGTGATGAGTACAACAAAGTAGTATTCTGGTTGAAGCATGAAGGTCCTGACTTCTTCAGCAAACTTGAAGTTTTAATCAAGCCTGAAGCAAAAGTATCTCAATCTGGGAAAACTCAGTGGACTAACAACATCGGTCAGTTTGCTTATGCAGAGAACAAAGCATCTGAAGCATATGAGTGGTTTAAGGACGAAGGTGTCCGTAAAGCATTCGTAGGTGAGGAAATGCTCATTGACTTTGTAAAAGCTTTTGCTAACGTAGCTAATGGGGATGACTGTTACTTTGAGACAGCTCAGAACATTGCTAAGGGTGATGTGAAAGAGATCAAAGAGCTTGTCAAGCAACTCCCTGATAACAAAGTACGTGTACTGCTTGGGGTAAAAGATGAGAAGTATCAGCAAGTGTATACAAAGCACTTCGGAAGACTCAAGCCTAAGCGTGATGATTTGTTTGTTAAGCGATTGGCTGAAGATTATGGTGCATTCAATGCTGAGTACAACTCTAGCCTTCAGCTTGAGGTATATTCCCCAGCGTTGATTGAAGCTGATAAAGATTCTCTTCCTGAGTCTATGGACACAGGATCAGGCTCTGATTGGTTGTAATCTAGGTTAATAGAATAGTTAAGGGGGGACTTTATTGTTCCCCCTTTTCTATTTTTACAAGCCATGATTAATTCTAGACCAAGCAATGATTATCTACATACAGAAGTAATATTGAGTAAAGTATCTGAGTATGATATATTTAGGTACTATTGCCCTAACTTCAAAAACTTAAATGAGAAGTTTTGCAGTGACATACGTAAAGACAAAACCCCATCTGTTAGCATAACTAACTGGAATAACGGATTACTCTACAAAGACTTTGGGTATCCTGATCATACATTCAATTGCTTTAGCTACGTTATGGCTAAATACAATATCGGGTTTATTGAGTGTCTTCATATGATATCTAAAGACTTTGGGTTAGGGTTAGTTAGTAGTAACATTAATCCAGTAGCTAGAACTTATAACTTTACTCCTACAGTTAAGAAAAGATCTAATATTAAGATTAGGTCTAGATCTTGGGGTAGTGATGATGCTAAGTTCTGGTCAAAGTATGGGATAAGTAAACGTCTCTTGATTAAGTATAGTGTTATTCCTATTGATTATTTTTGGGTAAATCATAGTAGATTCAGAGTCAAGCAGTTAGGCTATGCTTTTAAGTTTGATACTGGGTATAAGATTTATCAACCTTATGAGATAGAGGATAAATGGTACTCTAATGTTGGGAAGAATTGCATTCAAGGTTATAGTCAACTCCCTGATTCTCATGATCTTGTATTCTTGACTAGCTCTCTCAAAGATGTAATGACTTTAGTTGGTATGGGTTACCCAGCTGTGGCATTACAATCTGAGATGTCTATCCCTGATCAAGATTTTATAGATGAACTTCGTGAAAGATTTTGTAGTATTGTAGTATTCTACGACAATGACTTCAAATCAGAACACAACCCTGGACAGAGAATGGCGAATAGGCTGTGTCAAGACTATGATCTTAGAAACCTTTCCATCCCAGACTCATATGGATGTAAAGACATTTCAGACATGGTATGTGACTATGGATTGGGTGTTGCAAAAGAGTTTATCAAACATACATTAGATGACCAATCAAGAGCGAATAGATCAAATACTAAAGAAGTGTGTAGTGATGATGGCCAACCTTGGAACTAAAACACCACTTGACGTAGGAGATCGTAAAACTGCAAAACAATTAGAGAACGAGTGGCTTCAAGAAATAAAACACATAGATCCCGAACAGTACAGAATGCTGGTACCAGATCTACACGAGTCAGAAATGCACGACCAAAAGAAATCGACGGAATAAACTTTCGTTCATTACTTGAAGCATTCTGTTATCGTAAGCTTAAAGAAGCTGGGATCAAAAATGATTATGAGAAGCACAAATTCGTTCTTTTAGAAGGGTTTCATTATCCAGAACAACGTCTTGAAGACAATGGGAAGACTGGGTATAAGGATAAGAAGACACATAAAGTTAGGGATATTACTTATACTCCTGATTTTGTAGATCCTCAGGGTAGATGGATTATTGAGTGTAAAGGCTATGCTAATGAGCGCTTCCCTTTAAAGTGGAAGATGTTCATGAAACAAATGGCTGAAAAAGATAACCCACCTGCACTATTTGTACCTAGGAATCAAAACCAGGTACTAACAACTATAGAAGCTATACTTGAACTAATGACCCCTACACAATAGGGGTCATTTTTATTTACAACAATCGTATGAATATAGAAATTACGCCTGATATCATTATCAGGCATGGGGATCCTATTGCCATAAGTTATGGGAGTGGGATGACTATTGGTTTGTTTCGTAGTTATGAGAGAAGTCTGCAATTCTACGACATGCTTACACGTCCTCAAGAACCTAATGGTCTTGGGAAATACTACAGTCAAGCTTTTCTAGATGACTACATGGAGAAACTTCGTAAAGGTGAAGGACTTAGACAGTCTTATATCTATGGGGATAACGTCAAAAACAGAGTAGTACCTATAAATATGGAGATTTACAAAGGCACTAACTTATATGAAGAGTACGAACTAATTAAAGAAATAATTCATGAGCATCAAAACTATTGGGCAGCAGACCAAATCCTCTAGTATAGGACTTGAGAAGAAGATCAACGACGGAGCTAAGAAGCTGGTTATTGATATTCTACAAGCTACACAGTATTCTACTCCAATACCTTCTACTATTCGTGAGCTGGTTACAAATGCCTGCGATTCACATAGGGAGAAAGAGATTGCTATAAACATTCTCACAGGGAAGAATAAAGTCGAAGATTACTTCATCACCAGAGATGGGGAAGAATATGAAGATTCTAACTTCGATGCCAGCTACTATGATTTAAACTGGTTGGATACTGAAGACAAGGATGTTGTAATTGAGTATCGAGAGGATGATGAGGGTACAGGCTATTGTGATAGCGTTAAGATTATTGACTACGGTGTAGGTATTGGGGGTCGTCGTCTTGAAGGTATGCTTGAACTAGGGTATTCTACAAAGCGCAATACCTCTGAGAACTTCGGTGCTTTCGGGTTAGGCTCAAAGGTAGCATTGTCTACTGGAGTCCCATTCTATACTGTTGAAACTCATTACAATGGGAAGAAGTTTCTACTCAACTGTCACCCATACAAGACTGACTTTGTAATCAGTAAGTGGGATGCAGATGGGGCTATTACTCTGAGTAATGGGGAAGAAGCATACTATCAAGTCACTAACTCTAAGAACAAGACCATCATCTCATTTGGGGTAAAGAAGCACAACAGAAGATTATTTGTAGACTCTGTGTATCAGCAGCTTAGCTACTTTGAGAATGTTAAGTTCTTTACTTATTATCATGGTAGTCAATTCCCATTAGAGAGAGAAGTATCTAATAAGCAGCTACTCAACACTGAGTCTATGATTGTCTCTGATGGTAGTTACTACTCTCGTCCTCACATTGTTATTGTCAAGAATGTTGGAGATAACATCGGTATTAACTACGGTTCGATTGACTTTCGTGAGCTTGAGATGGAGGAGTTATGGGGTAATGTAGGTATCAAATGCCCGATTAGACAATCTTACGTTGAAGATGGGAATGAGATAGTAATTCAAGATGGGGTAGAGGTTACCCCATCTCGTGAGAAAGTTATCTGGAGTGACAATACTAGAAAGTATGTACAACAGATGATTGAGAAAGCAGCTGATGAAGCATCTCAACTAATTGAAGAAGAGTTAGTTCAAGATGATTTCATGGAGTGGGTTAAGACTTGCTCTAACATTCTTTATCACAAGAAGAATGTAGATGAGATTAAGAATGCCCCTGCTATTGCTCAGATCTCTAGACTTGTGGATACGTCTAAGATCAAACCAAAATTTAAAGACACTGAGATCAGGTTTACATCCCCTAAGAGCTTGCTTACTGGGATACGACTAAGAAAAGTATGGTCGTACGGTAATGACATTAAGAGGGAAGACTGTAATGACTGGACTCTTGTAAACTTCAATCATTTGTACTTTACTAATGAGAGCGTTAACAAGACTAAGGACTTGTATTTGACCTCTGGTTCGGAGCCTATTTTTGTACTCAGCGATAGAGCATTGGATGCAAAAGAGGATTTAGACAGATCAATTGCTGTTCGTAAGCTTGTTAAAAGTGCCTCATTAGTAAAGTCTTATGATGATATTGAGGTGCCTGAAGACTACATTGAAACTGTTGAGAAGTATGTCAAAGAAGATGAGTTAACCAATGCTCAGTATCGTAAGCTTCATAACAAGATTGTTGCACACACTCTCAGATGGGGTAGACTCAAACATGATTGGGTGTGGGATAAGTTTGAAGCTAAGATTAGTGAGATTGTATCTTCTGAAGTAACAACTTTCTATGGTACTCGTGAGGATGAAGTCAAGATTAAAACTGCTGCATTACTTATATCATCTAGAATTGGGAATTATGTATCTGATTACAGCAGCACTAATCTAGACTATCAGAATAGCCCTGTATTGATTCATGAGTGGGCTCCTGAAGGATATAAAAACAAGCATGTCTTTCTTGAGAGAACTTACAACTCCCCTCAGATAATCTGTTTGGCTCAGAGTAATATCAAGCACGCTGAGACAAATGAGAATTGGAGGCACATTGATGAGTTCTTCTACTCTATGGATCAAGATGGGAATATCGTAGCTAGTGAGTATCTAAAAGTCTATCTGACTGCAGTACGAATAGCTAAGAAGAGATCTTATGATTGGATGAGTAATGGAGTTATTAGCTACTACTTCCCTGAGTTACACAAATTGTATAAAGATCTTAGAAATTATTCAAGAGCTGCATACACTAAGACGGTTACAGATACTGTCAAAGATTATGTTAATTTCTTGGGTAAATTCATTGATTATCAAGACATTTGTGATACAGGAGATGTATCTTTAAGGCAACAGAAATCTTCCGAAATCTTTGTAGTAGATGTCCCAAGCATTGATTCATACCACAAGGATATCGTAAGTGCTTACAGTGCGATTGAAGACTTAGCTGAAGGCATAGATGACTTTATGAGATCTTGTCAGATTAATTATTTAAGATCTCAAGATGTTAAACCAGTCTTTGATTTGATCTTTAATCACTACGGTAAGTTTGATATAGATGTTCCTGAAATAAGTGTCCCAGGAATAACCTATACTTTTGAAACTAAGGACGCTTAAACCTTAACTAACAATGGTTTATATTGATGTTATTGGGGATAATATCTCCGTATCAATGGGAGAAGAGACAGTGTCTCTTAAGTACTCCAAGGAAGCTTATGAAAAGCTTTCTAAACGAGCAGATAAGGCTAACTCTGCAGAGACTGTAGAAGAGTATAAGAAGCAAGTAGCTAAGCTTCTTAAGAAAGCTACAGAATATCAGCTGAGTGTAGATCAATATATCACTACTGCATGTGATTGGGTGATGTATGATCAGCATCAAGGTAAATACTACTTAGCTGTTGATGGGGAGCCTGTTACTACTCTTGCAATGCCACAATCTCTTGTAGATCGTATCATTGAGTCTGTTGACAAGGGTATTGACTTCATGCCAGTAGTCAAGTTATGGACTCGCTTCTTGCGTAATCCTTGGTTAGAGACAAAAGGGGAGGAGTTTGCAGAACGCTTTGCAGACTTTGTAAACATGACGTATGTACGCCCTGATGTAGTTAAAGATTTGACTGAAGTTAAGGGTTACTCTGAAGAAGTAGCTAAGAAGCTTGCTACTGTCTATCAAATCAAGATCACTAAGGAAGGTTTGTTAAACGGTTACAAAGTCTCTAAGGAGATATTCCACAAGTTTGATGCAGAGACTGGGGAAATGATTAATCGTTACAAGCGTACTTTTAATGTCAACACAGGTGAGATTGAATCTGAAGGACTCCCAGAGTTTGTAGAAGATAGAATCTTTGAACCTGCTGTTATGGGTACAAGTGGGGATGCATTCTACTGTGGGGAAGAGTTAGGTCACTTCATTAAAGTTGGGAAGACTCACGCATTGCAATCTTGGGATCAAGTCAACACCAATGATAGTATCACATGTGTCCCAGGTTTACACGTTGGTGGGTTGTACTACATCAACTGGTATTCCGGGGAAATTCACAACATCTTCGTAGATCCTATGCACATTGGTGCTATTCCTGATTCTAATGATGGGGCAATCAGATGTAAGCAATACTTCGTACACTCTTCTTTAGAAGGTGTTAACGGTAGTATGTATCACTCATCTGAGTATGCTGCATTAACAGATGAAGAGTGGTTGCAGATGCGTAAAGACATTCAATCAAATATGATTATGACTTTCAATGAGGTGTCTGATAATCTCACTAAAGAAGTACTTAACTTGCAGTCTATAAGTTAATTAAGTAATGAGTCAACAGGTGGAACGACTCCCTAAGGGAGAAACAGTTTGCCTTATTGACGGAGACTCATTACTATACTATGAGATGGGGAAGGAGACGTTGGAAGAGGCTATTGCAGGTCTTGACCAACGTCTCTCCCACATATTAGAGCAGTGTAACACTACTAATTATGTGGGCTTCCTTACTTATGGTAAGTGTTTTAGATATGATGTCTATCCTGAATATAAAGCAAGGAGGAAGAATAACAACCGATCTATTCTGTTCCCTTCTCTGAAAGAGTACTCTATCCAGAAGTATGGATTTAAGTACATGGAGGAGTTAGAAGCAGATGATTTAGTTAGTTATTTCTCATACACTCGTCCAGAGAAAACCATTATCTGCTCCCCAGATAAAGATGTATTAAAGCAATGTACTGGAATGCATTACAATTATGGGAAAGCAGAGTTTGTACACACATCCCCTGATGAAGCTATTAAGTTTCTATGGATTCAAACCTTGATGGGGGATAGTACAGATAACATCAAAGGATTACCTGGGGTTGGGATAAAGACTGCAGAGAATTGGTTAAAGGACCGTACCAAAGATTTTGAATCTTTTGCATTACGTAAATACGTAGAGCAATATGGTATGGTACAAGGCATTAATGAATTTCATAAGAACTTCAGACTTGTCTATTTGCTTAAGACTGCTGCAGATTTACTCGATCTAGGTATTGACGTTGATGAGGTAGAAGCTATGTATACTACAGGGTATACTAGCGTTGTTCAACTGGATTTAGATTTATGGGAAGATGAGTGACAAAATAGTATTCAGACCAGTAGACCCTAGAACTGTACGATTAGAGAATGACTCGTATTTAGAGGACAGAGACACGAATGGAGATATAATCAGACTATACAAGCAGAACTCTAATATTGAAATAAGTATCGGCAATGTTGTTAAACAGATTAGAAACTCTTACAAGGTAAATATCATTACCCGAGGATCAGCTGGAAATACAATTGCCTGTTACTACTTAAAATGTGCTCTTCAAAATACATCTAGTGTATTCTTAGTTCCGTTACTTGGGTTTAAAAAGAGTCAACTATTCTGGGGGAGTAACTTTGTCAATGCGTTTATGTCTACTCCAGACATTGACCATTGTATTGCTTTACTCTATAGATTTAGTGGGTCTCAAGACTTTGTAAAGTTTGAAGCTTGGATTAAGTCTCAACCAGCATTTCATCAAGCTATAGATGTCGACAAGCATCATGTATTGTATGTATTTAATATCCCTAGTGTTGGGAAGAATACTTATGAATTACTACGTGCTGGGAGATACTCTGAGATAGATGATATCTGGAAGTTATTGATACTCAGCTTTCATGGGTTCGATAGAGATGGGAAGACAGGTCAGATACTGTACAAAGATGAACGGCTAAAGAAAGAACTAGAACTAAAATTTGATATTGAAATTGAGGATGCTGAGTTACACAGTATCCCGGATATGAAGTATGAGTGCTTCGATCCTATTTACTATTCTACAGATGATAAAACAAGCAAAACAACAACTTCACACAATACTCAAGAAGGACTTATGGGAACTACTTCACCATCAACTTGAGTCTGTAAATATGGAGTTGGTTCATGCTAAAATAGGGCAAGATATTGGTAACGGGAAGGAGGTTTATCCTTCCCCTTATCAACTCTTTAGGGCCTATAGATACATGGAACCACAAGATGTTAAAGTAGTTATACTAGGACAAGATCCTTACCCTAAAGGAGAAGCTATTGGATTAGCTTTTGGGGTAGATACCCCTAAAATCCCAGCATCACTACGTAATATCTACAAAGAGTTGTGTAATCAATTTAATCATGTCCCTGAAGAGTTTGATTACTCATTAGAGCATTGGGCTAAACAGGGAGTTCTTTTATTGAATACATCTCTGACTGTACGAGAAGGCTCCCCAGGATCTCATGATGGGTTGTGGGACTTCTTAATTAAAGATACTCTTAGAGTTATTAATCAAGAAGCTCCTAGAGCAATTCATTTGTTATGGGGTAAGCACGCTAAATCTTATAAGCAATACATTAACGGTGCTGTACTAGAAGCTGCTCATCCTGCAGCTGAAGGATACAGAGGGAATGCAGGCTTTTATGGATGTGGGCATTTCTATGAAGTCAATGAGAGACTCAAATCATTAGGGTTGGATACAATCGACTGGTTTGGGGATAAGCTCAGTATGACAGAAACAGAAATGCTGGCTGAATACGATAAAGAGTAAAATAGAAAGGGGGCATTTAGCCCCCTTTTTTACGCCCCCTTTAATCTTAGTTAGTTAGATCAAAGAACTTAGCTGCTTCTCCTGGATCCATAGTTTTAAATACCCCAGACGCTGCAGGAAGTACGTCAATGAAATCTTTAACCCACTTCTCATCCCCTTTCTCAAACATACCTGACTTTCTCTGGTAGAATACTTCATCCTCAGGTACAATCCCAATAGGGTAAAGGACTCTTTTCCTAATGCTGTTCATTAGCTCTATGAGATTCAGTACAGGTCTAGTTGCAGCCATTGGGGATTTTGTCATTCTAACAAACTCAGGGAGAGAGTAGAATGCTGACAATTCAGTTCTAAGTCTAAGAGCTTGATAGAGTATCATACCTTCTGTCCAGCTATCTTCTTCGTCATCATCGGACATATTCCCAATCAAGATTGCTATAATTCCAGACATTGCAACAACTACTTGCTCATGCAGAAGTCTACGCATGTTCTGCTTTTCTTCTTTAGATAGCTTTGAGAAGTTAGTTACTGACTTTAAAGCTTCTCCTACACCCTGTGTCCTAAGAGCAAAGAATGCATTTGCTAAATGATTAAAGAATGTTTGATAGTATCCTTCAGTTATAGCTCCTAACTCCATATCAATATGAGCCCCTCCAGCTGAGTGTCCGAATCTCTTTCTGTATGATGGAGTAAAGTACTTTCTGAACAAAAGAAGCATCTTTCCCATAGGAATTCTTTCCCCTAACACAGTGTCTTCCCCACCTTTTAACTGGTTGGTGCGCTTTAGAAGTCCATGCAATTTTGCTCTAAACTCTAACTCACTGAAGTTAGCTACTCTTGGGTCTACAATTAATTTCCCTTTCTTATCTTCAATGAGCATATCCCAAAGATCTGCCTCTTCCCCACTCTCATTAAGTAGTACTTTCCCATTAGCGTCCTTAAGCTTTCCTTTGTATGCTCTACTCAAGGCAAGCATTTTTTCTGCTACTGTCACAAGTTCTACCCCGTTCTGAGCAAAGAATGCTGTATCAATATCTAATTTCTTTTTAATAGCTGAACCTGCTGAGCTCCCAAACATTCTATCGAACTTCTGAAGAGCATCAAACTTTTCAATCATCTGAAATATTTTACTCTTCTTACTAAACTTAGGAGCTAATCCTTCTTTTGCAAGATCTGCTAACCCAAATCCAAAGTTGTAGACTTTACGCCTAGCCCAAAATAAGTCTTCTCTGCTGTAGAACTGTTTAGCCCATGCTTCTTGACTCCCAATAGTACTGTCAATAACAAGCTGGTTTGTAACCTGTAAGAAGTTAAGAGACAGTCCAGCTAGTGCTGTAATTGTAGAAGCTGTGGATGCAAGCTTATTAGCATTAGTCAACCCGAAAAGAAGATTATTCTTTATCTCCCCCTTGTTCGCTTTCCCATAGAAGATTGCATCTATTGCTGACTCTAACTGTTTAAATGAGTTAGAATCTTTACCCTCTTTGGTTTTAGGAACCATAGGCAATCCCATCTTAGATGCCACCATATCTACAATGGCATTACCACTAGAGTGCATCTCAAGGACTTTCCTATTCTCAATAGATGCTCTCATGATATTTACAACACCTTGAAGCTCACCCTTAGCTTTATAGCGGCTAGCCATATCATGAAACTTAATCATGCTGTTGGTGATATCCAGAGATACAAGGTCTGCTTGTACTATATTGGTGTAGTAGCGGGGAATCATTTTTATCTTTTCCCCGTTAGCATCTAGCATCTCCCCAAACTCAGTATCAGTCTCTTGAATAGAGAATGCATCTGTGATTAAGTTCTTAGCTGAGTTCTTATATTTTCCTTCTATTACTTGATCTGTAACAGACTTTCTAATAGATGGGAGGATGTAAGACATTGAGTCCCAGCTATTTGTGTACAATCCCCCACCTTTACCCCCAAGAATATTCTGATCTTTCTCATACAAATCCATCAAGTAGTCATAGTACTCTCTGGCTTCAGCTGGCATATTAGTAAACTTAGGATTCAAGTAAGAATCGTTAGGTTTAGCAAGTATTCCTTTAGGGATCCCATTAGTTTGTAATGAGTCATACTCATATTGAAGAGCATGGAATTCATACTGCAACTCTTCTAACTCTTTTTCAGACAAGCTTTCATCACGCAGTGCATCCTCAAGCTTGAACAGCTCAGCTCTCATATCGTCGAGTATCTTCTGAGCTCCTGGAACAGGGACTGTGTTTGCTTTCCTCCAGCTAGCAAGTGCTTTGTTGTACTGTCTCCCATCTTTAGACTTATACCAATCAGCTAACAGAGTACGGTCTTTTGGGAAGTTGTAATCTTTCTTAGCTTGATTAATAGCCTTGATTTGGTTTTCGTAGAACTTAGTTATGTTATACTGCTGTACAAAAGAGTTAACCTTGACTGGGACATAATCTTCCCCATCTTTTACATACACAGTCACTACCTCTGATATGTCTTCGTACAGTTTTTCTACGTTGTCTTCCCCAACTCCTTTCCAAGCTAAAAACTTTTTGTACTCAGGCTCTAATTCTAGTACAGTAGAGATTACTCTATCGTTTGACTCCATGAATTTTTCTTTCATGGACATTGCAAACAGTTGTAAAGACTTCTCTGAGCTATAAATCAAAGGGTCTGTGTACATAGAGAACCAAGTAGCATCTAAGTGAGTCTGTCTCAGTTCTCGTATAATCTGATCTCTCCCAATCTTTTGATTCTCAAGCTGTTTGATGTTTAAATCTAGCAGCGGCTGTATAGAGTTCTGTGCAATAGATTCTTTCCTAGCTTTTCTAAACTCAGGATCTTTTCTGTTTATCCCAGACAGTCTTCTAGTCTCTCTAATGTTTTTAATCTTCTCATCAATATCATTATTGACTTCGAAGTTGGCATACTTAACTAGTGCATCTCCTTGAATAGTGGTAGCTGTTAAAAGATACTCAGTGTTTAACTGTTTCATATCTTCCATAGCAGTCACTAAGTTGAGAATCAAGTCATCCTTAATCCCATCTTTATCCTCTAACTCCATGAGTCTTTGTTGAACAATATTCATCAACGACTTCTCAGGATTATCTTGATAGTAAGCATCAATGGTTAGCTTTAACTCACTGATCTTATTAAGAGTTTTATGTAACTCTTCTTTGGATGCTGTCTGATAGTTCTGTGTATGATACACCTCTATCTCATCCATAATATTTCTAGCCTTTACAGCAGTGTTAACTACGTGATTTACAAAATCTAAGTAATCAGTAACCTCATCCTTACGTGTTCTGACTTCCTTTAGATTTTTTTTAAGCTTTTCTAACTGATAGAGCTGAGCTTTTGTACGCTTGTTTGGGGCAACTCTGTTGATTCTGTCAATCTGTTTCTGCAGGTTTAACAAGATCTGATCTGCAGCAGTACTAAGATTCTCTTGTACAACAAACGTCTTTTTAAAATCACTTGTGTACTGTGTATCAGACTTCTTTCTATCAAACCTTCTGTTCTGACCTTCAACTATTTGTATAGGGTCGTTGCTTTGAAGTCTTAGGCTCTTTAAAGAGTTCTCATTTACAGTTACAAGCATGCCTTCATCAATCCGAAGTAAGTCTAGACTTGCCCCGAACAATCCATAAGCTGTTTTGTTTGCATGACCTATGTACTCAATGGCTATTGGATTGAGAAGTAATCCCTCAGGAGTTTGATATACTACCTCACGATCTATGAGTACTTGTTCTACAAACTCTACAAGTCTCTCGTTAGGTGAGACATCTTCAACATACTGAAATATATCAGTATTAACTGGGTTTACTCTCCCATTAGATTTATACGTACAAGCCATTATACTTTACAATTTATTTCTTGCGACCCATCCTCCATCCCAGGGAAGTTTACAATCTCAGTCATTTCTTCTATTATGTTCTCTGAGAACTCCTGCACTAAATAAAGTCTTTCAAAGATACTTCCACTCATTATATCCCCATTAGCGTCTCTAAGATTAACTTCCATCAGCTTTCCTGGGATACTCTTTTGCTCAAGCATTGCATAGTTACCTAGGCTAGTTTTCATAAAGAGACTAAATCTTTCAACTCCTTTTGACGTATTTCGTGTAGAGTAGAAGTTTAAATCTTCTGCTGTTGCCACAGCTCTAGCGTTCTTAGCGGGTATGTATCTAACTACAGATTGACCGTTAACTTGTCTAGTACCATAGTTTCTAATGAACTCTGGGAGGAACTCATTAAAGTATCTAGGGTCTAATTGCATTCGCTTAAACTCTCTTCTCATATGCTCAGCAAGAGTAACCCCATTGTGCTGAATTCTATTGTAGAATGCTACCCCAATAACGTCGTAGTAACTACCATAAGTAGGAGCAAATCCATTAGACAGTATTGAGTAGAGAGCAATCTTAGTAGCTAATGTTCTAATACCCTCTTGGTACTCTTTGTTATCTGTGTAGATCTCAGGATTATTAAGCAGAGCTTCAAAAGAAATTATCATATCATTTCTCTCTCCCTCTGTCAACTTCTCAGTCTTATCGAGTATCAACCCGTAGACTTTGTTATTCTCATTGTCATACCCTGGGCTCTGAGCAAGTTTTGAGATAAACAAGTTATTAGATAAACTTGGGATAGCTGCTACTGCTCTTTTTAAGCTGCTCTCTAATGTAACCTCTGGGTTTGCATATACCTCTTTTACCTTAGATGCATCTAACAGTCTTACCCCATTAGCATCTGTAATCTCCCCAAGTGGGGATCCTTTCTTTGTAAGCATATGATACACAAGAGCAGTATCAATCATGGTATGTATCTCAGGACTAAACTCGTTTGCATTCACAAGTTTTTTAAGCGCAAACTTAAAATTCCTAGTTGCAATGTTAGGACCCACGAACATTGTACCCATTACATCTGATACTTTCTTTATGCCCTCGAAGTAAGCTCTTTGCAATCTATACCTATCTCCAGCAAGTATATCTCTCACAATCTCAGCACTTACAAGCGGGTTTTCATCTGCCTCATAAGCACTCAGCTTATCTAAGTAGTGTTCATTCCCACCTAAATTCCCAATCGAATCTGCGTTATCAGCAGTTATTGTAGTGTAGAAATCCCCTAACTGTCTGCCCCCATAGTAAGCTTGTACGAAGTTAAAGATCGCTACATCACTATTAAGATTAGTACCACTAACTATCTTAAGCTTCTTAATCATACTAGCGTAAGAGTCTGTAAGATTATTCTCTCGAATATTATTAAGCATATCTGCCCCTAGACCCTCTTCCTCAAACAAATCACTAAATACTTTATTAGCAGACATGTTTGAGTTAGTGATAGAGTCTACTGCAAATCTTACAACCTCGTGGTTAACAATCTTATCAATTACATATGGACTTACCCCAATATGATCTAAGAATGTAATAGCGTTAGCAGTTACACTATTTTCATTCAGTGCACCTTGGATTGGGGAAGTGCCAGCATCAAGTGCAGCATTCAATCTTTCTGATGTGATAGCAGAAGACTTTCTCCCATCTAGTGGAGAAGTATTTACAATTGCCCCATATGTAGTATCGTCCACTATAATTCTCTTAGAGTCATGTAGTGGAACACCTCCTTGCTTTATTTGAGCTGCAACACTCAAACCTGCCAATGAGTTTGCGTGAGCACCTACAAGAGCTTGAGACGCTTTGAATGCTTTTTGATACTGCAAGTCATTCAGTGGATGGTCAAATGGGAGATTGATTTGCTTGTCTTTGTTCAACTCATAAATCTCATTCAACGTGTCCTGGTTAAGAGGAGCAATGGTTTGAGCAAATACTTCCTCTGACAAACTTACTTTTTCAATCTGACGAATTACTTCATTCATCAGTTGAGCAGACTTATTGTTCTTTGCTCTCTTAGATTTATCTGGGAACAGCGTAAACAGCTTATCAATATCAAAGTCACTACCAGTTTGTACAGTGATATTCCCAGGTACAATTATTGTCTTCTTATAAGACTTAGGAATAACCCCAACAATCTTAACTGGGACAGTAGATGAATAACCTTGGTGTGGGATACGATACGATATACCTGTATCACCTACTTTCAATCCATACTTATCTAAGAAGTCTTGTGACACCATAACTTCAGCATGACCTATATTCCCATTCTCATCCACTGAGATGTGTCTCAATTCTCTTAACTTGTCTTCAATCTTAAACTTCCCTACACCTGCAACCTGTACAAGCTCAGAACCAGGTGCATTGAGTTTGAATACATTGTTTCTAAACAGTGAGTAGAGAACACTTTCAAACTTCTTCTGATAAGCTGGGAAGTAGAGTGGGAGAGTAAAGTCAATATCTTGAGTTTCAATATCTGTAATGATTTGAAGTTGATCCTCTGTAGACTTATCAAACTTCCCATTCTCAATTTGATTGCTGATTATTAAGTCTCTGATATTCTGTAAGAACTTAAGTCTAGCATCTCTATCCCCAGGCTTATTAATCAGATCATTGTACCCAAGCTTATCTAATATGTCCTCAGTAGATTGCTTTATTACATCCTCAATAAGGTTGAAGTATTTCTCTGTGTCAGCAACATCAGCAAAGGTATTCTTACGAATCTGCCTGTTGAGTCTAGCAAAAATCTTCTGTGATTCATTGATTACCTGTGGCATGAAGATCTTATCTCCACGCATGGTAT
>Ga0208898_1000718_pt1 | contig 24540 bp, 14 predicted proteins | sample VirMetDEL_Mar_4_FD_184513 | JGI IMG/M metagenome (GOLD analysis project Ga0208898, IMG submission 184513) | Aqueous microbial communities from the Delaware River and Bay under freshwater to marine salinity gradient to study organic matter... | ecosystem: Environmental > Aquatic > Marine >...
TCTGCGATAAGGCTGAGATAAGCTACATCAAGATTGTCCGAAAGAAACCTCAGAAGATGAGGAAGATAACATGGGTGATGTTTGTCGGTGAGGACGATTCCGAAGAGTCAGCTATGGAACACTTTAGGAGAGACCCTAAACGATTGATGAGATTCACTGGTGAGAAGAAGATGGAGGACATCCAAAACCCCTCTGTCAAGCTCAAGCACAAGTGCAAAGACTTAGGCGAGGCTCATGGAATTTAACTCCGATTTCAGATTCGATTTAAAGCTCGGTCAGGTGGGTGAACACGCCCTCGCCAAGATGATAAGCGATGAAAAATTGGAAGTGAAGTTTGATTGGGGTACACACAGGACAGGTAACTTCTACATAGAGTACGAGTCGAGGGGTAAGGTGAGTGGTATAGCTAAGAGTGAGGCTAAGTACTGGTGTCTGATAGCAGCCTCCCCAACGGCAGATAGAAAGCGTGTAGCAGAGGGCGACTTCAGAGGAAGTGATGCCCTCTTCTCAATTATAATCAACAAGGATAGACTCAAGGAGATATGTGAGTGTAAAGCTCACAGGAAGGATGTGAAGGGCGGTGACGCTAACACATCCCTTGGCTATTTAATCAAAGCTGTGGATTTGCTGTTAAGTTTATAACAGCTATCTTTGCAGTCCTTTTTTTTCTAATTTCTAAAACATAAACCAATGAGAAGAGACTTCTCCAGCCACCCCGTCCCGTGGGGTGAGGTAGGATACCCTACGTTCAAACGTACCTATGCCCGTAAGAAAGGCAACGCAACAGAGGAATGGCATGACACCGTAGAGCGTGTCGTAGAAGCCTGTAACAAACAGCTCGGATGTGGCTTCACAGAGATGGAGCAAGAGAATGTCCGTGCCATGATGATGAACCTGAAGGGTACTGTGGCTGGACGTTTTCTCTGGCAGCTCGGAACTAAAACCGTAGACAAGCTCGGACTGCCCTCACTACAGAACTGTGCTTTCACTGTGGTAGACCACCCGATTCGTCCGTTCACATGGGCGTTCGAGATGCTGATGCTCGGTTCTGGTGTAGGCTATAACATTCAACGTGAAAACGTATACCAGCTCCCCAAGGTGAGGCGCAAGGTGAAGGTGGAACGCAAGGATGTAAACGATGCAGACTTCATCGTCCCCGACTCAAGAGAGGGCTGGGTGGAACTACTCAAGAGAGTGTTGGAGGCTTCCTTCGTTACAGGAGAGGGCTTCTCTTTCGCTACACATCTGATTCGTCCTGCTGGCTCTCCCATAAAAGGATTTGGAGGCACGGCATCAGGCTCTGAGGACTTGGTGTGGGGGATGCTTGAAATCAACAAGATTCTCAACTCTCGTTCTGGCAAGAGGCTGTCTTCTGTAGACTGTCTTGACATTATGAATATCATCGGCAAGATTGTAGTTGCTGGCAACGTCAGGCGTTCAGCTCAGATTGCCTTAGGTGATATGGATGACATCGAGTACCTGCAAGCTAAGAGATGGGACTTGGGCGGTATTCCAAACTGGAGGGCTATGTCCAACAACTCGGTGGTGTGTGATGATGTCACAAAACTTCCAGAGGAGTTCTGGGAGGGCTACAAGGGCAATGGAGAGCCTTACGGACTCATCAACCTTGAGTCTTCACGCAAGATGGGGAGGACATTTGAAACCGAGTACCCCGACCCCGATGTGCAAGGGTACAACCCATGTGCGGAGCAGAGCCTCGCCAACTTCGAGACCTGCTGCTTGGCTGAGGTTTATTTGCCAAACATCGAGACGTATGCAGAGCTGAAGCTCGTTCTGAGACTTCTATACAGAATCAACAAGCACAGCCTCGCCATCCCATGTGCCATCAAGGAGACAGAGGACATCGTACATAAGAATATGCGTATGGGCATCGGTGTGACAGGATACCTTCAGGCTTCCGAAGAACAGCAGGGCTGGCTGTCTGATGCGTACACCTACATCCGTGCCTACGACAAGGAATACTCCTCTCTGAAGGGATTCCCTGAGTCTATCAAGCTAACCACGGTTAAGCCATCGGGAACACTGAGTCTGCTTGCTGGCGTAACTGCGGGCGCACATCCTGCATACTCACAGCACTACATCAGACGTATCCGAATGGCGACAGAGAGTGAGCTTGTGAAGGTGTGTCGTGAGAATGGCTACCACGTTGAGTACGTCCGAAACTTCGATGGCACTGAAGACCACTCCACAGTTGTTGTGTCTTTCCCATGTGAGTTCCCTGAGGGTACACGCCTTGCAAATGACATGAGTGCCGTAGACCAGCTTGAAGTGATAAAGAGACTACAGGCTGAGTGGTCGGACAACTCTGTGTCTGTCACCATCTACTACCGCAAGGAAGAGCTTGACGAAATCAAGAAGTGGCTCGGTGAGAACTACGTCAACGTGAAATCTGTTTCCTTCTTGCTCCACAATGAGCATGGCTTTGACCAAGCACCGTTGGAGGAAATCACTAAGGAGCAGTACGAGGAGATGAAGGCTAAGGTAGTGCCGATTACGTCTCTGAGTAGCCTGAACATGGATGACATCGACATTGCTGAATGTGATTCAGGGGCTTGCCCGATTCGATGATTCCTATACACGAAGACTGGATACAGCTCCTCTATCACTTTGGTGATGGGGGAGTTTTTTTGTATGTTAGCAATCTAAACACCAGAGAGAGATGAAGACAGAGCAAGTAGCAGAAATTATGACAAGAAACGGAACACCAACAAAGCCGAATAAAACTAAAACGGCTACTGCTGCTGACAGAGTGTTTACTAAAAACACAACAGCAAAATGGATAGTAGATTACTTTAAGCCACAAGGCTCGATTTTAGAACCTGCTGCTGGTGAAAATGCCTTTTACGATTTATTTGAAAGTGAGAACAAATACAGGTGCGAGATTGATGAAGGACTCGACTTTTTTGATTGGAACAAGAAAGTGGATTGGATAATTACAAACCCACCATACAGCATTTATGACCACTTTCTTCAAAAGGCATTTTCTATTGCTGACAATGTTGTGTTTTTTGTGCCGATAGCTAAAGCATTTAAAAGCAACAAAGTGCAGAAGATGGTGCTTGAATATGGTGGATTAAAAGAGATAGTGTATATGGGCGGAGGCAGTAAACACGGTTTCGGATTTGGCTTCCCTGTTGGATGCTTACACTACCAAAAAGGCTTTGTGGGAGATTGTAAGATAACTTATGTAATGGATGGATGGTAGCCATTGCATATAACCCCGCTAACAAACACCAAAGAGAGATGAAAATAGAACTTGAACTATATGAACACACTTGTGCTGACGGATGCTGTTACACAACGGGATATGATGTCTTTGTAGATGGTGAGAAAATTGGGTCTATTGACGAAGATGCTCAAGAGTTAGCAGACTTATTAAACGAAACCTTTAACACTAAAGAGAGATTAGCCCTCCTTCCACATCTCGTTCTCATTCTTATTTCCCTTCCCAGAGTTCTCGCATTGATTACTCCTTGTGCAGTGCTTTGAACACTCCCTTGGTGCGATGGCGCACCACACCACATCCCTCTTCCGTTCTGCCATAAGTAGGTGTTAGCTCAATACTTTGTCCAACAACTTCCTGACAAACATCAGGACGATGAAGAACCCAAGCAAAGCTAATCCCCACTCTTGGTACTTATTTTTTGATTCTGATTCCTTATATTCTACAACTGGTGGCAGCTCAACAATCGTCTCCACCATCAGTGTTTCGGGTGGGCATATCACATCCACCATCACAGTGTCATAGATGCGTTCTAAGCGCACTTGAACACCATCGGGAGACATGAGTAATACTGTGTCGATTTGATTCACTATCAGCTTTTCTGTAACGGTTTTCTCTTGCACTACCACCTCGGTTTCTACAACAGTGTCTCGCTGCATGAGGATTTTGGGGTCTTTGGAGATTGCCTTTCTTAGATGCCATCCAGCAGAGCATGACTGCAACAGATACATCGTCATCATTATCAAGAACAAAATCAATTTCTTTTTCATTTCTGTAGCTCTCTGTATTTACGCATGAATGCTGGTGGATAGGAGAACGAGCGTGTGCCTCTTATCATTGAGATGTAGCTTGCCACCTCCCTCAGCTCTGGATTTGTCAGGCTTCCAAACTCGTTGAACAAGTATTCAGCAGCCAGCTCTGGCTTTTCAGACATATAGTCGTCTAAGTTGTAGTAGACACTCTTCCTGTCAAGAACCAAGTCGTCAAACTTGTTTTTACGTTGTAGCTTCTTGTACTTCTTGATGGCATACTCACGCAGCTTCCTGTCCTCGATGCCATTTACATACTGTATCACATCCTTCTTAGGAGCGTTGTCCTCCACCACCATCTTAGTCAGCTCCTTTCTCACAACAAACTGATTGTCCTTATACTCCTGCAACAGCTTGTTCAACTCAGCACTCGGCTTCTTCGGGATGTACTTCTTGTTGGCAGTGCCTACAGCCCTCTTCTCCATTCCCCTTGTAACGTCCTTGAACGACTTGTCGCCAGTCATAATAGCGTTTGCGATGCCGTAGCCAACACCCACCATAAGGTTTGTGGATGGGGATGTTGTCACCACCTCAACAGCGTTCTTGGTTCTCTTAGGACTCATGCCTGTCAGCTCACCAAACTCCTTGTAAAACTCTTCTACGTTGTCATCAAACTTACCCTCAAACTCAGGGGAGGCTTGGTTGTATAGCTTCTCGTAGCTTATTTTTCTCTCCCTGAAGAAGTCGTAGTTTGTGATGTACTGTATGTAACCTTTCATAAAGGGAGGTAGGTATTGCGCCACACCAACATCAAGAGATGGCTTACCCTCCTTATCAAAGGTGATAATCATGTCGCCAAACACCGTTGCATCCTTCAGTGTGTTTTCCAAATCGACAAGTCCCTTCGTGTAGAAGGCTTTGTTGCTCTCTTCATTTTCCCCACTCATTGAACGGTAGGTGGTTTCACCAACAAGCTCAAATAGTCTAAGGAACGGAGCAAGCTGAGGCAGCTTCCGTATCTTGATGTACTTCTTGTTCCCGTCCTCATCTGTGTCGCTCGTAGGAATGATGAAGTAGTTTCTCCTGTGGTACTCTGGGATAGCCTCCTTATCATCATCGTCCCAACCAAACATCTCAAAGAGTTGTTGCATGACAACACTCATAGTGATGGCGTAAAGACCAGCCTCACCAAACTTTTTAGCAGCCTTCGCTGGGTTGGTGCGGATGTAGTTTCCAGCCACCCTCAGTCCCTGTAGAGAGGCGTTGAAGTAGGGAGACATCTTATCCAAGCTCTTAGCAAGGCTGCCACCCTGCGAGAAGTCTATCGTAGCACGAGCCTTGAACGCAGCGTATGCCCGTATCTCAGCATCGTTCATGTCCTTGAACTGAGCGTCCCCGTCCTTCCTTTTCTTCAAGGAGTCAGCCTTCACCTTGTTGTAAACAGACAGCCTCATGGCAAGCTCTGAGTTCTCACCGAAGCTACTCATAAAGTCTCCAAAGGTTTGACCAATCCTCTGCAACTTACTCCCATCAACACTCTTGAATTTCACCCTACCTTGGTTGGTGAGGAAGTCCATGCCTATGCCTGCCTCGAAAGCCTCCTCAAGGTTCTTTAACACCTTAGGGTCTGCCTTTGTAGTCCCCCTGAATGCAGCGGTGATTGTGCCGATGCCAGCAAGGTTCTTTCGGAAGTCGTTTGAAAGCTCAATCATAGCCCTTACAAGGCTCTTGTCATCGTATGTGTCTGTGAACATCACTACGTTGGCGAAGTCCATTGGAATGTTGGACAGAGGAAACAGTGGGTTGTATCCTGTCGCCATAGCCCTCAGGATGTTTGTTCCGAAGTACTTGCCCACCTTGCCTAAGCCTGCTTCTATTGCGCTGTCTGCGTTCTCAATCTCCTCTGCTATATCGTTCCTGACGTATATGCTTCTGGACTCCCCGTCCTCCTTGTATGTCAGCTCACTGAAGCCGTTCTTCTTAGTGTCAGAGAGCCATTCGTAGCTGCCCACCTTCTTGCCAAGCTGCTTGAAGAGTCTGTTAGCAAACACCCTGCTCTCGCTTGCAGCCACCACCATACGCAGCAGGAAGTCTCCCTCCGTGAACAAGTCCTCCTCACTACCCTCCTTGAGCTTCTTGAATTCCTTTTCGCTCAACCCGTAGCCCATGAAACGCTTCTCGTGCTTTGCGAAGTCTCCGTTCTGCAAGTCAAACACCTTGTCCACAAACATCCGTGGAGAGTATTCGTACTTGGAGAGTCTGAAGTATTCGTCCTGAGTTATCAGTCCCTCGTCCAGCTTCCTTTTCAGTATCTCACGCATGGCAGCAAAGAACCGTGATGCCCTGTTGTCCATGTCAAAGAACTGCTGGTCGTTTCCTGTCTCATCTCTCATCTTCTGCTTGATTTCGTCAAGCCGTGCCAAGGCAGACTCTCTGTTCAGCTTCTGTGGGTTCTTGAAGTTTGCCTTCTTAGCTTCCAAGTCAGCAAGCTGTTTTTTCACCGAATTGAGACGGGCTGTCTCCTTCTTCGTTCTCTTCTTCTTAGCCTCAAGGTCTTTTATCTCCTGCTGGAATGTGTCGATGCCCCTGTCAAACCCATCGTATATGGAGATGATTCTGCGGAGCATGATGATTTCATTTACGCCTGCCAACTTCGCCCCTGCCACGTTCAGGAATATGTTCTTGTTGAAACGCTCGTACATCTTCTTAGCTGCCGCTGAAGAGCCGTTGCGGACAGAGAGTGCTGCCTGTGTTATAAGGTCGTTAGCGTCCTGCAATGCCCGTCTGATGATGCCTTGGCGGTCAAACAGCTTCTTGTTTGCCATCTGACGCTTGCTTGCCTTGTTAAACCTCTCGTCAATCTTGGGCTGATAGAACTTACCCTCCATTGCCTTCTCGGTTTTTCTGTCGAAGTTTCGAGACTCCTTCAGCCCCTCTTTCTCAGGGTCGGAAGTCTTTTTCTTTCTCTTGTCTGAGATTAACATTGAGTCATATACAGACCTCATCTTATCATTAAGCTGAACATCTATATCACTACCCGCTATACCATTATATATCTCTGTAAGCCACTGTTTAAAGGCATCAAATATGCTTTTTAATTTAGGTGTTGGGGCTTTACCTTCTGAAAGGTATTTCTCAAAACCTCTAGCAAAGTATTCAGAGAACTCCGTTGTCCCCGCTTTAGCCCCGCTTGTAGACTCTATTGTAGCCCTTTCAGCGTCTGTTAAGTAATGCTCGTAGACGTGAGCAAGCTCGTGTAGTGGGGTGGATACGTTAGGGTCTGTGAGGGCATAGATAATCGCGTTCCCATCAGCACCTACCACAAAAGCACCTTTCTCTCCCTGAAATAGCGGAACAGCACCGTTAAGGTTCATACGCATCTTAGGGCTAATGGGAATAGAAAGTTGTTTTTTAGCCCCTCGTTCCAATTTTGTTAATTTTGGTGCAAAATCAACAACCTCTACATTAGCTTTCTTATCAAATCTTTGAGCTTCTTTCTTGGCTACTTTAGGCAAGATGGAGTTATAAAAGGCTTTCATTCCTTCACCGCCTACTTTTAATCCCTCATTTTCTAGTGTTTGTGTTTCGTTGCTTTCACTGTTTACTATTTTTTCAGCAAGCTCTTTACCTATAACCTCATCAAGTGTTTTACCTTCGGATTGAGGGATGATTCTGTTTCTATTCGAGACTATTACACCGTCTCCATCTACAAGGAAAGTGGTTAACCCGTCTGGCATATAAATATCTACATACCTGTCTTCATCTGCATATTTTGGTTCATATACTATCTTATCAACTTGCTTACTCAAATCATACCTATCCGCACTCTGCTCTCCTGTTACCCAAGCTACTCTATCAAAGCCTTCCTGAGCAGCCATCTGTAATGCCCTACGCATTGCCATCCCCACCCATTGGTCGGTTTTTTTGTATGGCATATCGGGTACACCTTTGCTTGGTAATGTTGTAAAATCACCAGCTTCTTTTAGGTAATCTTTAAACTCCTGTTCGGTTATACCTTCACTTTCTAATTTTGATTTTATTCGATTAAGCTCTGTTTGTTTTTGGTCTTTTGTAGCATCTCGCCAAACCCCATATCCCATTTGAACAGCACGATATGATGTGGCTAACTCTTCTAAGGTCTGTTGCTTTTTAGGGTCTTTAAACCCTTTCTTCTTCCCCTCTTGCGCCCAATCAGACTGCACCTCTTCAATAAACATTACACGCTCTCCATTAGGTAGCGTTCTTTCGTTTAAGCGTAGGTGAGCTAAGATGTTGGATTCATCCCAATGTGAAGATTTGTATTCTGAAGCTGGTTTCTTTTGAGGCAAAGTAAGTAGCACCTCTCGGTAGTTTTCACCGCCTTCTAAAGTGTATTGGGAGAATTTAGTAGGTGCTTTTTTTACAATATCATTATATCTTTCCTTTATTTGATTTAATGAACGCTCGTCTTCTACTACCTTTTCGTCATTAGGTGAAAATAAATCATAACCGCCTTCCTTATCTTGAATTATCTTATATCCATCTTCTGATATTAAAACTCTTCTCCCTGTTTTTTGAATATCAAAATCAGATTCTTGCTCTGAATCCCTCCAATTGGAATAATTGAAATCGTTGATGTCCGTTTTACCAACCTCAACAATCTCAATTTGATTATCGTTGATGTATTGCTCTACTACTTCTTTTGGAACAGACTTAGCGTTATTCTCCTTCTTCCACTTATTGAGGTAATCCTCTAATCCTATCCATTCAAGCTCTTGAGAAGTACCTTTACCACCCTTATCAGTAATCATCTTCACCCACTGCTCAGCCGTAGCGGATTTTTGACTTATTTTACTTAATCCATCCTTTGCGGTAGATTTCCATACACCAGACTGAAACAATGCGCCTGCGGGTACTTCACCCCCCTTAACCATCCCCAATCTCTTATACGCCTCTTCCTTTGCAATACCTGCTCTTTCAGCGATAGTGCCTATTATCCTGTCCGCTATCGTTGCGGCAGCAGAGGCTTGCTTTCCCTTCAGTCCAAAGACTTTTTCTAACAGCCCCTTAAAGCCTTTCTTATCCTTAGGCTGATAGAACACACCCTCCATTGCCTTCTCGGTTTTTCTGTCGAAGTTTCGGGATTCTTGAAGGAATGTGTCTTCCTCCCTCCGAGATTCCACAAGCGGAGTTTCTGTTCTCTGATTCTCTAAAAGAATTATTTCTCCAAATCCCTTTTTACCCTTGTAAGTTTCGTATGTAACTATCGCATCAAACCCCTTATCTCTAATAGCCTGAGAAAGCTCTTCACCTTTCTTTCCTTCAAAATCAGATGATAACTCACTCTTGTAGTTTATACCTTTTTCTGTAACATCAATTAAGAGTGGGTTGGATATTTTTGCCTGCCCTTCCGTAAAACCTTCTGGAACAAACCCAGAGTTGTATGTAACGTAATCACCAGCAGCCTCCACATCCTGACCGTATTGCTCTCCAAAAAACTCTGCCTTTTCAGTGTTCTTGATAACTGGAAGAGTTATTTCAGAGCCAACAATTATATCTTCTATATAATCCTCCTCCCTCCGAGATTCTCTTATGTCTGATGAACCTGAATCAAATGTGGTGTTTGTTCCGTCAGAAAGTTTTATTTGATTATTGTACTCATCGAACACGTGTACATGGGATGTAGATTCACTTAACCCCATATTCCTAAATCTTTCTGATACGTTTGTTATAATTATTCCGTCAAAACCAAGGTTTTTAAAGAAGTCGGAAATTACTTGGCTTGATGCAAATTCGCCATCTAAATTTTCATACAGCTCACCCCTTCTAATGCTATCCTCTAATTGATTAAGGTCTATTTCTGTCTCATAATAATTATCTCCCAAAATATCTACCGCTTGACTGGACTCGTATCCGTTATTAGACAAAGCACTTTCTAATGCCCTTACAACAGCATTCCCATCTCCTGAATTTTCTATAGCTCTATCTCTGATTTCATAATCATAATCCTCTTTAGCCTCTTCTAAAGAAATGTCATTTTCCTCAGCTATCTCTTTTGCAGCGTCATTAAAATCTTCTTCGGATATTTCAAGTGTCTCAAACCATGTAGCCCCGCCACCCAATACAACTGGATTATTTAGCTTAACAAAAACTTCTAAAACTTTCTCATCTCCACCAACTAATTCTTTTTCAGCAACTGTTTTAGCAAATTCATAAGAATTTGACCGTGCTTTTGACAGCGTGTATTTATCGCTATTAAATATTTCCCTAACATCTTTAGGGCTTAATTTGTAATCTTCAATAAATCTTTTTAAATCAGATTCATAATTGAAATTTTTATACTCATACCGAATCTCATCTAATATAAAGTCAACTTTTGACTCTATTCTATTGGTTAAATCAGCACCAAAAGATTGATAGTTATTGGCAGCATCTTGATAGTCTGTGGTAAAATAATTCACTCTACCTAAATGCCCCTCAATATTTCCTTTTACAGAGCTATCAAATTCATAAAACTCGTTAGTAGTTCCGTGATAGACTTCCGCTACAATAGGCTGAGAAGTTTTAACATCTTGAACCTCACTCCTCGACACCAACTTATTGTCACCTTTCCAACTCTTAAATGCGCGAGACTCCTTAAAACCATCTGCCCGTGACTTTTTTGATTCTGGAACTATCTGCTCAACAGCCACACCGCCTCTAACACCCTGTGCAAGGGAGTTCATAAACTCCACCACATCGTTCTCGGTGTCGAGGGAAATGTCTACCCCCAGCTTTCTGAGGAGGTTGTTAATCAGTTCCTTTACACGATTGAGGAGTCCAGACTTCTTGAGAAGCTCAACGTCCTCCGATGTCATTATAGCACCAAGCTCTGTCATAAACTCCTCTGCCTGCTGCTCTGTTGTCTTATCTTTTTTATACTGTTTCTCAAAAGCCTCAAGCCTCGCTATGAGTGTTGCAGCATCCTGCCCAGACAACGACCTGTTTATAGCGTTTACAAGGTCTTGCTTAAACCTAACAAACTCTGCACTTGCCTCGCCAAATCTCTTGGTGAGAATCGGGTGGATGGCTTCGTGGTAGACAGCTCTTACGTTGTCCTTGTCAAGGTTTCTCACCTGCTGTGCGTTCAGGTACAACACCTTGTTTTTGGTGTCGTATGCACCACGCCCTGTCGTGTTGGTTACGTCCCTGTAACGAGCGTCATCCAATACAACAACCTTGTAGCCCTCTCCCAGCGTACTTTTAATCCTCTCTATAGCTCCAACAAACTCACGACCCAGCTCACCACCCTTGGTTTTGATAAGGTTGATGATGCCTCCCTGCACACCCTCGTCTGCGTAAGCCTCTGTCTTGCTTGTTCTTGTAGGAGCTTCTTGCTCGGACACAGTGAAGTCTGCATCCCGCATCACATCGTCTAACTCCCCTTGCGTTTCTTCATCGAGCTGAACAGCTCCACTTGTTTCAACCGCTGCTTCGCCTGCTTCAGTGTCAGGTTGGGCTTCGACAGCGGCTTCCCCTGCTTGCTTAGTACTTGGTACTTGTTCTTCCTTTTTACTATCATACTTCTGTTCTATTGCCTTCTTCTTGTCTAAGTCGCTTTTTATCTCGCCAAGTATCAGGTTTTTTCCTTCCTCAGTTCGAGAATCAATAGCCCTGTCCCTGTTTAGAGAGATGCGTCTGTTTAGTCTAATAACCTCCTCCGTGTCTTCCCTACTCATGTCTTTGTAGAGAATAGCATCTTCCTTTCTTAGGTTGTTCGCCTCCTTTTTTAGGTTGAATATCTTGTTGTTGGCAGCCTCCTGTTCTGCATCACTAAGGTTTCCTGACCTTATTGTGCTGTTTATACGCTTTATCTCTCTTCCAATCTCTGCCCGTCTTTTGGCAGTTTTGTAAGACCCCCTGTACGAGGGGAGCAGTGTTGCGCTTGTTACGCTACCACCCATCGTAGCACCAATAATCATAGCGTCTGCAACAGTGTACGGGTTAAACTCTTCACCCCTGATTACATGGTCTACAATAAATGATTCAAATCCCTGAGCGAATCCCTCTTCCAACGCTTCGTCTGCTATTCCCTTAGTCAATGGAAGTCCGTAAGCCCTTGCCTGAGACAAGATTCCTTTTGGCATATTTCTCTTCACCCCCTCTGCACCGAGCCTTCTTATCAGGGACTGAGTACCGCCAGTAAACACTCTTGAGGCAAGAGCCTCTGTAAGTCCTACAGCTACGGAAGAAAGAACCTTTCCCGTCTCAGACATAGTTGGGTCTGAAATAAGCTCCGCATACTTTGCTGCACCAGCATTAGCACCAGCAATTCCAGCGTATACATTCATCCCAAGTTCTGGGTTTCTTGTAGCAAGCCCCACCGCTAAAGCTGCTCCCAACTGAGGGACTTGAGCAGCTCCATCTACAACAAGATTTGTAAAGGCAGCGGATATGTCACCGTCCTCTATTGAACCAGCTATCCCCTTGTCAATCTGTTCCTGAGATAAGCCAAGACCTTTCTTAGCACCTATTGTCTTGAACTGATTTTTTATCTGCCTGTCAGAGACATTTTCTGCATCATAAAGTATAGATGCAAAATCAAATAAGTTTACCACAGCCCGACCTGCGCTTGTTGATGCGGCAACAAGGTCGTCTACAACAAAATCTGGCAAGCCCTCTATAAACTCTTGTTCTTCTCTTTCAATCTTTTTGATTTGATTTGAAAAAGCCTGCGTTCTTGTTAAAGCATTTCTATACCTTTCTGCATCAAAGGAAATAGTCTTGTCTTGCTGATTTATATTTACCAGCTCTTCCTCGGAATCAGATACGGTTTTGTATAGTTTATTTATTTTATCTGCATTTGCTCTTAGCTGAGAGTTTGTATAGAGTTTTTTATCGTCTCCATACTGTATTGTCTCAAGTGCAAAAAGCCTCTCCTGAAGTGTTGGAAAACTTTTAGCAGACTCTTCTGTCTGAACACCATGCTTCTTTACAAACTCGCTGTACTGCTCACCCAGCTTATAGACATTCTCAATCTCAGATATTACTTCTGTAGCAGCTCTGTTTCTTGTAAACTCTTCATCATCAATATCTTCTGAATCCGTCCCTACAGCCTGCGGAAAACCTTCTTGCATAGCTAATGAGGCGGGAGATTGCGTTAAGTCTTTTTTTTTAATACCAAAGGTGTCTATAGCTTCATCAAGCCTGTCACCATACTGACCCTCAAGTTCTTTACGGGTAAACTCTTCTCCTTTGTAGATGTAAATTTCATCTTCCATTTATGAGTTATTTTGGGTATACAGGGTTTTGTTTTTTAGGCTCTTCCAGTCCTCCTTTGCCTCTTTGAGCTTGCTGCCTTCTTGCTTCATAATCTTCTACCTGAGCCATTTTAACAGGGTCATCGTAAGGCATCTCTCCAACCTCTAAGTCGAGTGATGCGTAGAAAGCCTCCCTGCTCATTTCCCCTGCAATGTCTTGAGCTATTGGAGTGTCAAGAAACGGCTCTGCGGGTGTTTGTATCCTACCCTCCGCATCCACCTCCAATCCCTCAACACCCTTAACCGAAGACAGGTCAATGGTGTTTCTAAGCCTACTAAGCTCCTTGTCGTCAAGAGACTGTATGAATGTGTTTATATCAACCTCTTCCAAGCCCATATTTTGCCCCGCCTGTATAAAAGCTCTTCCATTCAGGGATAAAAACCCCTTGTCGTCCACCTTAATATATCCACCATCAACCCTTTCACCAGCCGCTTCTGAATCCACAGGCAGAGTAAACCCTCCAGCTCGAACTATGTATGAATCAATCTTGCCATCTCCTCTTCCCTTATCAACTGCAATCTTATCAGTAATCATAGGAAGGGCTGACTCAATGTAAGCCTGCTTATACATTTCCTTTGCCTCAGCCATCATCTCTGGGTCTTCCAGAATGGCTTGTACAGCGTTGATTCCGTCTGGGTGTTTTTGGTCTGCATACATATACGCAGCAGCCTTGAGTGCCTGTGGGCTTGACTTGTACAGGAGGTCTGCCTGCTCCCCTAAGGACGCACGAGCCTCATCAACTTTAAGCCTACCGCTGCTGTCGTATATCCTCCCCACCTGATTGCCTACAATCTTAGCAGCCCTGTCGGAATACTTTGTCACATCAATCATATCCACAGCCTTATCGTAAGGTGTGGCTTGGAACATGATGAAGTTGGGGTCTGCATACTTACTGTTGAGTAGCTGCTCTCCCGTCATCCCTGCCAAGTCAGCAAGACTTTCCTTTACTTGAGCTGCCACCTCGTCCTCTGTCTGGTAGTAGTTCCCCGAACGGGCATCTGCCAGTCCCTTTGTGATTGCTTGGCTCTGCGCCTCAGAGATAGCCTTCACCCTCTGGTAGTCCCTTGACAGATTCCGTAGCCGTTCTCTCGCCTCTGGAGAGTTTGTCTCCTCCACGGCTGTCTGAGCCTTTAGGATGTCGTCTACATACTTGCTGAGGATGGGCTTAAACTCTGCCTTCACCGTTGCGTAGTCTGATTCAGCAGCGTCATACTGGTCTACATACTCCTCACGCCTCAGCTTCTCTGTCTCGTATTCTTTCTGAATGTTTTGGATGGTCTGCCCAGTTTGCTGAAGCATTTGAGCAGGCTTGTCTCCTATAAATATAGCCATTACTGTGCGTCCTTTTCAAAGCGTTTTAGGGTGGTTCTGACAAACTTAGCCAACTTCTGCATAGCGTTAGCCTTCTGGCTCTTAGAACCTCCCTCTGTGGCTTTCTTAGCCAGCTCATTCATCTTTTTAGATTGCTCTGGGTTGAAGATGTACTCCCCTCCTGTAGCCTCTCCCACCTTCTCTCCGTTCTGTACTAAGTCAATCGGATTCTTTTCGTGGGAAAACTCTCCTTTAGTTTTTGTAACACCACCTTCTTTAGCATAAACATCTCCGTACCGCTCACCTTCTGTTGCCATCTTATCTTCCAAAAAATCATATGTACCACCCTCATCACCCGTACCCCCAGTACCACCTGTCTTCCCTGTCTTGCTAAAGTCACCGAGCATAGCCTTTTTGATGTCACCACCAAAAGCACCTGCTGCGCCAAGCCCTATAGTTCCTGCTGACAACGCTCCTCCAATGATATTTCCGAGTCCAGCTCCTGCACCAGCCTCTGCCTGCGCTCTCATTTCACGCTGCTGTGCAAGTTCCCTCTGATACCTGTTTTCTCGTAGCCTTTGTGTTGAAAGCTCTGCCTGTCCAAGCTGACTCAAAGCTCCGAGCTGTGTTTGTGCCTGTGCCTGTGCAGCTCGCTCTCCTGAACGTGCAGCCTGCTGCGTGGCAGCTCCGATGCCGCCAAGCAATGCCCGTCCCCCCGCCTGCTGTAAAGCTCCTACAGACGTTCCAAGCTGTCTTGTGATTTCTCTTTGTTGTGATTCGAGCAAGTTCCTGTCGTATGCGTCCTTCACAGCCTGCCTGAACGCTGCTGGTGTCTCAAGTGACGGTGCTGTTGCCTTGAGTCGCTGTATCTCATCAGTCCTACGCTTTGCCTCATCCCTCCCTGCTCGGTAGTCAGCGATTCCAGTGCCGATGCTTGTCAGACCCTGCAAGCCTGTCATAATAGCTCCAACGACAGCTTTTTTCTCCTTGCCAGTAGAGACGTATTTCTTTACCTGATTTCCGTCTTTATACGACTTAATTTTCATAGTTGCAAATTTATTGAATCTGAGCCTGATTTCCGAGACTATCATCCAGCTTGCTGCCCTTGTACTTTAGGTTTACAGCATACAGCTCCACATCTTGAGAGTAGTTCTCGTTCTGCATCTCCACCACCAAGTAGTGGTCTCTGAGTTGGTCTCCATCAAACTTAGGAGTGGTTTGTATAATTATCGTATCTCCTGAAGCCACATCTGCGTTTATAGCCCCTCCTGTAGCATCCTGTAGCGTTAGCGTGGTTGATGTTACAGAAGATGCGTAGGCGGCAGCGGAGGCAGCGTCAGAAGCATTCCCACCAGAGTCCACCTTGTACACCCTTGCCGACAGTCCTAACGGAACGGGTTGCCTGTTGATTCTATTTGGAAACGTAATGGTGTTTGTGCTTCCCGTAGCGTTCGTTCCGAGGGCTGTTATATTTGTTGTGTTAGCCGTTATTGATGTGGCTGTGTCTCTTGGGATGTCTGCGTAGTAGCTTCTCTCCTTCTCTGCGTAGTCGCCTGTAGCCAAGCTGCTGTTCTGGTCAGTGTTGCTGAACGTAGCACTCCATGTGTCATTCCCCTCGATAGAAATGGCATCAAACGTCTTCACCAGCGATGGGTTGAAGTTGCTGATGATTTTTATCAGAGAAGGTGCAGCAGTGCCGTAGAATGTGTTATTAGTTCCCTTGTCATGGACGTATATACTCCCGTCCTTAAACGAGAAAAACCTGTTCTTTAGACGCTCCATTCCCTCTGGAATGTATGAGTAGCGTGTCACCCACTTCTGTCCTTGAGTGTCAAAGGCGATGTTGAAGCCTGTCAACACCTCTGATGTTGCTGTCACTGTTGAAGTTGCTGTAGGCATATTATACTATTGTAACAAACTTGTTTGTGTTGTCTACTTGGGCTACTCCAAGGAATGTGTTGTCCTTGTCTGTGTACACGATGTTTGATGTGCCACTCGTGAGGTTGTCTACGGGCGTGTCAAGCTGCATGGCGTTGTCTGAGAATCCATCGTCCACATACAACACACCGTTACCCATGTCCTCGAAGTTTACGTCCACATCTTCAAAGTTAAAGTTTAGTAGATTGAAGCTGCCGAATGTTGTTGAGTTTACAGAGTGAGGCGTGAAATCCGCCTGTCCCACTCCGCTGTTGGCTGGGAGAACATACAAGTTTCCTTGGTCAACGTCTATTGTTTTATTTACAATCGTGCGGGTGGATAGCAAATACTCATCGTTGTTGGGGTCAATCCCGCTGTAGATGTTGTACTCTCCTCCCTTGTCTGCCTTCTCCAGTTTGTCTGCTATGTACGAGTCTGCGAAGATGTCAGAGATTTCTCTGATGCCTGAAGAGGAAATGGAAAACACTTTGTTCGCCTTTCTGTCCACGAAGTAAAGCACACCCTCATAATAAACCACAGCCTCAGGGTCATTACCACATCCGTAGTCCCCTGCAAATGACTTTGAGGAGTTGAGATTTACAACGTCTGTAGACAGCGTCACTGTAGCATCCCCTGCTGCGCTCTGTAGAACATTTCTGTTCACAGGGAACAGCGTCACCTTATGCTCTTGAACAGCGTAGAACGCATCCTCGATGTCCACCATCCTCTGTATAGCCCCATACTTGTTCTTGATGTCCAAGAAGTTTGCGAGGCTGTTGTTGAATGAGGAGAGGGAGAGTCTGTCGCTATCCATGACATACGCATCGCTGTATGTTATAGACGAGTTTCTATGTATCCTGCCCGCCTCTTCTGAGAATGCGTTTGGCTTGCCAAAGTCGTTACCAACACTTGGTACAAAGTCATTCACCCTGTAGTCCTCTACATAATCTACATAAGATTGGAATGTGTTTGTTGTTCCGTCAAAAAATCCATAGTTAAGTAGTCTCTTTCTGAAATACACATCACCATCATCCACCTCAACAACAGCTTGATTCACTTGAGTTGATAATAGATTTGCGGTTGCTGTTGTAAGGAAGTGTGCGGATGTTGTGAATGGAGCGTTGCCAACAGCTATATAGTTATCTCCCTGTAACTCAACACGAGAAACAAAAAACAACCCTATGACATCTACTTGCAGTATATCTCCTACAAACACCCTCTCAGTGCCAGCAACAACAAACTTTCTATTTGCACCACTTACTGATAGATTGGTGAAGGATGTTGCAGTTCGTTGACCAGAGTATCTTCTATTGTCTGCACCAGCATTAACTATTGGATACGATTCGCCAATCTCATAGTAAACCTTGTCGTCTGATGAATACTTAGGAGTTCTCAATTCAACAAGGCACTTGTTTCTCCATGCATTGGTGGAGGCAGAGGCTGGCTCAACTATAAATTCACTCTCTCCGTCTTTTTTTCTTGTTATCCAAAAGAAACCCGTTTTGGCAAAACCAGTTGCTGTTGTAGCATCTCCAGAAGCCATTAAAGGATTGTCGTCTGACGTTAAAAAATCATATCCTAAAACAGGAAACTCCTTGCTATAAGACCTGTCTTCATTTACTGAAACGATTTTCATTACATCCCCAGATGCAAAAGAGTATTTTATTTTGGGATTGTAATTATCTATGTACGACTCCTCCTTCCCCTCAAAACCCCTTGCGGAGATATACATCCTATCTACTATTGATGTATTATCTGGTACTCTAAGACTTTCACTGTTAGTTGGATTGAAAGCATCGTTAGTTGTGTATTGGACAAAATTTCCAATAGATGTGTTCCCAGCATATACTGGAAACCACCTCACAGCATTTTCTGGTGGCTTCACACTTTCAGGTATCCTTATGACAACACTTGCCCTACCCGCTGCGCCATTCCTTTCAGATGAGTCAAACCAACCCACTTCAACATCTGGCAAAGGAGTTACCGTTGAAAGCCTTCCATTTTTGTCTTGGTGAACTATGCCGAACGCATGATTTGCTCCAGCCTTAAAAGAAGATATTTTATCGTCACCATTATCAAAGTAGCCAATAGCATTAAACTCCACATCACTAACAACACAGTTTGTAGAAGCTATAGGTATAGGCTCTGAGTTTTCTTTCCTTACACCTCTAAAGTAAGATTCAGCATTGTCAAGCGTTGGGTTTGTAAAATCAAAGTTAAATGCAAGGGGTTTTCCGCTTGTGTCAGGGCTATTTTTAGATGTGCTAACTGAAACTGATTCTGGCTTTATAAAAAGCATGATAACTTTCTGACCTGATAAAGCTCCCGAATATCCAAGGAAATTTCTCCTCGCCTCTATTTTAAATCTAATAGAACCAGTGTGTGTTTTTCCATCATCCCAATCAGTTACTCCACCCCTTGCCTTCACTGTACAATCTATTGGCGGCTGACTATTGATGGCTGACACAATTGCATCAACCAAACCATTTGCAGATGAGTAGTTTTGGCTTAAAGGTATATTTATTGTATCCTGTATATCAGAGGCTTTATGCCTAAAGCCTTTGTTTTGAGTGTACTCTACAGGTGAATCTGTCAATGCCACAGCGTTAACTCCAGCTTGCACATCACTGCCTAAATAGTTTACAAGAACATTTGAAAACCTGTACGAAAGAAAAACACTTTTAAATTCATTAACCTCATTGTCTTGCAAGAAAGACAAGTCAAGTTTTGTGAAATGACTTATGTACCTGTTTAGCCCATTAAGAGGAGCTGTCGTTTCATTTCCCCTTGTTGCAGCTGTGCCTGAGTCGCTATAAACAATCTCATCAAACATACCCTTAGTTATGTCTGATTCAGTGTCGGGTGGGTGATTAAATTCGTCAATATTTTTAATTGGCTGGTAGTTCACTGCAAGGGATGAATTGCTCGCATCTACAGGCTCAAACCCCTCTGTGTAATTGCCTAAAAATATCCTGTTTCCAGATATTGTTATAGTCTTAACTGCTTCACCAACAGCATCAAATAGTTTGTTGTTTTCGTTATTAGATATTGGAGTGTAAGCCTTTTCATTCGAGAAGTTTATTGACAAGGTTTCCTCGGAAGTAGACTCACTTGTGTTGACATCTTTTACAATAAAAAACACACCACTATTACCCTCCCTCGCAAGAAACCTCACCTTCTTTATATCAGAGTTAGTCCTTTTACAAGTGACTTCAACCTCATTGTCAATCTTAGCAAGTTCTGATAAATCAAAAAATCCAGCTTGAGTTTGCGAGTAGGGTTTGGTGATTTTAGATATGGGAGAGATTGCACTCACCTCACCGTCATCGTACACATACTGACAGGCAAACTGAAACTGCCTTTCAAGCAACCTGTTTGTCGCTATATTCGGATTGGACTTGAACTCAAGCGTAGGCGGCTCTAACGGAGGCTTCTTAACAAGCGAAATATAAGCCTCTACGCCCTCGTAGCCGTCAGGATAGTCTCCCCTGATAGCCTTGTCTACATTTATCTTCTTAGGCTCTCCCCTTCCGTTTGTGAAGTACAGGAGGGTGTCCCCATCCTTGTCCACCAACACAGCAGCATCCACATAGTCCGTAGCCTTGAAACCCAAGGTGTCTGCACTTGCTGAAGCCACAGTTCCTGTAGCCTCGTTCTTGTACACGGTGAAAACCTTCTCCAGATTGTCATCGTACTTGTATATCCTGTGGTTGTTGTCAGAGTTGTGGACGAAGAACAGTATCTCTCCCTTCACATTATTATGCACACTGCCTATCACCTTATTGTCGCCACTTGGTAGTGGGTCACCAAGCAAACCCACCTGTGTATTCCCTACGACATTCTTAACCACGCCAGCATTCCCGTCATCATCAGAGTCAATCCTGATGTTTACGGCATCTGTCATCTCAATCCTTTTTACGAGTCTCTCATCGTCTTCAAAGTTGAGGTATCGTGGTGTTAGCTTATCTATAGCCATATTAAGTCTTCACAGTGCTTTTGAAGTTCTTGTTGATGGTCTTCATAGCCTCCTCCTTGGTGAAGCTCTTCATGCGTGAGTTGGCAAGCCTGCGCTCGTTGTAATACTCTTGTCTTGCACGTTGCTTCTCCACCATAGGAACGCCTGCCTTACGCTCAATGAGCCTGTAGTATATGTAGCTCTGTAATGCATTCTCAGCGTAGATGTGTACAGATGGGTTAGAAGACCTCGCTTCGTCAGCGATGTACTCTATAGCCACCTCGCTAACGCTGTCATTGATGGCAAGGTCAATCCTGTTCTGCTCGTAGTTCACCTTAAACTCACCAGAGTATCGTCCACCTCCAATGCCATAAATACCGCCCTCTGTGGACTCGTATAGGTAGTTTCTGTAGATGTAGCTCTGGTAGCCCTTGAAGATGGAATCTCCGTCTCCCACCACCTTAGCATCCACCCTGTCGTTCACCCCATCTCCGTCTGAATCAATTGGGTTGTCATTAGAATCCAGCTTGTACTTCATCGTGTCTGTGATGTATTTGTTCTCTCCAAACACATACATCAGCCCATCACTACCAATCACCCCTATTTTTGTCCAGTCCACAAAGTCGTCTGGAAGCTCGACAGTTCCGAGTGTCTGATTTGGCGTGAGCAGGAGTGACTTGATGCGCTTCATAATGTCAAAGCCCATCTCCCGTACACCACGCAGGGCAAAGTTCCTGATGACGCTCTCTGTGGCATGGCTAACGTATCCATCCTCATCGTTGAGCAGGATGAATTCATTCACTACATCATCTATGCTTATCGTGTTCCTTGCCATTATTCTTTCTCTTTAACTTGTGAGTAGTTTACTACATCAGCATCTCTGAGGTTGAGTCCTATCATACTCCCTATCTCAAACACCAGCTCGTCTGTGTAGTGTTCTGGAAGCTCGAAGTTCTTGCTGTTAGCCTCGTCTGCCACCCCTGTCGTGGAGATGAAGGATATGGACGGAGGGAAAGCCTCCCTTGCGTCCGTAGTGGTGTTCCTTGACTGCGGAATCTTGTAGTATGTCAGAGTGATTTTGTTTACAGAGTCTGGATACACCGTGATGTCCTCCTCCACCATAGCGATGGGGTAGTTCTCCTTTGGCGCAACAACAGGACTCCTCAGTATCCTTCTCAGCTTGTCCTTGTCGTAAATGATTTCAATAGGAATTTCCGTTGCTGTGTTGAATGCAAACACACCCTTTGTAGACAAACTCACCGTTCGGGCGAGGTCTGTGGGCTTGCTGAAAACACCGCTTGCCTTTGTGATGTCAGATGTCTTGATGAAGTATGACAAGTCTTCCTTTATCCTCTTCACCATGCTCTTGTCGTCCGCAGGGTCAATACCCCGTATCCTGAGATTCTTGGTTTGCACCAAGTTGTCAAACATCTTATTAAACACCTTCACTTGAGCCAACTGAGCGAACGAATTGAATACACTTGGAGTCACCATTCCCCGCTGGTCTTTATTAACCAAATCAATCAGGGTGTTGTATACGGTGACGATGGATGCTGATGTCATGGAAACGCTTTATTCTTGCAAAGATACCAAATAAAAAAGCCCTCATAATGAGGGCTTTAGAGACTAATAAAAGGGGAGAAACCGTCCAAAGTTCTACTCCCCAATAATCAATTATTCTTACAATGCGAATATAATGAATTTATTGATTGATTTTATCAAGCTCTGATTCAATCTTAGCGAACGTAGAAGCCCCCTTGTCTGTGAGACAGTGTTGCGTTAGCGTGTTGAGAGATGAATAGCCTGTAGGCGTAGCTACGATGAGCCTGTTTCCATCTGCCCAGTACGCTCCCGACTCGTTCAGCTTGATGAGTCCGAAGTCAGCAGCCCGTGTGAGCTTTGCCTTCATCGCTACAACAGGATTGTCAAAGGAACTGATAAACTCCTTGGGATTGCTCTTAGCAATGTTCAAAAGCTCGTATTTGAAGTCAGAGATGGAGTCTCCGAGTTGAATACCAAAGTGCATTCCTACAGGAACAAGCTCCTCGGCAGACTTCTCACGAATAAGCATAATAGCATCATGCACTAAGAACTCTTGCTCCACACTCTGCTCATGCTTCTTCTCCGTATCAACGAGTTCAAACATTTTTCCCCCGTTAGCCGTGTTGCTCGGATGAGCATTCATAAAAGCAAGTAGATTGGGCTTAGTGTGCGGAACAGCAAGAAGCCCCTCATAGAACTTGATAGGCTCTCGTGTTGCAGCACCTGACTGCTCGTCTACGAAAATAGATTTTTGATTTGAACAATATCGAATTGCTCTCACCTCATCCTTAGCCTCATCATAAATCGTGAGACCCTTAGATGGTAGAATCGTTACAATGCCGCCTCCATTTACAATCTTGTAGACGTATGTTTGATTCTTCTTGGCTACTTGAGGTTTAGCCACACCTTTCTTGCGCTGTACTGGCATTTTAATTGAAGTTTAAATTAAAAAAAAGGGGGAGAGACCTTCCCTCCCCCAGTGGTAATCAGCCTATTACACTACAGACTTCAGAAGAACGTGGCGATTCGCAGCACGAGTCACCAAGCACACCTCTGAGCGGTAGTTGAACTGAGCGAAGTCCTGAGTGTCAGTGTTAGCACCCAAGATGCTACCAGTGATGAAGTGTTCCATGTCACGGGAGTATCCTCCAGCAGACTTGAAGTTCATCTCCAGAGCAGGGTTGCGGTCACCTGTCTTAGGGTCTACGACAGTGGACATAGGAATCATTACACCAGCAAAGTCGCTGTCAGCCAACAGAGTAGGCTCGTTGAGCAGCTTCCAAGAGTGCTTGTGGAATGTATACCCACCACGAGTGAATGACTGGAATCCGAGGTTTGCAGCAAGCTCACGGTCGTTGTTGAACGCTCCGAACTGACCAGTTACACCTGATGTCGTACTTGTTCCAGCAATACCGCCAGCAATCATGTCGTCAATTTGCAGGCTCAAGGCAGTGTTCAGGTACATTGCGTACTCTGGGTTAGCACCCTGCTTGTCCAGCTCCTTAACGATTTCGTCAAACTCACTAAGAGAGTCAAGTGCTTCCAGTCCAGTGGATGCGTTGTAAACGATACCACGGTCTTCGATGGCAGCGAAATATCCCTCAGAACCATCAATGCCTGTGGCAAATGCGTTTCCTGAGGCTTGACCAAGCAACATCATCATTTCACGCTTGTCCATGAATCGTTTGCGAGTGTCAGCTTCGCCCTTGACATACCAACGGTAGTCACCACCACCAAGGTTCACCCATCCGATGTTGGTTGCTTGAGAACCAGTCACCTTGAAGGTTTCTTTGATAATCATGTAGTTGTTGGTCTTCTTGTTCACCTGAGACTCCAAGTAAGCATCGTTCTGGTCGCTACCCTGAGCAAACAGGTTACCGATGATGGACAAGCCGTTTGTGATGGCAGTTCCAGCAGAACCAGAAGCACCCAAGTTTCCGTCAAGTACGTTCAGTACAGCAGAGGCTGTAGCTGAATAAGCTCCACCTGAAAGGGCAGCATTAGAGGTAGCCATTCCAGAAATGAATCCCCTGCGATTGCCGTTGAACAATACAACATCGTTATTACGCAGAACACGGTCAGCTCCAGCTGGGAGTGTAATGTTCATAGATGTTGCAGTGGATGCAGTGTCTGAAGATGCAGAAGCAGCTTGGCGAGGGTGGAGACGAGTCTCTTCCCACCACTGTACTTGGTCATTAGTTCCAGCAGCCTTAGTAGCTCCTGTCATTTGAAGGAAACCTGTGATTCCTTGGTCTCCGTAAGTCTTTACAAGTGACTCCCGATTGTCGGGCTTGTTGATTTCGTCAATGAAATCTGCCAGTGCAGTGTACTTAGAGGGGTCTACCCGTCTTTGTGCTGCTGGTGAGAAATCAGTTGGCGAGGTAATTCCTGTAGCCATTTTATTTTAGTTTTTAATGGGTTAGTTAAATCTTTACTGTGAGAGTGTTACCTCCCATTCCGAGTGCATCCGCAAGCTGTTGTGCAACATTGTTTACTCTCTGCTCTCCTCCAGTTTGCTGTGGGGACTCGGCAGATACGTTGGC
>Ga0208898_1000720_pt1 | contig 24480 bp, 27 predicted proteins | sample VirMetDEL_Mar_4_FD_184513 | JGI IMG/M metagenome (GOLD analysis project Ga0208898, IMG submission 184513) | Aqueous microbial communities from the Delaware River and Bay under freshwater to marine salinity gradient to study organic matter... | ecosystem: Environmental > Aquatic > Marine >...
CCTCAGGAGCAACCTCAGGAGCAACCTCAGGAAAGCAACCTCAGGAAAGCAACCCCAGGAAAGCAACCCCAGGAGCAACCTCAGGAGCAACCTCAGGAGCAACCTCAGGAGCAAAAAATTCTGCCCTATTTTTAACTAATTTTTTCGCTGATTGCAATTTTCCCCTTTCCCGTTTCCCTTTGCAAAAATCTCAACAAAACTTGGACCACTGGATACGATTAACAAAAATAAATATGTATAATTGATTGATTGTTAATTGATTCATTGTTTTGAAGTAAAATACACGTTCCGAAAAATGCCAAAAAGACCCAAACCGACCCCTACCCCCGCAGAAAAACCCGTTTGCCCACCGACCTGCCGCCCCTATATTAAATGACCTACCCCACTCCCCGACAGCGAGCGCCCTAAAAAAAGCAACCCCATAAACAGAAACCTTCGTCACCCTTGTTACAACCCACACAGCCACGAAATACAAGCTTTTAACGCTTCCCCCTAACATTACCATAGGTCGCATAAAAAACCCCCGTAAAACTCAATTTACGAGGGAATGATGACAACCAAGTTGAACAAGATGGTTTTGCTACTTAACTCTGGGTGAACTGTCTAAAGTTGCAGCTTCTTTAAAAAGCATTATGTAGTTAGCTACTTGTTCATCGTTGAGAGGCAGATACGCCCCATATAGAAGAATGCTTAGTTCTTTGTCTTTATTTACCTCTTGGCTGGTCATTAAGGGGTATTTATTGACGCTAAAGACGTAGTAAGTCTTGTTGTTGGATTTGATTTCCCGGAAACCAAGTGCCTTTGCTGTTTTAATATTCATAGCCTGTTTTTAATTTTGTCAAATAGTTTACAAATTTCTATAACGTGTGTGTCTGCCAGTTCTTTATCTGAATCAAACACAAACACTTTTACTTTATTGGGGTCGTTTACCTCTTCTGATATAAGGGTAAGGGAGTCAAATACTTCTCTGACGTAGTAGTAGAATGGTTCTCCTCCAGATTCTTCTGTTGTTACTTCTACTCTTTCAAAGTTTAGCTTTTCTAATTCTCGTTTAGTCATAGTCGCCGTTTTTATTCCAGTCGCTGGTTGTGATGTTTAGTGTTTTGTGATATATGATGTCGTGTTGGAGTTCTAAGTGTTCCATCTTGAATGGTTTGCCGTTCACAGTGATGTTGATGTTTCCGTGTTTGGCTTCTATGTGTTCCAGTATGTTTAGAAACTCTGCAAGTTTAGATGCTTTGCTTTTTGTTTTAGATATAGACGTGTGCATAGATGGGTGTTTTTTCGCCAACGTAGGCGCAGGAGATATTGTATTCAAAGTAGTCGATGGCTTCTTCTTCGTTCATACCATCTCTTTGGACAAGTAGGTCGAGTATCTTAGTGGCGTCTATTATCAGGCAGAAGCTGTTTATGTCTAATCCGATTACAGCTGATTCAAAGCCGGTTGGATATAGAAATTCCTGTTCTGGATATTCTTCCATTATTAGTTCTAATGCTGTCATTCTATTGTAATTAGTTTCATTCGCATCATTCTCTTTATGCTTGGATGATTGGTTATAATATTAAGATATTTCTTTTGTTCTTTTATACTGTCAAATTCAAACACAACGTATTTTTGACCGTGAGTGCTGTAATGGTTCTTTAGGTATTCGTCTTGTTGAGCGAAATTTGCAAACTTAGTTGCTTTACCTAATAGGAGGAACTTGAATACCACGGGGTGTTTAATCTTTGGTCGCTGCATCTTTAAGCACAATATAGATTAGGAATGCTACGAATAGGAGGTATAGTATATTCATTTTTATTCTTTTATGAATACGCCATCAACTGTTTTACCTTTTCTATTGGCGATTTCGTAGTACGCTTCTTGAAGGCAACTTTCCAGCGTCAGTCCGTTCTGTCTGGATAAAATGATAAGGGTTACGATTACATCGCCTATACTGTCTTGGAGTTCACGCTTGGGGCGCTTTTTACAGAGTGCTGCCGCTATCTCTCCAACTTCTTCTACAACCTTGGCGAATTGCTGGAATGAGTTGTTCTTGTCGAGAAGGTTTTTCTCTGCTGCCCATTTTTCTACTGCGTCTATTGTTTTCTGCATATTCTTTTTATTGGCGAATATACAACTATATGTTTAAAAAAACAAGCCCTAAAAACACAAACCCCCCTGCTACTTTAGCAAGAGGGAATGTATGGGAAACGAAATTTGATGGCATTACAAATGTAACTTATATTTCACAATTATGCAACATTTTGTAAAACTTATGACGCTTTATTTTTATAGTCCGCAAAACCCACTATCGCAATCCGAAAAATCAGAATCAAATAATTGTCTAAGGAAAACATCAATAATAGTGGAATAATAAATCTCATATTCTGTTTATCCTGTAATTGGATAGAATTTAAGAATGATTAAATCGTAAAATGGAGATAATTTAGACAACAGTACAAAGTAGATATGGTGGTAATACCTTACTTTTTTAAAACTTTCGGTGTAAGCGTAATTCTTCATATAATCTGCTATATGACCTCTTCTAACGTCATAGGATAATTGAACTACGTTTTTGTTGTTGAAAAATTTTTTAAAAGAAGGGTCGTAGGCATACCACTTATTATTAATTAAAATTTCTACAATAGTATGCTCTGAGTTTAGATGTATTTCTCTGGTGGGGAAAGGACATTCTCTTGAAAAATTTCGAGCAATTCTAAGGCAATCCCCTTGTAAGGAATCAGTCATAGAATAAAAGTATTCAAGACTAATATTTTTATTTAAAGGTTGCCCATAATTAGGGTATAAATAAAATAACGGAAGGTGAACTAAAAAATATATAAACAGTGCAACCGTTCCAATAACTCGTATCTTTGAAGAAATTTTGAAATTAAACTTCATAGCTAACGTTATTAAGGTGTAACAAAACTACAATGATTGATTTCCATATTATTTCTTTTTAGTTATCATATATACAGCTAAGAGTAGTTCTCCTATTAGTCCTGTCCATATAGTGGTTTGGGTGAAGACGATGGCCGCTGCAAGGTTATCGGTAATCGTGATGCTCTCTGATATGCTTTCAGTGTGTTTCGCAATCCAGAAGGTCAGTAGGATAGACACAAGGATAAATATGGCTCCTCTCCAATAGCTTTTAGCCATAATCATTTTGACACCCCCTAATCCGGCTCCAAACCTTAGACCGCCAAAAACGAATCCACCTATCCAAGCCAGATTGCCGACAATTTTTTTATAGTGAATAATCTCTAAGGCGCTATTAAAGAAACCTAATACAATGATACAGAATATAAGGAATATAGGAGTTACTGCACTTATGGTTGCAATAAGCTTTTTGGTAAACCTTTCAACTTTTTGTGAACTTGTCATTTTTATTATTTTGACGTAAATATATCTTTATATTGACTTGTTTTTTCTTTTATAAGTTGTAATCTGTCGACTCTGACTATATGCAACATATTGAATCTTTCCATCTGAATGACAGCTAAATGGTTGTACTCTAAATCTTTGAAGATGGAAACTACTCTTCCAATGTATGGAAACTTATCACTTACTCTAACCCGGCTACCTACTTTAGGTCTTTCTTTGTAGTATTTCTTTATCGGCAAATTTTAGTTTTTTGAATATATTATAAAAAGAATAGAGACTAAAAGTGATGCCTATTTGACCAAGCGTCTATTTGAGACTTATAAGCTATGGCATTAATGCTACTCTTAAATGTATTACTTACATATAGACTTATATTAGAAGTAATACTAAAAGAATCAATAACTCTCAATTTTTGGTCGATAATTCTAATTGGCTTGAATACATCAGCATACTTTCTACTGATTTTAAACTCCTCGATATTATCTAATGTAATCTCAAAGTTTTTGTCGTAGTTCATACTAACTTTTACATAACCGTGTTTCTCGGATTGCTTTCTTATTCTTTGTGATGTCGAATAAGAGGTATTCAAAACCTTGGCGCTATAATTAATGGCAATCTTAAAACCCTTTTTGTTTTCGTGCCTTCTTTTTGGTCGCACACCACGCAGGAGTTTTTTATGCTTATATTCTTTATTGCGCTCAATTCTACCTATGTGTCCAGAATAACAAATGCTTCTGAACTCGTTAAAGTCTTTTATCTGGTCAATGGATATACCAACGGCAACCCTTTTACCAGTTATATCTAATTCACTGTAAATCTTGGCTTGGCTTTTGAATTTAAAACCGCCTCCTTTGCACTTGATAACCCAGCCTCTTTTCTTTAGATTTCTTATTCTGGTATTGACCGTAGATAACTTTTTATTTGTTATCTTTGCAATATCTTTTAACGTGGCTTCTCCAAACCAACCACCACGAGTTTGAGAGTAGGCTCTTAACAAGTAGTAAATGTGCAGGTCACGCAAGTAGTTGTTTCTAAATGCGTGTTCTGCGATTGATATGGAAATGGAAGTATTCACAACTGCAAATTTAAAAGTAAATAAATTAAGATGCAAGTATTTTTTTTATTAGTCTCAATGTTTTTCAGTAACTCTTTGTTTTGTAATCTGAACTCGGTTTTGTCCAATATTAGTAAGGATAATTATCCGGCGGCGAAAAAGATAAGTGACGTATCGCATATCGCAATACACAATATGATTGAATATAATGTGCCGTTTAGTATTACGGCTGGACAGATACTATTGGAATCCGGCATTACGAATGAAAACCCTTATGGCACTATTATGAGCCAGAACAATAATCTGTTTGGCATTAAGTATTATGGCTTGGATATTCCTACTCGTATTCCTAAAAGTATTCGTTCTTTATGTATTAGTGGATTTGTTTATGCTAATGATGATTGCGGTGGTCGCTGCAAATTTGCGAAATTCCGCAACAACTACTTTGCGTTGCTCTACCACGCACACTTTTTGACTTGTGGCGATACATACATCAAGCATTTGCATAGTAGCGATTACAAAGGATGGGCGGCAGCTTTACAGGAGGGTGGATATGCAACTGATGTTAATTACGCAAAAAAGCTTATATTTGTAATAGAAAAATACCAGCTAAATAAAATAGATGAAAGGATTAGGAATACTTACTGAGGAAGGACAAGAGGCTGTAAAGAAAAATAGCAAAGCTTTACAATATATATCTTACAAGTATAACTTAGAGTATGTAGAGTTTAAAGATGACAACCCTTGCCCGGTCGATGGTTTTTTTCTTGGCGATGGAAGGATGCACACGGTTTTTGAAATCAAGACAAGGAATGGATATATAGAGAATGACCAGTTCGTTTTTAAAGAACAAAGGTATGACACTTTCCTTATTGCATACAACAAACTTGAAATGGGATTCAATATTGGATTCACTCTTAATTTACCCTTTGTGTTGATAGCATCATTTGATAATTATATCTATATTTGGCTTATTAACCAGAAGCTTTTACAAGAGGTTGAACGTAAAATTACGCAAACCAATTACGATGTCAACGGAGGTATAGCTTATCGGTCAAACGCATTTATACCATTATCAAAAGCAAGAATCAAATTGAAGTATGAAGAATAAGATGAATTTTTATGTGGTTAGGTTTAGCTATGACAGTATTGATAATCCATATCCATTTTTTGAATCTATGCAGATATATGCAAAGAGCAAAAAAGAAAGAGAATTTTTACTATCTCTGTATCACGATGAAGGCCCATTTGGTGGCCCTCCGATTCCACAAGATAGGCTTACCTATTTTATAGAGAATAGGGAGGTAGAAATAATATTTGAAAACGGCGAATTAAATTAAATATGAGAATACCCAGCAACTACCTACTTGTCGAAGTTGAATCGACAATGAATGACAAAATAGAGACCGATAGTGGCGTTACGCTTTACAGACCATTAGACTTAGGCGAAAGAGAATGGTACAACAAGACCAAGGGTAAAGTTGTAGCGACCCCCGAAAAACTAACAGAACTTCCAACCAAAAGTGTAATAGATAAGAATACAGTAAGAACACATAGAGATATGTTCTTGATTTATGATGTTGGAGATGTCGTTCACTTTAATTATTTATCACTACAACCAGACAAACAAATCTACCCAGATGGCGATGCAACTAAGTTGCAGTTTTTAATTCCTTATGATAATATTCATTATGGCGTAAGAGATGGTAGCATTATTTGCAATACTGGTAGGGTTATTATACAACCTATGGAAGAGGAGTCAATCAGAACGCAAAAGCTGATTATACCTCCTACTATGAAAAAGAAGAGTATGACTATGGGTGAAATTATTGCTATTGGCAGACCTTGGAAAAGTATGCGCATACAGCCTATACAAATTGGAGATATTATTGTTTACAATAAAAGGGAAGGAGACTGGATAGGAAAAGAGAATGAGTGGCTTTCAATTTATCAAGAACATATATATTTGAAAATATGACCAAAAAGCAATTAAAAGAAGTTGAAGAGATTGGCTTTGATAGATTAAGGGTTGGACAAAACACTTATTCTATTATAGGCTATGTAAAAGAAAAAGGAAATATTAAGAACATAAACGTTTTGAGTGCAGAAGGTAAAACCTATGGCATTAGATTTCCAGTAAGAGTTTACGACATTGATATTCAGTTTTACAATTCTGAAAAGAGTCCAGTAAAAGATAGAAGTAAAGATAGTAAGTCGTATTATATAAAATATGTAAAATGATAGTAGATACACCTCCAATAGAATGTTATGTCAAAAAATCGCACTTATCGGGAGAACCGAGATTTGAGAGCGAAGATGAAATGGTCTTCGCTGTCTTGGTTGGTATTCGCTTTGTACGTAATAGGAGTCCTTTGTTTATCACTTATATACCAAGCGTTGGAGCAGTATATGACAAAGTAAATCAGAACGCTATATTCAACAAGCCAAGTTTATCTTACGATGGCTCTATTGATTTAGATGACGTTGCGTGGTGGGATTGTCTTTCCACTAACTGGCAACTAATAGAAATGAAGTTTTTGAAGTATGCCGAAATAGAAATGATTACAAGGAATGGAGAAGAAAGAAAAGGCATATACTTGTTTACTTGCGACCCACAGGAACCACAGCACGGCAATGATTACGGAGAAGCAGAGGTGTGGCATGAACACAAGACAAAGACTTTTTTCTTTGATTACGAAACAGGAGTTCTTTGCTGCACACCCAATAATAAGATGCGTGTGTGGAGCAGCAGCTTGACTCCGAAGCAAAGAGATGATGGTAGCTGGCTTAGAGTATATAGAGATGAGCCAGAGTTAATGAGCCACGAAGAGAATCAGTTTTTAGGAGATACAGAAAGATTTGACTATGGAGAGTGAGAAACTATGGAAGAAGTTTAGTAAGGCTTACCGGGAGTATAAGGCAAATGAATATGGATATGTTATTTGTTTTACCTGTGGCTACTCTAACCACTACAAGAGAATGGATACTGGTCACTATATAGATAGGAGACACGGTGCGGTAAAGTTTAATCCATTGAATATTGAGATACAGTGTATGATATGCAATAGATTAAACAACGGCGAAATAGAAAAATACAGGAAGAATTTGATTGAAAGATACGGCGCAGACGTGGAAGAGTTGCTACACAACGAAGCTAAATTTGGAGCGCCGATGTTACAACACGAAGTAGAAACAATGATTACTTATTATAAACAGCTAAAAAAATTAAAAGATGAAGCAAGACAGAATCTACGACCAAGTGGTAGCGAAGCTAAGGAAGAGGTCTAAAAAAGGACAAGAGGAATATGGAACAACAATGGTTGAAAATAATGGAAATCAAGAATATTGGCTTGACCATTTGCAAGAAGAGTTAATGGATTCTATTGTTTACATAGAGAAATTAAAGGATATAATGAAGAAAATTGCAAAAATGAAAGAGATTCATTAGAAAGTGTTCTACTAAAAATTGCCACTAATATGCGTTTAATGCCATTTTTTAGTTTATATATTTACAAAAATTTATAAATGGCTACCTTAGATAATAACTTTAAGGACTTATTTTTTAAAATAGAAGGACTTGAAGATAACAATTACAGGACAGTAGAGGAAGTAAAGGAGTTTGCAAGCATAAGCTATATGCTTATAGCTAAGAGCGAGCGTGTGAAAACTATGAAGTATCTCGTCTTTATGTACGACAAAAACTCGCCACTTGTCAGTCAGTATAGTGAAGTTAGGGCGAGAAAACAAAAAGCATTGGAGTTGGCTAACGTAGTAAAAAGTGAAGACCCGTACTTATATGAAAAACTTATGCTGTTTGAGGATGCTGATTTAATCCAGATAGCAGCGCAAATGCTTAGAAAACAAAATGATTCGATTTTTAGTATGTTGGTTTCTCAAGAGATTTTTTTTGACGAATGTCTTAAAAAAGTTTTACAGCCGCTCGAAATTGAGGATGATAAGAAGGGGTTGGAGGCGTTGGAGAAGAAAGCAAAAATAAGCGAAGCAATGGAGAAGGTGGCAGATAGGATTGAGAAATACAAGAGTAAGTTCTTTAGGAACGATGATGACTTAGAAAAGAAAATAAGAAACGTAGTAGCTTTCACTCCGGAATCTATTGCGCAGTTTTAATTATGGTAGAGCCAATTAAAGGTGGTAGTAAATTAGAAGTGCAAGGGGTAATGTGCGAATTACCGCCTATTGGCTATGTATATAATGTCGTTACTAAGACTGTTGAGTATAGGGGCATAATGAGTAGAAGTGATAATGTGTTAGACCAATACTGGCAAAGAAATGGATTGCCCAAAGGCTACAATGCGAAACGAGATTTAGAACAGCAAAAGCAAAAGAACAACGAAAACTATCAAGACCCAGAGTTAGCGGAGTTTAGAAGAGATGCGTGGGATAAAAGATTAAATGGCTGCTGGTTTATGAACAAGGGAGTGCCTACCTACATTACTGGTATGCACTATTTTTATTTAGAGTGGATTTATATTGGCGGCACAACAAATAATCAGGGTTATCCTGACTTTTGGGAAACAGATAAAAAGTTCTTTTACTTTCTGCAATATGTCATAGAAAACGACAAGTGTTTTGGGATGATATTGCTTACAAGGCGTAGAGGTGGAAAGACTGCAAAGTCAGTTGCTTTTTTATTAGAGGCAACTACAAGAATGATGGAAGCTAATGGTGGTATACAGTCTAAGACAGAAGATGACGCAGAAAAGATTGTATATAGAAAAGGTGTGCTAAAAGCTTTTGATAAGTTGCCAGACTTTTTTAGACCGAAGTATAATGTTAATGGTGTGGCAAGGGGAATCACTTTGATGGAGAAAAGGGATAAAGAAGCCGAACAAGGAGAGAGAGGTCTTGGTGGTGTCATAGACTTTAGAGCAAGTAATGATACAGCTTACGATGGTGACAAGTTAAAGAGATATGTAGGTGACGAGATATTCAAGACAAGGAATAGTGACGTATATAATAGACACGAGATTATACTTCCTACTCTTGAAGATACAAATACTAAACCTTATGGCAAGGCTTTGTATACATCAACGGTGGAAGAGATTGAAGGGGAGATAGCTAATTATATGAAGTTCTGGCAAGATAGCGACCAGAATGATATAGACGAAGTGACTGGCTACACAAGAACGAAGTTGTATAGATATTTTATTCCCAGTGACGAAGCCATCAATCTGGATATATATGGTCAGTGTGACGCAGAAGAAAATAGAAGGATTATACTTGCAGAGCGTGAGCAAGTAAGGAATGATTCTGAAAAGTTTACTGGTAGAATTAGAAGGCGACCATTATCAGTAGAAGAAGCGTTTAGGACTTCAAGCAATAGTTCTGTTTACGATATGGCTCGACTACAAGATAGATACGAGGAAATATCTTGGCGAGAAAATATCTACGAAACAGGAGACTTTATCTGGAAGAGTGGGATTAAGGATGGAGAGGTAATATGGGTTCCGAGTAATAAAGGAAAATGGAAGGTGGTTTGGGAATATATAGATACAGATATACTTAAACGACCAAATCAAACTAAAGTAAGACCTTGGAACAACCAGAGGTTTGCTATTGGTTGTGACCCGTACTCGCACAGTAGAACCGTTGATTACAGGAACTCCAGCGGAGCGTTTTATGTGTATAAGAAACACGACCCAACAGACCCAGATAGGTCTGACATATTTATTGTTGAGTATATAGCAAGACCTGCAACGTCTGATATATTCTTTGAGGATTTGATAAAGACCTGTTTTTATTTTGGCGCAGAGGCATTGATAGAAAATAATAGGAATAATATTATGGATTACTTTACTTATAGAGAGTACAGTAATTTTATGATGCAACTTCCAAATAGACCAACTCCGGGTATTCCCGGCTCTACAAAGACACACGCAGATATAATCGCACACACAGAAAGCTATATCTACCAGCATATACATAAGATTTATTTCCCGAGGCTTATTGAGGACTGGAAAAACTTTGACCCATTCAATACTACCAAGTTTGACGCAGCGATGGCAAGTGGATATACATTGATAGCAGATAACAAATACAATTTAGTCTTAATGAAAATGGGTAACAAGAAAATGTATGACATAGATATGTTGTTCCCTAAAAAAGCAGTAGTGTAGCTTTAAAATGAAATAATATGAATTATAGATTTCCAGACCATTTAATAGACCCTTTGAGGAAAGACGAGAAATGGATTTTGCAATACTGCAAAGCGGCTTGGTATCATAACAGTGGAGCAAACATTGGCTCTTATTGGAATAATGCGTACAGGTATCAGTATATTTCCGACTACGCACAAGGTAAGCAAAGTATAAATCAATATAAGGAGCAACTTGGTATTGATTCAAGGAGCGATGAAAGCTGGGTTAATATTAATTGGGAAGTGCTACCTATACTCCCAAAATTTTTAGATATGGCTTTGGCAAGACTAAAGCGATTTGAGTATAATGTTGTAGCAACCCCAATAGACCCTCTTTCAAGATTAGAGTTAGATGACTTCTTTAAGAAGCAAAAGGCTAAGATTGAATTGAGGCAGGAAGCAGAGAATATAGGCCCGGATATAGCAGATATGTTGAAGCCAGAGCAAGGCGAGCCAGAAGATATGGAGGAGTTGAACATAATGCGTGCTTACACCTATAAGCATCAACTTGCAAGTGAAGTGGAGATGGCTTTGGAAGCTATACTTGAAGACAATATGTTTGAGGACGAGAGAATTAACGCACTGGAGAGCGCTTTGTTTTTTGGCATTATAGGTTATAAAGAGGAAGTAGGAGAAGATGGAAAGATATATTGCAGAACAGTAGACCCAAGGCAACTATTAATGAGTCCAACGGTGCGAAAGGATTTCAAAGATACAGAATATATCGGAGAGGTTCAGCATATGACTATTTCTGATTTAAGAAGAATAAGTGGCAATCAGTTTACAGAAGAGCAATTAGAGGATATTGCTCAAAGCTATATAGACCAATTTGGTAATCCAAGTAGGATGCCAAGAACAAATATATACAGTAGAGCGTACGATGATTTCAAAATAAGGGTATTGGATATTGAGTTTGACTCAACCAATATGATGACTTATGAAAGAAGCATAGACAAAAGAGGAAACCTACAAATAGCCAGAGCCAATATCAATAAGGCTAAAAAGAAAAAAGATAATGGAGATTATGTGCAGGCTCCAGTTGGCGTAGTGTATAGAGCAAAATGGATAATTGGAACCGATTACATATTCGACTTTGGCGTGTTAAGAGATATGAAGAGAAAGAACAGCGACCTTAGAAAAACAACAAAGTCATATCACGTTAGAGCGTATAGTAATCACGGAGGCAGAATACTTGGTAAAGTAGAGCAATGTATTCCAGTTATAGATGCCACAATGATGGCTTGGTATAGATTACAGCAGGCAGTTGCAGAAGCAAGACCCAAAGGTTTCAGTATTGACCTTGATGCGCTTGAAGATATTCCATTGGGAAGAGGAGGTAGTGATTCATTGACTCCCTACGAAACACTTGAATTGTTTTTGCAGAAGGGTGTGATGCCTTATAGAACCAGAGACTTAGATGGCAATAGGATGCACTATATGCCAATTAATGAAATAGAGGGTGGTCTTGGAAATCAAGCAGCGCAATACTATGGGGTGATTCAACAGAATATACAGCTTTTAAGAGATATACTTGGTTTCTCAGAAGTAAGTGAAGGTAATGCGCCGGAGAGGATGTTGACGACCGTTGCAAAGTTAAGCGACCAAGCAACAGAAGATTCATTGAGTCCTATTGCTAACGCAGAGAAAATGGCGTTCGAGTCAATGATGAACTCTCTTGTCCAAAGACTACAGGGCGTTATAAGAGCAAATCCAAAGTCATATCAAAATGCTCTTGGCTTAAATAGTGTCAAGTTTATTAGTTTGAGTCCAGAGTTAAGTATGAGAGATATGGCTATAAAATTGGAAAATAAGCCAGATGCACAGGAGAAAGAGATATTATTGCAGTATGCAACTAAGTATATGGATGCCGGATTAGTTAGTATGGAGGATTTGGTAATGATAAGGAATACCCAGAATCTAAAGCAAGCTGAGATGTTATTGGCTTACAGAATGAAAAAGCGTAGAGAGGAACAGCAACAACAAGCACAGCAGCAAGCACAAATGAATGGACAGATACAACAACAAGCTGCAATGATGGCAGAGCAAGCTAAACAGCAAACTATGCAATTAGAGTATCAGCTTAAATTAGAGTTGCTTAAAGTAGAAAAAGAATACGATATGCAGATAGCGGCAATGGGAGGCAGAACTAAGTTGGAATCTGAAATGCTTAGGGCAGGAAGTAGTCTTGAAAACACTACGACTAAAGCTGAAAGTGACGAGTATAAGGCAGAAATACTTGCTGCGGCTTCCAGACAAAGGGAGGCAAGCAAGGCAGCTGACGATATACAAAGAAAATAATTGCCACTTTAATTTCAATAAACTAAACCGCTAATGCGTAAACTTTGCAAATATGTGGATTGATTTTATACTTATGGTGAAATCTTTAGCTGATGGAGTTAAGGATTTCAAAAAAAATGAAAGGGAAACTCTAAGCGAATTGTTTGAAGCAACGGCTGATATTTTACTTAGCATTGCTGAAAGCTTTGAGGCTGGAGATTTTCCGCATAATCACGTTTCGTCTATCAATACGATAAGCGCAAGTGTTGAAAGAAACTTGGGTAACATAATTAAAAGGAATAGAATTGAATCTATCATAAAACTATACGAGCCGTTTATACAGCTTTCGGATGAATGGAATAGAGAAGATAGAAAACAAGTAGTTATAGATTTAGAAGAAGCGGCAGGAGAATTTAGAGGATTAAGCATATTATTTAGAATATAAAAACAAGGACTATGGCATTTGACGAAATTCAGTTAGAGGACGTAAAAAAAACAGGAACAACAGCACCAACTATGCCCGGAGCAATGGATGCCGAAGTAACATCACAACAGGCAACACCAGAGCCGACACCAGATATAGAGGTTAGCAATGAAACCCCACCGGCAGGAACAAAAACAGAAACACCACAGGCAGAAAAAACAGAGACTCCAAAAGTGGAGACTTTTGACTTTAAGGCTAAGACTGATGGCAAGTTTGAAAGCTTTGATGATTTATGGAATGATTATCAATCGGCTATTAATAAAGAGCCAGAGCAGCCTAAGTCATTGAAAGATGAATATATACAAGGATTAGTTGATTACTACGAAAAGACTGGGGATATTAAGCCTTATGTTGATGCGATGTCAAAGAATTACGATGAAATGTCAGCGGAACAGATATTGCGTGAAAATATGAGGGAAAATTATCCTAAGCTTAGTGATGCTCAATTTGAGAAGTTATTCCAAAAAGAGATTACTAATAAGTATAATCTTAATTCTGATGAGTTTGAAGAGGAAGAGATTGAGTTGGGTAGAGCGCTATTAGAAAATGATGCCGAAAAGATTCGTAATGACTTTAAAGAAAGGCAGGCTAAATTTGCAGCGCCCGAAGCACAACCACAAGAAGACCCTCAAAAAGCTTATGAAGAATGGAAAAGTGTAGTAAGCGACAATGACTATGTAAAGTCTTTTAGTAAAGAACCTAAGTTTACTATTAAGTACGATGACAGGGAATTTAATTTGGATGTTAAAGATGCAGCGGACGTAATAGACGCAGCTTACAACGACCAAAAGATATTCAGTAACTTCGTTGAAGGAGAAGGCAAGAACTCCAAAGTGAACTTTGAAAAATTTCTAAAGACTTACCATTATGCCAAAGACCCAGTTGCTTTTGAGAAAAAGTTAATTGAGTTTGGCAGAACTTTAGGTCAGAACAAAGTCCTCGATGACTTGCAGAATCCGACTAAAGTTGATAATATAAATAAGCCCAATAGGGCAGAGGTAACTGGCGACTGGAAAGAAGAGTTTTTCCAAGCCGCCAAACAATCTTTAAAAAAATAAAATAAAGAAAAATGAGTTTCGGAGTATATGACAAGAAATATATATCTACCGTTAACTTCTTAGATAGAAGGGAGATATATCAGTATGTTCTCGACATCACTCGTGAAGACGAGTCGTTCGTGGACATTATGGAAATGATGGGTAGAAGTGTACCTACTGACGTACCATCATACCACAACTTTGTAAATAAGGAAAGATATGTTACTGTTACTGCAACAGCTGTTAATGACGAGTCAACAGGTGGTGTAAGTATTTTTGACGTAACATTGTCCGCAGGGGATTATGCCTTAGTAAGAGAAGGTGAGTTGGTTCTTTGCCCTAATAAGAAAGTTGGTTACTTAAAGGAAAAGAAGGCTGCAAACGAAGTAAACATCGTTTCAGTTGATGGCTCTGATTTAGAGTTAGAAGCAAGCGATGTATTGTCAATGTTCTCTAACGCAGCTGGTGAAGGTTCTTCTGCGCCATCTGATGGAAGAAGATATGACATTACTAAGAACTTGAACCAAGTGATGATTTTCAAGTCAGTTGTAAAAACTACTGACATCCAGAGAGCATCAAAGGTAGAGGTTGAGTTTAGAGGACAGCCATACTACTTCATCAAGGCGCAGCACGATGCACTTATGAAGTTTAAAGGAGATATTTCTTTGGCTATGTTGTTCTCAAGAATTAGTGACGAGAACTTTACTTCTAATTCGCCAACACTTACTGATACAAGTGGAAACCCAATTCAGACTACTAAAGGTTTGAACCAATATGTAGAGGATTTTGGTATTGATATTACTGGTACAAACGCTGTAAGTTTAGCTACTTATGCTACACTTGAAAGACAGTTTGCTAAGGACAGATGTCCACAGGAGTATTTAGTATTGTTAGGTTCTGAGGGTTCTATTGCTCACACTGACGCATTTGGTGCTTTGACTAATGCAAGCGTATTTAGTCCAGCGGCAAGATTGCAGGTTAATGGCAAGGAGATTGCAGTTGACGTAGATAAGTTGAACTTATATGGTAGAACTTATTTAATCAAGAAATTGCCAATCTTAGACCACAAGAACGTAATTAACTTTACTGGTTCAGCTGGTTTCCAGAACAGAATGTGGTACATCCCTAACGACCAGATTAAGGCTGACGTAGGAGGAGAGTCACAAGACAGAATCAGAATGAGATATTTGGAAGATTACGGTGAAGGTGCAATCGACCATAGATACCGTGAATTGTTGTTGGGAGGACTTGCTCCAACTCCAACCGATTCTCGTTCATTGCTTGAAATTGTATATGAATCAAGACAAGGTTTAGAAGTCTTAGGGCCACATCACTTTGCGTTTATTGATTTAGATACAACCGCAGGAATTTAATTTTTAAATTGAAAAAAATAATAAGTAATGAATAAGATTATCGGCTATATAGGACTTGCATCTGTGTTAATGACAGTTGCAATTTCAATAGCAACAACCAAGGGAAGTTATGATGATGCGTATGAAATTTATAGATACGTTTCAACTGACACTATTACTGACACAGAATCTGACACTATTTTGCTTACGGCTAATTTGTTCAGTTTCTTTAAGTCTAATCACACTGTTAATGTTGATACTTTGTCTGGAACAGCTGACTTAGATGTTACCGTTCAAGAAACCAATAATATTGATGGTGGCGAATGGTACACAGTAGCTACTGATAGCATCGCAACAGTCGGAGGTACTTTAAGTATGACCAGCGATGTGTATGGTATAAGACGCAGAGTAATTGTTACTGGGGTAGGAACTCAATCTACCATCTACGTTTTAAGGAGTGTAATGAAGAAAGATTATAATTAATCAAACGCCCCCTTGCTCTTGTAGTAAGGGGGTTTTTAAAATTATTAAATAATGACAAAATCACCCATTGAAGGAATCCCTAAGAAAATTACAAGTCAGACTTTGATAGGCAGCAACAGAGATGTTGTTGTTTTTCAGTTATTAGACATTGACCCAGTTAAAGGTAAATTGAGAACAGCAAATGTTCCGAGCAAAGACTATCTATACGATAGCGAAACTTTCAAAACTTACGAAATAGAGTACGGAGGAGAAATTTGGTTTTACGCACAATCTGGAAGCAGTATAGTTTGTGACTTAAAGACCAAGAGAGGCAGAGAACTGTATGAGTATTTATGTAATACGAATTACAACAAAAGCAATCCATACAGAGACAAAGCTGTTCGTGCTAAGTTTTATATGATTGATGACACCAATAAAGCAGATTTAAGTGTAGAAGAGGAAAGAGAGAAGGTTGAATTGAAAGCCATTATACTGGATTTGACCACTACAAAACTACGTCAACTGGCAGATTATTATACCTTTGACAGCAGAAAGCACGCTAATTTATTGAGGCAAGAGTTACTCGAAAGAGTAAACATAGAGCCGGGTAAAGTTAAGAGTGCTTTGGCTTTAATGGATGAAGATGGAGAGCATTTATCTAATATTATTAGAGCAATGCGACACAACATAATATTTATCGACTCCAAACAGGCAAAGTGGAAGTGGGGTAAGGATAAAACAGTTATTACCGCTTACGACTTGGATTTAGATTTATACCAGAATCGTATGCGTTTAGTTGCTTTCTTAAAGAAAACAGATGCTGGCAAAAAGATATACAGCCAGATTGTTGATGGATTAAACGCATACAAGGAAGAGTATAAGGCATAACGTCCAATGCTGGGTGGTCATTGTTTTTGTGGGAACCTGCCTTTTGGTGGGTTCCTTTTAAAAATTAAAAAATGAAACATTTACTATTGGCTATTGCCTTCTTCTCGACAAGTGCAATTTTTGCACAAATTAGACCTGATTTATTCAACTTGGTCGAAAATCCAGACACAAGTAATTTTGAATTGTACTCTCAGAAGGGAGGTACAGTTGGAAGAACTACGCTTGATAGGTTAGGCAAGTATGTGCTTAATAACTTGACTACAACTTATTCAAGTCCTAATTTAATATTATCTTATTTTGGAGTTAGCGACACAACAGAGATAGCAGCAACTACATCAAGTTCCTTTTCAAACGACACCTTATATATAGGTAGTAGTTCTTATTACTTAGGAAGCTATGACAATACATTATCTTACGATACCTCAACCTTGCAGCTGACCTTAACAAGAAAAGGAGACAACTCGGTGGTATCATTAGCTACATTAGCGCCAAGCGTAAGCTACAATACAAGTACATACCAATTAGGAGTAGGAGACGCAACAGCTGATTTAACTACATTAAGGCAGACACTTACTTATAATAGTGGAACAAGAGAGTTAACTCTTTCTAATAGCGGTGGAACTGTTACATTGACTGGTGCTGGCTCAGATGGAAATGGAATATACACAGGTGGAGGTACTGTGCCAACAGGAGAGATAACAGCAAGCGGAACAAGGAATGTAAGTAATATAGCGCAAACTGATATGTTGTTCAAGAATTACAAAAGGTTTGTAATAGAGTCGCAGCTGAATAGCACTAACTCAGAAAAAGCATCTTTGTCTTTGACTAACTTAACTACTGGAACACCAACTGCAACTTTAAGCACGGTCAATACTTTGCTTACTTTAACTGATAGTGATGGTGGTTACGCCAGTTCCACTTTATCAAATGTATCTACTGACCAGCATTTAAGATTAACAGAGGGGTTGTCTTTTGGAACTATGTATCTTGGAGATGACGATGACAATCTTTATTTTGGATTATACCAACAAGGAGGCGCTGATGACGACTATATTGTAATTAATAATGGAGACGCTGGTTTTACAGTAAGACTTGATAGCAATGTAATGAGGTATATGGCAGACTATTCATCTTCTTTTGTAGATAGGACTTTAGTAGATAAGGCTTATGTGGATGCGCAGGTCGCTGCAAACTCAGGTGCTGGTGGATTGTCTTATGATTTACTAACTTCTAATTTTCTAAAAGTGTATATAGTTAGTCTTGGTTTAGGAAACAACAGTTACACATTAACAGAGAACACAGCAGGAGATTACGAGATTGTTGTACCAAGTGGAGCAGAAATAGTTAAAATGAGTATTTATGGAAACTCAACAACACTCCAATCTGGAACTGGAGAATTTCAGTTTATGATAAACAATAACAATAATAGCGTGGTCTATTATCCACAAGTTGGATTAATAGATATGGTTGATGGCGCAATATTAGATTTGTATACAAGTCCAGACTTTGCTCCAGATATTGATATTACTGACAGAAAAACAACACTTACTTTGTCAAACGTAGGAGGTCTTGCAAATGAATTTGTTGTTACAATAAGATAATATGCGATACATACTTGCTTTTTTAATAGCATTACCTATACTGTCTTATGGGCAATTTAGGATTGTCGGCAATGCAACATTTACGGTTGTAAATGATTCAACATATATAGGAACCGTTACTGGAAAGCCAGACCTCACAGGGTTTGGCTATAATGCTTTTGATATACAGGTAAATGATGTTTTATTTACGGCTATTGAGTACCAATATTTGATAGATAGTGTGTGGGATAAAACAAGAACAAGCGCAACAATAAGAGTAAGAGAATACGACATTATTTCTGACAGCATAAGAAATCAGACCTATGGGAAGCCGTATGGTCAATTTTCTATTTCAAGGCTAAATCCCAATAAGACAATACCGCAGGTTCCGTTGGCAGCTATTGGGGCTACTCCACAGCTTAATACAGCCATTGACGCACATAATGCCAGAGTTGCAGTGACCGAATTATCTTTAGTAATAGATAGCACAAGGCTTAATGCGACAGCAGACAGCTTATATTATTATAGTAATGATACACTATTATATGCAGAAAAGATTTTAAGTGGAGGTAACGACTCTATAAACTTAATAGACAGTATTATTACATTAATAGATAATCAAGGAAGTGTTACTTTAGATATAAAAAGCGCTTATGACAATACAGATGACCAGCAGATTACATTATCAAATGACACAATATATTTAGAGGATGGGGGCTTTGTTATAATTCCAGCAGTGGGTCAAGACACATCAATAACCAATGAATTACAGTCTTTGTCTTTTAGTAATGATACACTATATCTAAGTAATGATGGTAGTGTCTATCTTGGAGCGTATGGCATTGATATTAGTGGATATAATGCAAGTTTTTATATTAGTGGCGACACATTGTATTTGATTGATGATAATAGCACAAAGTTTGTAGATTTAAGTGGCTATTTGAATACAGATGACCAGCAGTTGTCTTTTTCTAATGATACAATATATTTGGAGGATGGAGGTTTTGTTGTTTTGTCTGATAATAGCGATACAAATGAAATACAGACATTAAGTATAAGCAACGACACGATATATTTATCTAATGGCGGTTTTGTTGTTTTACCTGCAAGTACAAATGATTCCACAAGACTCAATGCTACAAATGATTCTTTGATATATTACATTAATGGCGCTATAATAAGGACAGAGCCAATAATAACTTACACTGATGGGGTCACTGTTCTTGGGAATGGAACAAACGAAAGTCCTTTGTATATAGACTCTTCTCTTTTCGTAACAAGTAGTACACTAATTGACTCCTTGGTTAATTTCACCACTATTGTAGATAGCACAAGATTAAGTGGCAGTGGAGATAGCTTATTGTATTATCAGAATGGCGTATTAATAGGGTTTGATACTTTAAGTAAAGGAAACGGTATATTCCAAGAAAGATATATTGCAGATGGCGTTTCAAGTAATTTGTTGATTACGGCTTATAATGGACTATTGCCTGATGACAAGCAGGATATATTGGTATACAGGAATGGAATTTTTATAGACGAGCAATATATAGTTTCTTTAGACCAAGTAAATGGAGTTGTTCAGCTTTCATTCATTCCAGAAGCGGGAGATAGGATGATGATAGTTTGGTTTACAGGGGAAGTAAATGTTGAAGTTGGAGGTGGAATTGATAGTGTATTCACTGATAGCACGATGTATGGAAACGGAACATTATTGTTTCCACTTGGCGTTAACCAAAACTTTATGGCCAGTAAAGAATATGTTGACTCACAGTTTGTTGCAGCCGGAACAGGAGATATTACTGGGGTAAACGAAGGGATTAATCCAAGTTTAGAATATGGTATACTTGGAGGTGGAGCGACTGGTAGTGTAGAAGTTAGAGTTGATTCAAGTGTAATAGCTGCAAAGTCTTGGGTGATTGCTCAAAATTACGGAGATATAGATTCTGTGAATGCAGGCTTTGGTTTACTTGGAGGTGGAGATGTAGATAATGTAACCCTTAGTGTTGACACAAGCACAATAGCTACTCAAAATTATGTGAACAGTCAAGGTTTTATTACGGGCAATAATACGATAACTATCAATGGAGATGTCACTACGGTAAGTGGAACAACGTCTTTTACTCTTGAAGTGGAAGAGGCTGATAATATAGAAGGGGGTGGAGCAGGAGACTTAGTTTATCAGTCAAGTATTGGCCAAACATCTTTTATTGACTTACCTGTCATCGGTTTAGCTAACACTAAAATTTTATCAAACGCAACCGATAAACCTTACTGGCAAGACAAAACGGCTGTTACGGTTGGAAAGGCGATTGTTTTAGACACAGCAAGAACTATAAACGGAGTTTCTTTTGATGGCAGTCAAAACATAACCATATCATCTAATACCACGGAAACCCTTATAAGAGGAAGTTATTTAACTGGAGATAATTTTAATGGTAGCGCAGAAACAACTTGGGCAGTAGATGCTTCTTCAAGCAATATTGCAAGTAAGGTTGTAGCAAGGGATGGTTCTGGTAACTTTGCAGCGACCATAGTCACAGCAGACCTAAACGGAACAGCGACCGATGTAAGCAACTCACATATAGCAGGAGATTATATATTAGGAGACAATTACAATGGAGCGATAGAAAGAACTTGGGCGGTAGATACACTTAGCCTTAGACCTTGGATAGAATCTATAAGTGGCGGTGGAAGTAGTTTAATTGTTACATCAAATGGAACAGGAGATATAAGTCCAGTTTATTATAATGGAAGTAGTGTAAAAACCATTAGCTACAACACAATAGGCGCACCATCTGTAACAGGAGATAATGCAGGGGGTACTTGGGGTATAGATATTTCTGGTAATAGTGCAACTACTACCAAACTTGATACAGCAAGAGACTTTCAAATTGCCGGAGATGCAGTTGCTGCCAATGGGCCAGTTGTTAGTTTTGATGGCACAGCAAATGTTTTACTGGAAATAGATGGAATAAATGCAACTTATTTAACAACGGGAACAGTGCCTCAAAACAGGTTAACTGGTTTTTATGACATAACATCTGCATTAACAAATGCGGTAGAGTGGGATAGTGTTTTAAATAAACCATCTACATTCACGCCATCTTCTCACACACACCCACATACAGATATTACAAGTAAAGACCCATATTATATGGATACTGTGAATAATCAGACCTTTTTTGGAGTAAAAACTTTTGATGATTTAGTTGTAATCAACGATAAGCTTGACTTATCCTATTTAAGTAATGTTGTTATTGGTAGAGGCGCAGGTTTTAATATGTCAGCTACTGTTGGAAACCTAACAAACCAAAATGTCTTAGTTGGGTACGCATCTGGCTACCAACTTACTGATTTAGACTCTAATAACGTAATGATGGGTTATTATGCAGGAAGTCCTACAAGAGGAAGTAAGAATGTTCTTATTGGAGAATATACAGGCCTCGCTACTGTTTTAAATGAATCAGTTATGATTGGAACGAGGGCGTGGGGTACTCAAAATAGCACTAATGAAATAGTAATAGGCGCTAATGCGCAAGGCATAGGAAGTAATACGGCAACTATTGGAAATGGCATAACTCGACTAAAAGTAAATAATTATAATTTTAGAACCGACCAGACTGTTACCGATGGTTATGTATTAACCTACAATTCAAGCAATGGTTTGATAGAACTACAAGACCCTGCGTCTGGTGGTGTATATACTTCTGAGTTTATAACTTTCAATAATTCTGGCTCTGGTGTAAATAGCGGCTCTTCTTTCAACGGAAGCGTTCCAGTTACCGTTAGTTATAATACTATTGGTGCTGCACCTTTAGGCGGTATGGGTGCTTTTGGAACTTGGAATATAGATATTAATGGGGATGCTAACTTTGCAACGACCAGCACAACCTCTCAATTTACAAACTTTCCTAAAGTAAATAACACAACAACAGTCGCAAGCATAAACTACGATTTAATATTTACAGATTTTACCGGAGTAACTGATAACTACAATTTAAACTCAATAAATAATACACTTACATATAACCCTAACACAAAAATACTTAGGGCAAATAATTATAATTTTAATTCTGGAGAAAGTGTGTCAGGTAAGGATGGATATGTTTTAACTTATGATTCTATTAGCGGTAGAATACAGCTTGAAGAGTCAAATATTGGTGGCGATAAATATGTTTTTAATATTATTGTTAATACAAGCAAAACAGCAATGTATCTCAATTTACCACCAACTGTATATGGTTGCACTATTGATGAAATAGGAATGGTGATAGATGTTATTGGTTGCACAAGTTGTTCTTTTGATTACAATTTAGGCACTATACCAGCTGGAAGTAATTTTTCAACAAGTGTAGATTTATGGAACCCTGCTTTTACAACAGGAAGTGGTCAAGATAATTCAACTCAAACTTTCAGTCAATCTATTAACTCTACTAATAATATAATTCAAGTCTTAAATACAGGAATAACTTCTTTGCCTTATTTTAACGCATCAGTTATTGTAGGTTGTAATTCAGGAACATTAGATTAATGATATGAAAAAAATACTATACATACTATTGTCTTTTATCTCTATACAAGCTACAGCACAAATAGAGCAACCAAGGATTAAGTTTAATCAGGTAATAAAAGATAGCACAGGTTCTGGCAGAATTGTAATTAGTTCTTTAACGGACTCTAATATGATTTATAGTACAGACTTTTATATTAATCCTAACGACTCTTTACTTATATTTTTTGGAGATACTATTGTAGGCGGCGGTACATTATCATCTGTATTAGTAGATTCAGTATATATATTTGGTGATGGCTCTACTACTCCACTTACATTTAGTACAGAAAAACTACAAGATACACTTAATACATTTTTACAAGCAGGGTTAGGAATTAGCATAGTCTACAACGATGAAAATGGAGAGCTTTTATTTGAAAGCTTAAGTATTGAGGATTCTATTAAAAATCAGACAGGAACATTAATACCCATAGGAACGCCACTATATGCAACAAGCACTCAGGGTAACTATTGGACAGTAGCCCCTGCGGATGCCTCAGACCCAACTAAGTTGCCGGTAGTAGTTATTGCAGGTGAAAACATAGCTGATGGAGAAACAGGATTAGGATTAATCAAAGGCCATATCAAAGGCGTAAATACAGGCGATTTTACAGCAGGAGATGAGATATGGTTAGCAAGCGGAGGTGGATATACTAATATAGAACCGAAAGGAGGTGGCGTATATTCTCAAAGCTTAGGTACAGTTATTAAAGCGAATGCAAATAGTGGCTCAGGTATTATAAATATACAAGAGCCTCATCAAACACTTGCCCCTGATTATATTTTTGTAGGGGGAGCGGATTCTCTAATTACATCTATAAGTTTACCCACAGTAATTGCTGATAGCTTATCTAACTACGCATCAAAAACAGAATTGTCAGATTCAACATCAAATATAAGAACTGATATACCTTTAATTATAGCGGATTCTTTACTGAATTATGTTAACATAAGCGGAACTCAAACCGTTGGAGGTGCAAAGACGTTTACCAATACATTAACTCAAAGCGGTGGTGATGTAAATTTTGATAGCGGTACTTTCTTTGTGGATGAGAGTGCTGATAAGGTTGGTATAGGCACAAGTTCGCCTAGCTATAAGCTTCATTTAGCAAAAACAGATACTGCAGGACAGTATGCATATTTTGGTGCATCTTCTGACGGTGGCTCAAGAGGTTTAACATTTACCAGTTCAGACAATGGCGAATACCTTGGTGCAATTCATACTATTGACGCAACATCAGGTTCAGGGGAATTAGCCTTTGCTACT
>Ga0208898_1000721_pt1 | contig 24469 bp, 37 predicted proteins | sample VirMetDEL_Mar_4_FD_184513 | JGI IMG/M metagenome (GOLD analysis project Ga0208898, IMG submission 184513) | Aqueous microbial communities from the Delaware River and Bay under freshwater to marine salinity gradient to study organic matter... | ecosystem: Environmental > Aquatic > Marine >...
CTGCCTTGGCGAGGTGTGCGTACAGTTGTATCTGCGGCATGTATAGCTCAATGACATCCTCCATTTTGTTGAAGGCGTTTGTGTGCTTGGCTTCTACGATTGCATTGTTCCAACGCGCATCGACTGTACCACGACAAGGAACAGTACCTACAATCTGTTCGTATTCATATTGGTGTCCAGACAAAGCGCAATTGTTCTGCGTCTCGAACCAAGACAGATTGAAGGATTCAGTCCAGCTGCCAAGCTGCACAGCAATGTTGTCAGATAAATCTTCTGGCATCTGCCTACCAGTTTTGACTTGCCATAATTCAAGCCATTGGCCCTGCATAATTTTTACACAGTCAGAGCCGCCTATGAAACCTTTGCGTTCCATGATGTTCTCCTTTTTTTATATGGGGTAGACTACTGCAAGTATGCAGTTGGGTCAACCGATATTTATACTGCCGTTAGGTCTGTTGTACTTAGAAAAGTCAGACGGTTTGCAGTAGCCCAGTTCTATTAGTTCTTCTTTGAGCTTGCCTTTAAGCCAGCACTCGCCGACATTTTGTCCGTCGATGATGCGCTGTGCATTTATTTTGTGGGCATTTAATTCATAGTTTGAGCGCTTGTATTCTTTACGCGCAGCCACTGAGCTATTGGCTCTGGCAACATGTGCATCCCAAACGGCACTGTTAATAGCATTCTTCATGTACTTCTCCTTGTATCTCTGCTCTTTTCATCTTCTTAATTTTAAAGAAGCCATCGTACTGAGGATGTTTGTGCATGAAGTATCTGGCATACAAAGCAATGTAATCATTACTTATCTTAAAGTCGTCGCCTGTTGTTTCAATGCTTGTTTCCCAGCGTATTCTGTTGACAACAAGCCAGGCACTGAGGCGCTTGTGTCCTTTGTTGATTGCTCTGAAAGTAAACTCTTCAAACAATCTAAAGACATGCGGGTTTTCTTTGTGCCACTCCCACCACTTTTGTTTAAGGTTCATCTTTGTTCTCCATTAATTTAAGGAATGTGTCACCACTCATGATGACTACGATTTGCGGACTTCCAGTCCGTCTTTTATAGAAAGCAATGTCTCTGCTCTCTAATACTTTGAATGGGCTGGGGAAGTTAGATTTATCTCGGTACTTAACTTCACCTACCAGTTCGTGTCCTTGGAGTTCGAGTTTGATGTCGCCGCTATACTCGCCTCCCAAACTGCCTGAGAGGGGCTGCCTTTTGGCTTTGATACCCGCTTCTTTGAGCCAGTTGACGAACCACTTCTCGTGATATGTTCCTTTATTTTTGTTGCGGTTTGCCATTTGTTTCCCTCGTAGCAGTTCTTACAGATGTACCAATGCTTTTCCATTGAGCGTTCTGCATTGGGTTTGAGTATGGCAACGAACCAATAGCTTTTGTTTTCGCATGACAGGCAGAGTACAGCCCTACCTCTTCGTGACTTCGATGTCATATTCTAAAGCATCCAACCAACAGATGAGCATGAAGCCAGACGGAATACGTTTGTGCGCTTCCCATTTATGTATTAGGGAAGAAGTGCAGCCTATCTTATGAGCCAATGACTCTTGGCTTAAACCTTGCTCGAATCGAGCTTCGATCAACAGGTTTATTAGCTTCTCGTAGTCTTTTGGTATGCTCACTGGCTTGTTGTATCGCGTCAAGTTCTTCAATGACATTGATTACTTTCACTGCCGTATCATACCTGAGTTCAGTATCTCCATTGATTGTTCGATAGTACGTTGACGTTGGGATGTCAGCGCGTTTGAAACACTTGAGCAGGGGGACGTTTATCTCCCCCGCTCTGTCTTGTAGATATTGCAGATATGATTTCATACTGCACTTATGGAGCGAATGTATCCTTGTTGTCAACCTCACCGCTGCCATCACAGTTCCAGCAAGTATCTTCATACTCTTCTTCGTAACCAATATCGCGATTGAAACTTTGGCGTTTGTATCTGCGATAGGTTACAGTGCCATCGCCCAGACATTCTGGGCAGGCGACAGGCTCAGTACGGTATTTCATCGTCAATCTCCTGTGGTAGATGTTTGCGTTCCCATGCTGCAATAGCTCTGCTTAGAAACTTCTCACGATTGAAGCGTGGGTTTTTTTTCTCAAGATCATCGGCAATCATTTCGATTGTGATGGGTGAGTTTACTAGCGGACCCATACGATCTGCTATCCATTCAAAGTTCTTGCGTGTCATCATTTGGTTTATCCTTTAGGTATTCTTCTAAGATGTCTTTGATTTCCCAACAGACAGAAACAATACTGCCGATTTCTGCGTTAAACCAAGGGTCTTTTGAGTATTTGGTAATATTTTGAAGACGTTTAATTAGCTCAGCGTGTGTCATGCGAAATTCCATTCTTTGCTGCGCATTGCTGATGCAATGGTTGATTCACGATTGTACTTGGCAATCTCTGGTTTGCGCAGGTCTTTTGTATGCGTAGCCCAGTAAGTCAGGCAGTTGTACAATGCCCACTTGTTAGAGCCGAGAGCTTTGCGCTCGTCGCTCCAGATTCCGAGCAGGTTTTCGAGTTGCTTTTCGTTGGTCTTGGTGACTGACTGCTGGCGTGTGAATGCTTTGCAGACAGTCTTTTTGAAAAAGTTTTCGACTTGTTCCTGTTCGATCTTGGTGTGCATCCAGTCTTGCCAGACATCTTTGCGTGACATGAAGTGACGAAAGCCATTGATCACCTTGGCTGCTGATCCTTCTACGTTGATGGATGCAGTATGCTTGTATCTGCTTCTGGCTACTGTGTCGGCTGTTGTGCAGCCGTTCAGACACCATAGCCGTAAGCCATTGGCTTGCTGAGAAAAGGACCAAGATGCGTCATAGCTATTGAAGAAGCTGACACGGAACTTAACGTAGTCTCCGACTGCTGGCTCAACTGTGAGGTCATTAAATAATATTTCACCTCTGAGTTTGCGTCCGTCTTCAAGCACATCGACAGTGACTTCATAATCGTCCGATAAGTCTGCCGACTTTACTCCGTCAATGATTGAGTTTACGACATCATCGTGCGTTACAATCTTGTAGCGTGAACCGTGTACGCCCAACACCTGATCGGTGTCGGTACGCACAACAGCTTGGTGACCAGCAATGATATTACCAAGCTCATCATAGATTGGTTGTTGTTCGACTGGAAAGTCGAAGTCATTGATTGAAAAATGTTTCATTATTTGTCTCCGATTAGTTTTTGATTTACTTCGTGAAAAGTATTGGCGATTTGTTGCAGCGCAAAAGGCCGTCCGAAATCATCAATAGATTTTGAATGTAGTTTCAAAAACTCGCAGATGATTTGTATTTCGTCCGCAACGAACATAATAGAGACGGGTAGTTCGTCGTAGTCAATGTAGTTGAGTTTCATTTGTGTTCTCCTTTGGTTATGTCCTGCATTATTGCAGTGACAATAGCTAATGTCATTAGTGACGCTACGTCACATACTATATTACTCGGACGCTTTTTGATTTTTTGTTTTCGTTTTGATGTGAGTGCATGCAGCAACTGCGCGGCACATACTCACAGTCAAAGCGTGCCCCGTAGAACTGGACATAAAAAAAGGGCAGAGGCGTGAACCTCTACCCTGTGATGTTTAGGAAGCCTTCTTCTTCTTAGGCTTCTCTTCGTTAGCTGGTTCAGCCATGCCGAGTGCTTCGAGCATCTGCTGAATGTCGGATGGCATGTCAGACTCTGCGGCTACTGGCACGTTAGAGTGTGGGGCTGAACCGTATGGCATGTAGTCTTCGCCAAACTGTATCATATACTGGCTATGCAGTGAGTTCTGTAGGTCAGTGAGTGCCTCGTGCTTGGCGGCTGCGGCCTGACAGTTGGCGATGGCCCCGCGAAGGCGTAGCTCTGAAATCTCATCGCCTCTGAATGTCTCTTGTGCGTACTTCACTCTGGCTTGCTGCTGAGTTAAGTAGCCTTCGCTACCAGATGGCTTGCCACCTTTGTTCTTGCCCTTGGTAAGCCAGTACAGCTTGTCCATGATGGCTTCCATGATGATCTTGCGGGCAAAGGCCATCTGGTCTTCGTTGTGCCATCTGTCCTCGTAAGAGTTGTATACTTCCATGTCGAGTGTAAGATTCGTGATTGCTTTATAAAGATCAGACATTTTGTTCTCCTATATTGTCTATCAAGTACACATACTTCATGTACACATATAGGATCGGCAGCCGAATCTGGTAAAGTCAAAGCAAGCGCCAGCGCAGCCCAGCTTGGGTTTTTTGTCCGCCGTGACCTCGCAGCATGCAGTTTATCTCGGGATGCGAGAACTGAGCCAGAAGCAACACCGATCTATGAAAAAACCCGCACTTTGACTTTAGCTGATTCGGAAGCCCAACTGGAAGTTATCATTAGAAGATGTGTGTGTGATGATAGATACATCGCCGATAAGGTGTCCTGCAGACATACAAGAGCCTCCTACGATCACAAGCATCAGGCCAGCTTTGCCCCAAGCAAAGTGGCAGATGTGCCGTGATCGGAGGCAGGGTCTGTGACTGCGAGGACGGCGCAGAGGCGATAGGCGCATGACACAATAAACAAAACCATAAAGCGTCATGCAACGCAATTGGCAATGGCTCGACGCCATTGTCGATTGCTGTCAAGCCATTAAATGCACAAGTGACGCAACGTCATTTAGAAAGTGACGCAACGTAACGTATTGACACACAGTTAGGAAATAGTGTCGTAATGGGGGGAGAGAGGGAGAGGGGGGCCAGTCAATGGAGTTAGCTAAACAAAACCCTAATCCAAACTTAGAAACTGACGTCACGGTGTAAGCTAAGAGTTAGTAAACAGCAGTTAGCTAGATGCTGCTTGCACCACTAAGAAAGAAGGTTGTGATATGCTTCCAGCAGATAGAAAGCTCACTGATAAACAGACTGCGCTGGTTGATATAATGGTAGCAGAAGGACTGAGTCCAGCTAAGGCAGCAGTGAAAGCTGGATACTCTGAGGGCAAAGCTGGATATGTCTCAGCATACAGAGCACTGAAAACACCACATGTGCAACAGTATATGATGCAGCGAATGAATGAGGAATTTGGAATTAGTGCTACTGTAGCAGTTGGTACTGTTCGTAGACTAGCTCAGAGTGCTAAGTCTGAGTATGTTCAGCTAGAAGCGAGCAAGGATTTATTGGATAGAGCTGGCTATAAACCGATAGATCGTTCACAGGTTCAAGTGGCGGGGGACATAAGAGTTTCCATTGATCTTGGCTAGGGGGGTGGGGGGAAAACTGCAAGCTCACGAAATGTTACTTCTCCCCTACTAGCATTTTTATCCCCTAAGGTTTGTGCATTGGCACGAAACATTTTTCACCATCAGAAGGCTTTGCCTTCCAATGTTTTGTGCATTGTCAGAATTATTTTTTTTGTTATAGGGTTCGTTTAGAAGGAGATTTGCTATGGATGTAGTGACGAAGGAGATTAGTGCGCAGAACACGTTCAGTGATGCGTTGGCGTTGCGCGGTGATTTTTCTCTTAGCATTGCTGGGACGTTTAGCGGGACGGTTACTGTTCAGCGTAGTTTTGATGCTGGGAGCAGTTGGGCTGATGTTGATACGTTTACTTCTGCGTATGAGGGCAATGGGTATGAGGGTGTTGGTGCTCAGTACCGTGCTGGTATTAAGACTGGGGAGTATACGAGTGGGACTGCGACTGTGACTTTGAGGGAAAATGACACGGGTCGCTAAGAGGGATGCTATAAGGCGTTATGGGAAGCAGGCTGAGAGGCAGCCTGTTGCTCAGGACCTTTCTAAGGTGAAGCTGGCTTTGAAGAGTGGGGGCTATGCGAAAGGAACATAAGAATCCTGAGGGTGGTTTAACTGCTGCGGGTCGTGCTTATTTTAAGAGGAAAGAGGGTGCAAATTTAAAGCCACCTGTTAAGAGTGGTGTGAATCCGAGGCGGGTTTCATTTGCGGCTAGGTTTGCTGGGATGAAGGGGCCGATGAAGGATGAGAAGGGGAGGCCAACGCGAAAGGCTTTAGCTTTGAAGGCGTGGGGTTTTGGCAGTGTAGAGGCTGCGCGTAATTTTGCGAAGCGGCATAAGAAGGGATAGATTATGTGTTTTGGAAGTGGTGCACCTAAGTATACGCCTCCTAAGTTTGGGGCTTTACCTTCTTTGCAGGTTGATAAGATTAAGCGAGAAGAGCAGGTATTGCGGGATGTTCCTCGCAGGATGCAGCCGCGCAGTTTGTTAATGTCTAGAGGAGAGTACTGATGGCTGATAAGTTTGAACCAGATTCACAACGCGCACAAAAAAAATTCCCACAAATGCGGCTGACTCGAGCAATGGCAATGGATCGCATTGACTATCTGTTTAAGACAGATCGCGCGGCGGCAATTAAATCCTTAAAGAGTTTACTTAATAAGGGTGGTTCGTCTGGTGGTTTTAATAGCGCTGAAACAAAAGTTGCTAATAAGTGGTATAGCTCTAAAGTAGGAAGTCCTTCTAAAGCTGGCGGTGGAGGCGCTATGACAGATTTGTCTCAGCGTACTGGTGCTACTGCTAAAGGAACTCTGTTTAAGAAGAAGATGTACTGATGCCACAGGGTAAAGGCACTTATGGGGTTGGACGCCCTTCTAAGCGGAAGCCAAGTGGAAAGAAGAAGTAATGGCTGACTTTACGCAAGCTGAGTATGAGAAACTTCGTGCTGAGTTAGATGAGATTGAGAGAAAGCAGAGCAATACTCTGTTGAATAAGTTTAAGCGTAAGATTCGCAGTCTTTATATGAGTGAAGATGAGTTGCAAGACCTTGAGGAAGATAGGAAGCGGGGTCAGCGCGTGATGACTGGGCGGCAGCATACTTTGTATCGGCGTGTTAATCAGATGGAAAAGCAGATGCGCGAGGAGGGTAAAGGTGGCGGTAAATGAAGCTGGCAACTATACCAAGCCCAAGATGAGAAAGTCTTTGTTCCAGAGGATCAAGGCTGCAAATGTTCAAGGGACTGCTGCGGGTCAGTGGTCGGCAAGGAAGGCGCAACTATTAGCAAAGCGGTATAAGGCTGCTGGTGGAGGGTATACTTGATGGAAAATGTAAAAGCGAAGAGTGTTACTCTTTTAAAGAAGATAGACAAAGAACTTCAGTCTATACCTTTATACAAAGGAGAGGAAGTTTACAAAACTGAACTTCGTAAAACTCATAACTTTGTCGATGCTACTAAAAACGCAATAACTGGTTTACGCCGTGGGATTAGAATGCTTAGAGGCAAAGAGAGTAAACCCGATCTTTTGGCTAAAAAGAAAAGGTTGGAAAATCTAATGGAGCGTGCTCAAAACTCAATTCGCGGTTTTTAAGAAGCGCCATGAAACCTTCTCAGAAATCTTTACTGGATTGGGGAAAGCAGAAGTGGCGAACCAAGTCTGGCAAGAAGTCTAGTGAGACTGGTGAGCGCTACTTACCTGCTAAGGCTATCGCTGCTCTTAGTAGTTCTGAATATGCAGCTACAACCAGAGCTAAACGAGAGGGTAAGGCAAAGGGTCAGCAGTTTGTGGCTCAACCGAAAGCAATTGCTCGGAAAGTAAGGAAGTATAGAACATGAAGAAGCCCAAGTTAGGAACTGGTAAGCGTTTTTCTTTGCTTGTTACCGAGCTTAAGAAAAAAGATGTTAAAGACCCAAAGGCTCTTGCGGCTTATATTGGCAGAAAGAAATACGGCAAGAAGCGTTTTCAAGAGCTTGCCAGAAAGGGAAAGAGCTAATGGCTTGGTATGTTAAAAGCACTAAGGAGTTGTGGACTGGTCCCACGCATGATCTTCACGGTCATACTTGGACTGAGGCAACTCATATGAGCTACTCTGTAAAACTGGAGCAAGGCCCAGAGCCAGTTAAAGCAGAAAAGCGGAAACCAAAGAAAAAGAGTAAGGGGCATACGTGATGAGTAATAATAGAGAGTCTCTTAAAAAGTTAATGGATATTGCGAATCCAACCTCTGACAAAAGAAATGTTAGAGATAAGTTAATTTCTTTAGCTGAGAAACATGATTCTTCTTTAGATAGAAATATCAAGTCATTTCAAAAAACTGGAAATGACAAAGCTGTAAAAACACTTAAAGAAGATAAAGTAAAAGTGCGGAGTATAATAAAGCGTCTTCGTGGTTCTGGTGGTGGTGCTATGCTAGATTTGACGCGGCGTACTGGGAAAAGCCTTTTACAACTTATGTCAAAAAGAAGTAATTAATGAGTTTTATTTCTACAATCAGGCAGCAAGACTTGGACCTGCTTCGCGGTATAGTAAGGAAGGTTCACTTTGCGCATATTGTTAAGAAGCATGGAAAGAACTTTATTACTGATTCTGAGTGTGACAAACTCATAGAAAGTATTGCGCCTGAGGTTGTGCAAGACATGATTAGGTTTGGAGTCGATAAGGGTCTTCGATGATTGATTTCAAGTACAAGCCAGATGGTGAAGTGCTTAAAGCCTTTATGAAGGATGATACTTTCTTTCGTGGCATAAGGGGGCCAGTAGGTTCTGGCAAATCTGTTGGCTGTTGTGTTGAAGTATTCCGAAGGGCGCTTCAACAGAAGAAAGGTCCAGATGGTATTCGCAAAAGTCGGTGGGCCATTGTTCGAAATACAAACCCGCAGTTAAGAACGACTACAATAAAGACTTGGCTTGATTGGTTTCCCGAGGCAGACTGGGGAAAGTTTCATTGGTCAGTGCCGTACACGCATCACATTAAAAAGGGAGACATTGATCTTGAGGTTCTTTTCTTGGCTCTTGATAGGCCCGAAGATGTTAAGAAACTCCTTTCTCTTGAACTCACGGGTATATGGGTCAACGAGGCGCGAGAGATTCCTAAGTCAATTATTGATGCCTGTACGATGCGTGTTGGGCGTTTTCCTTCTATGCGTGATGGCGGTCCTTCTTGGACTGGCGTTATTGCCGATACCAACGCGCCCGAGGAAGATCATTGGTGGCCTATCATGGCTGGTGAGGTTCCAATCCCAGATCATATACCGCGTGAGCAAGCTAAGATGCTGGTCAAGCCAGACAATTGGAGTTTTTACACCCAACCTTCTGGAATGCTGGAAGTAAAGAATAAGGATGGAGAGTTAGAAGATTATGATCCAAACCCCAAAGCTGAGAACTGCAAGAACATGTTATCCAGTTATTACTCCAATCTTATCAGGGGTAAAACAAAATCATGGATAGATGTTTATGTGATGAATCGGCTGGGGCATATTCAAGATGGGAAGCCTGTTTATCCAATGTTTGCATCGGAAGTTCACATAGCAGAAGAAGAAATACCTGTAGCAGCCAACCTCCCAGTATATGTTGGCGTAGACTTTGGACTGACACCTGCTGCCGTTCTTGGGCAAAAAGTCAGGGGCCGTTGGTTTCTTCAATCAGAAATTGTGGCAATCGACATGGGCATCGTGCGTTTTGCCGAAGTTCTTAGAAATGAGCTTGCAATACGTTTTGCGGCAGCATCCGAGGTAATAATCTATGGAGACCCTGCTGGTGACTTTAGAGCGCAGACTGATGAATCTACTCCCTTTCATATTCTGCGCGGTGCTGGCTTGAGGGCGTTCCCTGCGCCTTCCAACTCTGTTGACCTTCGGCTTGAGGCTGTCTCTTCCCAGCTGACCAAGATGGTTGAGGGGAAGCCAGCACTTTTAATTGACAGGCGTTGCCCCCAGTTAATTAAGGGGTTTGAGGGCGGCTACGCATATAAGCGCATGGAAGTAAGTGGGGAAAGGTATGCTGATAAACCAGATAAGAATATGTTCTCGCATGTGCATGATGCCGCGCAGTATTTATTCTTAGGTGCTGGAGAGGGCCGAGCACTGATGAACTCACAGAAACCAGCGCGTCCTGTTATTGCAAAACGTAACTTCGATGTGTTTAACAAAGGACCGAAGAAGAGGCAGAGCGTTTGGGCTAGGATGTAGTTTGTGCATTGAGTTTTTTGCTCTTCTGTGTTTACGAAGGAAAAAAGGAGATTGCTATGTGCCTTGGACCATCACCATCTGAAAAACGGGCTGCGGCTGCGCAGCGTGAAGCGGCTGACGTTGCAAAGCGTGAGGAAGCTGAAAAGCGCGCTGGTCAGAAACGTGAAGACATTATGGAAGCCTTGGAGGCGTCTACTGTTCGCAGGGGAATGCGCGGTGGTATGGGGCGCCGTTCTTTGTTTAGAGCAGGTGGCGGTGGATTTATGGGTAGGTTTGGATAATGCACGAAACGGCAAAGCACTATATTAAGTCATACCAGAGAGCAAAGGCTCTTCGGGAAAACTGGGTTCCTCTTTTTGAGGAGTGTTATGAATATGCTTTGCCGCAGCGCGAATCATTTTACTATGAGGAAAGAGGCCAGCGCAGAGACGAGAAGATATTCGATGAAACTGCTGTTGTTGGCGTTCAAGAGTTTGCAAGCAGACTTCAATCTGGATTAGTGCCAAACTTTGCAAGGTGGGCTGATCTTATGGCTGGTAGCGAAGTGCCGCCAGAGCAAAAAGAAGAAGTCGATAATGAGCTTGATGAAGTAACAGAATATGTTTTTGAGGTTCTACAGAACTCAAACTTTAGCCAAGAAGTACATGAGTCATTCATGGACTTGGCTGTCGGGACTGGTGTCTTGTGTGTCGAAGAGGGAGACGCACTTAACCCAGTAAACTTTTCTGCAATCCCGCTCCCCCATGTTGTACTTGACACTGGTCCCGACGATAGGATTGATCACGTTTATCGTGAGCGCAAGAAGGTCAAGTTTGACCATCTTCCTATTATGTATCCCAAGGGAAACTTTGATCCGAAGGTAACTTCGTTGATGGGGTCCGATAGAGAAACAACCGTTCTTGAAGTTGTTTGCAAGGACTATACCAAAAAAAATCAAGAGGCTTACTTGAGTTATGCAATCTGTATGACGACACAGACTTTGCTTTCTGAGAAAGAGATGTCTGGACTTGGGTCAAATCCTTTTGTTTGCTTTAGATGGTCAAAGTGTGCTGGTGAGGTTTATGGGCGTGGACCACTTATTAATGCACTGTCTGCAATTAAAACGACCAACCTTACCATCGAACTTATTCTTGAAAATGCTCAGATGGCAATCTCTGGCATCTATCAGATGGAGGATGATGGCGTAATCAACCCTGACACGATTCAATTGGTTCCCGGATCAATCATACCGAAAGCAATGGGCAGTCAGGGCTTGCAGCCACTACAGGCAGCGGGTCGCTTTGATGTAGCGCAGCTTGTTCTGAGTGACATGCGTTTGAATATTAAACGCGCACTTTACAATGATATGCTTGGTGATCCGAATAAAACGCCAGCAACTGCAACTGAGGTTGCTGAACGTATGGCAGACTTGTCTCGCCGTATTGGCTCTGCATTTGGAAGATTACAGGCTGAACTCGTGCAGCCCGTACTTCAACGTGTAATATACATCTTAAAGAAGCAGGGCCGCATAGAAGTACCTACAGTAAACGGACGGGAAGTTAAAGTCCGTTCTGTATCCCCATTAGCACAGGCACAGGCAAATCAGGATATATCCAGTGTTGCTAGGTTCTTGGAATTGGTTGGTGGTACGTTTGGACCTGAGATGTTGCAGCTTCTTATAGATGGAGAACAGACTGCAATTCACCTTGCTAAAAAATTTGGTGTGCCAGAGAGCTTGATTCGTGATGAAGAACAGCGTAGACAAATAGCTGCAATAGCGCAGCAAATGGCGCAACAACAGCAAGGACAGATGGTTGCCGCAGAAGGTTAATATCGGAATAGATGGAATACAGCGCCCTTCCGATAGGGATGTGGAGATAAGCCACAACATTGCGCAAGTCTTTGAATCTCCTACTGGTAAGGCGGTTCTAAAGTATTTCCGTTCTATAACTATCGAAATGGTTAATGGGCCTAATGTAACCACGGAAGAGCTTAGGCACATTGAGGGTCAGCGATATATTATCGGTCTGATCGAACAGCGCATAGCGCATTCACATAGGAGTAAAAACAAATGAGTGAACAGCAAGCAGCAGTTCAAGCAGCAGAAGCAGATGGACGCGACTTTGTAACAGAAGCTGATGTGCAGCAAGCCTCAGCGCCAGAACGTCCTGAGTGGTTGCCTGAGAAATACAATACCCCAGAAGACTTGGCGAAAGCCTATAAAGAGCTTGAGTCTAAGCTAGGCGCTAAAGACGAAGACATTCGCAATCAAATACTAGAAGAAATACAGGCAGAAGCATTTAGTGATCGGCCTGAGAAGGCTGGTGATTATCAACTGCCTGACATTGTAGACGAGGAGCTTGCTGTTGATAGTGAGCTATTACAGTGGTGGTCGGAACATTCTTTTGAGAATGGGTATTCTCAAGAAGAGTTTCAGAAGGGCATTGAGATGTATGCTCAAGCTATTGCTGGATCACAGCCTGACATGGAAGCAGAAGCATCCAAGCTCGGCGATCAGGCTGAAAGCCGTATTGAGGCTGCGTCTTTGTTTGCTAATAAGTTTTTCCCAGAAGCAGCAATCCCTGCTATTGAGAGAATGTGTGAAAGCCATGAGGGGATCATAGCCCTTGAGACAATCATGGATGCAATGAAGGATGGTTCATTTGCTGGCAATACACAGCCTACAGCTGGACTCTCAGAGCAAGCACTTAGGGAGATGATGAATGACGAAAGATATTTCAACCCAGCCAAGCGCGACCCGTACTTCATTAAGCAAGTCGAAGAAGGCTTCCGACAACTCTACAGAGGTTAAGATTATTCAAAGGGGTGAGTATTATCTGACCCCTTTTACCTTGGCGCATGTGGATGAAGTTGTTGAGCATCTTTCCAAAGAGAACATACGCGAGCTAAAAATACTTGGTCACTTGGATGTTCGCCAAGCTATTGTTGAAATGTATGAGTGCTCTGAGTGCTATATAGTCAGGCGGGAAGGTGAGATATTCTTAGCTGTAGCTGGCTTATGGTTTGGGGAAGACCAAGAGTTCCCGCAGATGTTTGCAATGTTTTCTGATAAAATAAAGGATTGCTTTGTAGCCACAGCAAGAGGGTCAAGAATGCTTGTTGATTTCTTTGACAAGAGCCAGCCTATGATGACTATGACTATTCTTGCTGATTATCAGTTTATTTTGGACTGGGCAGTCTGGCTGGGCTTTGATCCTGTAGGCGTTATTGACAGCACACCTCACAAGTATGTTGAATTTGTGCGTTGCAATCCAAACAAAAAAAATGTTTACGATGGCACATTACGGCCCGTAATGCACTGAAAGGCCCGAAAGGACACCCTTGTTGATGTGGCGGAATGGACACCCGTAGGAACTGTAACTTCAAATCAGGAACTGAAAAATGGCTAATACTATCGATCAAGCCTTTATCAAGCAGTTTGAAACCGAAGTTCACATGGCGTATCAGCGTATGGGTTCTAAGCTACGGAATACCGTTCGTACTTCAAATGTGACAGGTTCAGTTGCTCGTTTCCAAGTAATTGGAAAAGGCATAGCAAATACTAAATCCCGCAACGGTAATGTAACTCCAATGGAGTTGGCGCATACAAATGTTGAAGCTACTATGGCTGACTACTATGCACCTGAGTACATTGACAAGCTGGACGAGTTGAAGATCAACATCAACGAGCGTCAAGCTGTTGCGCAATCCGCTGCTGCTGCTCTTGGTCGTAAGACTGACGAGATTCTTACAACAGCAATGGATGCTGGTGCAAACTCATCACAAATCCACGACACTGGTTCTGCGCTTGAAAAAGCAGACTTGCTGTCTTTGTTTGAAACATTCGGTAATGCTGACATCCCAGAAGACGGACAGCGTTATCTTGCAATGTCTCCAGCAGGATTTGCTGACTTGTTTGCAATCAATGAGTTCGCAAGCTCTGACTATGTTGGACCACAGAACCTGCCATACGCAGGTGGTATGACAATGAAAGAGTTCTTGGGCTTTAAAATCTTCTCTACATCGGCAGTCGCTGGTGGCAAAAACTTTGCTTACCATACAACTGCTGTTGGCCTTGGCATCAATGCTGATGTTCAAACTGAGGTCAACTACGTTGCAGAGAAAGTTTCACACCTTGCAACATCAATGATGTCCATGGGTGCTGTCGTTATTGATGACGATGGTGTCTATGAAGTCCTTGATAACAACTAAGGAGATAGATCATGGCTTATGCAGCAAGTGGACTAACTCGCGTTGGTGGTGATTCAAACGGAAGTCTGTGGATGTACACAACTACTGATCCAATCGCAGACATCAACACAACTGGTTATTTCAACAACGCAGCAGACATGCTGTCAGTTCGCGATCTAATCATTGTGCGTGACACGAATGTTCCAACCACTAACTTTTGCACCGTTCTTTCGAACACTGGAACTGTTGTAGACGTATCTGATGGTACGGCTGTTGCAGAAACAGATGGTGACTAATAAAGGGATGGGGGCTTCGGCCCCCAAACTACTATGCCTGATGTAGCAAACACACCGATAAAAATATGCTCTCGCGCATCTCTCTTGATTGGAGGTGACGCGATTCAGTCTTTTGAGGATGGCACTGCTGAAGCGACAGTAAGCTCTGCTATGTATGAAGACATGGCACGCTCTGCATTGACCAACTCTCGTTGGCGCTTTGCAACAGATCAGGCGATTTTAAACAGATTGGCTGATGCTCCAACTGGACGCTTTGATGCTGCGTATCAGCTACCTTCTGAGTTTATTATGCTTTCTGGCGTTACTGTAGACGAGCGCCCTATCAAGTATGATCTTTATGGCAGCAAAGTTTTCTGTGATGCGGTAGCAACTGACACGGTTATTGCCGACTATGTATTTAGGGCTGATGAGTCTACTTGGCCTCCATATTTTGTAACGGCTGTTGAATATATGATGGCTGGTGTTCTGGCTGTATCTGTTGCTCGGGATGCAACCCTAGCCAGCTTGATGGATAACAAAGCCAACTTTCAAATGATCCAAGCTAGACGTTTACACTCACAACAACAGACAACCCGCAAACTGGATACATCGAGGTTTATTGCTGAAAGGCGTAGTTAATGCAGAAAGTAAGAGTTCCCATTAACAGCTTTCAGTTTGGTGAAGTAAGTGACTCCCTTACATCTAGGGTGGATACTGGTGTTTATGCTGCCTCTGCTCAACGCCTTGAGAATATGGTTGTTATGTCAGAGGGATCAGTTAAAAAACGCACTGGCATGAAGTTTATCTATGACTATGGAATTACTTTTAATGCCACATACCCAGAGCAATCGCACCTCTTTCCATTTATCTTTGATGAGAATGAAGAGTACATCATATCTATTGAGCATCAAAAGGTTAGATGTTTCCGCGTAGTTGATGATACTATAACTTTAGTTACCACGCTTACGGCAGATACAAGTGCGGCTGCTCTGCCTTTTGATCGTGAGTATCTAAGAGAATATACCACGGCTCAGTTTGGCGATGTAATGTTTATCTGCCATCCTTTGTTTGCGCCACGATTGCTTACTCGAACAAGCCTTGCTTCGTTTGAGATAAGCACTTTTTCATTTGATAAACGTGCAGACAACAGCATTACCTTCCAGCCTTACACCCAGTTTCAAGACCATGAAACAACTCTTGATCCATCTGCCACAACAGGGACTGGCATTACGCTTGTTACCAGCACTGATTATTGGGATACTACTGGGGTGCAGACTGGTGGAGATTATCTTGATTCTTTGCATGTTGGCGTGACAGTTCGTTATGGTGGCAATGAGATTACTATTACAAGTGTACAGTCTGCGACTTCTGCAACGGGAGATGTTGTTGACGAACTCTCAATAAGATTAGCTATTCTTAATCCATTTAGAACAACTAACGGTAGCGCAACTGTTGAAGTAACAATGATTAATCATGGTTTTGCTGGCGGTGAAGCTATTACAATTTCTGGTGCATCTGCGGTTGGTGGTATTAATGTTGGCAACTTGGATGGTGCTCGGACTGTAAGTGGTATTATTGATGAGAATATATTTACCTTTACGGCTGGTGGTTCTGCTTCAAGTGCTGAAGATGGTGGCGGTCAGGTAACAATAGCCACTCATGCAGCAAGCCGTTTCTGGGATGAGCAGTGCTTCTCAGCTAAAAGGGGATACCCTGCGGCAGTTGAGTTTCATGAAAACAGGTTGGTTTTTGCTGGTACAATTGCAGAGCCTGATGGAATATTTATGAGTAAGATTGGTCAGTTCTTTAACTTTGATGTTGGGGATGCAGCTGATGATGATGCTATACAGATCAATGCTTCTATAGGTGATATTAATGAAATCAGATATTTGATTTCTAACCGTGATCTTCAGATATTTACTGCATCAAGTGAACTCTATGTTCCTACTTACTTGAACCAAGCCATAACGCCGACCAATGCTCAGATAAGACAGCAGACACCATACGGCATAGAGTTTATTGAACCGATGTCGATTGATGGTGCGACTATCTTTGCGCAAAGAAACGGTAAGATAATCAGAGAGTATATCTATTCTGATGCTGAGAATGCTTATGTGGCCCCAGCTATTTCTACAATAGCTTCTCATTTGATTGACAGTCCTAAGTATATGGCGGTTGTTCATAGCGGCTTTGGGTTGCCTGAGTCCTATGCCGCGTTTACGTCTAACAATGGCGATCTTGTTTTGTTTTCTTCAAACAGAGCAGAGAAGAGAGCATCATGGACTAGGGTTACAACAAATGGAAACTTTGGCTCAGTCTGTGCAATTGAAGACAGATTGTTTGCCAATGCTTATGACAAAGATGGAAACTTGCAGCTATGCGAGTTTACTGGTGATGTTGGCTTGGATTTCTATGTCTATGGTGCGATCTCTAGCAACCTTGTTGATGTAAGCTCTGTTTACTCAAATGGTGACGTAGTAGATGTTGTTGTTACAGATGGGACTGATCTTTCCCATATTGGGAGTTTTACAGTAAACGCCAGCAATCAGGTTGACCTTACGGTAGTTGCTGGCTTGGGCTTTACTCATGCTTACGTTGGAAGAAAGTTTACTTCTAAGATTGTGAGCAATCCAATTGATGCTGCAATAGGCAATGGCCCTGCAACTGGTAGTATTCGTGGCATTACGAATGTGGTCTTGGATTTGAAAGATACCAGATCGGTTTCGGTGAATGGCACTAACTTGGTGACTGAGAGTAAGTTTACTGGCAAGAAAGAGTTTCGCGTTTTAGGTTATAGCCGTGATCCCAAGGTAACGATTGAGCAGAATGATCCGTTATCTTTGCAGGTCAATGGCCTTACAGTGGAGTTGATAGTCTAATGGCTTTAGAAACAATATTGTTAGTAAGCACTATTGTAAGTGCTGGTGGGATGGTCTTAGGCGGCATTGGTGCAAAGCAAGAAGCTGACTTAACTGCTTTTAATATAGAAACACAAAAGCGGGAAAACAAAGTTCTTGCTATGCAGCAAGCAAGAGCGAGAAGAGAAGAATACGATTTGGCTACAGCTTCTAATGTTGCTGCCTTTGCTGCTGCTGGTCGTGATGTTGGAACTGACCGTAGTGTTCAAGCATTCTTGGAAAAACAAAAAGAAATTATTGCTCAAGACCTTGGTCGCATAGATCAACAGGCGCAGTTTGAGGGTTCTCGTATAAACTTGGCAGCTATGACTGAAAGACGTCGTGGTCGTAATGCTCTTTATGCTTCTTTGTTTAGTGCTGTTGGGACTGCGGGCGAAGGTTTGTACAGGGCAAAGCAAGTAAGGACTGACTAATGGCTGTAATAAGACAAAGAACAGAAATCTTTAATAAGCCTGTTGGTGTTGTCCGAGCAGATGCTGGGGCTGCGTCAGTCGCTCAGTCTATAAGTAGAGCGGCTGAAAACATAGCAGCCCTTGCTTACAGAGATGCTGCAATAAGTGCAGAAGAAACTGGAAAAAAAGCAGCTCTAGCTCAGCCTTCTGATAGAATCAGCACAATTGATCCCGATACAAATATGCCTGTAGCATATAGTCCACCTTCATCATATGGAACTATAGCTGCAAGATCATATCAGAATATGATTGATCGCAGATTTGAAGAGTCAATTCTAAAAGAATTAGAGAATAAAGGCTCTGAGTTTGCAAAGAAGTCTGCTTCGGCAGCTCAATATAAAGACAGTATGTCTAATTATGTACAAGAAATGTACAATGCTGAAGGCGAGGCTACAGCTTACAGTCGATATATCCAAGAAGCTGGTAAAGAATATATTGCAAGTACATATGCAACTCTAGCAAAGAAAGAAGCTGAAGCTGCAAAGGCTGCTTTAATTAGACAGCAGTTAATGGATGGTTACAAAGACAAAAGAAAACTTGCACAACTTATTTCTATTGGAGGTTCTAACGAAGAAATTGCTGATCTATCTGCCTCTCTTCGTGCAAGAAATTTAGACTTATTAAATGTTGATGGTGTAACATTTAAGCAGTGGGTTTCTGAGAATGAAGCTATTGATGGGCTTCAAGCACTTCATGCAAATAACGATCTTGTAAGAATATACTCAAGACTTTCCCCATCAGATCAATCGTTGTTGAAACTTTCTCTTACAAATCCCTCTGTTATTAGCAAACTTTCTATAGCGAGTGATGTTCAAAACATAGAAAATTTACAAGGCTTAATACTTAAAGCAAAAACATCAACAAGTGTTACAAGTTTAATTGCTGCGTTTGATTCTTTTGCAGCAATTAGTGAAGAGTATGTAGAGTCAGAGGCTAATAGATTAATCTCTGAGCATTCTCCAACTATAAGTGCATCAAGTACAATTCAAGACATAGCAAGTATTGTTGCACCAATCGAAGACAAAAATGTTCAGTTAGAAGTTGGCAATGAACTTATTACTACATGGATAATGAAGAACCTAGATGTTGCCGGTAAAACTTCTGATGATATAGATATGCTTTCTGAAGCACTGATGGATGAAGCAAATCCAAACTACACTATAATACAAGCTCTTATTGGTGGTAATCAAGGTAAGCAAATAGTTCGTGAATTGCAAAACATGTCGCAGGAACAACGCTCTACTCTTGCAACCAATCTTAGTGACAGACGCGCGGCTTTAAATAGAATTGAAAGTGCTCGTGATGCAAGGCTAGAGGATCGCTTTAGAAGCAATATTATTAGCTTACAAGATGCTGATAACTACTTAGATATATATGCTGATTTAAAAACAAGAGTACCCAAAAGCGGCTTAAACGCAACTGCTAAGTCAACATTATTAACTTTGCTTGATGAAAACTTTTCTGAAAGATCAAGAATAGAATCAGACAGAATAGGATTATCAACAGTTGAACTTGAAGAGTTGAGCGATGCTATAACTCAACCATCAACAACTTTAACTGGCAATGCTCTTGAGGCATGGAAACTATTGCGACCTGCGTACGAGTTAAACCCTTCAAGAATATCAAGCTATGTTTCAAACAGATTAAGAGCTTCTACTAATCAAAACACTAAAGAACTTAATAGGATTAGAATAAATGCAATTGAAGATGATTTGTCGTCTGTAAGTGAGGACGAATTAGCATTTTATGAAAAGGAAGTCTTAGGCGATATAGTAATAACAGCTGAGAACATGTTTGAATATGAAGCTATTAAAAATGCTGCTAGTCAAGGTGTAATTTTACCTAAAATGAAAACAGCTTTGGAGAGCGCAATCTTTTCAAACAGAGAGGAAAATTTAAATACTGGTCTTCAAACCTTTGAAAGGTTCTCCAACATTGAAACAGTTACTACTGATGGTAGAATTGGTTCTTTAGATATAATGCGCAAGTCTCTTAGCCCTGAGATTTATGCTTTGTACTCAGCAATAACTCAAACAGCTAGAGCAGAAGGTGTTGAACCATTATCTGTAGCACTTGATTTTAGAAACTATGATGGAAACATTGATGACGATATTAAAGCAGATTTAAAAATACCAAACGCTCAAAGCATTAATAGGGTGCTGGATGAATATCCAATGAGCAACAACTATAAAAAAGAAATACTAGCAATGCTAAGAATGCAAAAGGCTAGGGGTAGGGTTATTACTGAGGATTCACTGTCTTCTATTATTGATGGGTACACTTCCAACATGGCAAAAGACCCTGCTGTTTTTGGGCCATACATTGGCGACTCGACTGAGTTTCCTAGAAATGCGTTTTTTAGCGACACCGAGATTACTTCTAATAGAAGTGCAATGACAGATTTAATGGCTGATTCTGGTCAGTTTAATGATCTACTTAAAGGCGGTACTTTTCTTGATCAACAAGCAGCGACTATAGCTGCAATGATTGGTGGAGACATATTAACGACAAGCAGAGCTATTGTTGAGCAGTTTACAACTGGTGTTGGCGCTAGTGAAAAGCTCTCTGATAGAGAAAGATTGAAAAGAGGGCTTGCTGCTTTAAACATTGAGTTGGCCTATAAGCCTGATGTTGCATCAATATATGCTGGTGAGCCAAGGTATTATGTAGGGTATGTTAATGATTATGGCTCATTTGAGCCAATCATTATTAATGACAAACCTTACATGTTGGAAAAGCTAAATACCTTATCTTCGAATCAGGGTGAGTTAAGATTACAAGCTCTTAACAATTTAACAGTTGCTCTTAAGGGAAATGCTCCAAAAGAGTTTAAGGCTATCGCTCAAATAAACTACTTAGCAACTCTGGATCATATGAACTATGATAAGTTTACTTCTGATGAGGCTGGGTTAAGAAAGTTTTCTGAAATCTTTGGCAATGATACAAGAGCAATAGAGATATACGAAACTAAAAGAAGAGAATATAACGATCTTTCTGGCTCAAAGCCTTTGAGAATAAAAATTACAGAAGGTGTTGTAACGGAATGAAACTAACTATTCCAGACGCAGAGCCGTTTGCAATTGGCAGACAGCCAGTTCAATCTACTGTGCCTAGTATTGGGCAAACAGGCAATGCTCAGTATGGAAGGTTATTTAATCCGATAATCAATCAACTTAATTTTTATGGTGGTGCTTCTACTTATGATCCAGAGTCGATTGATCGTGTTGAGTCTATAATAGAAAGGCAGGGAATTACTGGTGATGACGCAAGGTATCTTAGAACTTTTGGCATTGGTTCTCAGGATAATTTCAATGCTGCACTAAAGTTTATTAAAAACAGGCAAGATAACTATAGTATTTTAAATCGGTCTACTGGTTTAAACTTGTTTCTTACTGACCCTAGTCTTCATGCTTCTGTAGTTATCCCTTATGCTGCTATTGGTTCTTCTAAATATATTGGTCAAGCATTTAACCAACTAAATTTTAATATCCCAGCTTTACGCACTCAGGCATTTAAGTCACCACTTAGGCAAGTTGTACGTGCAAGGCAGTTGATGAGAGGTAAAAATTTAACTGCCGCTGAGCTTGCTAAGATTGGTGCACTAGACGCAGCGCTTGTAGATGGCAGTATAACGCTCACTGAGGCACTTAGTGAGATTAGTGGTGGTGCTGACCCAATGGATGAAATAGGCAACGCAGCGCTTATTACAATGGGTACTACAGCTGTTGGTGGTTTGCTTGGGTTTGGGCTTGGGTCTGCTCTTAACAGACCTGTGGCAGCGCAGGTTCGTCAGGAAATCTTTAATCGCAGATATAAGGAATATCTTAACAGTATCTCAGACAAACCAGCAGAAAGAGGCGAAGACTTATCCTTTACTGGCAAATGGTTTACTGAATCTTGGTTTATGAAAGCAGTGCCAACACCTATTCGCACTACAATCCAAGATAAAAAAATACCAGATTGGGCAAAAATGGACATGCTCCAACTTGGTGGTGACAATGGAATGCCTTTTGTTTTGAATCAGCTTGGTAAGAGTGTAGGTAATTCTACATTTACTGAGACCGCAAGGCGTCAAGGTGACTGGTTTAAAGCTCTTGATGTTATTAATGAAAACTATCGGCAGGTTAGCCCACGCGGTTCTGCTGAGTTTTTTAATATCCCTGTTGGCGAATATGTAGAGCGGGTTCGCAGAAAACTTGGTAAAGAAAGTTTCGCGCCTGATGAATGGTATAATCATATTGGTCGTTTGATGGTCGATGAAGTACCATATGAAAAAATGACACCACAAGAAGCAGCTTCAGTGCAAGCAGCGCGTACTTTCTTTGAGCAATATGGAAAAGAACTAGAAGAGCTTGGCCTTATAAACCCCAAAGACCTTTTTGAAGATACTGCTTTTAAAGATATTGGTCGTTTAATAGAGCTTCAAAGCGTTACAAAAAACATTATTGCGCAGAACAAGCGTTGGATGACTCCACAAAGGGACAAACTTGTTACGCAAATAGAAAGAGTAAACAATAAATTAAAACAGTTGAATAGAACTGCAACAACAAGAGGTCTAACAAACAAGCAAGTAAAATTAAAAGAGTCTTTGGAAAAAGAGCTTGTCGATTACCAGACCTTTATGGGTAAGTTTGATGATGCTTTTGAGCAGATTAACAATGCAAAATCTATTGATGATCTTGCTTTGTTGTATAAAGACTTAGACCTTACACCAGACATGCGCAGAGCTTTACAAGACTTGGCTAAATCTATGGATGAAACCAAATCTAGGATTGATAATGCTTTGGAAATGATTCAGCGCATGCCTTCAACAAAGTCACCGAATAATTATCTTATGCGTATTTTTAACAGGCGCAAAATAGAACAAGATCGTGAGGGATTAAAAACTATTTTAGTAAATCATTATCGGGAGAATCCTCAAGTTATTTCCAAAGGTGATGATGGGCTATTTAAGTATCAAGAATTAGCAACTGATCCTGCATCTCTTGAGCGAAGAGCAAATGAAACTATAGATAATATTCTTGGTGAAACTGATGAGGATGCAATTGATGCAATTTTTACTGGGTTTGGTAGAACTGGGCCGCTTGTATCTAGGCGGTTAAATATTCCTAACCACTTAATTAAAGATTACATTGTGACTGACATTAAGGAACTTATGATTGCTTACACCAATCGTGTTGCTCCTAGAATAGAATACCACAAAAGATTCCGTGATCCAGAAACAAATCAGTTGATGTCTTTAGAAGCAAGACTTGACTACATTAGGTCAAGATTAATTAAAGATGGCGTCGATGAAGCTACAATAAACAAGTATATTAAAAACTTTGTAGCTACTTACGATCAGGTTGTTGGTACTACGTTAAAACGCCCTGATGCAATAGATACCAAGATTGCTGACTTTCTTAGAACTGCGACAAGTTGGACATTCCTTGGTGGTTCTGGATTGGCTGCTGTTGGGGATGCTGCTTCTCTGTTTATGGACCATGAGCTAAACGCTATTGGCAAGTCGTTCCTTGGTGCAATGGATGATATTTCAATCAAAATGGCTAAGAGGGAATTAAACTTAGCTGGTGAGGCTTTGGAAATTACTAGGGGTATAACTCACCTTAGATATATGGAAAGTCTTACCAATGATGTATTTAGCAAAACTATTCCTGATAAGCTAAATAACGCTTTCTACATTATGAATGGTTTGGCTCCTGTTACTGTAGCTATTAAAACATTTGATGGTTTGCTGAGAGGGCATACAATTATTGATGCTTCGATTAAACTGGGTCAAAACAAAGCAAGCAAGTTTGAGAAAGAGTTTTTGGCTCGTTATAATATTACCCCAAAGATAGCAAAACAAATAGCTGACTCACCTTATGAAAAAAGCCAAGGTGGTTTGTATTTGCCAAACACCGAAGCGTGGACAGATGAAGTTGCGGTTAGAGAGTTCAGGAATGCTTTGGCTTCTGGTGTTATGAATAGAGTTATTATGGGAACTCCTGCTGATAAGCCTATTACTATGAGCGGTGTTGCTTATATTCCAGAGACTGTAGCTAAATTATTGCCATTTGATCTTCCTGTTGATCCTAGAGTTAGAGGGTATCGTCGGGTTGAAAGTGGTTTGTTGGCTTTACCATTTACCTTCTATACCTACACTATGGGTGCATTAAGTAAGATTACAGCAAACCATGCCTCTGGTGCTGTTCGCAATCGTTTGTCTCATATGGCTGTTGCTATGGGTCTTGGCTATATGATTGTAAACGCTAGAACTCCAAGTTTTGCTTGGAATGAAATGGATATTGAAGACAAGATTATGAGGTCTTTTGATTTCTCTGGTCTTGCAGCAATTTACAGTGATATGGTTTATCGTGCTATAGCAATGGCAAGCGAAATGGGATACGAAAATAACTTTCCTATTCAGCCAAAGTTTCAAGCTCCACCAGATCAAGTTGGCGCATTAATATCTTTAGGAGGCGCCCCTGCTGATTGGAGCTATGAGGTAATAACATCCATAGGGCAAATGCTTTCTGGTGATGTTCAAGACGGAGCTAAGGGTCTTATTCGCATGATGCCATTAATTGAGACTATGGCGACTGGCGATATTATAAAAGATACGGCAAAAGACTTAACTGGCTATCTACCTAATAGGCAATAATTTGTCCTAGATTATTTGTGCGTTGCTCTTCTTAGCTTTGCTATGAGAGAACAAGTCAACGAGGTGACACATGACAATAGACATTTCCGCTAACTTACCACGAATTAGTTACACAGTTGCTGCT
>Ga0208898_1000722_pt1 | contig 24461 bp, 33 predicted proteins | sample VirMetDEL_Mar_4_FD_184513 | JGI IMG/M metagenome (GOLD analysis project Ga0208898, IMG submission 184513) | Aqueous microbial communities from the Delaware River and Bay under freshwater to marine salinity gradient to study organic matter... | ecosystem: Environmental > Aquatic > Marine >...
AATGGATAAAACGCGCCCGATTGGAGGCACAGAACGTCAAAGTGGAGGCACCGCCATCCCGAGGGCGAGGCCACGATACAGAAGGAGGCTCGAAATGAAGCCACGCTTTCGACGGGGAACGGGATGGCGGTTGCTCTCCCACGCCTTGTTCGCCAAGTTATTTTTTGGTGATTCCCGCATCAGGATAACGCTTTTGAAGGTCTGCAAGAACCTGTTCTCGAATAGCTTCAATTTCTGCTTGGTTAAGCGACCCGAGTTGCCCCCGTTGGCCGAGAGTATCAATGATTCGCTCAAGAACGCCGAGTCGGAACTCAAGATTGAGGACCGAATCTGCAATATTAATTCCTCCGATAGAAATGCTCATGATTATTTAAGGTTGTTCGATGGCGGCGGGTGGAGAATCGGGGTTGGCGATCACATTCCGCGATTCCGAATAGTGTTCGTAGGCGATGGACGCGAAAAACGACGCAGCAAAACCAAGAATGAATGATCCAATGAGACTCCAAGCAAAGTTTCGCGTCCGAGCCCACCAAGGCGGGACATACTCGGGCCTCCAAGTGACGTTTTTGCAGCGTGAGTGCGGGCACTCAATCACTGCGCCAGCCTCGACCTTGGTGACGCGAATCGCTCGCCCACACTTCGGGCAAGGCATGTCCAACTCTGTCGCCTTAGTGAAGACGAGAAGCGGGCCGTCAACTATTGATGGTGGTTGCGACATCAGGAAATTTTTTCAGGCGAACAGCCAAGATCACCCGCCCGAAGGGTCGGCGTGATTGACCTGTTCAGAAACCAATGACACCCTGCCAGACATGCCGCACCCGCCAGGATTGCGCGACGTTCGACCGATGCCCGAAAGCCACGGTCAACGAGAAGCACCCTGCGCTCGCTCAGGCCCAGCGTGAGAAGCTTGAGGCCGAGAAGGGACTGAAGCCCTGCCCGACCTGCAAAGGACTCCCTGCGCTCCACTACGAGCCGGGATCGACCTTTTCCAGCTGCCTTTACTCCCGGCCCGATTGCCCGTGCCTTGAGCGTGTGCCGGATGAGGACTACAGGGGACTAGTCGCCATCCTCAACCGCCGGAACCGCTGACCGGGGGACCACGCCGGAGAATTGCGAGAAAACCACCGCAAACTAAGATCAAGCCATGAGCAAAAAAGCCCGCCCACCCATCAAGATCGAGAATGCCAAGACCGCTGACCTCATCCCGTACGCACGGAACTCACGGACGCACAGCGACGAGCAGGTGGCTCAAATTGCCGCCAGCATCAAAGAATTTGGCTTCACCAACCCGGTCCTGACCGACGGCGAGGGCGGAATCATCGCAGGTCATGGCCGGGTGATGGCAGCCCGGAAACTCGGGCTTGAGGAAGTGCCGACAATCTCGCTTGGCCATCTCACGGAGACCCAGCGCAAGGCCTACGTCATTGCGGACAACAAGCTTGCCCTCAACGCCGCATGGGACGAGGAAATGCTTGCGTTCGAATTGTCAGACCTGCGGGAATTCGACTTCGACCTGAGCCTGACCGGGTTTGACGGGGAGGAGATCGAGCGGGCACTTAACCCGCCGGAACCGGAATACGAAATGCCGCCGGATGACTTCGCCGAGGTCGACGAAGATATTTCCACAGATCACGAGTGCCCGAAGTGCGGCTATCGCTGGAGCGGAAAGACGGGAGGAGGAGAATAATGGAAAAGCCGGAATACCGAGTCCCCAGCATGGAAGAAATCCGCTCTTTGCCGTGGAACGGATTCAACGCGATAAGCACCTTTTCGGGCGGGGGAGGATCATCGACAGGATACCGCATGGCGGGCTTCAAGGTTCTTTGGGCAAACGAGTTCATCGACGCAGCGCGGGAGACATACCGGGCAAACATGGCACCCCATACCATCCTCGACGGTCGAGACATCCGACAAGTCAAAGGCGAGGAGATCCTTGAGGCAATCAAGATGGAACCAGGGGAGCTTGACCTTTTCGACGGCTCGCCGCCTTGCGCTTCATTCTCGACGGCTGGAAAAAGGCAAGCCGGATGGGGAAAGGTGAAGAAATACAGCGACAAAGCGCAGCGGACCGACGACCTCTTTTTCGAGTATGTCCGACTTCTCCGAGAATTGAAGCCCAAGACCTTTGTTGCCGAGAACGTCTCCGGCTTGGTCAAGGGAGCGGCAAAAGGTTATTTTATCGAGATCATGCGCGAGCTGAAAGCAAGCGGCTACCGCGTTTCCTGCAAGGTGCTGGACGCGCAATGGCTGGGAGTCCCGCAAGCTCGACAAAGAACAATCTTCGTCGGGGTGAGGGACGACCTCGGGCTTAACCCAGCGCACCCGAAGCCGCTGCCGTATCGTTACAGCGTGGCGGACATCCTGCGAGAAAACGAGCCAAGCGAAAAAGAGGCCGACATCTCCCGTTTTGCTATTGGTAAAGAGTGGGGAAAGTTGAAGCCCGGCGAAGGGTCGAACAAATACCTCAACTTGAAACGAACACGGATTGAAGGACCATCTCATTGCATTTCTGCGGATGGCGGCAACTCATCAACGGCAGGAGTTTGCCACCCAACAGAAAAGCGGAAATTCAGCATCGCAGAGCTTCGCCGCATTTGCGGCTTTCCGGACGACTTCATTCTCACGGGCACTTACGCCCAGCAGTGGGAACGGTGCGGTCGCTCAGTCCCTCCCGTGATGATGAGCCACATTGCCGGGGCAATCAGAGACGAAATCCTTTCCAAGTTATGAAAATCCCCGAACAATGGACCTTTAAAACGGAAGAGGTCGCCAAGGGCTTTGACGATCATGTCAGGGAACAGCTTCCTTGGTATGACCTCGCAACCGGGATCATCGCGCACGCCGCAAAGCATTACATCCCCGAAGGTGGCCGGGTTTACGACATCGGAGCAAGCACAGGCAATGTCGGGAACGCCATGAGGGAAACGCTTGAGAGCCGAAATGCCGAACTGGTCGCCATCGACAACGCCGAAAGCATGGTCGAAATCTACCAAGGACCGGGCAAGGCGATTGTTGCGGACGCGATGGAATACGAGTTCGAGGAGTTCGACTTCGCTGTCGCTTTCCTCGTCGTCATGTTTCTTCCCGTCGCTCGCCGGAAAGAGTGGATCCACAAAATGGCCGGGAGAATCAAGCCCGGCGGGGCAATGCTTATTTTCGACAAATGCCAGCAGGCGAAAGGTTACGCAGGGACCGTCCTTTCTCGTCTTGCGATGGCCGAAAAGCTCAGGAACGGAATCCCCGCCGACGAAATCATTCAGAAGGAACTTTCCTTGGCTGGCGTTCAAAGACCGATTGACGAACTGCAAACCATCCCACCCAGCGCGACCGAGCTTTTCCGCTTTGGTGACTTCGCCGGGTGGCTTATCGAAAGCAATAGACCATGAGCACCCCGAAGAAGAAAGCCGCGAAGAAAGCCCCGGCGAAGAAGGCAGCCCGGAAGGTCGCCAAGAAGACCGTCAACAAGGGAGGACGCCCCAAGAAGGAGGTCGACGCCCGGCTGGTCGAGCAACTGGCTTCAATCGGCTGCACGATGGGAGAAATCGCAGCCGCTGCCGATTGCTCAGTCGACACCCTCGAACGCCGTTTTGCGGACGTCATCGCAAAAGGACGGGAGAACGGGAAAACACGCCTGCGCAAAAAGCAGATCGAGGTCGCCTTGCAAGGCAACGTTTCAATGCTCATCTGGCTCGGGAAACAGATTCTCGGGCAGGCTGAAAAGGTCGAGGCCAAGACAGAGCACAGCGGGCAAATCAACGGCACGCTTGACCCCGACGCCAAGAAGGCCGTCGAGGACTGGGCAAAGAACATCCAACGCAACATCAAGAAGCAGCGCCGGGGAGGAAAATGAGCCCTCTCGTCTTCGCTGCCGAACGACTCGGGAAGATGCCCTACCAATGGCAAGCCGAGGCGATGGAAGCCGTCGGCATGCAGGAGGACGGAGGCCCGCCCGTCTCAGTGGTGGCCGCCAACGGCTCAGGGAAGACCGCCGACCTCGTGGCGCCGCTCGTGCTTTGGTTTCTCGACCGCTACCCAAAAGGCCAGGCCGTCATCACCTCGGGGTCATTCCGGCAGATCGAGAAACAGCTCTGGCCTGCGATGAGGAAGCATGCCGCCGCTTTCCCACGGTGGGACTTCCTGCAGACCGAGATCAAGACACCCGAGGGAGGCTTTGCGCTGGGATTCTCGACTGACCACCCCGGCCGGGCGGAAGGATGGCACCCGAAGATCGGCAAACAGACCGACCCGGTTTTTATCATCGTGGACGAAGCCAAAACCGTGCCGAACCGGATCTTCGAGGCCTTCGACCGATGCACGAGGGTGTTTCAACTTTGGGTTTCCTCCCCAGGTGCTGCGGCAGGCGAGTTCTACGAGAGCTTTCATGCGAACCGAAAATTCTATTGGACCCGGCAAGTCCCGTCGACCGAGTGCCCGCACATCGACCCGGCCAAGCGACAGCGTGACCTTGAAAAGCACGGGCCGAACTCCGCCTTGTTTCGCTCCATGCACCTTGCCGAGTTCACCGAGGACGAAGAGCGCCTCGTGTTGACCTCTGCCAACCTCCGGGCCGCCATCGAGGCGCAACCAGCACCGGACCGGACCGGGGAACGGGTGGCCTTCTTCGACTTCGCCGCCGGGAGGGACGAGAACGTATTCTACGCCCGAACTGGCAACGTGGTCGAGCTTGTGGACGCATGGACGGAGACTGACACCGTGCAGGCCGTGCGGAAATTCATCCGCCTTGCCAACGAGCAGGGACTCTCACCGGGGCAGTGCTGGGGGGACGCTGACGGGCTCGGAAAGCCGATGGTCGACCAGTTCTCCGACGCTGGCTTCCGGATCAACGCCTTCCGGGGAGGGCTCGCCCCGCAGGACTCGGAGAATTTCTCGAATCTCATCTCGGAAGTGTGGATCCAAGGCGCGCGGAAAATCGAGCGGGGCAAGGTTCACTTCGCCACCGATGGTGCCGGCGGGATTGACCCGGTGACGTTCAAGCAGATCACGACTCGCTTCGTCGAGTGGGACACAAGGGGCAAGCTCAGGATCGAGCCCAAGGAGAAGATGGCGCAAAGGGGGTTGAAATCCCCTGACAGGGCAGACGCCGCCCTCGGGGCCATCATGTGCGGGGCTCACCTATCGGGAGCAGTGACAGCCGAGACGGTCGACAGCGCAGCCTCTGGAGCGTCCGCCTTCGCAACCCAGCATGTCACAGGATTCTAGCGGGGACCACTCCCGAAGGTTGGAATTGCCGCCCGCAGCCGCTTGATTCGCCCCAATGGCAGCGGCGCAGCACAGCATCATCTTCGTTCCCGGCGAGGACTTTGGTTTCACCCTGACCATCAAGGACGCCGGGGGAACCATCGAAGACCTGGCCGGAAACACTTTCGCTGCCGAGATCCGCCGGGCTTCGGGTGACGAGCTTATGGCGAGCTTCACTTGTGCCGTTGTCGGGGACGGCTCGACCGGGCAAGTGTCCTGCACGCTGCCCGACACCGAGACAATCAAGCTGAACCCCGGCACGACATACAAGTGGGATCTTTTCCGCATCGAAGCCGGAATCAAGACCCTGCTCATCTACGGCAACGTCATCACTTCCGGACGCATTACCGAAATTTGACCATGGCAACCAACACGCAAACACCCCGGCACAAGCTCACGATCATCGAAGGTGACCTCATCCTTGAGCTGGCTTCCGTCATCACGCAGACAGGGGGAGGGGGAGACATGGAATCGGCCACCTACGACCCGCAGGGGATCGAGGGCGATGCCTTTGACATGGCGAACATGACCGAGGCCGCCGACGCCAAGGTGATGACCGCTGCCGAGAGGTCTGCTATCACCGCTCTCGGGACCGCCTCGACGAGGGAGGCTGACCAAGACCTGCGGACGACCGACAACGTGGAATTTGCGGAGGTGACCGCCGATACCGTCAATCTCCACACTGCCGCCTTCGACACCGCCAACGGAGGCCCGACCGCTCTCGGGGAGGTGGCATGGGATAGCACGGACGGGACGCTTGATCTCATGGCAGAAGGCGGTGTGAAAGTCGCTTTGGGTGAGGATGGATTGATCCGGGTTCGGAACACAAGTGGCTCGACCATCCCGAAAGGTGCGCCGCTGGTCTATCTCGGGACGAACGGAGCTTCTACCCGGCTCAATGTCGGACCGTGGATTGGATCGAACGTGGCGGACGTCAGAATTTTCCTTGGCTTCGCTGCCGGGGAGATGGCTAGCAACGCGGACGGATACGCAACCTGGTTTGGCAAAATCAAAGGAATCACGACCGACGGAGGTGCGGAGAACTGGGACTACGGCGACATCTTGTATTGCGTGCCGGGTGTGTCCTCGACGCTTACCAACATTAAGCCGACCTCGGGCGACTATGTGACCGCTGCGGTTGTTATCAATGCAGGGAGTGGGACCAGCGGGAGCTTGTTTGTCAGGCCGACTTTTGAGACCGCATCGAGCGGGGCGGATCAATCACTGAACACGACCGACAGCCCGACCTTCCAGTCTCTCACTCTCAACAACGGGCTTAGTTCGTCCGAATTGCTAGTGTATGGCTCTGACGATGGCGCAGGAAATTTCACCCGCACGTCCTTCACTCATTCCGCAGGGGGCGACCTAACCATTGCCACCGAGGCCGGAGGAAGCGGGGCGGCGGGGGATATTATTTTAACACCGACAAGCGGAAGCAATGTTGGTATTGGGACAACCTCTCCAACTGCTAAAATTCATGTCGAAGATTTGTCGCTCAATGGCTCCGCTGGCGCATCCGGAATTGAAGCAAAATTTGAAACAACTTCAACCGGGGTCACCAATGTTTCTGGGTTAAGACTTTCCGTCGAACAAAAAGCAACTAGTGGTTTTCAAGCCAACTTCAACGGACTAGTTTCCCAAACGATTCTTGATTCATCAAATGTAACCACGAGCAATACAATTGGCTTAAAAGGCTCAACGTACATTAAAAAACCATTAAACGGGACAGGAGATAACTTTTACGGATTAGTCGGGGATTTTATTAATGGGCATTTCCCAATTTTAGATTCAGCGACGATTGCTGCGGTAGCTTCGACAATGACGTTTGATTTTAATCCGACATCAACAAATGCTAACACGAAGATCACAGGATTCTTTTCGTCGTTTCGCAATGTCCGAGCGGGTCAATTACCAATGTATTCGGGATTCTATTTTGAGAATCCGGATGGTGTAACAACTGGGTCAATCACTGATGTCTACGGTCTGTATCTTGAAGAACCAACAATCGGAACTTCCAGAAACTTCGGAGTTTACGCTGTGGGTGGCGATAACTATTTTGGCGGCAATGTCGGAATCGGGACAACAACACCTGCCCGCAAGCTCCATGTGTCGGACGCGATGAGACTGGAGCCGACGACCGCGCCCGCATCACCTGCCGCTGGTGATCTTTATTTTGATTCCTCGACAAACAAGCTTAGGTGCTACGATGGCACCGCCTGGAATGACCTCTTTTAGATATTGATATTATGCCAATACCCGCACCCGAACCAATCACGACCGACCCTGTTGAGGCTAAGACCTACCCGCACAGTTGGATTGCCAGCCTATCAGTCAATGTCCCATCGACCTCGAAAGGATCGCTGGCGATTAATCTCCTCCCGTGCGATGCCACGACCGGAGACATCGCGGATGGGAAACTTGTTGAGAGATTGCAAACCGGAGAGTTCTGGCAAATGATGGCCGAAGTCCCCGAAGCTGCCGCCGCCATGCATGCCGTCTTTGATGCCGTGCCAGCGATTCGTGCTTGGATTAAAACCAAAACCGAAAACCAAAACTCATGAACGCTCTAACATCATACATCCGCCACATTATCGTCACCGGGACGCTCGTCCTCTTTGACAAGCTACACCTTCCGGTCGACGGAGCAAAAGACGCTGCCGACGTCATCGCCCTTGCCATCGTCGGCACGCTCTCTTGGTGGTTTGTCAAATACGTTGCTCCCAAGATCAAGACGGCCAACATCCCGCTGTTTCTCCTTGGGCTGTTTTGGGCCGGGCTCGCCGTCTTCGGGCTGACCTCGTGCGGGGCGTCATTCTCAATCGCCGCGCCGCTTCCCGAAAAGCTCGGGGGAGGAACTGGAACCATCACCATCATCCCGGCAAAGTGAAGATCCTGATTGATCCAGGGCACGGCGGGGGGGACTCCGGCGCAGTCTCTGCGGATGGGCAGACGATGGAAAAAGACATCGTTTTGACCGTCTCAAGGCGCGTTGCCGAGCTTCTTCGACCTCATGGGGAAATCCACATGACCCGCGAAGACGACACCTTCGTCACGCTCTCAGGCCGCGCACGGAAGGCCAACAACCTCGGGGCTGACCTCCTTTCAATCCACTGTAACGCCGGGGGAGGAAGGGGGATCGAGGCTTTCACTTCGCCGGGCCAGACTGCCAGCGACCCGTGGGCGACTGCCATCCTCGACGAGCTTGAAACATGCTTCCCCGGTCGACCAATTCGCAAGGACTTGTCGGACGGTGACCCTGACAAGGAGGAACGCTTTACCGTGCTGACCAAGACCCGCAACAGCGCCGTCCTCGTCGAGCTGGGCTTTATCGACACCGAGCAGGGGCGCTTCTTCCTCACCGCACCGACCAACCAAGAGTGGATGGCGCAGGCCATTGCAAAGGCTACCCTGGGGCACTACGGGATCACCACCGGACAGCCTGCCCGGCGAGCCCTGACATTGGAAGAACGGGTGGCGAAGCTCGAAGCCAAGCTCGAATCCCTGACCGAAAGAATTTCATGAGTGACCAAATTCTCTACACCCTCGGGAGCGGTCTTGTCGGGGCCATTGCCATCCTTTGGCGCGTGGTCATCAAACGGGCCAACGATTGCGAGCGCAAGCACGAGAAGACATCGAGCGACCTTCTCAACGTCACAAAAGAGGTCGGTGAGCTAAAAGGCAAAATCTCTATCGCAGAAAGCCTTTCCCCGAAGCTCGACAAGATCCACGACGAAATCCGCAACCACATCACCAAATGAAACCAATCGGAACCGCTCTTCCTCCTCGCCGCGACCAACTCGTGCAGGCCCGTGATGTCACCACCCCGCAGCTGACGGAAGCCATCATCGCCCCGAAGGCACAAGACCGCCTCCTTGAGCTCATCGAGCGGGAACAGCTACCGGGGGACGTCCGCGACACTCTGGCCGGCGCTTTGAGTGGTGACCTTCGACGGCAGCAACTTCTCTTTCAGGCCATGCTCGACACTTGGCCACGTCTGCAAAAGAACCTGAAGGAGGTCATGCGCGAGGTCAAAAAGGCACCTTGGCAATTCCAGTCCTTCTCGGCTCGGGGCGAAGAGCCGACCGACACCGCCAACGACAAAACGGACTTCGCCGAGGATGCGTTTTGGGGCATGGCGCCCCGCCGGGCTTATGGCGAACTGGGAGCTTCCGGTCTGATCGAAGCTCTCGGCTTCGGTTACTTCGCCGGGCACCATGTCGTGGAGATCCGCTGGCAACGCACAGACAAGGGGCTGACCCCTCGGGCCGCAAAAAACGTCTCCCCTCGGTTCTATGGCTACCCGGCCAGCGACGAGGAGGAGGATCGGCTCATGTTTGACCCGGACGGGGGATTCCTTGGCTACCACTACGAGGATTTCCCGCCTCACCGATTTCTCCTCGCCATCAACACCGGGCACCCCGGTCATCCGTCAATCGCTGCCCCTCTCCGCGCCCTCACAGGCTACTGGCTCGCCGCGACCTTCGGGCTCAAGTGGTTGCTTCAATTCGCGCAGCTCTACGGTGTGCCATTCCGCTGGGCCACCTACGCCGACGAGACATCGAGGGCCAAGGTTTGCAACATGCTTGAGACAATCGGCTCGGCAGGCTGGGGAGCGTTTCCCGCTGGGACCAAGGTCGACTTCATCGACGCGAGCAAATCCGCCAAGGATGTCCCGCAGCGCGACCTCGTCGACCTGGCCGACAAGCAATGCGATATTTTCATCCTCGGGCAGACGCTCACCAGTGACGTGTCAGACTCCGGCAGCCGTGCCCTCGGGGATGTTCACCAGGATGTCCGCTCTGGCGTCATCGCTGGCGTGGCCGACTTCGTGGCCGACGTCATCAACGAACAGCTCATGCCGTCAATCATCGGGCTCAACTACGGCAACCGGGAAGAGCTGCCCACCATCGCCGCCGTCTTTGAGCAGGCCAAGGATGAGGCCGTGATGGCCGAGCGTGACCGGGTTCTTTTCGGACAAATGGGGCTTCCCGTCGAGAAGGGCTGGCTCTACGAGCGCCACGGCGTCCCGCAGCCTGACGGGGACTCCGAAGACATCTTCCAGCCGTCGCCGAATGGTGCACAAGGAGAGCTTGTGACCTCCGGAGAGCAACCGGAGCATGAAACAAAGGGGCGGTTGGAAGCTGCCGACAATCCCGGCGAGATGATGAGCACGATTGACCGACTCAGTGCGAACGTGCTGCAAGATTTGACCGGAGTGACGAAAGAATGGCTCGCCCCGGTCCGCCCCTACTTCGAACGGCTGGTCGCGCTGGCCATGTCGAAGAACGTGACCGACGAGGACTTCGCGGAGGCTCTGCTAAAGGCACAGAAAGAGCTGCCGGAGCTTTTCGACCGTCTCAACACCGAAGCTCTCGAAGAGTCACTTGGCCGCGCCATCGGGACGGCGATGCTCGTCGGAAGTGTGGAAAGGTACGAGTGATGCTCAAGGTTGAAGTCAAGGTCGACGACACGGCCAGTAAGTCCCTTCGCCGATTGCTTTCTGCATTGGATGGCGAGGGAATGGAATTGCTTAATGAGGCAGGGGGACGGGCTGCAAATACGGCAGCGATTGAATATCACGAGGATTACAACGACGCCAAACTCTGGCGCGGGAAACGATACATGACCGGACCCGCTAAAAAGCCCGGCGACTTCGGGCAGAACGTCGCTTTAGGGTGGAACTTTCGCACCGCAAACAAAGCGGGCGCGACTATCTCCAACGGTGCGCCTTATTATCGCTTTAAGGTGACTGGTGGCACGATCACACCAAAGCGAGCAAAAGCCCTCACAATCCCGCTGGTGCCCGGAGCAGCAGGACGGCGAGCCAAGGATTACGAATCAGCCACCGGAAACAGGCTTTTCAAGGTCAAGGGAAAGAAAGCCTTGTTTGAAAAGAATGGTGAGGGAGTGCGGCCAGTTTACGCATTGGTCGCCCGAGTCACGCAAGCCCCCTGGCCGAATGCGCTGCCAGAAACCGAAGACCTCGCCCTTGCCTTCGAGGATGCTTGGCTTGGCGGGCTGGAAGACCTACTGGAGGAAGTATGATCGAAGAACCTTTACCATTCGAGCAAGCAATCAAGTTCATCCTTGAGAAAGACGCTGTTCCAGAGAACGAATGGAGTGCCTTTGAATGGCGGGACAAAGCAAGGGAGGTCAGCTTGCGAGCATTCTTTTCTGCCAACGTCGAGAATGCCCGATTTCTTGACCGGGCGCAGGCCTTCCTCTTCGACACAATGGTCGACACTATCGAAGAAGTGGAAGATCCAGACGGGAACAAGAGCCTTGCTCTTCGCGGTGGTGACCGGGCAACATTTGTTCGCCGGATGCGTGAATTTATGATCCGCGAGGGCATGGTCAGCGGGGAAGAGGAGTTCTTCGAGGTCAACCAACGAGACGTGCGCGACATTCGTTCAGAAAGGCGACTCCGCCTCATCTACGACACCAACATGAGACAAGCCTACGGCTTCGGGCAGTGGAAGCAGGGGCAGAAAGAAAGCATCCTTCGCCGCTTCCCTGCTCAAAGGCTCGTGCGTGACCGGAGAGTTATGGAACCACGACCCCGGCACGCCGAGAGCGAAGGGGAAGTGCGTTTAAAGAGTGACGAGGCATATTGGGCGAACTACCAGAACGCCGAAGAGATCGGAGGCTTTGAGGTGCCGTGGCCACCGTTTGGTTTCCGCTCCGGAATGGGAGTGCGTGACGTCTCCCGAGAGGAAGCGCAAAAGCTCGGATTGAATGTCGACGTCGTAAAGCCTGACAAGGAAAAACAACTCAATACTGGGCTTGCCGCAAGCATCGAGAAGATGGAGCCAGCGATCAAAGATAAACTTGTCGATGAGATCAAGACGAGGCGTGACGAAATCAGAGAGCAACGGCTGAGGATTCGGCAAGACCGAAAGAAGCTCATGCTTGAAAGAGCCAAGAGCCAGCAAGCGGGGTGACCACCGGGGACCAATCGAAGGGCTGGCGAGCGCATGAGAGAACGCGCAGAGTCCCGTCATGCTCGTCACCGCTATTGACTCAGCACCCACCCAAGGCGACACCGCCGCAATCGTTTACATCCCGGAGGGAGTCCACACCATCCGCCCGACGGTCGACGGCAAACCACAGACCATCACGGTAAAGATGGAAGAAAGCCGGGGCGAGGAAATCGCTTCGTCTTTTCAGGCTCAGCTTGAGAAGATCCAAGCAGGGAATGTCCGTCCCTTCCTTGATTTCGACCACGCAGAAGGCCCGGCTTCGGGACTTCCAAAACGGTTTTTCTACGAGGCAGGCCGGGGGCTGATGCTTGAGGTCGAGTGGACCGGGAAAGGCCGCCAAGCCATCGAGGGCAAAGACTACTCCTACTTCTCGCCGACCTTCTTCAAAGCCGAAGACGACAGCCCAGCAGGCATCCCTGAGCGGGGACCATTGGGGAGTCTTGTCAACTCTCCCGCCTTTCGTGAAATTCCGCGCATCGCCGCATCTGAGGCGAGCAATCCAATCAAAACCACTCCCATGTCAAACCTGATCCTTGCCGCTCTCAACATCAACGCGGCTGACGCCGACGCCGAAAAATCCGCTCTCGCCAAGATCGACGCGATGAAGAAACAAAAGATGGACCTCGAAGAGAAAATCAAGTCCATGCAGGGCGAATACGACGAAATGAAGAAAAAGGCCGAAGCTGCCGAAGCTCATGTCGCCGCTTCCAACAAGTCCCGCGCCGAGTCCCTCGTGAAAGCCGCTGTCGCCGACGGTCGGATTGCTCCGAAGGACGAGGAGAAGCAAGCCAAGTTCATCGAGCGCATCGAGTCCGGCGACACCTTCGCCGAGGAAGTCCTTGCCGACCTTCCCAGGGCTCACGAAGACCTTGAGCGCCCGCTCGTCACCGCTGGCGAGGAGAAGACTGGCACCACTTCGGGCCGCATCGCTGCCGCCCAAGCCAAAGCCCGCGCCGAGCTTGGAGACTCTGCCGACTTTCAAGCCGTGTGGTCACGCGCCACCGAGATCGACCCCGTTGCTTTCGACTAATCCCACCACCTAAAACCCAACCACTGAACATACCATGGCCCTTGCCACCGAACATCCAATCATCCCCCTGACCAACGGGGGCGCAGACATCACTCAGGGGAAAGTCGTTAAGCTCTCCTCGGGCGCAACCATCGCAACCACCGCAGTGACCGACACCGCTTTCGGAGTCGTGACCGAAGACGCCGAAGCTGGCGAGCAAGTTTCCGTCGTTCCCGCAGGCTGCGGGGCGATCGTTTACGTTGAAGCCGCCGCTTCCGGAATTGCCGTGGGCGACTCCCTCGCTCCTGCCGCATCTGGCCGGGCTGCCAAGACCACGACTGCCGGGCACAAGAGCTTTGGCACCGCGCTCGAAGCCTCGACTGCTGCCGGGGAGCTCATCAAGTGCGTGCTCGCTCCGTCTCATCGAATCATGCCGTAACCCGCCACCCACCCACCGAATCCTGACTACTTAAAATCATGGCTACTCCCGCAAACATTTCCACTCTGAACCAGTTCGCTAAGGGACTGTTTCAGACGACTTCCAACCCGCTCGCAGACTTCCTCGCTCCCGTTGTTTCTACCGGGGCCGCTGACTTCACCGTGATCGACTACGCCAAGCGCAGCGCCTTCCAAGTGCCGAGCGCAAAGCGTGCCATCGGAGGCGACAGCACCGCCGTTGTCACTGATGGCGAGCGTGTCTCAATCAACTTGCAGCCCTACGGCTTGCACGACATGATCGACAAGCACGAGCTTGACCGCGCCACGACTGGCGAGGGCTCACGCCTTCTCCGTGAGGCCCGCGTGCAAAACCTCGTCTCTCAGGCTGGGAACTCCCGCCTTTCCGAAACGCTTTCTGTCCTTCGGGCTGGCGTTTCGGCTACCGCTCAGGTGTGGGGATCGAGTGACGACCCGGTTGACGACATCGACGCCGAAATTGAGAACATCTCGAACGCCACCGGGCTGATGGCAAACCGCATCGTGTTTTCCTTGGCCGCATGGCGCATTTTCAAGAACGCCGCCGCAGTGAAGGCCCGGATCACCTCCGGCAATACCAAGACCAAGACTGCCGCCGTCATGCTCGACGACGTGGGATCGCTCTTCCTCAATCCTTCGATCGAGGTGATGGTCGGCACTCCGGTCTTCGACGCCAAGCTCAACGCCACCGAGAGCAAGGCGAACGCTTTGACCGACACCAACCCGGAAGTGTGGATTTACAACGTGTCGGCCAACTCCAACACCTTCGACCCCGGAGCGTTCAAAACCTTCCGCGTGCGTGCCAACCCCATCGACGGCGTACGCATCAGTCAGAAGGACTACGGCGAGAAGGTCATGGTTGACTGGACCGAGAGTGCCTATGTCAACAACGCAGCCGCCGCAGCCCGCTTGACTGTCACCACGAGCTAAAACTCACCCACCACCAAAGCAGCCCCCTTCCCTTCTTTTGTTGTTTCTTGGGGGAGGGGGCCGTTTTTTACGGGGACCACCCGACTTTATCGCCCAACCATCAAAAGCCAGTCAATCTGCCAGCGTGTCTTGGATTACCATCACAGTGGATCATGTCCGCGCCCGCCTTGCTGAGGAGGAGCTTTTGGCAATCGAGGCCACCGGGGGAGGCACAGGAGATCGCCTCACGCCGATTCTGGACCAAGTCACCGCGCTCGTGCGGTCAAAAGTCGCCGGGTGTCACAAAAACGATCTGGGGCCGTCTGGGACCATCCCTGACGAGTGCCTGCACGCTGCCGCCACCATCGCTAAGCACGATGTGCGCGGATCTCTCCCGTCGACCGGGAGCGCAGACGAAGGAGACATCCGCAGGGAGGAGTATCGGAGCGCGATGGATTTTCTCAATGACGTTGCCACCTGCAAGATCGGGATTGAAAACATCTCCGGCGACATCGGAGGCCGTTCTTCCGGGTGCTACGGGGGCGACCCAAAATATCAATTCTGAGATGAGCGCCTTCCTTGACAAAGCCGACGAGATCGCAGACCGATTGCGGTCCGTGACCCAATTGGAGTCCGTCGAGATCATCGTCGACCGCCAGAAGGACATCGCCGCGGAATTTACAAAGGCGATGGGCAAGGTGAAGGGCGGGGTGATCATCATCTTCTTTGAAGGCTTCCAACCGGACTCCGGAGAGTATCCTCAGAGCGACGATACGCTCATCTCCAGCTTCTCGGTGACTATCTGGACCAAGCCCATCCTGCGCCGTGGGCAACCGCCTGCCGACGATCTCGTTGAAGCCGTCCACACCTCACTCCACGGCTGGAAGCAGGACGAATGCCGCCTCCGGTCAGTCGTGAAGCAAGGCCGCATCATCAACGACCCGAGATATCTAATCCATGAACTCCAAGTCGAAATCAAACATCTCCTATAATTCATGAGCACTGCCAAAAAGAAAGCCGCCAAAAAGACTGCGACCTCAAAGTCGGAAGCGAAACTTATCTGCACCGTCACCGCTTCGCAAGCCGAGGTCGGCTCGATGATCTTCGCCAAGGGGAAGCGCTTCAACGTTTCCGAGTCCAAAGCCAAGGCGCTCGAGAAGCTCGGCAAGGTCCGTATCGACGGCGTGGCTTAATCACTCTTTCCCAACCTCCAACCACCAGAACCCATGCCTCAATTCAACCTGCAAAAGACCATGCTCGGTGCCTCGCTCTTCTTCATCGAGAAGGGGGTGACCGTGGACGATGACCCTGCCGTCACCGTCGATATCGATGCCAAGCCGACCACTGATCCGACCACCAACTGGCGCTCCCTGGGATGCGCCAATGACCTGACTCCATACCGCGTCACCGAAGACGACACGCCCTTCAAGTGCTTCGATGGGAACCGCTTCCGCCAGAAGACCACACAGGTGGTTCTGGAAGACGGTTGGGAGTTCACTCTCGAAAGCCACTGCGAGCCCATCTATCGCCTTATGCTTGGTCTGAGTGCTGAGGTGGTCGACGACACTCCGGTCATTCCATACGCCGAGAACATCCGCGAGATCTACGGCTGGCTCAAGTTCCAGGCCCGCAACGTGAACCAGAAGGCAGACACCTGGATCATGGATCTCTGGGGCAAGCTCGAGATGCTCGAAGTGCCGAACTACAACGACAAGTCGGTCTTTCCCCGGATGCGCTTCACCTCTGAAACCAGCGGCTTGAACGTCATTCAGCTGACCAACGTCGCCAACATTCCCGACGCGTAATGCCCTTCGTTCGAGTCACCGCCAACTACGGGGCAGACCTCGGAGCTGAGGGAATCTATTCCGAATCGGGAGGGATCTTCTCAAAGGGCCCTTATCGCTTTGTGTGGGATGGGCTGGATACGTGGAGTTTCGAGCTCAACGAGGTCCAGTTCGCCATTGATGACGGGAGCGGGGACAGTTCCTCTCCTGCGACCTCCACTTGGACCGGATACCTGGTCGAAGTGATAGAGGGTCCCGGCGAGATCCCAACGACCGGAGCAGGGAGCCCAACCAGCCCGGGTCAACTTCCTCCCTCGGACGGCGGGGGACAGGTGGTGACTTCACCAGGCTCAATCGATCCGCAGGATGCTGGTACGCCTCCAAGTTCACCGGGTAACGTCAATCCGGTCTCCCCGAGTGCGCCAACCCCTCCGGAAAACTTTGTCGGCACCTTTGCCCAAACCCTCACCGAAGCTCAGCAGAGGCAATCGCGGAGGAACATGGTTGCGAGAAAGGCTGGCAACGGCCTCTTTCTCGATTTTGACCGGGCAGACCTCTATCCGGATGCAACCGAGTTCTCCTATGGTTCGGTCAACTGGAACGACGGGGTGACACCTCTGCGGGTCAGCATTGATCCCGAAGATGGTGGGGTCGCTGCGGACTATCAACCCTACATCGAGAACGGAGGAGTTCGGCCTGCTGACCGTTCGGTTGTCTACCTCGGCGGGAACGTGGAAAAGGAAGGCGAGGTCTTCTCGATGGGGTGTGACTTCACCCTTAATGAAGGCTTTCCGGCCTCGGTTCAGTCGATCTGTCTGAACGTCACCTTCCGAAACACCCGCTTGCAGGATGAGAGCGGGATCTACCCGGTCGGCTCTGCTCACTTCAACCTCGGATACCTTGGGGTCAATCAAGCGAGCATCTTCTCTACCAGTGGAGACCTCACCGCCGCCAATCGCACCAAGGTCGGCAGTGCTGATCTTTGGGATGAAAACGGAGAGATCCGCCTTGAATCGGGGAAGCGATACACCCTTCTGCTTCGTGCCTGGGACGACATCGTGGAACTGACCATCAAGAATATCGGGACGATCGTTTATCAGAATGCAGGCTTTGCGGCTCTCCACGGCCCAGACATGCACTTCTGGGTCGAGCCATTCCCGGCGACCTCGAAATCAGGGAGCCAACTGACTCACTATTGCACCGTGCATCGTGTCTGGGCGATGGACGAAGCCCGGGACTCGCTGCCAGCCAAGCAGAACCGAATCCTCAAGATGAAGCAGGACGTCTTCAACGTCAACGGCTTCCCCGCAAGCCTCGGCAGCACAGACATCTTTGACATCATTGTAAGCCCTGACGGCTCCACAGCCTTCCCTTCTTCGGCCAAAGAGTATTTCTGGGGAGGAAATTTCTATTTGGACGGCGGATTTTTGGCGATGAACGTTGGGATCAACAATGTCGCGGGGACTGTCGTTGCCTTCGTTGCTCCTACCATTCCTTCGGGTATCACAGATCGGCTCTCATCCACTGCAGGTGCTCAGACCACCCTTTACACCGCAGAAATGCTGAACTGGCTCAATGGTTCGGAGAGTGAGACTCACATCTTCTATGGTGAGCTCGTCGGAACCGATGCCAAGCAGATCGTGGTTGGCCTTTCGGTCTATGCTGGGGACATCGTTCTTGATTCAAACGCAGACGGGACTCCATTGGATGCGATCGAGGGGCCGTTCATGCTCACCGTCACCCGTTTCCACCATAATGCCCAAGCCTTCAGGTTCACTGCCCGCCTGGATCTTCCAGATGGCACCTTCATCTTGAAGCACCACTCATCTAACTCCGGTGCCGGTCGCGGAATCAACAATCTCGAGTTCCGAACGACCACCTTTGCCTCTGGGGGAGTTGTCCTCGACGGCTGCATTCACGACGTTCGCCGCGTCATCGTTCCGACTTCCTGATGATCTGCTCCCGCTATCGCCACACCATCAACGGAGCCATCCTCCTAGACTTCGGCGAACGGATGATGGCCGAGCCTTCCTATCCACTGTCCCGGCAGGTTCAGGAACGGCAGTTCGCCGGAGCCCGATGGGGGAAGCCGGCCAATCGCGGGAACAAACTGCGGCAGTATTCCTGGTCTCGAATCCTGACCTTTGCCAGCGAAGCCGAACGCCAAACGAGACAGCTCCAACTCCCGGCCTCCTTCCTCGAGATTGGCCAGGGGGATCTCCTCATCGAGATCGAAAACGGAGGTGCCACCCGGGTCAAAGACTTCGTCCTCTCCAGCGTCACCCCCGAGCAACGATGGGACAAGAACGCCTTCGACCTCGTCCTCACCTTCGAGGGAATCGGAGGCGAAGAAGAAATCGTGAGCAGTGGTGGCTTCGGTAAGACCTGGGCTGCCGATGACTCTTCAACCTGGGACGCAGCTGATCCCTCAACCTGGAACCTCATTCAACTATGACCGCGACTGTCACCATCATTGGAAAAACCAAGGGATCGCCCGACGACACCCAGAACACCCTTGCGCACTTCTACCAACAAGACCTCGGCACCGGGGCGAGAATGGCGCAAGGAGACGGCACAGCAACGGGCCTCATCCTCTGGGCCAATGCTATCGGGGTGGAGAACGCGAGCGGCTTCAAAGCCAAGATCGAAACCGCCGCCACGGCCGACCGGACCTATACACTCCCTGACGCAGCCGGAACGGTTGTTCTCGGAGATGGAACGGGCGTCACCGACAAGGATGCCTTCCGCGCGGCGATCAGCAACGAGCGACAAGCCCTCCTCGCTTCTGACTTTACAACCACCGAAGACACTGCCCAGAGCGTGACCGGCTTTTTGCTCTCGCTCGAAGCGGATGCCATCTACCAACTGAGCGCGGTTCTACGAGTCAGCTCCTCTGTCGCAGCCTCCGCCGTGCGGCCAAGCCTCACCGGACCGGCTGCCTCATTGAGCTACCTCACCGCCATCACCAGACGGGGAAACGAGGACTTGCGATTCGATGCCTTTGACCAGGTGGCCAGCTTTGCGAACTCGGAAGGAGTCGACCTCCCTGAGATCATGACCATCGAGGGAGTGATCGCGATCAACTCCACCACACCGGCGAGTGACCTCGGTCTCGCCATCCAAACCGAAACCAACGGACACACCGCCCGGCTCCTGGCCGGAAGCGTCCTCACCCTCAAGAAACTGAACTGATGGCCGGAAAAGAAGTCGATATCAGGTTCCGCACCAAAGCCGACAGCCGCGGTGCCAAGGAAGCCAAGAAGGGGATCGATGAGGTCGGTCGGTCCGCTGTCTCGGCTGACAAGGAACTTGATCGTCTCGAAGACTCCGCAAAGGACATCAGGACCGAGCTCGACAAGCTTGATGGGTTGGATCCAAAGATCAGGAAGGACACAGAGAGGTTTGCTGATTCACTCGAGAGGGTGGCAGTCACGGGGAGGAAAGTCACCCAAGGGCAGAGCGCTCAAGCAAAAGCCAACACCAAGGCCTCCCTTGGCTTCTTGGAAATCTCCCGAGCAGTTGAGGATGCTCAGTACGGTCTCAGAGGCACACTGAACAACCTTCCCCGAATTGTTGAACTCTTTGGTGGGGGAGCCGGTCTTGCAGGTGTTGTCTCGCTGGCTGCTGTAGCTCTCTTCCAGATCGGCCCAAAGCTGCTTGATGTTGGAGAGAGATCAGAAGAGGCAGCGAAGCTGGCAGAAGAACTCAAGAACGAGATTGAGGCAATCGCTACGGTTTCTGGTGATCCTCGGCTCAACTACCTGGTTGACCATCTTGAAGATGTCACTGACGCCCTGACCGTTCAGAATCTGGAACTCAAGAGCAATCGGAATCTGCTGATTGCAAAGAGGAAGGCAGAGCTTGAGCTCGCTGGCCTCCAAGATGAAGCTGATCTTGCCGCCATTGATCTTAGGGCAGCAACAGACCCAACATTCACAGCAGAGCAGCAGGAGGAAGCAAGGCTTTCTATTGAACTCAGGAAGCTCCAGAGGGAACAGGATGAGAAGATTTTTGCAGCACAACAGGAAGTAGAGAAAGCCTATCAGGAGCAGCGAAACACTCAGGAGAAGCTAAACGCCACCAGCGCTGCCAAGAATGAGGTTGATCAGACGATCAAGAAGCTGAAGGAAGAAGAGCTAAAGCTGATCCAAGCAAGGAATGATTCAGCAAAGAATCTTGAGGAGGCAGGAGAGATCAGAGACAGCTTTTTTACTGATGCAGAGAACCTCTTTCCTAAAGGGAATCGCAGAAGGCAGCAGGCAGCAGAAAATCTAGAGGTAGCAGCTCAACTGATATTCAATTCAGAAGACGAGCAGCGACTTGGAGAAGTTCAGGAACAGCTGAAGCAGGCTCTTTCAACTCAAGATTCCCTTCGTGGACAGGTGAGGCAGCTGGAAAATCAGGTCTCAGCGGCAACTGTGAACTTTGAGCAGGCAATCGAGATTTCCCGTCTGACTGAGCAGACAGCTCCTCAAATTGCAGGAACAAAAGCAGAGCTCGCCAAGATCGAGAGCCAGACCGAGCAGATCCAGACCAGTGGGAAGGATCTTGCTGCCAATGTTGATGCCATTCTCAAAGCGACATCTGAGATTGAGGCAACGGGAGCCTTCGAAGCTGGCAGGCTTGAGAACATCAGGGCAACTCTTGCCAAGGTCATTGAAGATGGAAGGGTCACAGCAGATGAACTCCCAAAGCTCATTGAAGCCCTTCAGCTGTTGACATCAACCAACCTTCGAAACGTAGAAAGATTTTTTCCTGTCATCAACAGCACTCAAGACATGGTGAGATCTCAAGAGCAAAGAATCAGAGTGATGGAGGAAACCACTCGTGACCTTAAATCCAAGGTCAAGCAAGTTGGAAGAAGGCAATGACAATCACAATCACAGGAGAAGAGGGCAAAACCCTTGGCCCTTCGGAGCTGAACTTCTCGAAAGTGGCCTCTGCCGGCTCTCTTTCCTTTGATTCTCTCTCCGTGGATGAGTTCAACTTCACGATCGAGCCAGAATTCCTGGATGCCAGGGAATCGGAAATTCCAGAGGAAGGGCAAACCGTCTCTCTCTTCTTCAATGGCGAGCGGGTCTTCGTTGGAATTGTCACCCGTATTCGTAACGATTGGGGCGAGGGCTCACTTTCCATCGAGGTAACAGTCTCGGGCGCTTGGTGGTGGCTTGAGCAGATCGCGCTTTCTGAGCTGGTCGACGAGGGGACAGAGAGTGAATCTGATAGACCTCAATTCCGCTGTGCAATCGGAGAGGTGGAAGGGCACATCGAAAGGCTTTTCGCCCGGGTTAAAGAGCTTGGCGCTCCTGTGGACTTGGGGGAAGTGGCGCCATGCTATGCCATTCCAACAACTACCTTTCGAGACGCTTCCTTTGGACGGGCTCTTTCCGAGCTTCTCCGCATGGTTCCTGATGCGATTGGCTGGTTCGACTACTCAGGCACAGGGAATCCCCGTTTCCGTGTCTCACGCCGGGACACACTCAATGCAGAAGCTTTCACACTTGGCAGCTGTCCTGTGATTTCAGGGACGCTGGAAGCTGAGTTCGGACTCAAAGTGGATCGAGTCAGCATCCCTTTCGCTGAGCGCCTTGAAACAGGAGAGACAGCCTATCGTGAGCAGAAAGCAGGTGGAACCTCTGGAACTCGCCAAGTCTTCCCTGTGAGCGGTCCTGAGCTGGTTGACTTTGTTCCTCCTGATCCCATCGATGGCATCCAGGTGACTACGGTTGACGTCGGTGGGGCCGCCAACCTCAACGTTCAGAGCCTCTGGCAATTCTGGGCGGATTGGCAGCTTCGTCATCCAGCAGTCACTTCCTTGCTTCTTCAACCTTGGATCAGTACGTCTACCTCCGAGCCTCACACTTTTTTCAACGGGCTCGATCCAGCCGTCTATCTTGATGACGGCACAGAGTTGACGGGCGGGGACAACCAGAACGCTATTGCTTACGTTCCCAACCAGAGTATCCCAAACTGGATTGACGAGCTTTATGAGGTTCAACGCGGTTACATCAACGGAACCTTTTACGTCTTTATCGCCGACGCTCCGGGTGATGATCCCGACTACGTCACCGAACTTCTTGAGGCCGCCAGCTCGGTGACCACGATCACGGGTGGTCCAGACAACGGAGATCGTTACCTTTTCTTCGGGCTAGAAGAGGTGCCCGTCGTTCTGCTTCCAGTTTCGCTGACCGATTCGAATCTCTACAAACCGCTTGCATACGAGTTCGAGACGCCTCCGGCCGATTTTGCCAGGAATCTCCAAGATGCTCAGTCATGGCTTCCTTACTCCGGCAAACTCGCTATTGATCTCGATGGGCAGACCTTCTCGCGGAGATCTGGCCAGACAGTCAACGTGGAGAACGGAAGACCTTCCTGGGCGAGAATGGGTGCTCTTGTGAAGGGAGAACAGATTGACCTGTTCGGCCTGACTCATTCCTTGCAACTGGGAGTGCCTGACAGACTCTCAGGGACCTCACCGGTGACCAGACTAGAACGCTCGAGCTCTGACAGCGTGGTCTTGCTTTGAGGCCTGCCGAGCTTTCTTCGCGAACACATCTCTCCCATACCCTCCTCTACCCGCTAGGGTCGGATGACTGAACGATTCAAATCGCGCCAGCGTCCGCATGAGAGGAGGCACCCTCTGACACCTCTTACCTGACCCACATCTCGGACGGGCGGGGGCAATCGGATGGGGATCGCTCCCGGCACCGACCTCATGGCCTTATGTCCTTGCTTATCGTCCAGCGTGGGCACCGGACAGCTTCCTTTTGGCGGGTGGTCACTTGCGAACCCAGGGCATTCCCCGCAAAGGAAAAACCCCGCCGAGGTCGCAGCTCGAACGGGGCTTTTCTGGTTGATGACACGAAACAACGAACCAAGGAAAAGAAACTGTCACGGAACTGCGACTTCCGACGCGCGAAACCTACCGCGCCGGGCGGACTTGTCCAACCCTTTTTCCTTGGAAAATCAAGGGCTGGGGAGAAAAAGGGAAAAAACAGAACTTTCCTCTTTACGCAATCCGCAGATTGTGTATCTTTCATACGTCAGAGGCAATCAAGCCCGACGAAACAACAACGACCAAACAACCATGAAAAAATTCTACGCAATCAACTACACCAACGGAATTGCCATCTCCGCCCAAACGGGCAAGCGTTACGGAGTTTATCACTCGTTCCCATCTGCCGCCGCCCGCGACGAGTGGGTTAATCAAGGCGCGGATTTCCGCACTGATCGCGGATTCCGTCAGGCTGTCCTGTCCAGTGACTCAGAACTCCGCGCCGAGATCCGGCTCGCATCCGACAGCCTCCGCAGCCACGAGGCTAACCTAATCCACCACTAACCAACAACCAAACATGAAAACGAAATCAATTAAGCTGTCAGCCGACACCCACAAGGCGGTCAAGATCTACGCCGCCCAACAGGGCATCCCCCTCGGGGAGGCCGTCGAACGATTGCTCACCCAAGCTCTGAAAGGGGGTGCCAAGTGACCGTCACGAGAATCGACGAGATCCTCGAATCGGTCGCCAACGGCGGCAGCATCGAGGACGCCGCGGTCGAGCTGCAGACGCTCATGTGGCAGCGGGACGACCTCCGGTTCGCCATCCGCTACATCCGCGCCGCCGTGACGCCGCCCCTCCTCAACAACGCGATTGAGACGGTCCGCGCCATGTGCGAGAACATCACCAAGGAGGGCCAGCGATGACACCAAAACCAGTTTCATGGCAAGACATCGCCGAAATCGCGGTTTTGCTCGCCATCTTCTTTTTGCTTTTGTGGATCGGAGGTGAGCAATGAGCGTCTTCCTCGAAATGTTCGCCAACGAGCCCTTGCTCTTCCTCGGGGCTTTCCTCATCTCGCCCTTGGGCTTCCTCGTGATCGCCGCCAACTTGGCGAGGACAGCCGACCGATACCGCCGGAAGCGCACCCAGCGCGAGCTGAAAGCCTATCTCAAACGCGAACGCAGAAAGGAGCGGATATGACCCTACTTGAAAGCGTGACTCTCTCCGGAGCGTTCGGGCTGTCTATCCTCGGGGTGGTGCTTATCGT
>Ga0208898_1000724_pt1 | contig 24432 bp, 32 predicted proteins | sample VirMetDEL_Mar_4_FD_184513 | JGI IMG/M metagenome (GOLD analysis project Ga0208898, IMG submission 184513) | Aqueous microbial communities from the Delaware River and Bay under freshwater to marine salinity gradient to study organic matter... | ecosystem: Environmental > Aquatic > Marine >...
CCCAAGATGACGATAGACCATATCAACAACGATAAACTTGATAATAGGTTGGAGAACCTACGACTAACGACCAATGCGTTTAATTGTAGAAGGAGGGAATATAACAAACTCAATATGGAACTCGCAGAAGAGATTAGAGATTTGTATTCAAAAAATATTTATAGTTATTCACAACTGGCAGCGATGTTTGATGTTGCCAAAACCACAATTTCAAATTGTATAACAGGAAAAACTTGGAACAAGATATGAGTATTAACTTAACGATAGACGGACAGAAATACTCCGTAAAGGAACGATTAACACTTGGGGAGTATATGACCCTACAGAAGATACAGAAAGGGGATTTATCCACCCCCAAATTACTTGAGACAATTACTGGTGTTCCTGAAAAGGAAATCAAAAAGATTGATAGTAAAAGAACATTATATCTTGTTAATAAGATTATGAAGGAGAAGATGGAGGATAAGAAGAACCCCGTTCAAGCAACCTTTGAGTTTAATGGTAAGTTATATGGACTTGAAACAGATTTAACAAAACTTAACTTTGGGGGTTGGATAGATTTGGAAACCTTTATCAGTTTGGGGTTCAACGATAATCTAAATAAGATTGTGGCACTTTATTACAGACCCATACAAGCACAATTAGGTAAGAAGTATATATTAGAACCTTACGACACCGATGATTGTTTAAAACGAGCAGAAGAGTTCTTGGAACTCCCCTTTGATATTGTATCAGGAGCATCGCGTTTTTTTTTGACCTTTACAAAGACATATACAGAAGATACGCTACATATTTTGAGACGGAGGAACCAGAGAATGAAGAGGAGGTTGAAGGCAGTAAGTTATATGAAGAAGATACTACCGAACTGGCTGGTTGGGAAAATACCGCAAGGTTTTACCAAACCCAACTGATGACTTTGGCTCAAGACGACATAACAAAGATTGATATAATTTTAAAATACTCAACGAGTAGATGTTTTAACTATTTATCATATATCAAGGACAAACAGACAAGAGAATTAAACGCCATAAAGAAAGCAAGACAAAAACAAAATAGATGATATATCCTGAAATGACTTTTAATAGAGTGATTGACGAATTATTCAAGTTCGCAAAATATCACAAACAGATAAACAATTATGGGTTTGGAAACCTTGTTGATTTTTCAAGAAGGAATGAAGAAGTTGATGATGTTAAATACCCCCTATTTTTTATCACCCCACAGAATATCACATATAATAAAACGACAACAGAATATACGATTAGTATTGTCTTTGGTGATATATTACAGGAGGACTATGATGATGGTAAGAACTCCATATCCAATATGAGTATGATTGCGAAGGATTTAATATCATACATTACCAACCCCCCATCTAACCCCAATTCCGTTGATTTAACGGAGTTGTTTGATATATCTTTACCTGTAAGTGCTATACCCTTCCAAGAAAGATTTAACGACTATATCGGGGGTGTTTCATTAGACATAACATTTATTGTTAGAGATAGTATAAACACTTGTAGTGATATGGTAGTGATTGAGTAATGGAGGAGATGTTAGAAATACTCGTTAAACAACTCAAGGTTGAACTGGCAAAGAAATACCAACCAAGAGAATATAATAAGAATAGGAATACAAAAGGTATTCCCAAAACGATAGGACAATATCCAAAGAACAACACAAAGAGATTGAGTGATAGTATTGGATATGAGATAAGAGAGATTGATGGTGAAGAGATGGGACTTATTGTAATGGAAGATTATTATGAGTTCGTAGATAGGGGTAGAAACCCTGGTGGTAATGGAAAACCTGGTAGTAAGGTTTTTAGAGACGCAATAGATACTTGGGTTAGACAGAAGATAGGAACATTCCCCGGTCTTTCATTTGAGACAACATCGTTTCTTGTTAGACGAAGTGTCTGGATGAAAGGTATTGGGGGAATAAACTTTATAAACAACGCAATTGATAATATAATAGATGAGATGGTAGATAAAGGTGAGGACGAGTTCGCAGAACAATTTGAAGAGTTCGTAGATGAAAAACTATTGGTATTATCAAGAAGTTCAAGAGATATAACATATAATCAATAATGGGACAGATTAGTATAATAAAAGATATTGAGGGGACACAACCAACATTATCCCCCGACAATTATTTTGTGGTTTCAGCAACCACAAATGAAGAGTTTAATTTTAGATATGTATATGATTTATATGTCTTTGGTGAAAAGGTCTTTACAGGTAAATTAACCCCCAACCCTGAAGGTTTAGGTATTATCCCCGTAGGAGAGATTATACACGATTACGCAAGGAACGCACCCATAGCATTTTCAGCAACAACAGGTGGTGGTGGAACATCATTATTCGTTCATCAAACAGAATACTTTACAACCCCTCAACAGAACGAGGTGGTGAATTGGTGGGCTAATTTCGGTGAAGAACATTCATCAACCATTTCATCACAACCTATAGGGTATAGTGGTATTGGTTCAGGGACAGGAGACCCAGCATATCCATCAGGACTACAAAGGAGTTTCTTGGGGACTATGGGTAGAAATATATTTTCTAACTTACCCAAGTTGGATACGGACAAGTTTTTTATGAGTGGTTATGATGGGACATTCCCCTCATACCAATCGTTGTTCTTAACCAACTCACCAAGAATAAGAGACATAGGAGAAGATGATTATTTCACATTATCTGCGTTGAATTATATACTACCAAGTGAAGCAGAACCAAATGGTGATTACTCTTATGTATATGATTGTGAATATAATTTTTATGATAATGAAGGAGCATTAATATCAGGTTATACCACATCTAATACAAGAGAAAATGGTGGAGGCCCCAGAAATACTTGTGATGAAGATTATGAGAATTATTCATTACCCACAGATGAGACACAGGACTATTGGAATGTGGTTCATATCGCAGCAGGAACAAAGAACCTGTTTATACCAAGTGGAACAAAATATTATACACTTCAATTAAGGGGTGTTCCTTCACCCCCTCCCCCGACACCCACTCCCACAACCTTACCAGAGGGTTATACATCGTGGAGATTAAGAAGTTGTTGTAATCCTGAAAACACAATACTCGCAGGTATTCAAAGTGGATATACGGGGTCTGTAAGGGTTTATAACAATACCTGTTATTATGCTGACGAACAGATTTCAGGAGCGGCAATACTCATAGCAGGAGGAGCCACCCATGCCAATTGTGATGCGTGTAAATTACAATATCCTTGTCGGGCTCAACCAACAAAGGCAGCAAACTACCCGACCCCCACTCCCACTTATGACCCATCATCACCTCCATCGGGTAGTAGAAGTAGTTGTCCTGATTGGGATTATTCAAGTGAGATATTCCAATTCAATATTGTAGATGATTGTGATAATCCTTATGATACAAACCAGTTCTTATTTAAGAACAGATATGGAACTTGGGATTATTTCAAGTTTAATAAAAAGAAGATAGAACAGATTGAAATAGATAGGGAAAGATACAACCAATTTGATATTAGTTATGGTTCATCTAACCCCATTAAAACCCCTTATGCTCGTGGATTGACTGATTATGCGACACAGATAAGGGAGATACACACATACAATACAGGGTTCATTAACGAACCTGATATGTATTACCTTGAGGAGTTATTCACATCAAATGATGTTTATATGATATTGGATAATGGTGTTCCATTCCCGATAAACATTATATCCAACACATTTGATAAGAAGACGAAGGGTAGAGGAAAAGAATTAACAAATATTACCATTCAATTTGAGTTCGCTAATAACATTAAATTATTGGATAAGTAATGGATACACTACTATTAGTTAAAACACAGGACGCCAGTAGGACAAACTTTATGACCCCTATTGATTTGTATGATAATGTATCCATACAGATAGACATACAAGATGGGGACTTATCAGGGTTTGAAAGAAGGAGTAATTACTCCAAGACATTCCGTGTGCCAGCAACCGATAATAATAGTGAAATATTCAAGTATTTCTATGAGGTTAATGGAACGGATTACAACCCCTATTCTGCTTTACCCTGTGTGGTTCAAATTAACGGAAACGATGTATTCCAAGGCACCTTAAGATTGAATGGTGTATATAGAAATAATCTATATGATGAGTATGAGGTTTATATCCTACAGGAGTTGGTGGATTTCAATTTATCTTTGGGAGATAAAGAGTTAAAAGATTTTAATTGGACTGAATATAACCACGAAGTTAATTATGATAATATCACCGCATCGTGGAGTGCTACGACAGGTGATACACAAGGTATATTCGGGGGTGATATAATATACCCTATGATTAATTATGGATTGTCTTATGATAGTTCAGGTAATAGGGAGTTTGATTATTGTATTGGTTCTTCCCCTTGTATCAATACAGACCCTGGTGCTCTTGAACCGAGTATATGGAGACCGGCAATCAGGATAAAGGCGATTGTTGATAAAATCTTTGAAGAGACAGGATATTCATATAATAGTGAGTTCTTTGAAAGTCCTTACTTTAGATTATTATATATGGATTTGGGGTATGATAATGAGTTGGGTATATCATCACCAACATCGGGTGATAATCTTAACTTATTCAAGGTTTTTACAAATGGTGAAAATGAGTATATATCATATTCAAAACACATAGGAGGCACCTACTTCCCCTTCAGGTCATTAAATCCAATAGGTTATGATTATTTGGATAATTATACTCTTGCTGAAACGAACATCACATTTGATGACCCCACCAATTATTTCTCCGTTCCAAAAGACGGAACATACGGATTTTCAATAAGATTTTCATATACCAAAGCAGGTTCATTTAACGAAGATTTGAGATTTAAGGTTGAGGTAAGAAAGAGTGATACTTTAGAAGGACTACCAACGGGAACAATTATAGATACGGATACTTATGACGCTGATGATACAGACCAACAAGCATTACAACTATTTTCACATAGTTTAACAGCAGGACAATATGTCGGGGTATTCATAGAGAGTGTAAGTGTTGGAACAGCAGGTTTTAACCAAATACAGACACTCATATTGAAACCTTATAGTTCAGCATATCCCAAACCACAATTTCAGTTATATAGTTCCCCCACACTCACCTTAAGTGATTTTGAGGGGAATAAGAATATGCCAGATATTAAGGCAATTGACTTCATTAGAAGTATTATAAAAATGTTTAATTTGGTATTCATCGTTAATGATACAAAGACAATAACGATAGAACCATTTAACTACTATTTCAGGAATGAAAATAGACAGGTTAAGGATTGGACTGATAAGTTGGATACATCGTCTTCATACACGATTAAACCCTTTAGTTTTGATATTCCAAAATCACAGAGATTTACCTACTTAAGTTCAGGTGAAGAAAACTTGGGGAAATACTATGAATATCAATTTAACAAAATATATGGAAGAAAGTTATTAACAAAAAATAGTAATATTCTTAAGGGTGAAGATGTATTGGAAGTTCCATTTAGAAGTATCCCCACAGATACAATACCAAATAGTAATTATGTGATTATACCGGAGATGTATAAAATAGATGATGATGGTAAAAGAGTTCCAACGACTACAGAACCCCATATCTTCTTCTGGTTGGGTAATAGATACTTCTATTCCAATTATCCATCTACAAGTAGTGTATGGAAGTTTAACGATGGTTCTACGATACACGATTGGACTACATATCCCGCAGTATCACATTTATCAAGTATTGAACCTTCAACAGACCCAGACAATTTTAGTGATTTGAACTTTGAACCCACTTGGGATTTCTTTGCGAACAACACATCAAGTATTAACCAATTCACATCAAATAATGTCTTTAATACATTTCATTCACAACTATATAATGAGAAGTATAGTGATGAAGCAAGAAAGTTCGTTGGTAAGTTCCTATTGACCCCACAGGATATAGGACAACTGAATATCAACGACAAGATATTCATTAAGGATAGTATGTATAGAATTGAAAAAATAACGGGTGCTTCTTTAACAGAAAAGAAACTTACAGAAGTATCTTTAATAAAACAAATTGGGGGTGGTTTTTATTACACAGAAAGTCCTGTTGATAATCCAACCATACCACCAAATGACCCAATCCCATAATATTTATCAGTATGGCGAGAACTATAGCAATTGAATTAGAAGTTAATGGTGTTAAGGAAAGTGTTAAAACTATAGGTGAGTTAGAAACCGCTATAGAACAATTAACAGAAGAACTTAAAAACACCGATATAGGAACGGAAAAGTTTAACCAATTAACAAATGAGTTAAATAAAGCGAAGAGTGAATTAAAGACATTTGAAGCCAGTTTTGAGGGGTTAGACCCCCAACAAAAAACAGCCGCTTATGTCGCTTTCGCAGAGAGTGTGGCATCAGGTATATTGTTGGCACAGGAAGCGTTAAGGTCATTTGGTGTTGAAAATGAAAATGTTAATAATGCGGTTGAAGCATCAACAAGAGCAATCAACATCGCACTTCAGGCTCGTATTCTTTTGGAGGGTGCTTTGGAAGCGAGATTGTTGGCAACAAGTATCGCACAAAAAGCGTTAAATACTTCTGTTGTGGCGGGGAACAAAGCCCTTAAGGTTTTATTCACAACCATAGCCGCGAACCCATTAGGAGCGGTTCTTGCTGTTGTTGGATTACTGGTGACTGCCTTTATTTCTTTGAGTGATGCGACTGAAGAAAATACAGAAGAAACAGATAAGAACAACGAAGCACTTGAAAGACAGAACCAATTAAGGGAGGCTCAGGCTCGTATCATACAACAAGCGGAAGATGAGATTAGAAGGGCAAGACAAGAGGGAATACAGGCGTTGAGAGACCAAGAGGATATATTGGAAAGAAGACAAGTTATATTAGATGAGGAGGTTGATAGATTAAGGGATTTAGCAAGGGAACAATTACTTCAAATTAACCAACAAAAGATATTAACAGGTAGTGCTGAAGATTTGGAAAAGATATATGATGATTTAATTTCTCAAATAGAAATAGCGACAGAAGAAGCGGGGGCAAATGCGAAGGTATTGGAAGCCTTAAGAAAAGAGTTGGAGAACATAGATAAACAAATATCTACCAACGAACTTGATAGGTTTAAAGGTGATTTGGAAGACGCAAGAAAGGAGTTAGATAAGTTAAATAGAAGTGTATTGGAGTTTGGTGAATTGCCTGAACCCCCCATCATTCAGGAATTACAGAGGTTGATTGAATTACAAAACAGATATATTGAACTTACAGATGAAAGTGAAAAATCGTTAAAAGATATATTTAGTGATTTCTTTGTTGATGTTAAAGCAGCCACACAACAAACAGACGACTTTGGTATTGCTTGGGATAAGACAAGAGAGTTCTTAAGTGAGGCTTTCTCAACAGGTGATGTTGATGATTTCCAAAGAAGGATTACAGAAGTCCAAGAAGAATATTTGGGTGAAAGTTCAAACTTTACTGAAGAACAGAAGAGAGCCGTAGCGTCTCTATTATCACAATACTCTACCGCATTTGATACATTAACACGATTAGGTCTGGAAGTCCCTGAAGAGTTTAGAAGTGTGGTTTTACCCCTATTAGATGGTATTGCTTCAAAGTTAAGATTGGAGGGTTCTATAAACTTTAGAGAGATAAGTGGTGAAGAAGAGATTTTAAGAACAAGTGATACTTTAACTGATTTGATAAATAATCTTGAAAGTTTAAATGAAACGACTGAAGGAACAGAGGATACATCATTATTTGATTTTGATTTGGAAGAGGATAGGATTGAAAGAATTGGACTTGATATAAAAACCCTTCAAGAAGGAACTGAAGAGTTCTATGAAAGAAGAGATGAGTTAATTTCATTATTTAGTGAAAAATATTTGGAGACAGCGAGATTAAGAAAACTTGCTGATGAAGATGAAACAGCAGCACGAGAGGAAGCGTTAAAACTTGCTACAGAAACCGCTGATAATGTTATTAACACAATACAAGACATAGCAACAGCAGAAGATGTTATTAGAGGTGTTAATAACGAGGTGGAGGATTTAACAAGAAACCTTGCTGAAGGACAGGATAATATAAAAGTTATTACTGGTGCTATTATAGAAAACTTTGATTTAATATCAAAAGAATATGACTTTACAAAGTTATTTGACCCCACAGCAGGTTTGGAACAAAACTTTCAACAGGTGATTACACTATTGGAGCAATTGGGACTTGAAGGGGTTGAAGTTATATTTGATACAGAAGAAGAAAAGAAAAATATTGTTGAGTTTTTCTTAAAACAAAGAGAAAACTTGTTAAAAGAAAATGCTGATGCTGAAAAGAAGACACAAGAAGAACTCGTCCAAGAGACATTAAATAATTACCAAGAGATAGTGAATGGGTTAAATCAACTTACATTATCTTTGGGTGAAGCATCACAATTACAAATAGAAAGAATTGAAACAAGAAGAGAAGAGAGTTTGAATAACATAGTCGGTGATACTGAAGAAGCGGAAGCGTTAAGAGCAGAAATCACAGAACAAGCAAACAAAGAAATTGTTGAAATTGAAAGAAAGGCAAGGTTAAGGGAATTACAATTTACGAAGATACAAGCGGTCGCTGACTTGGCACAGGCGTTAGTAAATGCTCAAAAATTACCCCCTCCATTTAATGTTATTCAATCAGGTATTGTATCAACCGCAGGTGGATTACAGATTGCGGTTATACAATCACAGATAGACGACTTACAGGGAGCACAAGGGTTCGCAACAGGAGGTTTTGTGTCTGGACCTGGCACTTCAACAAGTGATAGTATCCCCGCATTATTAAGTGATGGGGAGTTCGTAGTTAATGCGAAATCAACAAAGAGGTTCTTACCTTTGTTGGAAAAAATAAACAATCAAGAAGAACAATTTAGAAAGTTTAATAATGGGGGATTTGTGTTAGATGGTTCAAGTTTTATGGGTTCAACTATACAGAATAATTTTGATGATAGTAGAATTATAGAAGAATTGAGAAAAACACGACAAGAACCCCTACGAGCGTATGTATTTGAGAAGGATATTACTGAAGCCCAACAGATAGAAAAACGCTTACAAGAACTTTCCAAACTATAATATATTTATTAGTAATGAAAATATACGAATTACGAGTTGATGACGAGATATTAGAGGATACAACCCTTGATGGTTTGTATGACTATACTTCCGTTAGTGAGATTGCCTTGGTAGAAAATCCCGCAATAGAAACTGAATGGGTATATTTCTCAAGTGAAAAGTTTGAGAGTTGGAACGACTACCCAAGAGCCGCAAGTGATAATGCTTGTAGAGCCATTAAATGGGCTGATGAGAATGGTTGGGGTAGTTGTGGAACTAATGTTGGAAAACAAAGAGCACATCAGTTGTGTAATAGAGAAAAAATCAGTATAGAAACCATCGCTCGTATGGCTTCATTTGAAAGACATAGACGAAATAAGAATACCCCTTATGACGAAGGTTGTGGAGGTTTGATGTGGGACGCATGGGGAGGTGATGAAGGTATTAAATGGGCTCAAAGAAAGTTAAGGTTATTGGAAAGACAAAACTTAAGTGAAGACGCATTTGAAGCCGTTGTAGATATTGACGGATTACCCCTATACAGAACACAGGAAGAAGCGGAGAGTATCGCAGCATCTATGGGTTGTGAAGGTTCGCACCCCCACGAATACGAAGGTGAGACATTATACATGCCTTGTAAGAGTATGGAGGACACAAAAAGGTTATGGGACGAAAGTGCTACTGAAGAGTTATGTGATAGTTGTTCTATGACTGAAAATAAGGGGGTAGAATTGGACGAACTCTTGGAAGATGGGTATGTGATAAGTAATGTGGTAGAACTTGACGAGGAGGAGAGTTTAAAACTGATTGAGGATTACAGAAACAAGGTGAATGGTAAATACTCAAGGGAAGAGTTTTACAATATTGTCGCTGACCCTAACGCACCTTCAATACAAGATGGATTTGGAAAGAAAGTAAGATATATCTATGTTGTTGGTGAAAGTAGAGCACCCCTTATTTCTACTTCAAGACAATTCTGTAAGGATATGGTTGGAAAGAAACAACTTGTATATAGATTTGAAGATATACAGGACTTAAACGCACAATTAACCGCTGAAGATACAGATAGAAAGATTATACCCCGTCCAAAAGGGACTTCACCAAATATTTTTATTTATCACGGGGGAGCCAATTGCGGACACAAATGGGTTCAATTATGGTTTGACGAAGATATATCAAGAATACCAAAAAAACAAACAAGGGCTGTAAGTAAAGCAGAAGTGGAAACAAACGCACCAGGTCCAGCAGGTAGAGTTAATCAAAAGGTCGCATATTCCAAAGATGAAAAACCTGAAGATATGCCAGTCTTTTATGAGTATGGATTACCCGTATATGAAGACCAAACGATGGCGGAATGGAAGAGTGAAATGATGGGTTGTAAGGGTGAAATAGATATGATAGATAAGGACGGAAAGACATACTATAGAACTTGTAAATACAAGGAGAATAAGGAGGAGTTTAAGGAACAATTTGAGTTCAAGAAGGACGAAGAAAAGAGAATGATTTATTCCCCCGCTATGTTGCCTGATAGATTGATTAGACGATTTGATGGACGAGATGAATATTGGGTATATTTTACAAAAGAGACAATAGAAAAAATCGCTCATAAGTTCTTAATGGAAAAGAGAGTAAATTATACCAACTTGGAACATACCGACAAAAAGTTTGACGATATATATATGGTTGAAAGTTGGATAATCGTAGATGAAAAAGATAAAGCGTATTCATTAGGATACACAAAAAAAGATGTTCCCATAGGTTCCTGGATGGTAGGATACAAAGTCAAGAACGAAGATGTATGGGAAAACCAAATAAAAACAGGTAAAGTTAAAGGATTATCTGTTGAAGGAGAGTTTGAACTGATTACTCAATCATTTAGTAAAGATGAGTATATTTATAATAAAATCATAAACATTCTTAAAAACACAAAGTGAAAATGTTAAAACCAACAGAAGCAATCGGTAAAATTAAAGAACTATTAGGTCTTGAGTTTGCCGATACAAAACAAGAAAAGTTTTACACTTCATCACTTGCTGACGGGACACCAGTTACTAACAACACAGATAGTGAGAAGTTAGAGTTGGGTGATACTCTTTATGTTGTTTTAGATGATGGAAACTTGGTTCCAGGTCCGGCCGGCGAACATACCCTACAATCAGGGGAGGTAATCGTTTTGGACGAGGAAAGTAAAGTAGTTGAAATTAGAGAAGACAGAGAAGAAGTTGAAGAAGAAGCCCCCGATGAGGTTGAAGTTGTTGTGGAACAAAAAGAAATTGAAGAAGAAATGAGTGAAACTGAAGAAATGAGTGAAGACACTTCATTAGTTGAGTTGAAAAACGAGATTAGTGAAATGAAAGAAGCATTATCTAAAGTTTTGGATTTGTTCCAAGATTTCTCATCACAGACAGAGGAGGCGTTCTCCAAAGTTAATAACGATATTGATACTCTTAAAAAAGAACCAGAGGTTGAAAATATCAAAAATAAAGCAAAAAGCAATAAACAGGTTGTAGAGAACTTCGCAGATTACAGAGTTCAACAACTAAAAAAGTATTTTAATTAATAATAAAATGAAAAAGAAATTAGATTTTTCGTATGATTTAACAGGTCTCAACAAGTGGTCTAACGAGCGTGGAGACGAAATGTTATTGAAGAGTGTATTGGGTGCTACTACCCCAAGATACGCTCGTATTTACCCAAATATGAAGGGAACATCTATGAAGGTAGGTGTGATGGCAAACGACCCAGTTTGGCAAGATGGTTTGTCTTGTGGTTTAACTCCATCGGGAACAACTGATATTACACAGGTTGAGATTGTCGGTTGTTATAAAACAGCAAGATTAAACAACTGCGGAAACGAGTTGAGAGAGTATTTCTTGGCTCAAGCATTAACAAACTCTTTGTTCCAAGAGAATATCCCATTTGAGGAATTATTCATTCAGGACTTGTCTAACAGAAGTGCTGACTTTATGGAAACTGAATTGTGGAAGGGAACCTCTTGTGGATTTAGTGGTATTACTGCTGAAATAAAAGCATCAGGTGTTTCAGGTGGAACATATACCTCTTTGACTGCTTCTAACGCAATCACACAATTAAACAACTTGGTATTGAATATCCCAAGTTCTATCCAAAGAAGAGATGACTTGGCTATTTTCTTGTCTTTCGCTGACTACAGAGCGTTTGTCGCATCTTTGGCTGATAGTTCATCTATGAACTTATTTACTTTGGGTGATGAGAGTGGTTTATCAACTGAAACTACTATCTTCTTACCAGGTTCTAACATCGCTGTTGTTCCAACACAGGGATTGGACGGAGCATCAACAATCGTTTTAGCCCCAACACAGAACATCTTGGTTGGTGTCGCTGCTGACGATGGTATGGAAGTTAGAGTTCAATACGACCCATTTGAAGATAATGTTGCTTCATTAACTAAAGTTGGTTTCGGTGTTGGATTACACGAGCCAGACAAGTTCGTATATTTGGGATAATATACATAAATTAAACTAATAAAACAATAAACAAATGAGTTGTTATATAGACGCAGGACTAACTTTAGGTTGCCGCGATGCTTCAATTGGAGGTATTAAGTCGGTTTATATCTTGGGTGGTTCAGGAAACACAATCAGTAGTATCACTACTGATGCTGACGACCAGATTACCGCAATTAGTGGAACTGGTGTTATGTATAAGTTTGAACTCGTTAAAGGGTCTTCTTCTTTTGAAGAGACAATCGCTGTAAATGCTACTTCAAATAGTATCGTTTATCAGCCGACTTTGACTTTGAACTTGGCAAAATATGATAATGTCTTGAGAAAGGCATGGTTTGAATTAACGAAGCAACCAGAGTTTTTCTGTGTTGTTGAAGATAATAATGGAAGATACTGGTTCCCTGGTGAGGTTAATGGTTTGACTATTACTGATGGTTCAGTATTCACGGGTGCTGCCTTTACAGATGCGAATGGTTCAACTATGACCGCATCTTCAGGAGAGCCCGCTGCTACAAGAGAGATAGAAGTATCTACGACTATTGACGATGTCTTTAGTGGTATTACTTTTGACGCGGTTTAATTAAACTAAAGAGGTGTGAGTGAGGGGTAGTTCCCTCCTCACCCCTTTTATTAAAAATATACCCCCTTAAAATGATTAGATGGAATGGTAAAAGATATATACCCGCAGGGGTAAAACCAGTTATGGGAGCACGAAGAGGGGCTCCTGTTCCTGGAAACAAAAAAGCAAGATGGGTTGCTGGTTGGGTTGGAGCGCCTGGTGTTCCACCGGCACCACCTGTTCCCCCACCTTGTGATTTTGACTATGTATTAGTTGAAACATACCATATCCTCGCACAGAACGGAAATGAATTAACTACTCAAGGTGGGGATAATATTGATTTTTACCCTCTATAAATGATTTTTTAAAAAGAAGAAATGGCTTTAAACATACAAGGAAATATTGAATTAAGTAGTGGAGTGGTTCTTAACTCCGCTTATTGTAGAATTGACCCATCATTAGATACTTCAGGAAAAAGAGTATTTACCCAAGTTGGATATTGGGTAAGTGAAAACGACTATATGGAAGGTAAATGGCCTTTGGAATATAGTGTTCCACTAAAGTATAGATACGATTATGATAGAACAACTGATGGTAGTGATATTCTAATGTTCTCAAATGAAAAGATAAAAGAAGAGTTGGAAACAAAAGGTTTTTCAGTTCAAATAATAGAATTATAATAAAAAATTATGGCTAATACCACAATACCAAATCTCCCCGAACAAACAGGTAAAACAGATGACGATTTACTTGTAATAGTTAATAGTGGTGAAACGACTACGAGTAAGATTAAAGTATCAACACTTTTGGAAGGTATTGGTGGTTCATCTTTTTTTACTGCTACAACTGAAAATACATCTAATGTATTACAGACAGATAGGGGACATAATATATTCTTTAATGACCCCTCAAATAATCCACTTATAAATGATAATTTCTTTTTGGGTGGTTCAGGAAATACCATAGATGCTGAAACCTATTTAAACAATAATTTCAATAGAAATATTTTTATAGGTGGTAAAGACAACCTTGTTGGAACTAATGCTAATGGAGCGAGAACTGACGATGCCTCGTTTATTGGTGGTGAAAGTCATTTTATAGATAGAGCAGGTAGTAGGAGTTCATTTGTTGGTGGTTTTAATAATCAAATTAACTATGGTGGTAATAACTTTTTGGGTGGAGGAGAAAATAATAATATGGCTCAACAAGACGCCGCAATTTTAGGTGGAAATAGTAATTTTGTTGGTTCATCTCGTTCTGTAGTTCTTGGTGGTTTTTCCAATTATATAAGAACAACCTCTGGTTCTATTAGTGGTTATGATAATTATATCAATTCTTATAATAGAAATGGTAATAGTATTGTTGGTGGAACTACAAATTATATGGCAAATACTAATGAATGTTTCATCGGTGGTGGTATAAATAATGATATTGTTAGCACTCCAACAATCCCGATGTATTCGGCTATTATCGGTGGAGATACTAACTACATATCAGGACATACAAATAGTGTAATTGTCGGTGGTAGTGGTTTCACTTCAAATCACGACAACGAGGTTATTGTTCCAACTATGACGATAGGAAATTATAGTATATTAAACTTTTCAGGAGACACCGCAGCGGGAGTAGGAGGAGTTCCGTTAGGAGGTGTATATCAAAATAACGGAGAATTAAGAGTAAGATTAACATAAATAACAATATAAAAAATGAATAAAACAATCCCTCAACTCCCCGAACAAACAGGTAAGACAGATAATGACTTGCTCGTTATAGTTGATAGTGGGGAGACAACAACGAGTAAAATAAAAGTATCAACACTATTAAGTGGTGCCGGTGGTGGTTCATCATTCTTTTCAGCATCAACTGAAAATACATCTAATATAATACAGATAGATAAGGGACACGAAATCCTTTATGGTGATGTATCAAATGAAACGACAATTAACGACAACTTTTTTGCTGGTGGTTCAGGTAATACGATAAATACAGGAACATTTACTAATCAATCTTTAAATAGAAATGTCTTTATTGGTGGTTATTTAAATGAGTTTTCGGCGGCACAAAATAACACGGGTAGTAATAACTCCGCTATGATAGGTGGAACCAGTAATAGATTAGGAAGATTGAGTGATAATACCGCATTTATTGGTGGTGATAATAATACTAATAATTATGGTCGTAGAAACTTTTTTGGTGGAGGAAATAATAACTTAAACGAACAAAATAATACCGCAATTTTAGGTGGAAATAGTAATAGTATAACAAAAAGTGATAGTGTTATTGCTGGTGGATTTAGTAATAATTTAAGAACGGCTTATGGTTTTATTAGTGGTAATGATAATTGGATTAACGCTTATAACCAAGTTGGTAATAGTATTGTTGGTGGAACTACAAATTATATTACTAATGCTAATAACGCATTTATTGGTGGTGGTATAAATAATGATATTCTTAATTCATCAATAGTAGATAATTCAGCAATAATTGGAGGTGATACAAATATTATAAATACACATGCGAGAAGTGTTATACTTGGTGGTAGTGGTTTTACCTCAAATCACGATGACGAAGTAATTGTTCCAACCTTAACTATTGGTAATTACGCTTCATTAAATTATAGTGGAGATACAGCAGCAGCCGCAGGTGGAGTTCCATTAGGAGGTATGTATCACGACAACGGAGCATTAAAAGTAAGAACAACATAATAATATAATATGTCTCAAATAACAATCACAAGTTCAAACTTTAATGGTTATACAGGTGATATAACCTTTTACCCCTTTTCAGGTGGTAGTATAAGTTATGGTTCTCAAACTATACCTTATACTATTGAAACTGAAAACTTTAATGGGGAATATACGATAGATTTAACTTATGAAGGAGTGCCTGTTTCTTGTGGTCTTCAGGTTGGGTCTTCTCCTTGTGTTTATATAACGGCCGATGGAGAAAGTATTTCTTATTCAGGACTTTATGAATATGTGGGACAAGGTTATTTACAATATAGTAGTAAAGTTCCTGATGAATACGATATTATATGTAGTGATACAGACCCAAAATCAAAGGCATTATATATATTAAAAACAAGTAATGGAATACAAACAACTACTCATTTTATGGGTAATGTATATGAGAGTTTTTTAAGGACAGAACAAGTTTCTATAGTTAAGTTTATCAACTATAATGTCGCTGGTAATCCTTGCGGACAATCTATAAGTTGGCCGGCCACTTATGCCGCATATCCAACATATAGTAGTCAAGGTTTCCCAAAAGAAGGTAATTATTCATCAGGTATTTCAGGACAAGGAACTTATCTATTGGAGAATAACCCAAGTTGCCAGTTAGTTCCTGATGTTGATGCGAACGCATATCTTGAAGATGTAATCGCGGCAGGTGGAACAACAAACGAAACCATCAATAATGCGGTTAATACATTATTTGAAGAATTAAAGACAGCAGGACTTTATAGTAAGATGATTGCTATGTATCCATTTGTTGGTTCAACAGCGTCATCACACTCAATCAATGCGACATTAAATAAGACATTTGATATTACTTGGTTTGGTGGAATGACGCATGGTATATCTGGTTCAACAAGTGATGGTATAAATGGTTATGGAAACCCTGTTATATCAGGAAATGATTATTTGAATGTAGAGCAATCCGCTTTTGGTATTTATGTTGTTAGTCCTGATACTGATGCTGCTGGTGTGCATGGAGGATATTTTGGAGCAGGAAAAACAAGATTTCAAATTGGAACAAATTATTCTAATACTTGGGGTTGGGCTCACGGAGGAGGAAGTTTTCAACAAACACCAAATGGTGGTTTAAATGATGGTTCATTTATGATGGTTAGAACAGGTATTACTGAAAGTCAGTTATATAGAAATACGACAAATATTGATACATATACATCAGGTGTTGGAATATCTAGCGAATTGCCAATATTATTATTTACTATGACTTCAGGAACCAGCCCTGGCGCTTTTTATACAAATGATACATTAGGTTTCGCATTCTTTGCTGATAATCTATTATATAGTGAAGTATCAACATTAGACGGGATAATAAACACATTCCAAACATCATTAGGAAGAAATACATATTAAGATGGAAGTAAGATTATTAACATTAATTGAGAAAGAAGCGATTGAAGGTAAGTTATATGCTCCTTCATCATACTTCAACCCCATACAAGATTGTAATGACGAATGGATTATATCACAACAGGAGTGCGATAATTGTGTTAATCCTGATTATCTATGGGTTAAAGATTTACCCATAATTGAATATTGTAAAAAACCAGTTCCCCCAATAAATGAATTATAAGTTCAAAGAAATACGACTTAACCTTGAGACAGATGAAATATCTGTTATGGTTGCTTTCCAAGAAAATCGTAATAGATGGAAGATAAAGGAGTATAAGTTTGATTGTCCTGATGAAATTGATATTGACGAATTATTAGATAAAACTAAAAGATTAATAGGTTATGAGTAATGTTCCATATAAGAGAGTTAAATACGAGAAACAGAACGGATTTGATATACCTTATTACGATAATAACGCATTACCATTTCCTTCAATCTGCTCTACTTGCGAGAGATATGAAGTCATAAACGGAAGCAGAGTTAATGTATTAGAAATAGAATACACAAGATGTAGTGATGGGGTTGTAATAACAAATGAAATACCACCAGATACATATTTGTATGTATGTTCTTGTGATACTCCTGAAGTCATTTTTGGTGCTTCTTTTACTATAACAAATATAGGAATATGCCCGTAAATTATAAAAGAGTAAAATACTATAGTTTGGGAAGACCTTATTTTGATACAAAGGTAGTCCCTTCTCGTCCGCCTAAAGTATTTGAGATTACATCGTATTCACCAGATACTTCTATACAACAAAAGTATTATAGAACATCAAATATATTTGAGATACAGGGTAGAAGTCCTTATGTTGCCACAAACGATGTGGTATGTGATACGACAACATATTTAACATATTTGAGTGAAGACGAAAAGTTTGCTTTCATTAAGTTCAAAGATAGTTTTAATGGAAGTTTAAGTTATTATGCTTTAATACGAGTTTTTAACCCACCATACGACCCTATCACTTGGTTAAATTGTGGTGATGTTGTTGATGTTTCAAAGTTATATTATTATTCACTATGTATCACCAGTAGTGGAACTGGTTGTGATTTTGTTGAAGAATATAATGGTTTTTACTATCCAAAAGATGGAACAAGTGTTATAGGGTCTAATAGTATGACGATAAATTATATCTCCTAATAATAAGTTATATTTATAAGTAATGTTAAAAATATCAGCAAATACAGAGAACACGATATGGGTAAATGCTTCAAGGAATAAAACCTTGAGTAATCCAACCTATATGATGTCTTTGGAACATAAAGTTTCAGGGGAGAGAAAGTATTTTATCCCCCAAAATATAACATCTATTTCAGGGAATACAACTTATCAGGAAGACCCAAGAGTTGATTTATTTAAGTTTGGTGTTTTTAATAATGTTGAAAACTTAACAGGTGGAACGAGGTATTGGGTTAAAGAAAGACCACCAGCACTTGTTTATGGAGAAGGAGAAATAAATTACCCTGCCAATCTTCAGGGAACAGATAAGATTTATATAGACCAAACGATAATTATTCCAACAATATTTGGAGCAACAAGGATACAACTTGATACAAAAAACCCTGGTGAAATATTCACAGGTGGAACATTCTTTGCTGATAGTGTTAATTTAACCGCACCTTTAAGTTTTGGAACATCAACTTCAGCGTATCTTGACTATGGAATACCTTACGCTCAAGTTCCTTTGGCAACAACAAATGGAGCATTTACAGCAACCACTTTCACATATAAATTAGAAACCAATTCAGGTAGAACATTTACAGATACTATACATCTTGCTTCTATGGAGGAGATAAGAGATATTGAGCCTTGGACTTATTTTGGTGATAAGTTCCAAGACAATCAAAGAAGACCCAATTATCCTCGTGTTTATGTTGGAACTACCAACATCTATTTAGAAAATTATGGTTGGTATTATTATAGAATATACGAGCAAACATCACAAACCAATTTAAATCCCGCATTATCAACGAATGTCGTTGATGAGGGGACATTATACATATACCCCCCACCACCTGATGAGGTAAATTATACGGGTTATTCAACAAATGATATTGTTGTATATGATGAGGATAAACCAGTTAGTGATTATATATTACAAGAAGATTTATATAGGATATTAACAGAAAATAATGAATTATTAACACAAGAGTAATGGATAAAAAAATATCACAATTAACAGAATTAACCGCAAGAACAGAACAAGATGTTATTGCTATTGTAAATGATGGAACAACAAAGAAAATTAGTGTTGAAAACTTTACACGAGAGCCCGTAATAAACGCTGGTAATGTATCAGGTGGTATATCTGTTGATTTATCACAAGGAAAATGGTTTATCTTCACTTTAACAGGTAATGTATCTGTAAGATTATCAAATGAAAAAGAAGGTGAAGAGTTCTTATTTTGGGTATATTCAAATGGAAACTATGCTGTAACCAGTATGACTTTAGATAGTGGTGGAGACATATATTGTGTTGGAGGTTCGCTCCCAAATCCTGCTAATAATCGGTGGAACTTTTATAGAGGTTTTGTGATAAATGGAGGAATGATATTAACAGAGATTGATAATTTCTCGGCAATATAATATTTATAGAATATGGAAAAACAATTTCACGCATTCGGTAGAAAGATAGATAGTGTTAATCGCTTTGAAGAGAAGGTGGTTAGAAACCAAGATTGGGTAAGTTGGGGAAGTGAGGACGACTTCCCTGAAACACTATATGACTACATAGATTATAACCCCACACATAACGCATGTATCAACGCTAAAGTAAGAAACTCAATAGGTCAAGGGTTCGTTGATGGTGATAAACTTGCCAACTCAACACAATCTTTAAATGAGTTCTTTATGGAGTTCGCAACGGAGTATATAACGACAGGAAATGTCTTTGTGGAGGTTGTATGGAGTGCGGATAGGACAGAGGGTTTAAATGGTATTTATGTCCTTCCTTCGTCGTCTGTGAGGGTTCAAAAGAAGGATACAATAGATGAGGAACAGAAGATTTATTATTATTGTGAGGACTTCAAAGAATATAGAAAAAAGAGTATTATTGAGTTCAGTAAGTTAGACCCAAACAATCAAAACAACAGACAGATATTCCATATTAAGAATTACGCACCAGGATACAACTATTATGGTTCTCCTGATTATATGTCTGTTATTAACGATATTAGACTGGCTCACCAAATAACTCTATTTCATCTTTCAAACATCTTGAATTCGGGTATGCCCGGACTTTGGGTTAATTTTAACAACGGAATACCAGACAGCGACAACGAACAAAGAACGATGTTGGCTAAAATTGAAGAAAGATTTTCAGGAGCAGAAGGGGCAGGTAAAACGATGGTTTCATTTAGTGATGGAGCAGAACTCGCACCAACAATCACACAAATCCCTTCAAATACTCACGATGGATATTACACGGAGATATTTGAATTAACCCAAAGACAGATTTTATCGGGGCATAAAATCACCAGCGGACTTTTGATTGGGCTAAATAACGGAGGTGGTCTTGGTTCAAACGCAGATGAGATTAACCAATCATTCCAAGTGTTCCTCAATACAACAATAAAACCATTACAATTAGAAATGGTGGAACAAATGAAACCCCTTATTCAGTTGTTGTATCCAAACCAAGAAATAAACTTGAGTATTATACAAAATCAAATATTATGATTACAGCATATTTCGTAAGCGAGCAGAAGTTAAAGGACTATACACCTGTTAATAAAATGATGGATAGTGGTAAATTAGTATCCGCAATCCGTATCGCACAGGACATAGTTGCTAAAGAAGCATTAGGACAATCTCTATATGAGAGAATGATGGAACTTATTACATCGGGTGATATATCCAATCCAGTCTATGTGAATTATAAAAACCTTTTAGACAACTACATCGTCCCTTGTGCTATGTGGAACGCTTATTACATCTCACTTGATTTTGCCCTTGTAGAATACGCTAATGTAGGTCTGGTGAGTAATAACACCGAACAGGGTAGTTCAGTTGATTTGGCGACCTTTAAAACGATTAAGAATGGTGCCAAACATACCGCAGATTTCTATACAGAGAAATTAAAGATGTGGTTGTATAATAATACATCACTTTATCCTGAATACGATAGAGAAAGTCCTGGTGAAACAGAACCTGATAGAAGCACATATTCTACAGGAATTGTCTTTGATACTCCAAGTGGTTATTGTAGAGACGAATGGTTGTTCTGTGGGGGGTTTAATAAAGGGGGTAATTAACCCCCTTTTTTATTATTTCTTCATTTCGTTAAACATTTCCACAACCTCTTCCATCTTTTCGTTGTAGATGTTCTCAAACAGAGTGTGGTGGTGTTCGTAGAGATACTTACAATCTTGTTTCCGTTCTCCGTTAATAAGACACTTTGGAGAGACATAGAACTTAACTGCTTCGTGGAATGAAGCGGGGTAAGGGAAGTGGTTGTCCCACTTCATAATATCACTCATTTCCATCATACCATCAACGAGGTAAGTAATTTTTGAAGTCATACTCTCTTCTTCATTTACAGACACGAGTTCAATATCAAATGCGTCAGCGAGGAACTCCAACTCACACTTAATAAAATCATCGTATTCTTGACCTTCCAACTCAATACCTTCTTCTTCTTCGTAGTTCCACACAGCGTCATTAAGGTATTCGTAGATAGTAATAGAGTAGTCCAAGTCATCTGTTGTTTCCATCTTAATCACATTCCAACTTCCGTTGTAGTGAGTGGTGTGAAAAGTTCCGTCTTCGTTAATGTAAATCTTTGTGATGTTTTCCATAGTGTTTATTGTTTCTGTGTTTGTTTGTTTTACAAATATACTGCGAGTTTTTTAATCTACCAAATTATCCAATCATTTTTTTCAAGGACTTACCACGACTTGATGGGTCATCAAACATCATATTAACGAAACGGGTGATTACTTTGAGTTTCCGTTCCATACGCTCTGTATTGTATTCACTCCAATCAATCTTATCTTGAATAGCCCAAATACAACGGGCTTTGTTGATGGAGTTGTTGATAGACATATCAATAGAGTTTTCTTCTACGACTTCAAGGAATAGGGTGTGTGTTGATTTTTTCATACCACAAAGATAAGCGTTTTTATTTAACCACCAAAAAAAATGGGAACTTTTTTAGTTCCCATATCTTGCGTCAGTATCATCAGCCAACATTTCATCTTTCAAAAACCTATCACTTCCATAATACTCCTCATACTTCAACTGAATATACCTTTCCCACGCTTTCTTTCTATCCTGTTCCATTTTTAATGACTTACAATATAACCATTCTCAAACTTCCATAAATCAAACCAACCTTCCTCATATCCTTTCTTTTCCCACTTCTTTCTCTTTTCATTTTGTCTTTTGAGGAATAACTCTTGTTGTTCCGTTTCATCTTCAACATAACAAAATATACCTTCACTTACTTCTTTAATAACACCCATATCTAATAGGTTAGAGAACGCCCCACCTGTTGATGAAGTCCTAATACCCATTCTATCATAGAAGTAATCTATAACATCATTATAAGAGATATTCCCTTGTGATTTAACATATTCATATACCCTCTTTTTTAGATTATCCAATTCAGGGTTATTGAGGTTTCTAATGTATGTATTTCGTTGATTTATGGTTGCCATATCAGTTCTTTTTTAATTCGTTAATGTAAGTATCTACTGCTTCCAAACGAGTTCCCAAATCCTTTGAGTATCCGTTTTCAACATAATCCACCATAACATTTGTTATTGCGATTAAATCTTTTAATGTGAGACATACCCCACAATCCTTACTCCATTCTGTAATCAACTTAAGTTGTGATTGTCTTGCGATTGCTGCTCCTGTGTTGTTTTTCATAGTATTTAATGTTTTTGTATATCACAAATATAGGAACACTTATCTTAATAGTCAATACATCTTACTTATTTTTTCATCAATACCATAATCTATTAACCGAAGTTGTCCCTTATATAATCCCCAGTTCTCCTTGTTATGTAAATCACAATTATCAAATTGAAATTGTGGTATAACTAATTTGATAAAATGAACTACTGATTTATCTATACTTTGGACTGGTTCAACTCTTTCTTGTATTACAATCCCATATCTCTCGTATAACAGAGGAACTAATAGATTTGTATGTCTATATCCATTCCATACTTTTCTTTCGTTTTTACCCTGTAAATAACCCCTATAACTCAAAGGTATTTTGTATGCTCTGTTCTTGGTTAATATAACCAGTCTTGTTGAATACTTTATCCTCATTTATTCTTCCACATACTATAACAGATTGCCGCAGCAACATCACTTCTTTTACCTAATGATTTTTCTTTTTGAATACACCTTGCTATGAATGTGTCCTTGTCTTCACCTGTCTTTGGTTTAATTGGCATGTCTTAATTCTTATTTAAATCGTTTATAATCCATTATCTTCCTTTTCTTGGTATGGTATATCGTCCATCTCCAAAATAACCCCGTATTTCTCCTCTATTCGTTTTTGGAATTGTTTATAAATTGGTTGGGTTGTATCATATCCCATATTGTTTAGGTATAGTTCCAAATCATCATCATCAAATGGTGTTGGATATACTCTTAAATGTTTTCCTGTTTGAGCGACATAAGCAGTCCCATATTGCTCGTTCATAGTTGGTTTCCTGTATTTCTCGTATCTTTCTTTCTTCTTACAGGTGGAACAATATATATCAACACCAAAGGTCTTGTATTTGTTCTTATACATATACCTCTCGTCCTTGTATTCCTCACATCTTACACAGAAGTAATGCCATAGTCCATTCTCTCCCATATATCTTTTCTTTTCTTTAATCGGTCTTCCCATACCAATAAATATAAGATATAAAAAAAAAGTTTCAAATGATTTGACTTTTTTGATATGATTTAGTATTTATAGTTATACTTCAAGATTGGATACAGGTGTTGTAAGGACTTTCACCTCCAAGACAAGAAGTTCTCTTTAAATCTCGCTATAGTCGTTCTAGGGACTTATGACTGATTGAGAGCCTCAAAACTACTGAAGTAGTTAAGAAAGGTAGAGTTCCCCTCCCCTACATAACACTCTTAATTGAGTGGGGGGCCTGGGGGGACTTAATTTTTCTACCTAAAACTACTGGTCTATTA
>Ga0208898_1000727_pt1 | contig 24377 bp, 47 predicted proteins | sample VirMetDEL_Mar_4_FD_184513 | JGI IMG/M metagenome (GOLD analysis project Ga0208898, IMG submission 184513) | Aqueous microbial communities from the Delaware River and Bay under freshwater to marine salinity gradient to study organic matter... | ecosystem: Environmental > Aquatic > Marine >...
TTTCTCTATTCCTTTAGGTTAAATTAGGTTGCCATGTTGAACACGTTATCGGCCAAGACGAGATGAACCCAGCTATCCGTAGCCGGACCAAGTTCAAGGTCGATACACGTCGCAGAGGCCCCTGTGGATACCGCAATATCCGCACGAACATCTTTCAAATCCGTGGTCAACGTGACACCTGTAAGACCAATATTCACACCGGCATAGCAGAACTTATCCCCCACCGCAGACGCATAGGGGAACGGGACAATCACCGTTGCCGTCACAGACGACGTAGACGTAATCTTGCGAGAACGCCCCACATTGGAACCACTCGTAAACCAAATCACCCCTTCGTCCATATCGGGAGAGGCCACTGATGTGCCCCCGACAACCGTGAGACCATTCGACACTGCCGTAGCAACGGTATCCTCAGTGATCGAAGTACCCGTGGCACCCGTCACCATTCTTGCGCGAAGAACCGCATCAGGATTCACAAGTACCCCAAAGACCGCTTCATCCGCGCCTTGAGTCGTGCTATAGGTAAGGGATCCACCAATAGCGGTCCCGTTATCCACACAGAGCCCAACCGAATCCGCAAATGACGTGGTAGTAGATGTAGACATCTGACCACTCGCACCACCAGCAGAACGAATCACGACGGTTCCAACGGCCTGAGCCGCAGAGGCTTTGTACTTCTTAATTACCGGAGTCGAACTCGACAACAAATATGCAAATTTCATCTGAACAATCCTTTCAACCCTGCTTCAAAGGTCCAGGGGTGTGACCGTTAGAAATGACCTCGTTCAATCCCTAGTTGACGACGACGGGCGCTTTCCCGACGTTCTTCTGCTGTGGATCGCACTTGGCTATACAATTCTGAATAGATATACATTGAGCACTTTGGGTCTGTGACAGAACACCCATCACACTTCGCAATACACACCGGGTATTCCTTTTCTTTGCGATATCCCACCTTTCCAGGGTTAAATTTCCCCGTACAGAGGGGGCATAACGTAATGACCTTCTTCTGAGCCGCCAATTCATCGACCCACCCACCAGCAGTCCGGCCCCGTTTTCGCCCCCCCGCTTCGTGGGCAGCGAGGATGGATTCACGGGTCCATTCTTTCTTGATGAGCAGATGCGACATTATCGGCGTCCTTGGTTAATGGCCTTAGGGGCCCATTTTTGTTCTTCCTCGACTTCCTTCCAATCTTTGTAGACGTGATTCTTAATCAATCGCTCATAACCTTCACGCTCCCATGGTTGGAGGGTATCTTTAAAAGATTTCACATTAGACTTCTGACGTTGAGCGGTATGAGTTTCCATAAAGGGTTCCTGTTCAGTGGTCACATGTTTAGAAGCACGGCGTGTTTTCACCGTTTCCATATCACCGAATGCGGCACGAACCGCTGCTAATTCAGTGGCATGGTTGTTCGGCATTCCCAGTTCACGAACCATATAGACATACTCTCGTTCATACTTGGCTCGTTCCTCACTCCCCGGTTGCATCACTTCAGGAATAAGTTGCTGGTATTGTCCGATTTCACTCAGAATACGAGTTGAGGCCATCTTCTGGCGTTCTTGCTCCTCGAACTTCTTCGCCAGACGTTGCTCAGTCATCTTGTCTTTGTATTCTTGTGCCTGTGCCCGTGACCACTTCCCTTCCGCGATGCCATTCTCCAGTTCTTCCCATGACATCTCTTTCTGAGTCTGTTGCTCCTCTTTGACCTTGAGCCGTTCCTCCAATCGGATCCGTTCTTCACGTTCCCGCTGGCGTTCCGTTTCAAGTTCTTTTAAGCGCGCTTCAGACTTTTTAGCTCGTGCCCACACTTCCTTAAATCGAGAACCACCTGGCTCAAGTGGGTTCACCTTCTCTTCTGTTGGTGTGTCCTCTTGGGCTACTTGACCATCTGGTTTCGGTGTGGTATCCTCGGCTTGAGTAGAGATATCTGTCTTGGGTTCCTCCTGAACTACTGGATCGCTGGCTTCCTCACTCATACACACTCCTCATCGATTGTGGTTGATGTTGGACCGCACCCGCTTCTGGTGGGGTGAGAACCTCGTGGTACATTACTTCGGGAGTTCTTGATAAGTCCGTAACAATTCGTTGGGTAACGCCATCACTTTCTCTAAGGCGTCCACGTAGCCTTTGTGATATTGATACTTGACCCGTGCCAATTCGTCTGAGGTCTCCCCACACAGACGGAGGCATTCATTGCGTTCTTTGAGATGTCCTTCAAGATCAGCTTGGATATAGGATAAGAAACGATCCCATTCTGGGTTATTGGTAAGGTGTTCGAAAGAGACAGCTGCGGTTTTAACCAATCCGACAGCAGTTTCTAAGGACGTGATATAAGGGCGACCCAGGCTTTCCTGTTGGATCAATGAAAGATATTCTTGACGGGTAGGGGGCATTATGCTACACTCCATGCCATGGATTGTCCTCGATGTCTCTTATTAAAAGCATACCAACCATGGGAACTTTCATCTGATGTCGAACACCTCCCTAATTGCGAAGGGATTGAATTTGAACAACGCTTAGAACAACGTGCATCTAACCTTATCAACTCTTATTTTTCCTCACCGATGATCAGTTATAATGACCCCCAAACCAAATGGACCCTATCGTATCCACGAACAATCAATCCTATTGATCTGTTTCAAGCTGGTGTATTCCTTGGAAATCTTGAAACTGTATCAACATTAGGAACTCCCTTAGACCAACAAGCTGCACGAGAAACATTATTCCAATTTTGTAAAGCCCATAACATCACGCTTTCCTTACCAAGACCCCCTCACACAAAGAGCACTTCTTAGGCATTGTTTTGGGTTCTGTATAGTGTTCGTACATCCCATCACGGAGTTCAGTTTTCCAGACTTTCCCTGCGTAGACTCGGCAATCAGGGCACCAGATTTCGGCTTCGAGGTGTTTGGTTTTTGCCATTAGATTTGCTCAATTGCTTTTTGGATACGTTCTTCTTCGTTCCACATAAAGGTGTTTAGTAAATTATTAAAACAACATTCTAAACGTATAAGTTGACCCCTCGTTAAAGTGATAGGTTCATCATAATCACTTGCGTGTTCACCTGTAATCTCTCGTAATAATTTACTGAAACTTTCCTGATTTTGTTCTAAACCAATATAAAACCGAGATCTTACAAGAGGAGCCACTACATCATCCCTTTAGCACTTGGCATTGATTCATCCATCACTTGATTCGGGCCTTGAGGCATCATCTGACCCGCTTGGGGATCCACGGAACCTTGAGGCCCTGGTTGTCCTCCACCTCCACCCATCGATTGAGCAAACTGTTGGGCCATCATCGCCATCTGTTGTTCCTGTTGGACCTTTACTTGTACCTGTTGCAGATAAGCCTGATAGATCATCCCAAAAGCAGGATCATTCTGGAGTAAGGGGGCAAAGCGAGGATCCTGTTGGAAGGTCATCAGGGTTTGGAGATGAATCTGTGCTCCTTCCGCTGGAACCCCTTGAGGGATGATTCCCTGAACCATCTGGCCCATCGCTTGTTCGGCTGAGATCCGTGGGGCATCTGCATCTGGAGGGGTATTCAAATAGCGATGTTCATCCTGGCCCACACTCACAATGTAATCCCGTAGAAGGTTATACATCTTGTCAGGGGCAGTCAGGCCCATCTGGATCGTCATCGGGTTCATAATCATGGGCATTAATTCTGACAAGATCTGACTCTGAATGGCTTTTGTGGTATTGAGAGAATTAGCCTTGAAATCAAACTGGAACATCCCCTGGATTTCCTTCACATCTTCCACCATCTGATAAGGATCTGCCCCTTGATGGGTGATGCCTGTAATACGGTATTGCTTTTGTGGGGGGAGGAAGACTTTATTCAATTCGTGCATCTGCTGATAGACTTCAGCCATACCCTTGAAGAAGCGACGAAGGATTCTTTCAGGGCGAGCATCCCCTTGTTGCATCAAGGCCATCATGTTCGTAGAGGTACGGAGAGCAGAGGCTTTCCCTTGAGGGACAGCCCCCATTTGGAGGGAACCTTGCATCGATTGACGCTCTGACCACTGTTGGACAAGGGCAATGATATTCATTGCCATGGCTTGATCGTCTTGAGGGAATTGGGGGATATAAATGTCCTGTTGGGGGTTCGAGACAGGATAACCACTCCCTGGTTCCATCTTGATCACTTCTGGTCGTACACCTGACGTAGAGCGATACAAGAACCATGGGGTATTACAAATCGTATGCTTATCAATGGCCTGATCCAAGATGATCTTGGTCAGGTCTTGCATGTGTTCGAGTAATTCAAGAAGACTCATCCCATAGAACTGACCAGGGATCGGGATAAACGCAGGAGAACAGGCAAAGGGACGTGGCCGTGAGAGGTCTTCCCTAGGAAATTCCTCCTCCAGATACCTCAAACGAGCAAGGGCTTTGATATTTCGAGACGGTCCTAGAATGACACGCGCCACGACTTCTTCTTCAAATTCATCATCCTTGAGTTGCCACTTCCCGAAATAGGTAAGGCGAGTGAATGTTTTAGAGGTAGTACGGGCGTTTCCATACTTCATTCCAGCCATGGAGTCCATGGCGATTTTGTGTTGTTCCGTATCCCCCGTCATCCCGGCAGGTTGATCACCCACTTCTGATTCAACACGTTCCTCGAATGCTTCAAAATCCTCTTCCGTAAGCAGGTCATAATACCCACTCTTATAAAGACGATGAATCTCATCCCATGAGGGATAATCCACCATGATTACATGATCTGCCCCCATCGGGTTCGAGGGGGAGGGCGGTTGGAGATTCTCACACCGCGAGGGAATAATAATGTCTTCGAGCGATTTCGGGATAACACATGGTGCATCAAAAATAACTTTATCCCGAGTAATGATGCAATAATGCTGATCATCATCAACATAGAATTCACCCTTGATGGTTTCGAAATCCTTCTTTTCAGGGTGCTTGATAATGACGGTATAGGTATTCTCCTTTGTCGCCTTCACCATTCCTTGGGGGAAGGTATCATAAAGAAATTTCTCATAGAAGAGGCGAGGATCCACATTTGCGGGGAGAGGTGGTAGACGATGGACTTCACGCGCTTTTCGCTTTTCCTTGACCCATGGGACAAAGGCTATAAAGCGTGAGTCATTGACGAAGCTATCTGCCAGCATCGCCAATTTCTCCTCTCCATTCTGTTCCACAAAGAATTGATAATCTTGTAATTGGTCAATCGTTTTGCCTTTATCACTGTCTCCTTTATTGACAGCCGTAGCAGACATAAGGGGACGAGCTGTGAGGGCCGCATTCTGAAGGGTATCCTGGGTCCTCTGGGTATTCGTCATCAACATGGGAACATGCTGATTGGAGGCATTGGGCCATGGATAATGCTTGGGTTCGAGCCAGCCAAACATCTTGGCATATCGCTGAATCCGACGAGAGGCCCAATCAGATCGATCTTGGATATCCTCGTCATACCGTTGGATGACAGTCTTGACGAAATCAGTTTTGTCTTCAGGTGTGATTGACTTACGGGGTTTCATTAATATCCATTCATCCGACCAGATCGCACTTCAATCGGCTTTCCAAGAGATTTCAAGCCACGAAAGGTGGGTTGATTGTTCATGACATATTTGTTCAATGTGGGATAATCATCATATTTCTGCTTGGCCTTTTGCTTCTGATCCTTCTCCATAGACTTTTTGAAATCATCCCACGAATAGCGTTTCATCTGCTGAATGGTCCGCATACAACGGGGATCAATCATCCATCGTGGCTTTTGAGTCGATTGATCGGGCTTTAAATAATCATTCAACGCTTGCCGTCCTGCTTCCCCGTCATCCGCAAGATCAAACGTAAGGCCAGCTGTTTCAAAGGCATCTTGCCACGTAGTCTGACGATCAGTACTAGAAGGGCTCCGACCCATATTAGGGTCCATAATCCGCTGAATAGTTTTCCATCCATATTCACTTTCCAAGTCTTTCACTCGTTGAGCGACAATATCAGGAGAGCCATCGACTTCCATTTCCGCCACTTGTTCCAGGTCATCATCAGGTGTGACTTGGACCCAGATTAACATGTGGGGCTTGCGGGGATGAGGATCTAAGGCATTAATCACTGGATACAGAGGATTCACTTGCAGTGGCTGTACGTGATTAAATGAGACTACTGAAGAGGATGAGCAGGTCCCGCAAGCCCCTGTTTCTGTAAGGATGGTAAGATCATTACACTCAAAACACCAAGTATGATCAGTATCAGTAAAGAGAGGGTGGACACGATTAGAAAGACGAAGGTGCTGACCGTAAATGCGAGTAGCCCGTTCAGCAGCTGTTAAATTTTTTGCCATTTGCGCAATGGCATCTTGATCCAAATTCTTATTTTCGGTTGCGTACATTTCAACCATTTCGTAATTTGGATCACGATCTTTTCCGGGGATACATTTTTCATAAACTCGATCAATCAGCCAATCAACGGGAATAGTCGGGTCATCTGGCCATGTCATGGAAAGGAACATTCGACCTTTGACACGGGCCGTTCGAACACTATTCTCAACCCAAATCATTTCTTTAGGTGGCTCATCATGCAGTACAATATGAAAGTCACCCGATGCAAAATCACTTGGATCTTGATCGTATGACATGCACTGCAAACGAGAAATCCCTTTATACACACCTGTCACAGGATCATGATAGCGAACTTCCAACGTCCTTGTACGAGCCGTCCATGAATGGTCCCATTCGCCACGAATCAAACAATGCTGAGGTATCCACCCAAAATGCCCACGTGCCCCACCGGGTTGATCAACTCCTTGCCAATTCCACCACTTAAGTTTTGGAAGTATGATTGTTTCAAGTGTATTAGTAATTGATTCAACCACTAATCGACAATTGATAGGACCTCTAAATTTTTCTAATGGATAGATCTGCTTAAGAGAATCAGGTATAATCCCTGTCATACAAATAACCATATCCACCAAAGCCGTGTCCGTTTTGCTCGCCCCATTCCCTCCAGCTAAAAAGAACACACTCGTATTTGATTGATGAACACGGATTGCTTTTTCTGAAACAGGGATATAGTATTTTAATTGATTGGTTTGACGATCTTTTGCTTGTAAAGATAAAGCGTAATTTGCTAACTGGTTGAGTTCATCATCAGACAGTGAACCAAGTGAATTGATATCTAAATCAAGAAGATTAGTAGACATAAGATTCTCGATTCTTTCGTCGTCTAATAACTTCTTTCTTTAGATTGCAATTTGCGCACAAAACTTGGAACCCATCAGGATAATCGTTTTTTATTAGCCACCATAAAAACTTACCTGTTGGAACATCTTTTCGATGTTCTTTCCCATTATTTTCGATATGATCGAATGTTAAAACATCAAGGTCACCTTGACCACAATTACGACATGTTCCTTCGCCATTTGTTAAGACATTTACAGCGGCTAATTTCCACTTCTCACGACGTGCAGCATTCCAATCAGCAAGATATCGCCTATGCTTTGGTGATGTTCTATTCCTTCTCGGATACTTAACTATTTCTTGTCTTTTAAACATTTGGTGGAACTTCTAGTGAAACTTTTCGTTCAGTTACATCTGCTTTTATGCCACGTCTTTTCACTTCAAGCAACAAAGCTGGTATTAGATCTTCAAGTTTCTTTGATTCCGCTTGCCCAATTATCGAAGTCGGTTGTCCTTCTAAAAGTAGGACCTTTTCGGTTGCTATACCCAACATCACCCCAATATCCCTTAGCTTCGTCTCGGCCATCATGTCCTCGAGCCGATTGCCCTGATGGAGCCAATCCATCATTCTTCCTGAAAGCGTCTGCCATCGGTCCTTCAGATAGTCCCGATTGTACCGCTTGGTTGGCTCGGAGGAGTTCGGAATGGGTTCGGCTAACAAGCCCCCATTCGGTGTACGGTTTCGTAAGGTAAGGGGAGGCGTCGCCTTCGGCTCCGCATTCGGAGCTTTTAGGTTCTTCTGATTGGGGCTTTTCGTACCAGAGGACCCCCGTTGCGGGGTGTTGGGACTGGAGAGGACATTGTGGAATTTCTTGATCGGCATCCATATTCACCTAAGATAAGGAGGAAGAAAAGGGCCTTGTTGCCTCACTCGCACACACTACGGGCTCCCTATCACGGGACGATCTACGCATAGACCAGAGAGAGTTCCTGTACCCTTTCCCCTTTCATCCCATATCCCATATCTCTATTATATCACAATTGTCTCCTTTCTGACACACCCCTGATTTTTTCAGGAAAAGTGCTCCCATTCCCTGAACGGCTCTTCTCCCCCAATCCCCATAAACCCAAATAAATCAATTCGTTATCACAATCATTATATAAGTCATTGATCTGGCTCATTTTGTTTGGGCGGTGCAAAGGGGAAATGGGACCCAAACACATGACGGCGGGGGGTCTGCCTGATCGATGCCGGTGGCATAGATCTTGCATACAATGACACGGCACAAGCTTTGCATGTGGCTCAGGTTCCGATAATGTTTCATTATGTTAAAACGTATGTCCTTATATATCAATAGCTTACACCACATGCCCCATACTTGATGGATGCTTAGTGCCCCAATCAAGTACCCTTGCTTCCATGCCTGCAATGCTTGTGCCCCATTGAGTGTAACCTATGGATACATTGTTGAGTAGGTTAGTCAACATTCTTTTTATACCGGGCTGGCATGGTTCTTGCATGTATCTACGTCCATCCCTTGTCCAATGTTTGTATCATGTGTGTCCAATGTGTGCACCCATGCACACCCATCCTTGTAGATATGAGGGAGTGTGTCATTTCTACAACAGAGTGTGTGATAAATACCACAGTGTATCTCTTTGGATACATCTATAGGGTGTAGGCATGGATGGAGATGCCTACCCCTCTACTACCACAACCGTATAAAACGTATATTTCGTATATTTCGTATATAAACCCCACCGATGACCCTACCCCCCAGACACAACCGTATATTTCGTATAAAACGTATATAACGTATATAACTAACTACAACCGGCGCCCCCCAAGACAAAAGGGGGGCGATAAGTTTAGTGTATATATAGCATTTATCGTGTATTTGCTATATATACGGTCCCTATTATAGGGGCCACCCTCTCTATCTTGGGTGGCCTGCTATAGGATAGACTGGATGCCTCCGAATACCGGAGCGGAGCGACGGCCTGAGAGGATATGTAGCACATTTGAAATGGCAAACAAAAACGCCACACTTATCTAACTATATGTAATATATCACAAATAGTATGAAATGGCAAAAATCACACACTTCATTAATGCAAATTCGCCACAACTTGTAAGTGTGATATAAATCATACAATCTCATAACTATATGATATATCATATAACTATACGATTTTATAGGATGGCATCATGTGTGCAATAGGTAGAGGTATGAATACAAACAACAATCAGAGATGCTTCTTGTGTGACAAACTTATGAAGCGTCCTATTATGGCAGACACACATGATGGGCAGATTGTTCTGATTGGCCCTGAATGCCACAAACATGTGAAAGCAGCAGGAGAGCAAGGGTATGGCGGAAAAGATTGGAAACCAGGGTATGTAAGAGTGTATCCTATGAAGGCATGAACGCACACACCAACCAGGAGGACACAAACATGAGTATCAACAGAATTCAAGACGAAATTGATTACCGCTTAAAAAATGGATGGGTCAGGTGCACAATTTACACATTGCAGAAAGAATATGAAAAACTGGGATATACCTTTGATCGGTCTTGCGATTGCCGATCCAATGCACAATATGTAACGGGTGAGCGCATAGGTGCGACCTATCCAGTACTTACATTGTACCCAATTGAGATGGATACACGACTATCAGCGTTTCACGTGGATGCTAGACGGGACAAAAATTTTAATTTAATGCAACAATTGAGAAATACACATTACGCAGTCGCACCAGGTAGAATCGTTGAGGTTTAAGCGCACACACACACAACCAAGGGAGGATGAGATGAGAAAAGGCACATTGTCAAGACAGCAGGCTATCGATCAGGTCGGCGCCGAAGCAGTCAAGCGGGTTGAGGCGGAGAATTGCGACTTTACAAACCGCTTGATGCTGGCAGGATGGGAAGATGAGATTGAGTTTAGCTCGTCCATCATATGCACTGATCATAATGGAAATGATTGCCGACTGATCGCCTACTATTACCAAGATGCCGACACAGTTAATGAAGCGGAGGGGTTAGACCACCTAGACTGGATCATACATGGGTATGAGATTGTCTAACGCTAACCGCGCACACACCACCACGGAGGATGAGATGAAGCTAATAACTGCGGCGGAAATAATCTATATGCGTCGTCATAACCGTGTCGTCTATGTGTACCCTCGGAAACATGAGGTTAGCGTTGACGGATTCAAGGGGTATCGCATTACTGCAAATGAATTGGCAGCATTGAAACAAGCAAATAATGGGTTCGTCAATTAACGCACACACCAACCAGGGGGATGAGATGACCCATACGTCAAAACGAACACGTAAACCTAAATGTGAATCACAATACATTGTAACCTATCATCATCGTGATACGCAGGAGACAATCTATCGAGTCTGTAATAGCCTCAAAACTGCAAATGATTGGGCAGAATGGACTAAACGACAGAAATGGGTAGAACCAGGTACGGTAGAAATTACAGTACAGCAAGGAGGGATGCTCTTATGAACCACACACCACTAGACGAAAATGAAGAAAGACGACGTGGTGAATTATTAATCGAACTATTAGGGTTGAAATTCACCAAACAATACCCTGATAGGGTAGAGACAAGTGGGGGAACGAAGACAACACTTGGATTGTATCGGACCATTAAACGATTGGTTGAAACAGGAGAATAACAAGATGAAACAATACCTCACACAATACTACGATGCAATCCCAATCGTCCGAGCCTGCAATGCCCATGAGGAATTGTTGGAGGCATTGAAAGAGCTTGTGAATGAATTAGAAATCTGTAGGGAATGGGGCAGCTTAACAAATGACCATGTTATACTCAATGAACCGTTAACAGCAGCAAAGAAGGCCATTGCCAAGGCGGAAGGGAAGGAATAACAAGATGAACCATACACCACACAAATGGATACTCGATGAAGATGGAGAGCCAGTCATTTATCAACTTAATAAAGCAGGAACGAATTTATTTTATCTCAATGTACAAGGTGGGGTTGTCGATACCGGCGAACGTACAAGTAAAGAGCAACTTCGGGCAATAACTGAATTTATCTATACCGCATGCAATGCCCATGGGGAGTTGGTAGCACTATTAAAGCGGGCACGCTATTACCTCAAGTCGGACCATTCAATCCCATGTACTGACTTAATCAATGAGATAGATGAGAAACTCACCACCATCAAGGAAGGAGCCTAGATCATACTCACAAAATTAGCTTGTAAAATAGGATTGCATAGGTATGCAATTGTGCATGAAGTATATGCCACGATATTTCTACAGTGTAAAATGTGTGGGAAACATAAGACACAATTTGTTTAATGAAGGGAGTTAAAATCATGACAAAACAAGATACTGAACGAAAAACACATGCGTATGAATTGTTCTATAAATGGCTTAAGCCTGGTGATACGGTCTACTCCGTACTCCGCCATGTGTCACAGAGCGGAATGCAGCGGCGAATTGATTTCTATGCGATTGGAGAAGACCGAAGACCACTATATCTCACAGGCTATATGGAAGCCATTGGCTTAGGAAAGCGACACGCTAAGAAAGACGGGCTGATAGTCAATGGGTGTGGAATGGACATGGGCTGTCATCTTGTAATGAATCTCTCGCGTGCCTTATTCAAAGACTATGACAGACCAGATTATGTCTTAAATCATTCATGGCTCTAACACACACACAACCAAGGAGGACGAGATGCCACAAACACCACGGGGAGCTTATTGCAACACGCCACACAAAACGATTGAGGAGTTGGTAGCAATGGTAAAAGAGTTCATCCAAGACTATCAAGAAATGGGGATTGGAGACAAACAGACCGTGCATAATGCCCAGCAACTCCTCGCCACCATCGAGAAAGGGGTCTAGACCATGAAAGCCATTCTCACAAAATTTATTCCATGCACAAATACCAAGCCAACATGAATCAAAGCCTATACGGAGGGAGGAAACAATATCACGGTGAGTTGGTCAGAATGTGCGGGGGATGGGAAGAGGACACAAGGGCAAGCACATATGTATGCTGCCAGGCAATTGTGCAATAAGATGAAATGGGAAGGAAAATTGATAGGTGGAGGAACACCGACGGGATATTGTTTTGTATTTCAACATTCTTTGATAAGGGAGGAAACACAATGAACACTGAAAAAGTCGATTTGGTATCTGATATCTTGGAGCCTTTGGTTGATCGCCATGGGCTGTTACATATCTTGGTTTCGTTGGAAATCATGTGCCAAGAGAAATCAGCACATATCGAGTCCGCCTGGCAAGATCGTGCATTGGTAAAACAATGGAATACAGCGTCGTCCATATGCGGAAAGGCTGCTAGGGAAGTCGAAAAACTTACAATCTAAATGAAGGAGAAATACACATGGACTGTCTCAACGAATGGGATATGTTGAAACCATCGGAGACGCAATGGTTGATGGAAATGGGCGCTGAATTGCTGAAACTGGAAGGGGAACAACGGTATATCAAGATGGTTTGTTATGCCTATCAATTATATCGAGAGGGCATGACAGCATCTATCGAACGAGCATGGTGTCTTGTCTGTGAAGCCTACGCAAATGTTATGACTATCGAAACATTACAATCACTACAAAGGAGGGTATGAAAATGAAACAACAAGTACAAGCCGGTGCGCAATTTGGTCAATTGACTTTGCTGGAAGAAATAGGGGTTTCTAGTAAACACAAGAAACCATATTGGATGGTGCAGTGCGTGTGTGGAGTAAAAAAGGTGATCCGCCTTGAATCTATGAAAAAGGGGTCATCTACATCATGCGGATGTATGCGAAAGAACAAAGCAAAACCGCGGGAAGTGGTTGAAATTCGTGATCGTACTCTTGTAAGAAGGATTCACGAACTCGCCAAGCAAGCAGAAACAACCCCGATACTGTGGGTTGAAGAATTACTTGCGGATTGGATTCAAGAGCATCGCTCAAATAAGATACAATTTGATCCAGATCGGCATACAGCACGGCGGGATATTGACGAGTGGGCGCATTTTGAGGACGTGTATGATTCGTCGGACGTGCGAGAGGTTCTTTTATGACATTCCTTTGTCTTGCCCCTATTATTCTTTTCGGGTATAGCCATACCATTCAAACGTCTTGGCATACCTCACAGGATATCTCAGGGCCTATGGTGGAGGTACAATCTTGTAAGGACGGATTAGGAGGAAGAATCGCTTATGGTTCTGCATGGGTGCAAGTGGGGCCACAATATGGGGTGTCCTATAAAATTCAAAACTTGACAATTATAGGACAATTACATGGAGGGTTAGGTTATTCAAATACCCATCACCCTGATTCACATATCCGCCAACTTACAAAATGGAATGGGGGAGTATCATTTATGCTACAGTATGCTAGGTATGGGGTGAAAATAGGATATGATCATATGAGCAACGGGAGGGGGTTAGATCTCACAAATCATGGTCAAGATATGCTTTCTATGGGCGGCTATTATGAATTCTAATATGACTCGTGAAGAAGCGATGACTATTGTGATGCAAGCTGCTCAGAAGTATCTGATTCATTTAGGTACTTTAATACGGCCAGGCCCAGAAGGAATTGAAGTCTATCGCTCATCAGATCAATTATATCGTGCGATTCTATTATTACAGGAAGGAGAATGACTATGGATGTGCATACCCAAGTCATGAAGGAAATGCGTGTTCCGGTTGAATTTTATATCAATAAACTCCAAAATGGGGACATTGAACCTATTCCCGTTGTCAATTATCATGTCCCTTTTATGGTTGAGCAATGGCTCCAGACACAGGCAGTATATGATTTCCTCATGACCTGGAAGGAGAGATTTGATATGGCTGAAAGGATCGATCGAGTTGTCACGTTTGAAGTGCTTCTAGATATCAATAACGATGGGGTCGCTTATAGTGCGAATTGTCAAACGATTTGCCCCGCATTCGTTGCAGCGTGGATTGAACTTGAAGCCAGGAAACAATATAACCAATCAAAGGAGAAATTATCATGTACATCCTCATTATCACGTTGTACTCAGTAATCGGGGTGTCACATCCTGTTGTTTTACATAATGACCCTATGAAGGATTATCAATATTCCTCATATGGAGAATGTCAAAAGGCAGGCGAACAAGTTCAAGATTGGTTGACACAGGATTTCATGCGGGTGCAATATGAATGTAGGAGGGTTCAGCCATGAAACACAGTACGAATATTGCTCCTCCAGATTTTGGGGTCAATTTATTTGTTCTTGTCTGCCTGATTGCCTTTGTGGTGTATAACCTTTTATCGAGGTGATGTGTGGATATCCAGAAGGCCTTGGAACGAATTCAGGCGAGTGAGAAATTACTTGAGATGGTCATAGGTCAAGATTTGTGTGCCCGTCCTAAAAAATATGCGAACGTAGAATCAATTGAACAACAAATTGGTGGAATTTTACTTGAATTGCTTCACATCAAACGAGAATTGAAACAACTAGAAGGAGATGTATTATGAACTGGATCCGATGGTTTCTCTTAACGTGTATCGTCTTCACTCAATTTAATCCTGATGGATCGATCAGGACGTGTACCCAATGCTGTATTAGTAATATCTGCACGGTTACGTGTCAATAAAGGGGTAAAATATGCTTACGTACATCAAAGATGCGAAGAATGATATGATTGATTATTTGAACGGTGAGCCGATTACAGAAGCGGAATGGCTCATTTATATGGAACGCATAATGGAAGAAGCAGAAAGGTGGAAAGAAGATGATTATTGTGGGGAATGATTTCTGGTGGTCCCAAGTACGAAATATTCAAGAAGAATATGGGATTAAGTCCTATCGTGAAGCGGAGTTGAAAGCGTTTGAGATTCTCTATAAACGGATGAAAGAAGATGGAATGAAGACAGGGGAAATGATTGAGCACTTTAAGGCAACCTTTGCAATCGGGTATACGGCTTTTTACACTCGATTGCGAAAAATGGGGGGAGTATGAAACAATACGTACAACATATCTCAGGACAGGGGAAGAAGTGGGAAGTGCACACGGAATACCCTGATTATTGGTTAGTCTATACAGGACTAGATCATCCAGTTTGCTTTGTATATCCAAAATCCGAATATCGCCTCTGTGAGCCGCCGGAGGAATGGGAGGATGTGACTGATGAATACACTGTAAATGGTGGACGGGTGATTTCTTATAACGGTGAAGGGTATCAATGTATTCGCTCATCTGATCGTATCCGTAAGATCAACCACCTTCACAACGGACCTTGTTTTATTATTGAAAGGAAAAAATCATGAACTGCATTAAATGTAACGGCCTTGTAATCAGCGAACGATTACCCTTTAAGCACTCTCTCAAAGAACACGATACGATGTGGAAATGTATCAATTGTGGACATCGGATGTTTGAAAAGATTTCTACGGCACAAGAAGTGGCAAAATCATGAAAGTAAAGAAGAAATCACAGAAGAAATGGCCTCAACCGAAATGGGCAATTCTACAAATCTTCCGTGAAAATGGGGTAGTAGAAAACTTATGTAAACATGGTGTAGGGCATCCTAATCGAGTCTGGTTAGAGCAAAATCCCTCACCATATGCTGACATTCACGGTTGTGATGGGTGTTGTTGGAAGGAAGAGTATGAAAGCAATCAAAAAACTTCTTGATGAATGCAGGCGACAGGGACATGATATGTTTGGATTTGTTCACTATATCCCGAAGGAGTTAATTGACGATGCCACCACGGAATATGAATCCCTTACCAGGGAAGATGCCAAACGGACAAGACAAGGAAGAATACACAAGAAAGTGCCATGAACTCATAGAAACACAATACAAAAAACTTGTCAAAATTGCTCGTTATGAAACACGAGGAGATGAGATCTGGGCACAGGAACTTCTTCAAGATACCCTTCTACTACTCTTAGAGGGCTATCATAATGTGAACTTTAATAAGTCTCCTATGACGTATATTCAAATTATGATGCGACATTTGAAGGGGAGGCATAAGCAACTCAAGCAGAAGAATTTCAATCGAACCGCTTTAGTGGCGTATGATCCGAGAAGTCCTACAATTGAAAAGTATTTAGAAGAGGAAGGAAAACAAACGGATATTGAATTTTTACTAGAACATTTTCATGAATTACGATCTGGGTTAACTGCGAAACAAATGCAAATTATTGAATGGCATTTAGATGGGTGTCCTCAATTAGCTATAGCAAAGACTCTTAATGTTTCTAAGACTCGGGTGGGTCAGATTCTCCTAGAGGTAAAGAAGAGACTACGGAAGAAGGGCTTAATTCTTCTTCGAGGCGACTCATCAAATGATCGGGGATCGTGACAAGGGTATGGGTGATATGCTTACGAAACACGAGCCAATTTTCCCACTTCTTCGAGGCCCATAGTTCTCGTACCTTTACTTCCTGCTTGGAAATCTTCTCGGTATCTGGAAAGACCCACAGTTTTGTAATCTCATCTCTCTCTACATGATACTCTGTTGATTCATCAAATCGACAGTCTGTCGAAAGATACTTTCCATACAATAAATATACAGCATCGACTTCTCCACTAAAGAAGGACGATCCTCTTACAGAATCAACAGGGGATATCTTATGCTGGATTTTTTGACCAGGAGGTGGTGATAATTTGTGCGTGTGGTGGATATAAATAACCGCTTGTTCCTTGAATATCTCATTTAAGGTGTTAAATACCGTAGCTCCGACATCACTACTATTTTCATCCCCACTGAAGACCTTTCTTAACGTATCGATAATGACAAGTTTCGGTTGAATTTCTGAAACAACATCTTGTAAGTATTGAATATCACTTGGTTTTGTCGTGATATCAAGGGAGCCTTTCGCTTCGATGGGATCAATCATTACAAAATTAGGATGAAATGTGACTCCTGCTTTACGAAGGTCTTTGAGTCGTTTCAGCCATAAGCCATGTGGGGTATCATATTGTAAATAGAGGACTTTTGCAGCTTTCGATGGACGACCCATGAAGGGTTCTCCCTTAGCTACAGCAAGTCCTATTTGAAGGCCGAGGTAGGATTTTCCTTTTTTGGGTGGGCCTACTAAAAGAACCCGGCCAGGACACGGGATAAATTTATCAATGAGATAGGAAGAATCTGTTTCGGGGAGATCCGCATATTCATCAAGTGTGAGTGTTTTCATATGTCGGACTATAGCATTATTTTCTGGGGAATGCTATAGTAGGTGAAAAAGGAGTGTCATATGTATATCTATAGCCCCTCATCTCGTGAAGAATACTGTTTCTGTCCTCGTAAGCTCTGGCTTAGGAAAAATGGATGGGTTTCTTCTCTTATTACATATCCTGAATTATGTGGGATGGGTGGAGCTGCGATTGGAAAAGCGATGGAGCGATGGAATAATGATATTATGACATTAGTGAATAAAGATGCTGATTACTATGTCAAGATTGGATTGACAGAACTTGAAGAAGCAATGGGGAAGATGGCTCGTTATGGGCGTATTGTGAGCCATGCCAAAGATCGTGAATTTGCTGATTCCCTTCCCGCTTTAGTGGAACAGGGTATCCGTCTACTCTATCGAATCAATCCCCTTAAACAGTATGCTATTATCGGGGCTGAAATAGAGTTTCCCCATGCTGGAAAATCCCGACTAGATGTTCTAGTGAAACAACCTGATGGCCGAGGGATTGTATTTGATTACAAGGTGAAGTTTGGAGAAATGGAAGAGAAGTGGTTAGACAAGGAATTTGAGAAACACTTCAACGGAGAACAGAAGTATACCTACACCACCTTGACACAGACAGATATGTTTGGTATTATCCTCGTCGTCTTGAAACCACGAAAGGATAAACGTCATATTGACCCCAAAATCGTTGTACGTACAGTGAATGTCACTGATCAGGAGAAACAAGTGTGGCTGAGAGATGCCCAGTTATTGACAGAACCTATGAATCGAACGCTGCTCATCCAATCACCCACACTTGTTCCTGGGAAAACCTTTCCCCATCGGAATGAATATGGTCCGTGTGTGTATGAAGATGCGTGTATACGATATGGGTTGGATGAATCAAGGATGGGTTTAGATTACATCAAGATCAATAAGGGGGTTTAAGATGGAACATTTTAAGATTGTGACTGCGAGTTCAGCGTCTAATTTGGAAACTAATCTAAATTTGGCATTTAAGAATGGGTATCGTTTGCATTCATACAGGATGGTTACTGATCCCGTCATTGAAGATTTTTTCTATTCTGCTGTATTGGAATTGAAAGGGGAATAAATAAATGCCACTTCACGAAAAGAAACCAGGTGAATCCGCTGCCGGTGCTAAACGACTACAAATTGTAGGACCACCGTATGGGATGAAAACTACAGTAGCATCATGGTTGGCGAAGGATGGTCCTACCACAATTGTCGGTCTACCAGGAGAAAAACATACTGATATTCTCACCCCTCGTGAGAATTTGAAAGTACTCCTATTTGATCCTCTCGATACCACAAATGATAAGATTGACTACATGGGGATATGGAATGATATTCGTGTTGAATCCGCAAAGTTATTGGCTGATAAATCCATCAAGCATTTGATTTTTGATGGGGCTCATAAAGCGTTTGATGTGTGTCGAATGGCGGGGCAACAAAAACATCCAGCAGATGGATGGAAAGCATGGGATTTTGCTTCTTCTGATTTCCTGAAATGGTTTCAACAAGGTATTTACAGCCAACATGTTGAATGGGTCATCTGGCTCGCTTGGAGTGCCCGTGAACAAAGCCCTATTGAGGGGTCTAAAAAGAAGTCTATTTATCCTGATTATATGGGTAAGATGCAGCAGACAGTGGTGGGTGAAATGAATATCATTTACCAATACGTGGAAGGAGGGCGTCCAATATGGCAATTGCGACAAACTGAGGACGCGATGGGGATTGGGATTCGTACAGCTCCTGAGAAGGCGGAGAAGGTACCTGTACGGATACCAGCGGATTGGGGAAAGTTGAAGGAGATTCTTTTAGGATAGGAAAGGGGGGTATTATGCTCTATCCAAAATTAAATGATGATGTGGAGTGGAATCACCTTTTGAAAGGTCCGCGACGAAATGTGAATGAAGAGAAATATCGAACATGGTTAGGTACCTGTTCCTATGCAAGGGGAATTATGAGGCTTTTTGAAGGGTTTGCCCTTGCAAAAGCAAATGCAGGTCAGCCATTTGGAGCACGGGCATTGATGGAGCGTGTACGGTGGGAAATGTTTGTTGATACGTCAGAAGACGAAGAAGAAGGGTACAAAATCTGTAATACCCATTCCCCGTACATTGTGAGAGATTTGATCACGTTACATCCAAAATTGATTGAATTTATAAGTTTGAAAATAGTCGAAGGGGAGATAGAAAATGATCAACGAAGGGAGGGTATTTCTATAGGATGATTATTGAAATTGTGGCGGTGTTGGTGTTTGGTATATTTGTGGTGGGCGTTGTGGAGTATTTATCTAAACAATAAGGAGGTTCTATTATGAGCTTGATGGAAGAAGTTAAGGGTGTATCAACAGAAGCATTTTTAGCTCGCCAAAAGGAAAAAGCCGAGGAGAAAGTTGTCCCTCCAGGTACATGGGAAGGACTCGTGTTTTCATATAATCTTATTGAGCAAAATGAAAAAACTCCAATAGATTGGCGCGATAAGCAGATGTATAATGTGGGTATACGTTTTTACGATTGCCCTGCCTATGGGGAATCAAAATCAGCATGGTTTAAATTGACTCCTGATCTTTTGCTTACAGAAAAAGGAAAGAAAAGTAATAAGTATAATGTAGCTGTAGATATGGCAGGGTTTACTGGAACGTGTGGTGAATCTTTTGAGACTACTCTCGAACAAGCAAAGGTAACACGATTGAAGTATAGAATATCAAACTTCAAACCTGAAAATAAAGATGAAGTGTATAATGTTTTGAATGAGGTGAAGGCTCTTTAGATGAATGCCCCAGATACCGATGGTGAGGTGCTGGCATTTAGGCTTGATGGTCTCTGTGAACCATGGATAACGGTAAAATCGTCACCAGGCACAACTTGAAACTCAAGAGCTGGGTACGTTGGTTCGAATCCAACCTGGGGCCCATATGAATCAGAAACCTGATACGTGTAAAGGATGCCCTCTCTATAAGGAAAGTTATGGCTTTGTCCCTGATGAAGAGCGTCCTTCTACCGTGGCAGTCTTGGGGTATATGCCTTCGAAGGAGGATGTTCAAGGGAGACACCTCGTTGGGTATGCTGGAAAAGGTCAGCCACTCTATGAAACAGTGCCGTCTAAGCCCTTTATTGGCTCAGCGGGGTGGTTACTCACCAATACCTATCTTCCATCTGCCTCCCTCAAACGAGAGGATGTCTCCCTCCATCATATCCTCAAGTGTCATGCTCCAGGGAAATTACCTTGGGATACTCAACTCGCAGCAGAACATCATTGTGTCAGTACGCACCTCACTATCTCAGATGAGTGTCAACTGCTGATTACAATTGGTGAGGACCCCTGGAGAGTTCTTCAGGGGTCCGCTCTGCCGCTGATTGATTGGAGGGGATTTTGTGGGCCTAAACCTTTACTTGAAGGACAATGCCAAGTGTACGCGACGAGTGACTTGGGTGATTTGTATCGTGATCCCCATCTTCGTTTTGTTACTCGTCTTGACTGGAAAAAAACTAAGTCAATCCGGTCGGGTGATTATCCCTCACCCATCCCACAACAATGTATTGCCTCCCCCTCCACACGGGGAGAATTTATCCGCCTATTAGATGAGGCGTTATGTCAACCAGAGATCATGGTCGATACCGAATATATCCCCTCCAAGGGGCTTCTCACCCATGTTGGCGCTGCGTGGCTTGCTTCCCCCTCGAAGGAATTGACGAATACACCGAACTCCAAGTTATCGAAGGTGCGGGGTTTCCAGCTCGAATGGGTACATGGAAGTGCGACCAGTGTCGAGCGAGCTATCTTTATGAGGTATTGGCCCCAACTGTGCCGGAAGGTTAAGATGGGGTTCTGGAATGCCAAGGCGGATCTTCCTATTCTTGAGAATAATCTTCATGATATCCCTGATCGAATAGAAGATCCCATGCAAGCCCATGCGGTCTTGTGGTCTGATATGCCCCATGATTTTGAATTTGTGGCTTCCATTTATGGAAAGTACCCCAAGTTAAAACATCTCTCTAAAGAGAATATCCTACTCTACCATTGGGGGGATTGTATCGATCTGGTGTGGATCTGGGAAGCCTTGAAGGAGGAATTTAAGCATGAAAAGAAGTGTGAAGAAAAATACCGAGGACAAAACCTTAAACTCATCCCTCTTATACTCGAACGAGAAAAAGAAGGTATCCGAGTCAACCAGAAACGGGTTGCAGAAGCCATACCAGAACACGAAACCCTCTCGCAAGCCGCCTCCGTCCTTGCCCAAGCATACTGCGGATTTCCTATCAACCTCGGATCCTATGGACAACTTATGGGTTATCTGGGGTCTGGCGAGGGTCTTAGATTACGATCAATGGATCAAGATACTCTCTCCGTCAGTCGTGCAAAGTATCTCCCATTCGATCCTGATCAAGAAGACAGGGAAGGATTCTCCGTTAGCTACATACACCAGCGGACCTCCCAAGGTGCGCATCCACTCCTCGAACTAAGGACGATGTATGCGAAAAATGAAAAAATCGTGTCAGGATATCTGGGAGCATTATCAGGCGTTGGAAGGGTCTATCCGCAAATCAATTTCCATACGCAAGTTACAGGCCGACATTCCACTACAAACCCTGCTCTTGCGACTTTCCCAGACTACCTCAGAGATACTGTCATGCCTGATGAAGGGTGCTGTTGGATCGGGTTCGATTGGGATGCCCAAGAACCACGGATCCAGTGGGGGGAAAGCGGAAGTAAAGTCCTTGAACGAGCTTTTACAGCAAACGAAGACATCCATACTACCTTCGTCTGTGATCTTTACGGATGGGCGTATCCAACAGATCGTGGAAACCCCCACAGTTCCAGCGTCGACTGTGGTTGGCGGGATGCTCACAATTGGGGTGGCAAAGAAGATCCACGACGCATTTTCGCTAAGCAAGTCCGCTACGAAATCAACTATGACCACACAGAAAAAGCGTATAATGCCCAACAAAAGGCAACAAGAATGGGAATCAATCCGGCCATTGCTGGACAAGCTGCCCAAGTCCTCTTGAATAGTGACCCTGAATTACGTTCATGGTTTCAACAAATCATGAAAGATGGTGAAAAGACTCGTATCACTCGATCATGGGGTGGGGGTCGGAGGGTGTATTATTGGGCTGATTCCTTTGCGAAGTTACCCCTGAATGAAATGCGGAATTATCCTCTTCAAGCAGGTGGGGCTGATCTCTATAATTTGACGATTGTAGAAGTGTGTGAGAAAGTGAAGGAGGCAAAATTTGTCTATGGGATGCACGATAGTATGTGGTTCTCTGTTCCTACTGATCGTGTTGAATCTCTGTTACCTCGAATACAGGCTGTGGTCACACAGCCACGATTGATCAATAGCAGGATGATTCCGTTTCCGGCATCTTTTAAGATTATGTATGACGATGGACGAGTGAAAAAATTATGACCAAGGAGGAACGAAGAAAATACCAACGGTGGTTGACACATTCAGAAAACTCCTCACTTGGTGCGAGAAATAGATGAAAATTCTAATGCTCGATATCGAGACTTCCCCTAATACAGCCCATATTTGGGGGTTATTTGACCAAAATGTGGGGATTAATCAACTTCTTGAGAGTAGTTACGTACTTTGTTGGGCGGCTAAGTGGCTTGGCGAGGATACCATCTATTGGAGACGTTCTTATGGGAAGGGAGGGCGATTTCGTAAAGATATGCTCAGGGCTATCCATAAGATGCTTGACCAGGCAGATGCCATAGTGCATTATAATGGAACACGATTTGATATTCCCACACTTAATAAAGAATTTCTTCTCCATGACATGATACGCCCTTCCCCTTCAAAAGAAATTGATCTTTTGAGGATTGCTAGAAACCAGTTTAAGTTTACATCAAACAAACTTGATTATGTTGTTCAGGCGCTTAAATTAGGGGCAAAGGTCAAGCATAGAGGGCATGAACTCTGGTTAGGCTGCATGAATAATGATCAGGGATGCTGGAAAGAAATGGAATCATATAACAAGCATGATGTAATGATTCTTGAGAAATTGTATTATAAGCTTCTTCCTTGGATCAAAACACATGCAAATTATTCAGCCCATCACCCAGGAAAAGTTTGTCCAAATTGTGGCTCCTCACGGTATCAAAGACGTGGTTATGCGATATCTCAAGCAGGGCAATATCCACGGTTCCAGTGCCAAGAATGTGGGTCATGGTATCGCGGAGCGAAATTGGCATCACCAAGGGGCGAGCGAATGGTTTCATTGTAGGAGGTGGGTATCATGTGGGAGCGAGTTTTGGATGGCTTGGCGATTATCGTCGGATTGATTATCGGCATCGCATGCGTGCCTGTCGTGATTGGGTTCTTGGTTTTGGTGTTGGTTATCTGCTTCCTTCTGGGGTTGTATTTGTGGTGCCTGTTCCTATTATCAATTATAGTGCAGTTGTGGAAGGGCAGTTATTCAAAGCTTAGGAGGTGGTGGAATGGGATGGCATTATAGGGCTCACAAAACATATGACGTAATGACGAAAGAAGCTAAATGGGGGGTTGTAGAATATTTTCCTGATTTGAAGTCATGGACAGAACATAAAATATATCCTGAATCAGATACATTTATAGGATTAGTAGAATGCTTGGAACGTATGTTGAAGGATATTAAAAAGTATAGGCCAATTGTGGAAAGGAAAAAGGATGGGAAGGAATAGTAAACCATTGACAATTCTATGTACGGATGATTGGATATTTCATAGCGAAGCTATTAAAAAGTTTATTGCAAAGGGGCACACTGTAGTAGATGAAGCGAACACAAGTCAAGTTGATGTTGTGATAAGCCCTAAATGTTGGCGAATCGATCCCAAACTAAAACTCGGGGATGATTCTACAGAAGAAGAATCCCTTGAACGGCAATTAGAAATGATGGAAAAAGGTATACGAGCAATTAAATATCCAAAGGAGAAAAAAGATGCCAAAACCACGAAAAATTCCTCCAATTGATCTGAAAGACTACTCAGAACCAGGGTGTGTGTATTTCAAACCCTATCCCCCACAGCAAGTGGCGATTGAGATGCACT
>Ga0208898_1000728_pt1 | contig 24345 bp, 28 predicted proteins | sample VirMetDEL_Mar_4_FD_184513 | JGI IMG/M metagenome (GOLD analysis project Ga0208898, IMG submission 184513) | Aqueous microbial communities from the Delaware River and Bay under freshwater to marine salinity gradient to study organic matter... | ecosystem: Environmental > Aquatic > Marine >...
TACTAGACGATGATGCACAAAGAGATATTACAGAGATGCGTAGCTTGTTGGAAGCTTGGCGTGACACTCGTAAGTCTATCTGGTCTACAGTAGTAAAATTAGCTACCGTTGGAGTCCTGACGTTTATTGCAGGTGCGGTATGGATGACGATGGGTAAGTAAAGGTAAAGTAGAATGGCAACATACAGTAACGAAGAAATTGCAGCAGCAGCACAGAGTGGTAACTGGGATCTAGTTGCAAGCATGACTGCTGCAAACAGTGGTCAAGAAACTGGTAGTATGAGTCAGGCAGAAATTGACCAATTTGAAGCTGATGTTGCAGCTGGGCAACAAACTGCTGCAGATCTTGAAGCTGCAAGTGCTCAAGATGCACTTCAAAACTCTATAAGTTCTAATGCTAGTCTTTCAGACATTCAAGCTCTAGCAGACCTAGTTTTTCTTGCTCAAAATACAGGTGTTTCGACTGCTAAGATGAATGCTGCTTATGAAGCAGTTGGACTTGATCCCAACGATAATTTTGCTTTTGTAGAAGCTAATGAAATACTTCGTGGTGCTGGGTACAATCCAGGTACAAATGAAGGTTTCTATGGTAATAATACGGCAAATGATGTTTCTGCACAAATTTTGTATGAACGTTGGCAAGATGCACCTACTGAAGATGATCTCATTGAAGCTGGTCTAGATCCTGATAGCTATGTTGTTGTCAATAATAACGTTGCTAACCAGACCTATCTTCAAAATAAACTAGCTGAACTTGGTGTAGATGCTTCCTCTACAAATGCTAGCCTTCAAAATTTAACCGAAGGTCAGACTATTGAGCAAAATAGGATTGATTTTGATAATAGATTAGCAGGTACTAGCAACACTTTCTGGAGTCAGTTTGAATCTCCTTCAGAAGCTTCTTTGGATATGCTTGAGTGGGATCTTATTAAGAAGAAAATAAAAAACACAGGTACAGGTACTGGAACTGTTACAGGTTTAACAGGTACTGGTACTACAACTGGTAGTGGTGGTATTACTGAAGGTTATACAGCAAGTCAAGATGCTTTAGGTATTCCAGACTCTGCAGTCTTACCCACATTTACTAACGGTGTATCTCAGGTAAGTGATGGTGCATCTGGTACATACACAGTACCAGCACAAACATTTGAGCAAAATGTTAGAGATCAGGTTTCAGATTTACAAAATAGAGCAGCTCAACAAAACTTTACCTCTCCTCAAACTATAGCAGAAAAACAAGCTGCTGGTGAAGATATTGCTTCGTATGCTATTTCTCAAAAACTATACCGTAATCCCAATACTGGGCATCAACTTTTTATTCCTTTCCAAGGTGATCAGCCACTACAAGCAATTCCTGCAGGTTATTACGAAGTAAACCAACAGACAGGTACTATGGGTACTGGAGTATTTAATCCAATTACAGCTGGAGGTAATACTGCTACAGGTGCTAACTCTGGTGGATACATTCAAGGGTTTAACGAGGCGTCTATACCAAACCCCAATCCTATTGACCCAAGTCAAATCTACGGTAATGTAAGTTTTCAAGATCCAGTTACTGGTCAAGTAGTTACACAAACTGCTGCAGAGTACATGCAGTCTCTGGCAAACAAACAAGCTCAAGCTACTTTTAACCCTGCCACCTCTGTGTCAATGTCTGGTGTATCTACTATGGCTGAGTTGGGTTACGAGTATAATGAAGACGGTACAATTAAGTTAGACCCTGCTACTGGACAACCAATAGTAAAAGAACTAATGCCTGGAACTGTTATAGAGTCTACTGCAGGTCAAGCACAAGCACTAGCTCCTGTTATTGGTAAAAGACAAGCTATGGATGCTGAAGGCAACCTTATGTTTGATACTGCAGGGCAACCTATTATGGTTGGTGCTGATCCTGCACAGGTTAGCCAAGTAGTTCAAGCTAAAGGTCCAGGTACTCCTGCAATTTACGATGAAGCAGGTAACCTTGTATCTGCAGCAGTAGATATTCCTGGAGCAGCTCAAGTAGGTTTAACTACAGCAGCACCTGGAATAGCCACACAGCTTGAAGGTGGTACAACAACAAACTACCAAGGTATGGCTGATGCAGTTCCTGGGGCAACTTGGGATGTAGTAAGTGGTACATTCACACTAAACGGCATTCAATACACACCCGATCAATTTGTACAAGCTAACAACCTAAATGTTGGTGATTTTATGACCACTACTGGTGGTCTGCAAGCTGCTCAGATGGTTGGTGGTCCTTCTCAAACTATTACAGGTCAAACAGCAGATACTACCTCTGTATCAGGATTAACAAGTGCTACTGGTGAATCTATAGATATCACGGGTGCTCCTACTCGTACTTTACAAACAGGTCCAAACGGAGAACTAATCACTGGTACTGGTGTAGACCAAGCTGCAGTACAAGCAGCCTTTGGTGCTGGTGAAGTACAGGCAGCATCTGTACAAGACGAACTAGCAGGTCTTATGGCTCAGTTTGAAGGTGGTGAAACACCAGCATGGGCTGCAGGAGCTATGAGAAATGCTACTGCACAACTTGCAGCTAGAGGTCTTGGTGCTTCGTCTCTTGCAGGTCAAGCAGTTATCCAAGCTGCTATGGAAGCTGCTCTACCTATTGCTCAGATTGATGCTGGTAACAAACAGCAAATGGCTTTGTTTAAAGCAGAGCAAAGAGCTAAGTTCTTAGGTATGGAGTTTGATCAAGCTTTCCAAGCTAAGGTTATGAATGCAGCCAGAGTGTCTGAGATTGCCAACATGAACTTTAGTGCAGAACAGCAGATTGCTCTTGAAAACTCTCGTGCTGCTAACACGATGGAGTTAAACAACTTAAGCAATAAGCAAGCTTTGATTATGGCTGAAGCTGCTGCATTGTCGCAGTTAGATATGGCTAGCTTGTCTAACTTACAACAAGCACAAGTACAAAATGCTCAGAACTTCTTGCAGATTGACCTGGCTAACCTTAGCAACTCTCAGTCTACAGCATTGTTTAAGGCACAACAGGTTACTAATGCAATGCTTAGTGATACAGCTCAAGCAAATGCCTCTGCACAGTTTAATGCTACAAGTCAAAACCAAACTAATCAGTTCTTCTCAAACCTTGCAGCTCAAGTATCACAGTTTAATGCAGCACAACAGAATGCTATCAACCAGTTCAATGCTGAAGAAGTTAATGCAATTCTTGAGTTTAACTCTGCACTGCAAAACCAACGTGAGATGTTTAATGCTCAGAACTATCTTGTTGTAGCTCAGGCTAATGCTCAGTGGAGACAGAACATCAACACTGCAAACACAGAAGCACAAAACGTTGCTAACTTAACATATGCTAAAGAAGTAAACGGGCTTACTCAGAAAGCTCTAGATGACTATTGGCAAAAAGAACGTGATATTATGTCGTATGCCTTTGCTCAGTCTGAGGGTGCTGCTGATAGAGCACTTAAGATTATGCTAGGTGAAATGGATCTAGATGCACTAAGAACTAAACTAGACTTTGCTGAAGATAATGCTAAAGCTGAGTTCTGGTCAGATCTAATCTTTGGTGACATGAGCTTTAGTGACGTATTTAAACTTCCAAAGGTAGGATAAGATGAGTAAAGCACCCTATTTAGCATATTTAAAAAACCTCAGAGAAGCTCCTGACAAAAGAGCAGCAATGGCAACTTCACCTACAAAAGGTCTTGGAGGTCAGAGGTTAGCTAAAGCTGACTTAGCTGTGTATGAAGATGGCCCAGAAGAAATTCTAGCTCAATTAGCTAGGGATATTAAAATGCCTGAAGAAACAAAGATGAAACTCTTTGAAAGTCAAAGGTCTAATAGGGCACTTACTACTGATGATGGTACTCCTATTACTCTTGACGAAGCAAATGCTATGATGGAAGAGTATGAGGAAAAACCTACACCGCCTTCTGGTGGCTTGATGTCTCCTGCAGCAGAGGATACACCCCCTTCTGTAGACTCTAAAGATCCTGTACTTGAACCATTTCAAAACACTATCTCTATTCTAAAAGATGATGCAGAGTTTATGACTCAGCTAAGTAGTATGACTGAGAAATACCCAGGACTTACAGAACGTGAGATCTTCATGGTTGCTGCCAAGGAAAGTGGTGTAGGAACTAATATGGGTAAAGCAGGTAATATGTTTCAGATATTAGGTACTCCTGCAGAAGAAGCTGGTATAGACTTGAAAAAACTTAATGCATCTGATAACATGACGGACCACTTAAAAGCTTTGGAGAAGTACTTAGATCGTTGGGGCTACGATGGTGAAGCACCCCTAGGTCTTGTAATTGCTGCACCTGGGTATAGAAATGCTTCTCCAGATACTGTTGTTTATGAGGCAGGTAGTAAAGAAGCAAAAGCAAATCCAGGTTGGCTAGACTCAAGTGGTAATGCTACTGTGGCAAGTATAACAAAATTTTATAGGGGCCAATAAAAATGATTTTTGATAGACCACAACCAGGGTTTTCATTAACTCAAGAACCAAAAGGTGCACCTTTCGAAAACCCTCCAGAGATTGTAGATCCAGAAGAGGCAGCAAAGTTTCATTTAGATAACATGAACAATGCCAATGCTTTTGAAGATATTGCACACTTTCTGGAATCAGGTTTAGATATTCCTACACTTGTGCAAGGCATTCTTCGTAGTGCTGTATTTCAAGGTGTACACAGCATTGATGTTAGCCTTATCATTGCACCTATTTTACATGAGTTTATTAAAGATGTAGCAGAAGCAACTGGTACAGACTATGATGAAGGTATCAGTGATGCAGAAGAAAGAGCTGTCATTCGTTATCAACGTAATGTAGCTCGTTCAGAAAAGATGCTTAAAAAGCTGGGCATAAATGCTGAAGAAACTATGTCTGGTGAAGAAAAACCAGATAGCATGGAAGACCAGATGGAAGCTATGATAGTAGCTGACGAAGAAGAAAAGCCTATGGAAGAAACTCCTATGGAGGAGCCTACAGAGGCACCAATGGAAGAACCAAAGGGTTTGATGTCTAGGAGTGTAATGTAATGTTTGTAGGTTTAGTCAACAGAGAAAGACGAATTAGAGCTAGAAGAGAGGCACTTGAAGATCAGGAAGCTGCTAAAAAGACATGGCTAGAACAGTTTAAGTTGAAGAACGAAACTGAGATGGAGAACTGGCAAACTCAGAATGAGATCACTAATCGTCAACAAATTGAACAAGAAGACCGTGCTGCTAAAAGAGCTGCTATAGCAACTGCAGAAGATCGAGCATTCCAACTGGATTTAAGAAAGCTAGATCAAAATTGGTGGAAAGAGCAGCAGAAAATTTTAAATGAAAATGCAAAGCAAACAGCCATTGACGATCATAATAGACTAGTAGCTTGGGACAATGATAAGTTTGAACGTAATAGAAAAGCTGCCCTTGTAGATCTAAAAGAAGAGCTTGGACTTAGAACGGAAGCTGTTAACAGTCAGTTTGACTATCAGTTTGGAGTTAAAACTGAAACAGCTAGAAAAGTTGCTATTGCTGAACATGCAAATGAAATGCAAAAAATCTTATTTGAAAGAGTCATGGATGGTAAAGTTATCGGTGCAGACTTTACTACTGCTGTTGGTGGTACTACCGACCCTACAGCTCAGATTGCTCAGTACTCTGCAGCTATCACTGCTCTAGGTGTATCTAAAGATAACCCCGTACTGGCTAAACTTGCAGGTCTAAACAACCCTGCAGTTATGAAGTCTACGTTTGATACACTACAAAAGTACCACACACAAATTGTAGAATCTGGTCAAACAGGTCCAGCAGCTCTTGAGACATTTATGGAAGGTGCTAACGAGTACCTAGGTAACATACAGATTACACCTGCAGATCTTGCTAAACCTGATGCAATTATTAAGCAGATGGAAACTATTCTAGGTAAGCCATTGGATGCTTTAACTAAGTCTATTATCAAGAGTATGCCACAATCAGGTACTGCCATTGCAGTGACAGAACCTACACTTGTTGAACCACTAGATGTGTCTAAACTTGGTGAATGGAAAGAAGTAATTACTGAGAATGCAGTTGCAAGAGCTAGAAGTGAAAAGACTGCATTGAGCAAAGCTAAAACTTCTGCACTTGAGATGTCTAAAAATGGTAATGCTGAACAGCAAGCTACTGCTTCTGCATTACTAGACTGGATAGGTAAACGGGATCTAGAAGTTTCAGAGGCTTTAGACTCCGTTAAAAACAAAGACTACTACGGAGTGGTCAGCCTGTATGGTAATAGTGTGATTGAAGAAGCTAAAGCATCACAGCCTAAGCTTGAGTCTGCAATACTGCCAGACTATATGAGAGAAGCTAAGGATGCTGCACCTGTTGTCGTACCTAACACACAAATGCTTAGAATGCTAATTGAGTATGGAATCATCAAAAAAGGTGACATGGTAACTTATACCAGACCTGATGGAAAAACTGTGACAGGTCCATACAAAGGAGAATAATATGGCAGACGGATTTACTCTAAGTGACTTAGAGGAAGATGTTGTTGCTCCTTCTGTAGAGCCTGTTGTACCGACACCAGAGCCAGAAGAAGAAAGCACTGGATTTAGTTTAAGTGATCTAGGCACTGAGTTAGAGATACCTCAAACGACAACAGAACAAGTCCAAGACTTAACTTCCCCCTTTTCATTATCTGATCTTGAAGCACCAACTAGTTTTACACTAGAGGGTGAAGATCGTTTTATCAATGTCTACGATGCTTTCGAGAAGTATGACAATCAGCCCCTTACCAAGGAACAGGTACTAGCTGACCCAGACCTTATGGAGATTGTCTACCAATCTCTTGAGGCAAGATTCCCAGAAACAAAAGCTTTAGGTAAGTTAGCTAAAACCACCACTGGTCTAGCAGGTGGTGCTACAGGCGGTTCTGCACTTATGAACCGTAACTATAGAGCTATGGACAAAGAAAAAGCATTTGAGATCTATCAAAACTACATGAGATCTTTTGATGCTGCTCAGTCTGTAACTGTGGCAAATGAGATCGGCTACACTATGGGTGTAGATGACGAAACCAAAAGGCGTCTTGCTGGTGGCTATCTACTCTTTAATCAGATGGATAATATCTTTACTGGCGAAGGTAGCTGGGGTGAGATGTTTGACGGTATCAGAGACTACACTGTGGCTACTGTATGGGATCCTACAACACTACTGTCGTTTGGTGCAGGTAAAGCACTAGGCTGGGCTGGTACAAAAGCTACTGGTAAGTCACTACAAAAGATGATGACTGCTGCTTATGCAGATGCTATATCTAAAGGTGCCACAAAGAAAGCTGCTACCATTGCTGTAGGTAATGCTGTTGCTAAGGCAATGCCAATGGCTACAGTAGATGCTGCACTAGCCTTTGGTCAAGACCTGGGTAGACAGATGCAGTTGATTGATGTAGGTGCACAGGAGAAGTACAGCAAAGCTGAGGGTGCTCTTACTGCAGCAGGGTCTATTATATTCCCTGCACTTGCAGGTGGATCTGCATTATTTAAAGAAGCTCGTAAGTCTGGCTTTGCTGAAAACACAATCCTGTCGTATAAGAACATCGACAGTATGATCAAGAAATACGGTGCAGATGAAGCTTGGGAAAAACTTGGGCAAGCACTTGATAAGAACGGTTTGTTCCAATCTCTTGATGAACAGTTTGGTACACTGTCTGCCAGAGGTAAAATAAACTTCTTACCTTGGGAACAAGCTAAAGATGAAGCTGATAGGTTGATTGCTGCAAAAGGTAAAAAGAGAAGAGACCTTGCAGCTAACAATGCATTCTTCAAGTTCTTCTGGTTTGGTGATCCAGACAATGGAGTTAAAGGTTACTTTGAAGCATTGAATGATGCTGGCTTTGTAATGCATCCAGAGATACTTAAGAAGTACAAGACAACTGGTGCTTTCTCCAGAACTATTCGTTTTATCAACCCATCTAAATTAGATAAACTAGTTAAGAACTGGGAAAATGAAACAGGTTACGTACTTGATGGTGTACGTACAGATAAGGGTAAAGTATCCCCTGCCCTAATGGAAGCTGTTATGAAAAACAGCATGAGCTTGTCAGGTGAAAACCTGTGGATTGCATCTGAGCTATCTAGGTTACAAAAGGCAGGTGTTAGTAACAAGGATATGCTTGAGTTGTACAAGAGGGTACAACCTTCTGAAGGTCCGAAGCACAATCAAGCTGCTTTGTCTATGTACAAACGATTAATTACTTCTCACCTATCTACAACTGGTGCAAACCTTCAAGGTTTTAAGACACTTGTCTCACTAAATACTGCTGCAGACTTTGTAACTGGTGCCATTGACCTTACTCGTGGTGCTATTATGAAAGGTCTGGGTAACGAAGAGGCGGCTGTGAAGTTTTATAACAGAGCCTATGGTGAGTGGGGTGGTATGATTCGTAGAATGGCGGATGGAGTATCTCCAGATATACCTATTGAATATGCTGATGCTGTTCTTGATATGAATCCTCAGATAGCTGAAAAATTATTTAGAGATGTTGCAGGTGATGGTGGTGTCAATGACTCTTTAGCCATGTTTAATATCGACAAAAGTAATAAGATATGGGCAGCAGCTGATGCTTACACCAAGGGTGTACAAACTTTAACACTAGCCAGACTTCAAGACAATCTTACTAAACGTTTTGCTTTTGGTACAAATCTTAATCAGGGGATTATGAAAAAGTATGGAATAACTCCCGAAGAATTTTTCTCTGACCCTGATGTAGAATTTAAAATGGCTACAGCAGAGTTCCGTTTAATTATGGAGCAAGCTGCTCAACGTACTATGAGAGAAACAGCTTCTGTAAACTGGTCTACTCTACCTGCTACAAACTTTATGAGAAAGTCTGCAAGGTATATTGAAACAATTACTAACCGTTCCATTGGTGGTTATGTTGTACCATTTGGTAGCTTCTTAAACACAACTGTTGCAACAGCAGGTGATCTAAGTGGTGTAAACTATTTTAGATATGTAGGAGCTAAAACTATTGGTAAGCAAATAGACCCTGTAACAGAAGATGGTGCAGAACTATTTGCAAAGATGGTTGTAGGTTGGGGTGCAGTTAGTTACGGTGTTGGGGGTCAAATAGGCTTCGAAGCTGACACAAATGACAATGCTATTGAGAGAATACAAAGTGGTCTGACTTGGAAGCAAGATAGAATGCCTGACGGTACAGTAAGAAACCGTGAGTTTGAATGGCCGATGTCTCTTATCAGAGCTACTAGTCAAGCTATTGGACATGGTATGCTTGAAACTGGTGAAATGGATATGGCCAAAGTTGGACAACGGTTGTTGACTGATAGTGATTTCCGTAAAAAATTTATGGGAGCCATTCCAGAAGATCTTTGGGTTGACCTCACTGTACAAGTAGGTCCAGGACAAGCATTACGTGATCTTGATGATCTAGGCAACTCAATGAATAGATCTTGGCAGATGGCAAAAGAAGGTGACTATGGCCCACTAGCTTACAGCATACTGGCTGCATCTGGTTCTAAAATAGCTTCAGGCTTTACTCGTCACCTTGACCCAGTAAACACTGCATACGGAATGTTTAACAATGCAGAGATGAATCCTGATCTACGTCAAGGTAATAAGTTTTTTAATGATGCAGGTCGTTATATAAATCAGTTAAATCCATTTAGTGGGGTAGAGGATCTAGAACGTAGAGCTACACCAACAAGAGGATTTGCTTCTGGTAAAGATGTAGATGTTGGTAAGCAACTTATGGTTAGATCTGGTAAAAACCCTAACCTAGTTGAGTCTATATTTAACTCAGCAGGTGCCAATATCTTTACCCAAGTACGTTTTGATGGACCTGCTAAAGTAAAAAACTATGTGGATGGATTACTAGCTCCTGCACTGCAGATACAAGCTGAACTAGCAATGGCTGCAAACCCAGACTACTTTACATCTTATTCACAGGAGGAAAAGGAACAAGTAGTTAAAAAGATAAGTGATAATGCCAAGGCTATGGTGCTAGACCAAATGGAAAATGGTGGTGTAGTACCTCAGAGCATGGATATTGTTCGTAGACTTAGCAGAAATAAAAAGACAACAGAAAAGGTTTTGGACCTGTTACCATTTGATTTTAGTGGTCTTGATACCTATGACCAAAAGATGGAAAAGATTTTAGAGATGGAGGATGGTTATCAACAACTGCTGAAGATCAAAGGTTTAGTAGACACCTACGATGATTGGAGTTCAACGATAACAAACTTTTAAAAAAGGGGGCATCAAGCCCCCTCTTTTTATGTATCATCGTCTAGCATATAATCTGCCCAATCATATGCTTGCCGTTTTATTTCTCGCATATCGTTACTCGACCTTGCCCCTGCCAACAGACCAGTTAAAGCCTGACCCGCCAAGTAGATTCTTGCAGTCAGGCTTTTTGTTGTAGGAGCTTTACGTTTTCTCTGAGAAAACTTTTTTGCTTCTTTCTCTAAGCTCTCTTTCAATTACTAGCTCCTTGTTTTTGAAGTAGGCTTTGTTAAAACCCATCTCCCAATCCCTATTATCTTTTGTATTAACTTGGTAGGGATTGCCCAAGTCACCTTTGAGAAAGGATTGGTATCCTTCGTTAAACGGTTTCATCTTTTGCTTTGATGTTGTATTAGTGCTTCTAGGTACCATCTTGCTTTCTTCAAATCCTCTAGACCATTCTTGTAACGCCAACGATGTAAGTACTTCGCAACGTTACCCCTATAATAACCGATAAGTTCCTCATCTGTCAAGATATCTTTGATATAATCAATACACTCAATATCACCTTGACCGTAGTGTGCAGGTTTGTTTACGTTATCTGCAGGTACTACATTATGAAACTCTATTTGTTTTTTCATAGTATGATTAACTCCGCTTCTGTATAAGGGATGTGAAAGAACAACTCACCTGGTTTAATGTATCTACCTTTTGCTTCACCAAGACTTTCTTTAGTTAGCAAGAAGTCTCTGATACGCCAAGCTTGTTTGAGGTCTCTACGAAAGACGTAGAAGTTAAGAACACCGTTCTCACTTTGATACTTATCAAGTAGACGTTGTTTACGTTCTGGAATACGAATCTCTCGCCAAGTTACTGGCCAGTCTCCTTCCCATGCTACCTTAACTTCTGCCTCATTAAAATATGTATAGCCGTGTTTCTGAGAGACAACATCTACGTGGTAGTTTTCTTCAGTGTTGACTAGAACATGCCCCTTCTTTGTGAGATACGCTGTTAAAGCATCCTTAGCTTGTGAATCGTATGCTTCGTACAAAGCACGGTTAAATTGTTTTCTTACTGGTCCCAACAGACTGTCTCCATTTTAATTCGTAGAGCAGTTTATTCTGCTCGTACTCTGACATTATACACCATTCACGAATCTCGTCAATAGTGCGGTAACACCCTGCGCAGTATCCATCTTCTATCCGACAGATTTTTACGCAGGGTGACTCTACTTGGCTCAAGCTCCTATGTCTACGATTTCGCATACATCACCAGTACAAGCAAATGTTTGACTTGATGCAGTGGTGTCTTCTTTTTCGTAGTCACTTAGCTTAGACCAGTCGATTTTGTCTGGCATTGATGATAGTAGTGTTTGATAATCAGACTTACCAATCTCTTGATATGGTGCCTGTTGGTAAGTGTGTTCGTTATAAGGCAAAAACGATACACCAGACATCTCATCAAAGTGATCATAGACAAAAGCACCAACCTCAAACCACTCGTCTTTCTTTACGTTGATTGTGACAGAAGGTTTATGTTCACACCAATGTCTCTGATACATCAACCACATTTGCAGTTGATCAATGGCAGATAGATCAGAAGTAACTACAGCTTTGTTAGGAGCTTTTACAGGAAAGCTAAACACTGTAGTCTGATCAGGTTTAAATACATCAGGTTCACTAGGAATACCCTGATCTTTCATAAACGTTGTTAAGGGGTCTTTGTTATCTCCTCTAACGGTTCTAACGTAATAATTTGAATGTCGTGCGTGGATTCCAGAGGCACTGTCAACGAGCTGGGATACCGTTCCCGAGGGCTTAATACAGCTAATAGCAGCAGAGTGAGGAATACCAAAAAGATCAGCATACCTAGCATTTGTTTCAATAGCAACTTCACGAAGTCTTTCAAGAGTTTTATCCAATCCTTTATTCTTCAAGGTCATTAATGGATTGTCCATTATGCCTGTGAGAGACACACCGAGCAGTCGTTCATCTTCTGTATTTCGTTGCCACACCTTTCGCAGATATGGAAACTTGGTGTAGGTGGACTGGATCGTTCCCAGAATAGTTGCCAAACGGACTTTTCGTTCCAGATCATCCACATTGTCTGTAGCCCTGACCACAACTTCTGTGAGGTTGCAGAACTGATACGGGCGGAGAATAATCTCACTACAAGGATTAGTTCCAAAATCCCACTCAGTATCACGTCTCCCATTTTTTGAAGCTTGATTTTTAGATGCTTGCCTGTTGAATATTCCACGTTCTCCACTCCCCGACTCTACGAGAGCCATCCACTCACGCATAAAGGATAGGCTATCTGGTTTCTCTGTATATGCGACAGAGTTATTTGCTAAGGCACGTTGAGGATCATTGTCCCACCAGTTGCCAGACTTGGCATGACGCATACGGTCATCACTTAGATTTGATAAAGAGATCATAGCTGATCGACGTACACCGCCTACAACCACTACTTCACCGATCTTACACATCAAGTCATGGCACTCGATAGAGGACAACTTACGTCCCTGTGCACCTTTAAAAATATTGACAGTAAAGTTAAATAGATCAACTAAAGGTGCTGGACCTGATGCTCTACCACCAAAGGTTTTAAGTCTTGCACCTGCAGGACGAACTTGTGAGATATCCCATTTAGGAATTTCACCAGCCCACAGAAGTGCAAGAACCTGACGGAAAGCTTTAGCCCAACCCTCTTTGCTGTCTTTAACTACGACAGTGGTATCACTATCGAAAAGCTCTGGGATGTCTGGAAGTTTACTGATAAACTGTCTTTCAACACTGAATCCTACACCAGTTCCACAGAGAAGGATAAACATAGCTTCGTCAAAACTCTTTGGATCATCGACAGGCAAGTAGCTGCAGTTATACCCTGCAGTGTTGTCACGATACAAGGCTTGGCCAGCTGTCATCATAGCTCTCATGCTAGGCATAATCTCTAGATCAAGAATAGCTGCTTCAATCTCGTCGTAGGTACCATCATCAAAATCACCTGATGCCATCAGCAAAGGTGCTACAACATTCTTCATGTAGCGTTCTACAGTTTCAGGCCAAGACTCACGTCTTTGAGAATCTTCAAGCCAGCGAGCATACCGTGAAGTGTGTATGAAAGCTTGATAATCTGTTGGTAAATAATTACTCATCTTTTGTCTCCTGATCCACCCAAAGTCCCACGAGCTTTACGCCCATAGAGTTTTTCTAAATTTTTAAAAGCAATGTCATGTAGATCTAAGTTAAGATCTCTAGACAGTGCGGCTACATACCACAGTACATCTCCAAGTTCTGCAGCAATACCTTGCCGATCAAAGTTATTATCACGAATCATCTTCTTAACTTTGTTTGCAACTTCACCTGCCTCACCTGCTAAACCTAAAGCAGGATAAAGAACACTGTGTGTGCTGTTGTAAATTGCAGTTCTTGCTGCCGCACTTTGATACTGATTCATAGTCATGCGTTCTTTAAACGCATCTTCATAGTAATCCCAAACCTCTACATCATTCGACACTTTTTACCTCACAATCTTCTACTACTACATCATCTATATCATACAAACTTGCTTCAATTAGCTCACCGATAACATCACAGTTGTCACCAAAGGTTTCAAGAAAGTTTGCATCTGGATCTACTTTTATCTTTATTGACAGCTCGAACTTCATGAACAAGATCCCTAGTTATACTTACCATCAGAGTTCATGTCAACAACAATCGGCTCAATACTACTTACAAAATGTTTTTTCCATTCGTAAGCGTCTTCAAAATCTTCAAACCAAAAGTTATCCTCATTTATTTCTCCATCTATTTCCGTCTTACAGACCATAAAATACTTAGAACCTTCAGGTGCCATTTCAAGATCTTCTTCAGAAACTTCATCAACACTGATTGGACCTTCAGTCACCCCCCAAATTTTTACTTCCATTTCTTTAACAACTCCATGTAATGATCTAAACTGATCATAGTTATCCAATCTTTTCTATCTGCACGAAAGAATACAACTGGCTCTCCTTTGCCGTGTTTACTGGCTTGTTCAATATAATCGTAGGCCATCTTCATACCAGACTTTCTACGCTTTACTTCAATAGTAATAGGGATCTTTTTTCTAGCTGCAGGAGACAACTGGATATCTTCTCCAGTGTCTCCCATAGTTGTGGACTTTATGTCATCAGGTTCAAACTCAGGAAAGGTTTGTAATAGTTTGTCCCTGATTTCATTTTGCCCACCACGACCCTTGGCTTTAGCTGCCCGTGTCATCAAACACCTCTTCAACCTTAGGTTCTTTTTCTACGTGAACGAGATACTCAATACCATATGAGTACTTGAACATACGTAGGTTAGGCCAGCAAACTTTTTTGTACTCGCAGAACTGACAAGACTTGTCCAACTTAGTGTTGGGACTTGCCTTGCTTGCAGGTACGGGTTGAATACGATCTGCAGGTAGGTCACCTGCTACCAGATCTTTAGCCGCAAGCATCTCTTGCTCTTTCGTCTCAAGATCTTTTGTGAAGTCATGAATATCTAAACAGATCTCACCACTGACCTTATCAATGGCGAGGAATGCCCCATGTGTTTTGTCAGTTACAAGTGGGTCATCTTTACCTGCATAGACATAAGAACTAAGTTGACTGATGTAACCAAAGGCATCATTCTCACGTAGTGTACCTTCTTTAAACTTTTTAAAAGCGTAGGGGCTACAAGACTTTACATCCACAGTCATACCATCAATCACACAGTCACGGTGACCACGTATGCCATGAACGTTGAGTCTGTCCTGAGAACCCTTCATACTGTGCCCTGATGCTACAACCATCGACAATATAAGTTCTTCAATCATATCTCCGTAAAAGAAACGGAGAAGTAGATTAGCACTCAATGGCTCACCAAAGCCTGGCTTGTTTACCTTGTACCAAAGCTTACGTTTACATGGTGTGCCGATAGACGAAAGAGATAGATACCCACGAGGCTCTTGAGGCTTACTAAATCTTTTGTTGGCAGACATCGCAATGTTGTTGCCTAGCATAGAACCGATAGTGCCGTTCCATCCGCCTTGTCCGTAGATCACGGACTCAAGGTCTTCAACTAATGTATCAATCTTTTTCATGTTATCTCCTTAAAAGGTAGCCCCCCGAAGGGGGCCACTAGTTGTTTTGGGAGGAGGTTAAAACAACACTTCGCTTTGTTTATTATCCACTGAGACAGGCGGCGAAGTATCACCTGATCCAGTATCCTGTACGTAATCAACCTTGTCGATTACTGTGACCTTATCAAGACGTGTACCGACGATATTGGGTCGAGATGTGTCGTAAACAGACAACTCCACCTCTACTGTAGATCCATTACCAATATAGCCATCGGTATCAAAGTTGTAAGAGCTGCCATCAGCCCAAGAAACAATAGGCGCACCACTATCCCAATCCCTTCCTGTATCAAATTTACGGATAAACTTAACCTTAGTACCACGTCCTTGTGGATCGGGTGATCCTTTCTTCATAGAACGTGAAGCCTTAAGTGCGGCTAGGTTATCATCATCCATGATGAGGTCAATAGTGCAAGCACCATTATGATCTTTATACACTCCATCGAAACCTTCCATGTCACGATTTTGTGTAAATACTTTTGCCCATTCAGCAATACCAGATAATTTTACTTTACGTGTAGCCATTTGGCCCTCCATTATTAGTGTACGTCACTATACCGTTGACCATACTGGATATCAATACCCAAGTCAACATTTAATTTAAGTTCTTGATTAAGTTTTTCAATAGCCCAGTTTAATGCATCACTATGCTCATTCTGTTCTCCTTGTTTAACTAGGTTAATAGACTCGTCATGAAACTGACCGATGATGTTTGGTCTGCGTGTTCTGTAGTAAGCAACCCACTTGTCAAAACAATACGCACCAGTAGATTGATTAAGAGTAGAGAACACATCTTTCTCATAACGAAGCGAATGCCAGAAACCACTGACGGGGTTTTGTACCCACATCTCACCGTTGATCTTTCTAATCTTTTGCGCTTCAGCAAAAGCTTTGACTGACCAGTTACGTTCCCAATATGCATCAAGTAGAGATTGCGCATGAGGGATTGCCATACCTGTAGTACGAGATAACTTAGCAGCACCTACGCCATAGGTAGCTGAATAGTTTACAACTTTGAAGTTTTTACGCATTGCTTTTAAGTCGTCTCGTTCATTTCGATTGTAGGCATCAATGTCAGATTGCGTGATAGCACCTGCATGTTTAGCCAAGTCTAGGTGTGGATCAAAACCTTCTTGCGACATCTCGTGCACATAGGCTGGATCGTAGGGGTACATATAATGCCTTTTGGTAGTATCTTCAAGGGATGTCATGTCAGCACCGCAAAGAATATATCCAGGTGGTGCAATTAAGCAACCCCTTATCTCTTTACCCCACGGTCTGTCTACCCCAGGCAGATTAACTAAAGGCTTTTTATGCTTGAAACGTAGAGTATTGGTAAGACCATCAATCTCAGCACGGACATAACCGTTGTGTTCACACTCAAGAAATGCCTCAAAGATTTTAAGTCTGTGTTGCATGACAGTCAAGCCTTCGAGAACTTCTACTGCAGGATTGTTTTCTGCAATAAGCTTTACTGAGTCTGTAAGTTCACCGTCTCTACGAACTTGCGGTATTTTTCTTTCTTCTCCAGTCTCCTTGTTCTTGTCATATTTAAACGTACATGGCTCCCAACCTAATGAGTATAACCAGTCTTTAACTTGGTCAGTAGAGTTGGGGTTAGGGTCTTCCCAACCTTTGGTCACCTCTACCTCACCATCATAGTGTGGTGGTAGCCTATGTTCTTCTAGCAGATCAAACCAACGTTGTCCATGAGCAGATGGTGTTCCATCTTTCTTGAAACAGTTTTTTGGTTTGGTCTTTTTTGTAGTCAGCCTACGCTTTGGCATAACCTGAATAAGTTCATATTCTTTTTGGGACTTTTGTTTGGTAAGGTCATCAACACATTTCTGTGCTAGCTGAATGTCCAATTTCCATCCCACTCTCTCCGCCACTGAGGCACAGTCCATCTTGAACTCTAGGTACCTGAAGAACTTGTCCAGTTTTGATTTGTCTTTGTAGATGAACATAAATCTTTTTAGAACATCTTGCCACAAGCACCAATTGATCTTTACGTCTTCCGTACATCTGTGTGCATACTCCTCTTGAGTTAGATTTTGCCAATCATCAATCTTAGGCTTGGGTATGCCAAAGTCCTCACCAAAAGATTCAAGGCCATGCTTAGACCGATCATAGTTTAGCACCCAAGACATAGGTAATGTGTCAAAGAGACGTGCTGTCACCTTGATACCTAATATCTTTTCTATAAGAGGTACATCATATCTAATAATATTGTGACCAACCAGCCCACGCTGACTGAGTATAAGATCACGCATATCAGAATAATCAAACAAAGTTTTATAGTTATCGCCATCATCGGTATAAGACAAGCAGTGTATCTTTGTAGCCTGATCAAGTAACCCGTCAGCCTCTACATCAAATACAATCATGCTGCTATTTCACTCCTTTCGTATGGAATCTCTTCACTTAAGATCGTCGTCACTGGATCGTAGTAGACTGAACCTGCCCTACCTAATTTGGAGAATGGTCGGTTTTTATCTACAATAAAATCAGTAGTGTTCTGAAGTATTTCATCCTCTGACTCTGTATCTCGTTCTATCTTTATACAGATTATTGCTTCCTCTTCAAGAGATGCTGCATACTTTGTACGCCCATCATCATTAACCTGTGATATAAATACCACACCGATGTTTAGTTCTTTGGCAAGTTGTGCCATACGTGAACCAAGTGTAGTCAACGTACTGGTAGCACCATCAACACCAGAATTAGATAGATAGGCCAGACGTTGTACGTGGTCAACAAAGATATAGTTAGCACCGAATGAAGTTACAGCTGTTCTGGTGTACTCTAGAAGATCAAGAGGATCGTCATGAGATTGCATCTCAAAGATAATCGTTCTGTTATTCTCTGAGTCAGCAATCTTGTTTGCTGCTTCATCTACTTGATCAAAAGTAAAACCATTGCGTTCTGCATCCTCATGGGTACGGACGTTGGAACCTAGCTCATAGGTAGCCATAGCACGTAGTGTGGTAGACTTCATTTCTTCCATGTGAAGTAGGGCAATCTTAACACCTTCGTTTTGTAGTAAGCCAGTCTCGAAGTAGCGGATCACCTCAGTCTTACCTGTACCACGGGGTGCTTTGATAAAAGTAAGGCCACCCTTCACCATGCCACGAATCTTTTCGTCAAGACCAGAATGACCAGTCGGTACATACTCATAAGGATTCTCACCACGAAGTGCGTTAGAGAAGTCGTCACGAGAGCAAAAGAAGTTCTCAGGGCTGTATCGCATAGGCTTCTTAGCTGCCCACATCAAGTCCTTACCATCACCTGCTTGCAGGAAGTCGTTGGCATCTTTGTGCTTGGACATAGGCACATACCAGAACTTGTCTGGGAAAGCTTGGTACAGTTTGTCAGCTGCCCTGCGTCCTGCATGGTCAAGCTCACCTGCGTAGATGATCTCTTTGAAGGACGACAGATAAAGTCTGTTGTGGGCTATGAACTTCTCACCAATACTTGCGCTGGGTAGAGACTTGACAGGAAATGTCTTGCCCAAGATTTGATACAGGGATGCAGCATCGAACTCACCCTCGGTAAGATAGATACGCTGTGATGTACCTGCGTTAAACTCTGGACCGAACAGGTGGTTCATGCCCATGCCCCGATCCTTGGTCCATGACTTGGACTTGTCGTCTACCAGTCGGTACTTGACCGTGTGTGGATACTTGTAGGCGTAACGCACAGGTCTGCTATTATCACCTAGCTGCAAGGCAATACCGTACAGTTCAGCTACGTCAGCATCGAGGCCACGTATGCCTTCATAAGTTTGTGACACTATGGGTATTTCCATAGGATTTCTCCTTTCTTTTAAAGGATATTCAGCCTTTACCCAATCATATACCTCTGGCATATCTTTGGATGGGTAGGCTCTCGAACAAGAATGACAATGACCGAAGCCATCGTCGTTCCAATTAAAAGCATCACTTGATCCGCAATCAACATACGGACAAGCTAAGTGTGGGTTATCGTTGTTTGCCACGTTGAACCTCCAATCTGAAAGCCCCCTCTGGGCTATCCATTGCACTATACAGATCTATGAGCTGTTGTAAAGACATAACTATAACGTCATTCTTTTTTGTCTTTTCGTTGTACTGCATCATGTACACACGGCCATCATCACTGATGATTACACTCACATCCTCGAACCTATCCTTCTCGTCAAGGGTACGGATGAATGCATGATCGTATTCTAACTCAACTGTGTACATTATTCTTCCTTCAAACAGAACTCACAGAACTCGTCCTTTGATAGGCCACCACAAGAGACACACTTGTTTGTACCAAACTCATACTCTGTAAGCTCATCTGTCTCATACTTTATATGATCCTCAATAAAGTCGTACACCACTTGCAAGTCTAACTTTGCTGCTGCACAGTACAGCACTAGCTTCAGCCCTTCTTCTTGCAGTAGCTTGGCACAGTTGTTATCCAAGTGGAACTGGTAGGTGGCACTGCCATCCTCGTGTTCCTCTACTTGTTCTACTCCAATCATTCCTGCGTCAGTCATCATTCTTCATACATCCTTAATGCTTCCCATGATACAGGGTATAGTTTCATCATTACATCTTCGACCTTCTCAGCTACAACTCGTGTCTCTGCTTGTGTGTCCTCTTTTAGCCGTAGTCCACACATCTTAGCAAAGGCATACAACGTACCAGACCAGTACCACTCAGTCATCATAGACTGTGGAAGCACCATACGGGCTTGTTCAGGTGCTACACCCTCATCAATAAGTTGTTTGTACATCATCAAAGCATTTTTGTTATAGTATAACACATTGGCATTGCTTTCTACCTCACCATAACTACCTTGCTTCTTGTCCTCGGAACGGCCTCGCCAGACAGGTGCCTCGTACAATTCAGGTTCAACATCAACGTACCTACGGCTGATCTCGTTCCACGGCATGTACTCATGCTTGACTAGCTGCCGTGCTACAAACACTGGTGCCTTGACATGGAACGTAGTGAACGTGTGGTTGAACGGTGACTTGTGCTTATGCTTTGCAAGGTACTTGATCAGTCTATCATCTTTGTACTGCAACACCTTCGGCTCACCCATGTGTACACGGGGCATGTAGTCTGACTTCTTACCGAAGCTAACACGGGCGGCGTTGACCACAGATAAGTCATCCCCCATGTGGTCTACATATGTTACTTCAATCATTCAATATCTCCTTTGCAAACTCTTTTGCCTCTTCAAGGTCTTCAAAAGATTGCCTAGTAGCACCAACCAACCATTTTACTTTTTGTTCATCAGGACTCCAAAGCTGCTGAACATATATTAGACGGTTCTTTGATGGTGAGTACGCAATGTAAGACTTATCGGAACCTTTCACACCTCTATGAAGTTTATTAGTCCACCAAATACCTTCATGTGGCTGTGTCTTTGACCACTTAGCCGCACTGTGGCCTATTACTTTTGACGCAGGTATCATTTTACATTCACCTCCAAACAAGCAACTGCCTCACCCTGATGCGTCACCAAGACCTGTGCATCATTGAGTGCAGTAATGCAATCTTCCTTCTTTGAAAAGGAACTGAGTTGATAATACTCCACGCCTTGGCTATTTGTCAACTGGAACCATATCAGTACCCAAATCATTTCTTCCTCCTTTGTGTTTACGTTTACGTTCAGGCTTGGGTTTCTTCTTATTAGGAATTACCTGCTGTTTATACTTAGGTTGACGCAAGTCCCTAGCCATAGGGTTTCTACTGGATTGGTCCTTCATACCAGTCATCCCATGTGTTTGCAAGCTGTTTATGAAACTCTACATCAGCTGCCAATAAATATAAAAGATGAGCAAGCTCAGGTGCAAACTCATCCTCAAGTGTTCCATCTTGGAAACACTTACCCCAGTGGCGGAATGTATCCGCAGGTATCTCTCTAAGTTTCTTCATTCTCTTCTGTCTCCTCACCTACTTTAAATGTTACAGTGACATAACCGAACTCATCCGTAACCCATACCTCGTGAATTGGACAAGTACGAAGCCACTCCCAAAACTCTTCTCTAGTCATTCTCTTTGTCTCCTATCTAGTGCAGCTCTTGCAGTCTTCAAGCTGAACTTGTTGTAAGGGTTGAGGCTCTGAACATTCTTATGCCCAGATACCGATTGAATTGCAAGGTGATCTACCCCACTCTCGATCATCTGCACAATGGCAGTCTTTCTCAGGTCACCCACTCTGAGGTCATCAGGAAGCCCTGCAGTGGCCTTAACTTCTCCAAGCAGGGTAGTCATCTGAGAAATCGTTAGCGGCCTGTAGGCGTTGTCCTGTGGCCTGTGGTGGGGCACTACGTATGGTTGGAAGTCCCAGTCCTCTTTCTGCTGCTTGAGCATATCAATTAAGTTATCAGGAATTGGTAGTTCAACGGTAGCACCACGTTTAGTTTGAGTGATTATTACTACACCCTCATCAAGATCTAACTGATCCCAAGTTAGGTTACGTATGTCTACTGGACGTTGACCCCACTCGTAACACATCAGGACAATCAGTCCGATGTTTCTCCAATTAAAGTTGGTAAAGGCAGTGTCAAGAAACCTCATGACCTGCTCGTGTGTCCAGATCACAGACCGTGGTTCACTCGTGCGTTTACGTACCCGTGACATAGGATTGACTGTGAGCTTCTCCATTGTGATCAAATAGTTCATAAGTACAGAAAAGATACGTGCATTGTGATTCGCATTGGCAGTGGATGTTTCCAACTCCCAAGTATCATACACCTCAGTACACAACGGTACGTTGATGTTCTTGATGCTGATGTTGCCCAAGGTTCTACCACCTACAAGCATACGACAGAATGATAATAGAGCAGACTCATAACCTTTTTGTGATGAAGCTGCGAGTGATGCAAACTGTCTTGTGTGTAGGTACTCGTCTACTGCTGTCTTGAATCTCATATCTTTCCTATCCAGTGCGAACAATCATCATGTGGATCATCCATGTTACATCCCCCATAAGTTGGCCTACCCTGCAGGACTCGAACCTGCAACCTGCTGATTAGAAGTCAGCTGCTCTATCCAGTTGAGCTAAGGGTAGCGAACTTATAGTTATACTTAAAGTATTTATTATTTCTATAATAAATATTAAATACCTTAAGTTACTTTAAGTATATATAGTAACCCTAAAGTAGTTGTCAAGGGGTTACCCTAAATATTTTTTACCTCGTCTGTAAGAGTAGCTATCGTAGTAGTTGTAATAGGTAGACATATCGTCTATCTGACACTCCTCCATGAGGCTGTAAGGGGTGAATCCGTACTGATCAAGAAGCTCTGCAACTTTGTGTGGGTAGTCGATGATAAGTGATTCCAAAGAACACACGTTCTCCTCGTCAATAGAAGGTTGATAACCTTTGCTTTGAGTACGGTATGTATACAGGTCATCGACAACGGATGGATCACGCTTGAACACAAGCTGTGTCCAGTCAGCTAGACACAAGGCAGTCAGCAAAGTGTCAGCAAAATCAAGGTCTTGCGTCTCGTTGACACCATGCTGTCCATAATACCCGACACTGATATTGGTACACTCAGACACGTCAAGTGCATACTCGTTGCTGTCAGTGTATGAGCCACCGTCATCAGCCTTGAGTTGTGGCAGATTGAGTGCCTTGGCAAAGGATACAGCAAAGGCATCAGATGCAGTACGCAAGCCCATCTGGTGTGTGATCACTGACTCTGTACCGTAACGGTCAAAGCTGATCACTGCGTCAATATGACCAAGCCACTCAGGGAAGTCATTGACAAGTGCACGGCTACCCTTACAGCCAACTTCCTCGGCAGCATGTACGACATACACACCCTCGACACCGTAGTCGATCATGCCAAGCATAAGCCATACGCCAGTGGTACAGTCAGCACCAAGGCAGCTGGACTTTTTGGCATCAGCAACAGACACAACGTCATTCATCACGATAAGCTGCTGCATACCCTCATCTCTGTGGACAGTGTCATGGTGTGCAGTAAAGCACAGGTTGGGCTTGTCACCTACGATGTGTATGTAGTTGCCATGCTTGTCTGGTCTACCGAACGTAGGTTCGAGAAACCGTTTACAAAATTCTCGTTGCGTTAGGCTACCCTCTGGGCGTTTGTAACGCAGCATTTCAATTAAACTATAGCTCATATTTCTAACTCCTCTTGAACTGGTTCCCATTCATCATCTTTATTTTTCTGCCAGATATTTCCGTCAGCATCTAACTCTTCTTTGGATACTGTCTCACCGTTGACAAGGTTACACATCTGATCATTGGGGTAAAGCTCACTGCACCAATCGGATGTGAAGTACTCGTCAATGTTATCGGGTGAGATATACTCGTCTTCATACTCACAGTAGACAACGTCATCGACATGCCACCACTCGTGATCAGTACACATGATGAATGTGTCACCGTCATTGACGATACCCTCGTAGACTTGCACTGACTCGTGTTGACCACCATAACCGACACGCCAACAGACAATGGTCTGATCTTGGTGGACTGTCTCTTGCCAGTAGTCACAGTACACATGCTCGTCATAGTAACAGGACTCGCAGTAGTGTTCACCAGTGTGCTCGGAATACCAGTACTCATCCTCAGACAAGTTCTCGTTACACTGGGAACATGATGTGTGATGACCGCCAAGTACACCTTGATAGACACTGGCGTCAATCTCACCCATACGACTGACCTCAAGGTGATCATCCATATCAAGTAATGCTTGCGGTGTCAAGTCTAAGTATGGGCCGATGAAGCCACCGTCATACTCGACACGCTTGAGCTTGGCACCGATCCATGAAGTCTCATGACCAGTACGAGCACCCATCAGTGCTAGACGTTCCTCAATACAGTCAATGGCTTGCTCAGATACACCGTATATTGGCCCTGCTTGTGGTGGTACATTGTTGGTGTATACAACACAACGGCCAGCCACCAAGTCGTTTTGGTCAAGGGCATAGACGATGGTAAAGTCACCACTTGCGTACGCCTCAGCAGGATGCATAGGAAGGTGGTCGAAGTCGTAACGCATACAGC
>Ga0208898_1000729_pt1 | contig 24321 bp, 30 predicted proteins | sample VirMetDEL_Mar_4_FD_184513 | JGI IMG/M metagenome (GOLD analysis project Ga0208898, IMG submission 184513) | Aqueous microbial communities from the Delaware River and Bay under freshwater to marine salinity gradient to study organic matter... | ecosystem: Environmental > Aquatic > Marine >...
AAGCCTTCGATGCTTACGCTGCCAAGGTCAAGATGCGGGAGATGGAAGCAGACATTCGGCACCAATTCTTGTACGGTGGCCTGTGCCACTTGGGTATGGACGGATTGCGGGAGTTTTATAGCATCCGACGCAGGATTCGTGAGCAGCGGATCAAGGCCATTCAAGACCAGCTTATACGCCGACGGGCCTTCTTTGAGGCTTGCTTTACAGGCGGGTTGATTCTTGCTGGCTCGGCTGGGGTGATCTCGATTCTGTGGATGGCGGTTGAACTTATTAGCATGGGGGCAAAGTAATGTTGCTAGAACTTATAAATCCAGTTACAGCCTTACTTGATAAATTTATCCCTGATGCCAATGAGAAGCAGAAATTGGCGCATGAAATTGCGACTTTGGCACAGAAACAAGCGCATGAAAATGCGATGGCGCAGATCGAAGTCAATAAGGTTGAAGCTGCAAGCAATTCTATTTTCAAGGGCGGCTGGCGCCCCTTCATTGGCTGGGTGTGTGGTGTTGCTTTCGCCTACCATTTTGTTATCCAACCGTTGCTTATTTTTGTTATGACCTACGCCGGGCACCCCATCCCATCGCTGCCTGAGTTTGATATGGCTTCGTTGATGACGGTTCTTGGTGGCCTGCTCGGTCTTGGTGGGTTACGTACTTTCGAGAAATACAAAGGGGTGACAAAGTGAACCTCACTCAGAATTTTACTCTGCATGAAATGACCAAATCCGAGACGGCTTTGCGCTTTGGTATGGACAACACCCCAAAAAGTTCTGAAATTAACAACATGCGGGTGCTTTGCGAAGAAGTTCTCCAAAAAGTCCGTGACTACTACGGTATGGGGGTCAAGGTGAACTCGGGATTTAGGCATCCTCTGGTTAATTCAAAGGTGGGTGGATCTCCAACATCAGACCATTGCAAGGGGTTTGCCGCCGACATCGAGATTCCTGGGGTAGCTAATGCTGAGGTTGCCCAGTGGATCAAGGATAATTTACAATTTAGGCAGCTCATCCTGGAGTTTTATACCCCTGGGGTGCCGGACAGTGGCTGGGTTCATGTCAGTTATGATCCGAACGACCTTAAGAATCAGGTGTTAACGGCAACCAAAAAAGGCGGGAAAACCGTCTACTTACCAGGACTCGTAGCATAAATGGCATACGCCCGACTGGCCTTTAGGCCCGGAATCGACAAGCAAAACACCGAATACGGCGCTGAAGGCGGCTGGATCGATAGCGACTACGTTCGATTCCGTTACGGGCTGCCTGAAAAGATCGGCGGGTGGACCCAGTTCGGTGACACAAAAACCTACCTTGTTGGCCTTGCAAGCCGTATCTATGCCTGGAATGACTTAAATTCCGCCCCTTACGTAGTGCTTGGCACCACACGCAAGCTTTATGTGGCTTACGGTGGTGGCTGGTACGACATTACCCCGATACGAGAAACGACCGATCCAGGCGACATTACGTTTGCGGCCACGGACGGGTCTTCCGATGTTGTTGTGACACAGGCCTCGGACCACGGAGCATCGCTGGGCGACTTTGTGACCTTCACAGACGCGGCTTCTTTGGGCGGTTTGGTGACGTCCGACGTGCTCAACCAAGAGTATGAAATTCAAGAAATATTAAGCGCAACGACTTACCGTATTACGGTCCCCGTAACGGCGAATGCATCTGATGTTGGCAATGGTGGTGGTTCTACGGTCGCCGCTTACCAGATCACTGTAGGTACAGACATAAGCTACTTTGACTATGGCTGGGGTGTTGGAACGTGGGGCTTGTCCACCTGGGGCACTGCGCGTCCAGGTTCTGCTGCAAACGTGCTGACCTCAAGGGTTTGGCAGTTTGACAACTTCGGTGAGGACCTTGTCTGTCAGCTAGTCGGGGGCGCTATTTATCTTTGGGACACGAGCGCAGGCGTCAATCAACGGGCTCAGGCCATTGCTGGTGCGCCAACAAAGAGTGGTTTTGCACTGGTTTCAACCCCTGACAGGCACTTGGTTTGCCTGGGAACAGAAACAACGGTGGGTAATCCTGCGACTCAGGATCCAATGTTTGTTCGATTCTCGAACCAAGAAGACCTTAACACCTTCACCGAAACGGCCACGAACACAGCCGGCGGTCAGCGCCTGACGGACGGAAGCAAGATTGTCTCGGCCATCCGGTCACGGGGTCAGATTTTGATCTTCACGGACACGTCAATCCACGGTATGCAGTATGTTGGCCCTCCGTACACGTTTGGCTTCCAGCAGCTCGGTGTGAACTGCGGATGTATCAGCCCCCATGCGGCGGCAGACGTCAACGGACTGGCTTTTTGGATGGGCACAAACGCCTTTTATCTCTTTGACGGCACAGTCAAAAAGCTTCCCTGTACGGTCCAGGATTACGTCTTTAAGGACATCAACCTCGTCCAGGGATCCAAGTGTCATGTTGGCGTTAATTCCCAGTTTAATGAGGTAACCTGGTGGTATTGCTCGTTCACAAGCGATTATGTGGATCGTTTTGTGAGCTACAACTACCTTGAAAACGTCTGGTCCGTGGGCAGTTTAGCTCGAACCTCGTGGGCGGATGTGGGAACGTTCTCCAAGCCGCTTGCAGTGCAATATCTGCCAAACAGCACAGAGGCAACGATTTCGACGATCCAGGGTCTTACGGCTGGCCGTTGTACGGTGTACAACCAAGAAGACGGCATGAATGCTGAAGATCAGGCGATCACGGCTTACATCCAATCGGGTTATTTTGATATCGCCGAGGGCGATAACATGCTGTTAATGAAGCGGTTTATTCCTGATTTCAAAGAGCAGGAGGGTAATTTGACCGTTCGCCTGCTCCTACGTGCTTACCCACAGGCTACGGCAAGCCCAAGCTCTCTGGATCCGTATGTCATTACACCGACCACGCAGAAGGTGGATACGAGGGCCAGGGGCCGTCAGATCAGCTTGAAGATTGAGAGTGACGAGGTGGATACAAAGTGGCGTTATGGCACGTTGCGGGTGGATGTCCAGCCTGACGGGTTGCGATGAGCAAGATTACCAATGTTCGACTGCCTAATGCGGTTTCTGGAACTTATGATCCGCAGCAGGTTAATCAGCTCATTCGTTCGCTTGAACAGGTTATTTTGCAGCTCAACAGCACATATACGTCCATTCCTGATCAAAACCAGTCGGCGACGGCGGCGTGGTTCGGGGGCGGTGGAGGTGCGGCCGGGGGTGGTTTTGCTGGTTTTGTGAGGGGTTTTCAGCCAAGCACGGGGATAATGTTGCCTTACGCCATGCTGATGTCGGATCAAGACCAGCTCAACATCGGCGCAACTTCTGAAAACATTGTGACCTTTGACACGCCTATTCTTGAATACGGAATCAAGGTCCAAGACCATACGGCGGTGTTTACCGGAACGATTGACAACGGCACACCCCCTGGGGCCGGGACGGTTTTGACCGTGTCAGCCGTGACGTCTGGAACAATCTTAACGGGCATGAAGATTGCCGGTACAGGCGTGACTGCTGGAACGCAGATCACGGCCCAGGTGAGTGGCACAACGGGCGGGGTCGGTGTATACACAGTAGATACATCGCAAGAAGTAGGAAGTATCACGATCACCGGAACACGGGCCTCGAAGATTCAGTTTGACTTTTCTGGTCAGTATTTGGTCACCATGCGGTTTCAGATCTCCAACCAAGACAACACTACTGGAGAATTCGAGATTTGGGCCAAAAACAGCGGCGTCAACTACCCATTGAGCAACACTAGAACGGATCTTTTGGCTAGGAAAAGCGCCACCCTCTGGTCGCATGTGGTCCCCACCATTACCGGCATTTTTACGGTCAACGACCCCACCACGGAGTACCTTGAAATGGCCTGGTGGTCTGACCTGACGGGGGCTTTTTTGGAGTACTACCCCGCTAACACTACCCCGACACGACCCGCTATCCCCTCCGTCATCCTGACGGCAGCGTTTATTTCTGCGGAGATGTACTGATGGCAAACAAATATTTTCGCCAATATCACGCAACGGTAGCAGCCACGCCGCATACCTTGTACACGGTGCCTGCAGCCAACTCGGCCATCCTTAACTCCTTACGGGTGACCAATGCCAATTCCACGGATGCCACCCTCACTGTGACTGTCTACCCTTTGGGGGGAACCGGGTACAAGCTTCTGCGAGACATGTTCTTGCCAATCAACGGGACAATGGACGTATTTAGTGGAATCCCCTTGGTTTTGGAGGCCACAGACGAGCTAAAGGTAGAAGCCTCCGAAGACGACGTGGTCTTTTATTTATCGTATCTCGAAGTAGACAGGAACTAGTGAAAAAGGCGATAATTTGGGCTAAATCCGCGTCCTTTCCCGGCGCGCGCCCAACGAGGCCTGTATATTAATTTGGAAAGGACACCCATGGACGGTGCAGGCATCATGAACCTGCCTACAGAGGTAGGCGGCTCAAACAATCAGAACGGACTCGATTCTTTTGCTCCCTTGATCGCAGCGCAACAAACCGCTCGCGACATGGGCTACCCTCGCTTTACCCGCGAGTTGCTTGCAGCCGGCTCCGAAATGGACCCTGCCGAGGTCCAAGAATTCTTACAAACCATCCGTGATGCAGGCTTGACGCCTGAAGACGTTGCGCTCATGCGCCGTGTGGTTGAAGCTGTATTTAACGACCCAAACAACTACCCCGAGGTCCGTCAGCGCCTGCTTTCTGAAGGTGTACCTGAGGACTTACTCCCCGAGACATTCGATCTGGAGTTCTTCACTGCCCTGCGTATGGCGGTGGAAGAAGCAGAAAACCTCGCTCGTGAACCACGGCCCACGGAGCAGGGGATGCCGATGGAGGGCGCTCCTGTCGAGATGGCCGACGGTGGGATTGTTGGATTGCCACAGCTCAAGCCTGTTGCCCGTGCCATGGCCTCGATGGGCCGACAGGGCGACACAATGCTTGCTCACATCACGCCGCAAGAGGCGATGATGCTCAAGCGCATGGGCGGATCAGGATCGATCAACCCCTACACCGGGCTGCCTGAGTTCTTCTTGGGCAAGATTGTTAAAGGTATTGGAAAAGCCATTAAGGGTGTTGCCAAAGGAATTAAGAAGTTTGCAAAGAGCACGGTTGGACGTGCTGTTATGGCCATTGCGCTGGGCGCATTTCTTGGACCTGCAGCCGCAGGTTTTTTGGGGAATGCAGGTTTTGCTTTTGCAACAAGTCAAGTAGGTGGTGCAGTTGTTGCGGGTGCAATTGGCGGGTTTGGATCAAGTATTCTTGCTGGTGACGGCTTGAAAAACGCACTTCGCAGTGGCCTGACAGGCGCTGTCTTAGCCGGTGGAATTACTGGAATCACAGGGGGGAGCGCAGCTTTCGCTGCTCGCCCTGAAATCGCCTCCGCTTATCAGCAACAAGGCTTTTTAGGAACAGTCAGGCAGACAGCAGCAAACTACTTTAGCGCACCTGTTGACACAGCAAAGCAGATGTACGGCACGGGGCCAAAAGCTGAGGTTGCAACTCCACAAAACCCTTTGGCAGGCATGGAACAAACAACTGTTCCGGGAACCATTTCACCTGTTGAAGTAACCCCTGTTGGCACTTCAAACATTGGTCAAGCCCCGCTTGCGGGTACAGAAGGCTTTACCACGCCAAGCGCTCCTCCGGTGGCAGGAACGCCACCCACCACACCCCAAGGGAACGTGTTGTCTGTTGGCCAGGGCGGCGGACTTCAATATGGAGCAGCACCTGGGCCTGGCGGAGAGATGTTCACAGTGGATGCTCAAGGCAACCTTCAATATGGTAGGGTGCCCACGCCAAGCGCTCCTCCTGTATCTTCAGCCTATCCATCAGAAGCCCTTCGTGGATCGGCTACTCTTACAAGTCCGACCCCAACAGCTCAACCGTTTACTTACTCGGGTGATGAACTTGTCTCTAGCGCATATCAGCAGCCTGCCGCGGCAGCAGGACAGGTGCAAGCGCCACAATATATCCAAGATGCGGTGGCAAGGATGGAGGCCGTTCAATCAGGGAAACTTCCTGCGGCAGTGTCTTCAGGTACGTCTCCTGCAGCTACTGGACCAACAATGTTTGAACGTGCAACGGCTTTCTACGACGATCCGTCGCTTAAGAGCTTTGGAAACATTTTTTACGATGCCTCTGCGAAGAGCACGCTTGGAAGAATTTCCCCAGCGCTTTACACTGCAGGACTCGGTTATTTAGCCACTGGAAAGCCGTTTGAGGCTCCTGGCCAGCAACCTGGAGAAAGCCCGGAGGCGTACAAAGCCCGTATAGATGCTGAGCTGGCTCAATTTCGCCAAGATCGACCAGAGTTTTATGGTTCGTTTCTTCCAACTCCTCCTCGAACATATAACGCTGCCAAAGGTTCAGGCCCACAAGGCGTGGAAGATTTCCCACGCAAGAACGGCCATATCTCTGGACCAGGAACGGGAACGTCTGACGACATTCCTGCCATGCTTTCTGATGGGGAATTTGTTTTCACGGCTCAGGCCGTTCGTAACATGGGCGGCGGAAGCCGTCGTAAAGGTGCTGCCAAGATGTACAGGCTCATGAAGATGCTTGAAGGCGGTCCCGTTGGCAAAACTGCAAAGGCATAAACCATGGCTGTCGAAACCTCTACACAAATAGTCCGAGAAGATCCACGCCTTGAGGAGATCAAGCTTCAACTCCTTGGCGAGGCTGCTAGGCTTGCTTATCGCCCAGAGTTTGGTGAAACACTGCCCACGTACCAGATCGCAGGATTTTCCCCTGCTCAGCAAGCTGCGCTTCAGGCCGGCATGCAACAAGGCATTGGCAGTTACCTTCCTTACATTGAGGCCGCCAACGTTTCCTTAGGGGGTGGTTACGGTGCAACCGGTCAGGGAATTGGGGCCCTTGGCACAGCTCAAATCGCGGGTGCTGGTGCAGCAGGTGCTTATGATCCTCGCGCTGCAGCGGCCTTCATGAACCCTTATCAGCAGGCTGTTACTGAGCAAACGCTTCGTGATATTCGCAGGCAGGCTGACATTGCTGGTCAGGGTCAAGCTGCCCAGGCTGTTCGTACGGGTGCTTTTGGTGGTACTCGTGAAGGTGTTCAACGTGCGGAGATGGAGCGAAATGTCCAAGACCTTATGGCGCAACAGATTGCTCAGAGTTATGCACAAAATTATGCTCAGGCTCAACAAGCGGCAATGACCGCAGACGAAGCAGCACGACAGCGCCAGTTAGGGATTGGTCAGCTCTTCGGTCAGATCGGTCAGACCTATGGTGGCCTTGGAAGCCAGCTCGGCCAGCTTGGTGTGCAACAGGCTTCTCTCGGACAAACCGCCCAACAAATGCAACAGGGCGATATCAGCTTCTTGTACGGCCTTGGTCAATCGCAACAAGCGCTTCAACAGCAAGCTTTGGACGCACAACGTGCCTCGGAGATGCAGCGACTTTATGCGCCGTATCAGCAGGCAGCCTTCTTGTCCGACATCTACAAAGGCGCACCTTCGACACAGATGGCAACGACATCAGCATCGGTACCTCAGGCAAGTCCTTTCCAACAAATTGCAGGTGTGGGTCTTGGCGTTCTTTCAACGGCCGCGGCAGCAAAAGGACTCGGCGGGATATTTTAAGAGGCAGATATGGCTAAAAAAGACAAAGAAATTGAGTTGGAAGAAATGCCCGTTGATAACGTCGGCATCATGCAGGGTTTCCTGGAGATGCTTGGCGAAGACGACGATGATTACAAAGAAGACGATGACGAGATGGAAGCAGGTGCGATCCTTGGACGCACACCTGATTCGCCTGAAATCTTAATGAACAATCTTCGTGGTGACATGCGTTCATTAGACGCTCGCAGGGATGAGCTTGCTGACCTGGTCGGCTACGCCGCCGCTGCCGAAACCCCTGAGCCTGTCCTTGCCATGCTCCAGCCCGTGCTTGCACAACAAGGCATTGCTGCGATGATGCCACCTGCTCCAATGCCACCCGGTGGTATCTCGCCTGTTGGCGCACCGATGATGCCCAATGTACCAAACCAGCCTTCTCCAATGATGCAGCCCTCTGAGCCGATGCCTGCTGGTGGAATTGGCGACATGGCACCTCCTGTGCAGATGGCAAAAGGTGGGATTGTTCAACATTTTCAAAAAGGGTCCGATGAGGGCGCCGTGACCCCAGCTGCAGATGCGTCCTCAGGTATACCCGGAACACCTCAACAGGTTGCTCTTTCTAGGGCACTTGTTTCTTCTCGGCTTGCTCCTCAAACGATAAAACCATTTGACCTTGAAGCAGAAACAGCCAGACAGCAGCAAATTTATGAAAAAGCCATCGGGGCGAATGACTCAAAAGAGCTTGCTCGTACACAAATGCTTTTAGACCTTGCCGGTCGTGGCTTTGGTTATGCAGCTAACGTTGATGAGCAGGGAAGACCTTTGCGTGGTAGTGCTCTTTCAAGATTTGCTCAAGCAACACGGACCTTGCCACAGACGGTTGGTCAATTTATTTCACAACAGGCGAAACAAGACCAATCTATTAGACTTGCAGCATTGCAGGCAGCTCAAAAAGTTCAAGAGCGTGATATTGCAACACAAACAGCAGCTCGTAAGGAACAGTTTGACGCCGCGATTGAGATACTGAAGCAAGATGCCAAACAAAAAGGAAACAAAATTTTGACGACAGAGGAGGCGATGAGCCAGGGGCTCCCAACTTCTACCGTTGTCAATGGTCAACAGTTCCCGTTTGTTTATCAACAGGAAATCGTAAACGGCGTTCCTGGGAAGATAAATGTTATTCTTAAACCGCCTCAGATCACAAGTATCAGTCTTGGAGATAAAGCAGAAGCTGCATATGGAACAGATGTTGGTAAGTTAGCTGCTGAGCGCGACACTAAGCTATACCAATCTGCAGAAAACGCCCCACAAAATATTTCCAAGATTAATGACCTTATTAAGCTTGTCAAAGACCCAGATTCCCAGGTTGGCTTCTTGAGTTCCGTTGAAACAGCTATTTCAAAAGTCAAAGACAAGCTTCTCAATAAGTATGGTGAGGCAAATAAAGTCACAAACAGTGAGCTCATTGATACGATGCTTGGCAGTGAGGTATTTACAATGCTGCCAGCACTTGGCATTGGCGCTCGTGGTATGGATACTCCTGCTGAACGTACGTTCTTGCTTGAAGTCATGACTGGTAAGCGAAGCATGACTCGTGAGACGTTACTCGAAATGGCTAACTACCGCAGGAAGCGAGAAGTATACAACCTCAACAAGTACAACAACCGAGTGGATACAGGTGATCTTGATGCCTTCTTCAAATACGGAAAACTTAAGAAAAAGACCTTTGAGATGCCCACACTTGAGTCTATAGAACTTCCTCCAGCACTCAGGGGGCCTGATCCAAGAAACGACGCTGATGTTGAGGCAGCCTTGAGTGGAGGAAGATAAATGGCACGCACGGCTGCAGACTATAAGGACTGGCTTGACAAAAACCAGAATCAAAAAGGCAGTGAGCTTTTTAATAAGATAGAAAGAGCTTATACGCTCCAGTCACGAGAAGAGCAGGTAGCCCCTGATCTAGGCTTTTTTGGCAATATCCGTGAAGCTATTACAGGTGAGCAGCGCGCCACACTCGAGACAGAAACGCTACCGGAGTGGACGGGAATGCCTGAACTTAATCAGCTTTCCATGGCAAGTGCAAAGACAGGCCTTGGCACGTTACTGTCAAATCCTAAAGAAACTGTTCAAATTATTCAGGCAAACTTCCCTGGCGTTAAAGCACGCACGGACGAAAAGGGTAACTTCATATTAAAGTCGTCGATTGATGACAAGGAATACGCTATCCCGCCGGGTTTTAGCCTTGGCGATATTGGACGAGCTGCAGGGGCATTGGCTGCGTTTACCCCGGCTGGCCGGGCAGCAACCATCCCAGGCATGATCGGCGCTGCAGGGGCCACGCAACTTGGTATTGAGGCCACACAGCGACTTACCGGTGGCGACATAGATCCTGCGGAAGTTGCACTTGCTGCGGGTACAGCACCTGTTCTTCCTGTTGCTTCTGCGGCAGCTAAAGCAGTTGCACCAAAGGCAAAGGACCTTCTGAATAAACTCTTAGGTAAGCCGACTACCGCGAGCGGTAATCCGCCAATGAAAGAAGGTCTTTCTGCGGAAGAGCTCGCTGCAGCAGCTAGAAAAGCTTCTGCTGGAGGAGTAAGTACTGAAAGAAATATTAGAGTATTGACTGAAGAAGCTGCACCTGACGCAGCAACTTTGGCTGCGGCAGATCGCTTGGGCATATCACAACACTTGCAGCCTGATCATCTTACGACTAGTCAAGCATATCGAGAGCTTGCACAGGCCATTAAATCCGTTCCAGGATCGCAAGCTCGAGCCCTTGAAATACAAGGCTTGAACGAGGTTGGTCAACGTGCTGCAACCATGGTGGATGAGCTCGGCGGAAGCTTTGATCTGTCTGCTTTGAATTCAGCAGCAAAGAACAGGCTCGAGGCGATCACAACAAAACTCGAATCGCTTTCTAATAAGTTTTATGGAAAGGTCCGTGAACAGATGCCGGCCGGCGTAACAACGATGCCTGACCGTGTTCTTTCGTTCTTGGAAGCAAGGGCTGTTGAGCTGGGCGGGGAGAAGTTCTTGTCGCCCATGGAAAAAACAATCCTAAAACGGCTTCGCCCAACCACTCAAAAAGTGACCGTTAACGGCAAAACTTTTGATGAGGACATTTTCCCCACCTATGCTCTTCTGGACGATACCCGTAAGCTTGTTGGCAACGCAGCTCGACAGCAGGGCCTTTTTAAGGATGCTGACACGGGCTTAGCAAAGCTTTTGTATGGCCTTATTGAAGAGGATCAGCTAACAGTGGCCGCGGCCAATGGCGTTGATGGCGTATTAAAAGCAGCACAAAAAGCCGTGAAGCTTCGCAAAGGTTTGGAAGACGACATGATGTCGCTTTTTGGCAAGCAGCTTGACTCGAGTTTTGTCGGTCCTTTGACCACTGGCGTTAAAGCTTTGCAGACTGGCGACGTTTCAAAGATGAAAAAGCTTTTGGATGCGTTGCCAAAGAGCATGCGTCCCAAAGCCATGGCCTCCGGGCTTACAGTTGCTTTTGGTCGAGCAAATCAAAACGGTTTGTTAAATTTCAAGACTTATTCGGATTGGTATGAGGGCGTTCTTCGTAACAAGGAAGCTTATAACCTTGTAATGGGGAATCTTCCCGAAGCAGCTCGACAACAGCTTGGCGACTTGTACAAGGTTTCAAAGGGAATTATGAGCGCACAACGCGAGCAAATTGCCACAGGCCGTCTCTTGGCTGTTAAGGATCTAATTAATGGTTCAGATAGCCTTATTGGCAATATCTTCCGAGTAGCCAAGCGCTCCATGGTCGGCATCCCTGTTGAAGCAGCGACAACCAACATGGGAATGCCTGGCGTGGGCCTTGCCTCCGGTATTACATCGGCGTTAACCAACCGGGCAAAGCCTGACGTGTTGAAGGCTGCCGATAACCTACTCACTTCGTCCACCTTCATGCAATTTCTGCAAAAGGTCGGTACAGCGGAGCAAGTTGACGCCGCACGTAGGTTGGCTAACTCTACCGTTTTCCGTCGATTTGCCAAGGAGCTAAAAGGTCCAAGGGACCCTGGGTTTTGGGAACAGTGGATACTCAATAGTGCTCAAACTGGTCGACAGTTCGGCGAAGCCGTAACCCCGGATGTTGAAGAAAGGCAGTTACCAGGTCCACAGTCTCGAGCACTCCCACCAGCACCACCCACGCGAGGTGTCCCAGGGCTCACGGACCAAGCACCAATGGCAGCGGGGCCTCAGGCTCCCGCAGGTGATCCTGGCCAGAGCAGGCAGATGTTGGCGTCGCTATTTCCGTTTGATCCAACTCTGCAAATGGGTGGTCAGACGCCTCCGCCAGCAGCGTAGTACTGCTCGACCCGCTGCATCCATTCTTCTTTATAGCGCTTGAATTCACTACCGGTAGTGGTGAATTCCTGCGTGCTTCCGTCCTGAACAGCTACTAAAACCGCCCCAAAATCGATTGACGTTCCATGCACGATGTCATGGGCCATGGCATACGCTGCAAGCTGGTGGAAGTAGTCCTGGATCCATTTGACCTGCTTTGGTTTGACTGATTGCTTAAAGTCAACAATCGCCGGTTGACCACGGTAAACCCCAACAAAATCGGTCGTGCCTGCGTACTTGCCTGGGTAATAAAGCGTGACTTCTGATCCCCAAACCTCGTTAACCTCACATAAATAAGTGTTTACGAGCCTGTAACCCATCTCATAACCCTTCGTCTGGAGCCAAGTTGTGGGTCTGGGAAGATCCCTGGCCGCGAATAACCGCTCAATGACGTTGTGCATGTGCGTACCCACCGTGGCCGCTTCGTTTTTAATGCGCTCCGCGTTTTCTTTTCCAACCCTCTCGGCCCACGCATCAAGAGCAGCCTTGTCCTTTGTGGCGGACAGAATATGCGTCACGCTGGGCAGTTTTTGATTTCCGTAACGCCTACCTATCTCAGGGTCGTCCACCCGCTCGAGGGTTTCGTAAACAAACTTCTTCCTGGTTGGGATCAGATCAATCATTTTTTATCCAGTCTCTGGGGTCTTCTTGAAGGATGGTGTTAGCAATATCCATTTTGCTCACCAGGGCGTCGACGATCTTTTCGTCCACGGTTTTGGGTGTAAATAGGTCAATATATGTCATTTTTCTGGTTTGGCCATATCGGTCGATTCGTGCTTCGGATTGCAGCCGGATCTCCAGGTCATAACCGTTGGCGTAATAAATCATGGTATTGGCCGCGGTAAGTGTTAGGCCATAGCCCCCTGTTCGTGGCTGTCCAACAAAGAACCGCAGCTCACTGTTTGGATCTTGGAAACGCTCGACGATGTCGGACCGCTCTTCAGCGGCCGTATCACCAAAGTAAGTGGCCACCGAGTTCATGCCGTATTCCTTCTGCAAGGCAAGCTTGATCTCTTCGATGTTATGCCTAAAATGTGCCCAGATGATGACCTTGTCATCGGCCTCTTCAATGGCTGCCAAAAGCTCGTTCATGCGGTTGTTTTTTAGAGCAACCACTTCGCCTGTGTCCAGCGTGATGTGGCCACAAACAATCTGCTGCAGGCGCATGATCTGGGTTAAAGCATTCGTGGTGGACGTCATGCCCTTCTCAAAGGTGGCAAGCGCCATGAGCACCATCTGATCGTAGGCCTTCTTCTGTTCAGTAGTAAGTTCTACCTCACGTTTTAAGAAGGTCTTTTCTGGCAAATCAAAACACTCGTCTTTCCGGACCCGGAAGGCAAATCGAGAAAGTTTCTCGTGGAGCTCATCAAGCCGGCGGTAGCCCACCACCTGCTTAAAGCTGTGAGTGCCAACATTGCGCTCGACCGTCACAGCGTATCTGGCCAGAAAAGAGTAGTAACTGGGTACATTCAAACAGTTGGGAGACAGGAACTCGCACTGCGAGAATAGGTCCATCGGCGCCTTAGTCACAGGCGAGCCGGTAGCAATACGTCGGTACTTCGCAAGCTTTCCCGCTTTAATCGTATTCTTGGTGCGCTTGGCCGTGTGCCCTTTGATCGTCGTGCTTTCATCAACAGCAAAGAAAGCATTGTGAGAGTTTAAGAAGCGCTGAGCAAAGACGGTCCCCTTTTCCGTGCTGAAGGCTTCGATGTTCATGACCAGGATCTTTAGGTCTTCAGTGATCTCGAACAACGAATCAAGGGCCACGGCCTCCGCCCTTTTTGGCGACGGGTTCCAGATGGCCATGCGATATACGACATGGTCGGGAATGTGTTTTGGTATTTCAAGCTTGAACCAGTTACGGTACACACCCTTTGGCGCAACAATTAATGCCGCATTAATGTGCCCCTGGTCGTAAAGCATCGCGATGTTGTTGATCAACATAAAGCTTTTGCCTGTACCAGTATCGGCAAACAGCGCACAAACAGGCTCTTTCCAGAAGCGCTGCAGGTAAGCCTGCTGATGCAAAAAAGGTTTATTCTTAAAAGGGTATGTGCCTAAGTACTTGTCTTCCATGCTCTTCCTTTCTGGTGGACTTGCGTCCGAACTAGCGCTTAGTGTAACCTATGTCGTCATCTCTCAGAAAGGAGAAAGTTTTGTCAAAGGTATTTGTGGTCTCAGAGACCACGCAACACAACATTACTCCCGCCATGCAATACGGGGAAATCGTCACCATCCTTCCGCCTAACGCGCAGATTTTGTTTTCGGTAGCGCCTGCTGTGGCGCGGATCCAGCGCAAGCTCGAGAAGTTTTCAGACGACGATTATCTTGTCTTGATTGGCGATCCTTCTGCGATTGGTATAGTATGCTCAGCAGCAGCCGCTAAAAACAATGGTCGTTTTAAGCTGCTCAAGTGGGACAGGCGCGAAAAGCTTTACGTGCCCATCCAGGTTGATTTGTTCAAGAAAGGAGAATCGAATGACAATTACGAATTTGTTTGAAGAAGACGCCGAAGCGTTAAAGGTTAAGGACACGGACCTCGAAGGGCTTGCTGCACTTGCCCGGAGAGCGAAGGAACTTGCTGCAGAGATCGAGGACCTCGAATCAGTAGCAAAGGAGCGAAGCGAGCAGTACCGCAAGCTCACAGAAGAATCGATCCCTGAAGCCATGGCAGGCCTTGGCATGAAGTCATTCAAGCTTGCTGACGGATCTTCAATCGAAGTCAAACCGTTTTACAGCGCGAGCATTAGTGCCGCACGCAAGGCTGAGGCCTTCCAGTGGCTGCGCGAGAATGGCTTTGACGACATCATCAAAAATACCGTGAGCGTGCGTTTTGGCCGCGGTGAAGACGAGCTCTGTGTTCGTCTGCTGGATCTCCTCGGTACGCAAGGCTTTCCTGCTGAGCAAGCCGAGAAGGTGGAGCCCATGACCTTGAAAGCATGGGTGAAAGAACAGGTCGAGCGTGGAAACGCTTTCCCTGCGGAGCTCTTTGGCGCCTTCATTGGCCAAAAAGCAACCATTAAATCTTGATCAAAGGAAAACGAAAAATGGCAAAGACAGACGTAGCAGTAAAACAAGAAGGTGCGCTCGCCTTGGTATCAACGTTTGAAGAGGACGCGCTTGCTGGTTTCGGTGAGATGAATCAGGAAGACTATGCGCTTCCGTTCCTTCGCTTGTTAACCAACACCTCGCCAGAGGTGGGCAGCATCGAAGGTGCAGTGCCCGGAATGATTTACAACACAGTCACCAATGAGCTGTACGACGGTAAGAAGGGAATTGAAGTCATCCCCTGCGCTTACGTCAGGCAGTACATTGAGTGGGCTCCCCGCGGTTCAGGCAGCGGCGCTCCGATCCAGATTTACCCGGCGACGAGCGACATCTTGTCAAAAACCCACCGTGAGCCCGGTGACAACAAAGACTATCTCGATAACGGCAACTACATCGAGAACACTGCTAATCACTACGTCATGATTATCGGTGATGACGGAGCTCCATCGCCTGCATTGATCTCAATGAAATCTACACAGCTCAAGAAGTCACGCAAGTGGAATTCAATGGCAATGTCGGTCAAGCTCCAGGGTAAAAACGGGCTGTACACACCTCCAATGTATTCGCAACTTTATCGACTAACCACGGCCCAAGAATCAAACGACAAGGGCAAATGGTTTGGTTGGGAGATCGAGCGCATTGGGTCAGTTGATGATTTGAACGTATACCAATCTGCAAAAGCTTTTGCTGAGAGCATCAACTCCGGTGAAGTCAAGGTCAAGCACCAAGACGAAACCGAAGCTGATCAAAAAGTACCGTTCTAATCTTGGGCCGGGGTAACACCCGGCCTTTTCAACTGAGAAAGAAAGTATGGCCGACATAACTCGGTTCAAGGCGATTTTCTCCGGGCTGGATATCGCTCATGGAACCTACAAAATTGAAAGGACGAGAGGGGACGGGAAGCAGGATGGCCGCGGCATTGTCATCCGTAAACCGCCAACTGACGACCTTTGGCAGAAGCATTTGGATGGTGTCGAGCCTTCGCTTGGCATCATCCCTATTCGTGCCGACAACACGTGCATCTGGGGTTGCATTGACATTGATCAGTATCCCCTGGATCACAAAGGCCTGATTGAAAAGATTAGAAGCTTGAAGCTCCCGCTCGTCGTTTGCCGAAGCAAAAGCGGTGGTGCTCATGCCTTTTTGTTTACCAAAGAGCCAGTGCCTGCTGGTTCAATGCAGGACTGCCTTAAGGCCTGCGCGGCATTATTAGGAGAGTCTGGCCGTGAAATATTCCCAAAACAGTCTGAAATTCTTGTCGATAAAGGCGATACCGGCAACTTTCTTAACCTGCCTTATTTTGCAGGTGGCGACGGGATGCGTTATGCCTTCAACGACGATGGCACAGCGGCGACGCTCGAACAATTCTACGAGCTCTACGACCAGTACGTTCAGGATGGCGTTCCTGAGATAACTCCGCCCAAGCAGGCGGACCATCCGATTCCTGACGGGCCACCGTGCCTGCAGGCACTTTGTGCTCAGGGCTTTCCTGAAGGAACACGGAACAACGGCCTGTTTAACATTGGGATTTATCTTAAGAAGGCGCTGCCCAACGACTGGGACACAAAGCTGATGGAGTACAACAATAAGTACTTCCACCCTCCGCTGACCTTAAGCGAGCTGCAGGTAATTGTTAAGCAGCTCACCAAAAAAGATTATCTGTACAAGTGTAAAGACGCACCGATCAAAAGCTTTTGTAACAGCGGTCTGTGTCGCACACGTAAGCACGGCATCGGCGCAAACGCACCAGATGCACCTCAGCTCGCCTCGTTATCGAAGTACAACAGTGAGCCACCTGTTTGGTTTCTGGACGTCAATGGCCGTCGCCTTGAGCTCGACACGGACAGCCTTTACAACCAGACGCATTTCCAAAAGGCCTGCGTTGAGAAGATCAACATCCTGCCGCCGTCGCTTAGGAAGCAGGACTGGGAATCGATGCTCAATGCGCTGCTGGCTGAGATGGTCCAGACCGAGCAGATCCACGAAGCTCCAGAGGACACGAGTATTACTGGCCGGTTTAACGACCTGTTGGAAGAGTTCACAACTCACCTGCAGCAGGCGCTTGATCGAGACGAGATCCTAATGGGTCGCCCCTGGACGGATGACGTTGAGGCCAAGACTTACTTTCGATTCAAGGACCTCGAAGGGCACCTGAAACGAAACAACTTTATCGGCATGTCACCCGGACGCATGGCACAGCGGGTACGTGATCTAGGCGGTGAACCATGCACCCTGTATTTAAAAGGCCGGCAAACCCGGTGCTGGAGAATACCAAAATTCGAGAAACAAGACGCACCATTTGAGACACCAGAGCAAGACAAAGTGAGCCCCTTCTAATGAAAGAGACCAACCATGACCGTAAAGAAGATATTCGGGCCCCCAGGGACCGGCAAGACCACCTACCTGTTAAACACTGTTGAACAGGAGCTAGACCGAGGCATCATGCCGATGGACATTGGCTACTTTGCATTTACACGTAAGGCAGCCAACGAAGCAAAAGAGCGAGCAATCGCAAAGTTTCCGCAGCTCAACCCGGAAAAAGATTTTCCCTGGTTCAGGACCCTACACTCTCTGGCTTACAGATGCCTGGGCATCACTCAAAAAGACATGATGTCGACCGAGCACTTCGACGAGTTTGCAAAGCTCGCAAGGCTTGACATGAAGGTGGAGGCCACCGACGAAGAAGAGGGTTTTATTAAGCATGACAACCCGATCCTTAACGAGATCAACCTCGCACGAATCAAAGGCGAAGACCTTCGAGCACACTACAACCGCAGCGACCTGAAGATCGAGTGGTACCACTTCGAGTTTGTTGAGCGGACCTACAGACAATACAAAGAAACACGTGGGCTTTTTGATTTCACCGACCTGCTTGAAAAGGTTGTATTAGAAAGCCACCGGCTGCCACAGCTTCAAACGTTGATCATTGACGAGGCACAGGACCTTTCCCGCCTGCAGTGGGACCTGGTCAAAGAGCTTGTAGCGCGTAGCGCCACAAGCTATATCGCAGGTGATGACGACCAGGCCATTTACAAATGGGCAGGCGCAGATGTCGACACCTTTCTTGATCTCCCTGGGGAAACACTTGTTCTTTCACAAAGCTACCGTGTGCCTTCAAAGATCCACGAGCTCGCCGATCAAATCGTCGGTCGCATTCGCAAACGTCAGGACAAGTCTTGGAACCCCAGGCAAGAAGAAGGCGCCATCCACTGGCACAACAAGTTTTATGACGTCGATATAGCTAACGGGGAGTGGCTGGTGCTTGCCTCTGCAAATTACCTGCTTAACCCTTTGCACAACTGGATTAAGTCAGAAGGCGTGCTGTTCGAGCGCCACGGCCATCGGAGCATCCCTGAGTCCGTCATGAGCGCCGTCATAGGGTGGGAGTCATTGCGCAAGGGTAAAGAAGTCCCTTTCAATGTGGTCTCCCACATCTACCAGTACATGAACTCGAATTATATCAAGCGGGGTTTTAAGAGCCTAAAAACCGCAGACCCGAGTGATCTGTACACCCTTGACAAATTAAAAAAAGATCACGGCCTTCTAACAGACGCGATATGGCATGAAGTCCTAACAAAGATTGGTGATGACAAGCGAGATTATTTAATTGCCTTACTTAAACGTGGTGTAAAGCTTTCATCAAAGGCACCTGTTAGACTATCCACGATTCACGGAGCAAAAGGGGGCGAGGCGGACAACGTTCTCTTCGTGACAGATCTGTCTTCAAAGTTTGCTTCTGAATACGACCGAAACCCTGACGACATGCACAGACTCGCTTACGTTGCAGTAACGCGAGCAAAAAAATCTTTGCATGTTGTTATGCCCGAATCAAATTGGAAAGGATTCAGGATTTGACGCTGCCAATGTTTACAAGAAAAACCGAGTGGGTTCCTCCTCACAATTTTCCCGACCTATCACAAGCTGATGAAATTGCAATCGACCTTGAAACCTGTGATCCAAACATGGAAAGAATGGGCCCCGGCTGGGCTCGCAAAGACGGCTACATCGTTGGCTACGCATTCGCAGTCGACGGTTGGCGCGGTTATTATCCCGTGGCTCACGAAGGCGGTGGCAATATTGACCGGCGCATAGTCGAGAACTTTGTCAGAAGGACGCTGGAGCTTCCCAACACGAAGGTGATGCATAACGCTGCCTACGACCTGGGGTGGCTACTGTCATCCGGATTTAAGGTCAATGGCCGCATCATCGACACCATGTTGGCCGCACCTTTGATCGACGAGAACCGCTTCTCTTATTCCCTTAACGCCCTGGGCTTTGATTACCTCAAAGAAGTCAAGTCTGAGCAGGGACTAAAAGAGGCGGCTCACGACTTCAATGTGCACGCCAAGAAGGAGCTCTGGAAGCTGCCGGCCATGTATGTGGGTGACTACGCCGAGCAGGACGCGGCGCTCACGCTGAAGCTTTGGCAGCACTTCAAGACGGTCTTGCGCAAGGAAGAGGTGGAATCGATCTTTGACCTCGAAACAGAGCTGCTGCCGATTTTGGTCCATATAACGCTGAAAGGGATCCGTTTTGATTCACATAAAGCTCAAAAACTGATTACTGACATGCAGGATCGAGAGGAGCAACTGGGCAAAGATATCAAAAAGATATCTGGTCAGAAGGTCGACATCTGGGCTGCTGCAAGTATTGCATCTGCGTTCGATAAGCTTAAGATTGAGTATCCCAGGACCGAAAAAGGAGCTCCAAGCTTCACCCGAAGCTTTTTGGAAAGCCATGACCACCCCATTTCAAAACTCATTGTGGAATCTCGCGAACTTAATAAGACAGCGGGTACATTCCTGGGACCCTATCTCGATCACGGAAGAAGTGATGGACGCATACACCCACACATTAATCAGCTCCGTTCAGATGACGGAGGTACTGTTACGGGCCGCCTCTCAATGGCAAACCCGAATCTTCAACAAGTACCTGCACGCCATGAAATCATCGGACCTCTCGTAAGGGGTCTGTTCCTACCTGAAGAGAACGAGCACTGGGCTGCCTGTGACTTCTCTTCCCAAGAGCCTCGGCTGCTGGTGCATTACGCCACCCTGCTCGATTTACCAGGTGCAGAGAAAATGGCTCAGGCTTATCGCGACAACCCCGACACCGACTTTCACCAGATGGTGGCCGACATGGCCGGCATTCAACGTAAGCAGGCTAAAACAATTGGCCTTGGCCTGATGTACGGCATGGGCAAGAATAAGCTTGCCGACCAGCTTGATCTACCGGTAGATGAAGCCAGCGAGCTGATGACGACGTTTCACCAGAAAGTTCCGTTCCTGAAAGGCACCGTCAATGCTGTTATGAAGCGGATCGAGCACCCCGGATCAGGTGGATCGATCCGTACGTTGCTTGGTAGGAAGTGTCGGTTCCCGCTTTGGGAACCAACGCAATGGGGCGTAAACAAGGCCCTTCCATATGAACAAGCCGTTATGGAATACGGCCGAGCTATTAAGCGAGCGTTTACTTACAAGGGCCTTAATCGACTTATCCAGGGATCTGCTGCTGATCAGACAAAGGCCGCTATGGTGGCTCTTCATAAGGCTGGCTTCAATCTTCTGCTCCAGGTTCATGACGAAATCGCTGTTTCAGTCTACTCCAAAGCAGATGCGCAAGCCGCGGCCGAAGTCATGAAAAACGCCGTCGAGCTCGAGGTCCCCAGCAAAGTGGATATTGAGCTTGGCCCAAGCTGGGGAGAGGCAGTATGATGGGGGCAGACGTAGTGGTGTTTTCTCTCCTCCTCCCTGGGTCACAGGGTTAGCCCCGCACATGCGGGGTTTTTTTTCGCCTGCTTGCACTACCGGTAGCATGTATGTTAGATTTGAGCTTCATTCAGAAAGGAGATTTAAATGACAGAAAACAGTAGGTCACCAAGTAAACGATCTAAGAACCCGTGGTTCACGGTAATGGTCCGTTGGGACAACATGCAAAAGCTGAAAGAAATATCAGCGCGTCACTGTGTGCCTATGACCCAAACGTTGGCCAGGCTGATAGCCACCGACCATGCACTTGTTTTTCCAGAAAGCAGAAAGGAACCCGATGCCTGTACACACAACGTACATACAACTTGAAGTCGACATTCACTATGAAATTGAACCGCCTGAGTTTGGGCTTCCTGAGCAAGTGGACATTCAAAGCGTTACAGCGACCGGGAATCACGGATCAGGGCGTAAACAGAATTTGCTAAAATACATTAACGAGTCGGACATGATTACCATCGAAGACGAAATACAGGAGAAAGAAAATGAGTCACATCAGTAAAACCCGTGAAGAAGTTCTTAAGCTTGGCACTGTTAACGATGACGGCACGATCACCTTCGATGCCTTTTTGCTGCAGGATGCCTTGATTGATCTCTATGGCCAGGCTTTCCGCCGCGGCGTGACGGAGTTCAGTGAGGGTATGGAGCGTGCCTATAAGGAGAAGGCCCATGAAGCTGTCTGAGGCCGGCCACACATCCAACATCGAGTACTGGAAGGCCGTGGCGCGCAGATACCAAGCACAGCGCGACATGGCCCTTCAGCAGGTGAAGTTTATGCAGGAAAAAATGCTGGCCGAAACCGGCAAGGCATACGATGGTAAAGACTGGCTACGTGATGTGGCTGCCAGCGGCGCTCGTCGCAACGATCCCATCCACAACTTTTTTCGCAAATTAAGGAGAGCATTCAATGGCTTTAGACGTCGACAAGATTGATACCAACATCCGCCATGCCATGGGCATTGTGGATCTGCTTATGGACAACATCGGCCACCGCGTAGACAGCAGTCAGGATTCTATGGAGTACGCACTGTGGTCCGCAAAGAAACATTTGGAGGAGGCCGTCAATGAAATATCCGGTGATGGAGAAGAGCGAATTGCAAAAATACTTTCCGACTTGGACGACAGCCCGTTCGAAGATGATGAAGACCTTGATGAAGAATCCAAGGAGGACCCCTTCAAATGATCACTGGCCACAGCCTGGCGCAAATCATCAACCAAGAAAAGATGGATGATGCAGCCGTTGAAAAGCTCGTTAAGAAACCTGATCACTACACAGGTGGTGAGGTGGAATGTCTCCAGGCCATTAAGGCTGCGACAAAAGGACTGCCCGCTTATGAGGCTATTTGTGTTGGCCACATCATGCGGTACATCTGGCGCTATCGCGTCAAGCATGCAAAGAATCCACTCGTGGATGTTGGTAAAGCAAGATTTTTTTTTGATGAATTAGAAACCGCAATTAGAGACTCAGAAAGGGAACAATCATGACCACAGCACTTGAACAAAAAGCACTTAACAACATCTTCAAAGGCCTGCAGTCCCTTGGCTGCAGCTACGTCATCATTGACAAAGACGGCGCCGACTACACGTACGGCGAGGCCTTTAAGAAGGGACGCAAGAAAAAAGGCAAGCACCCTCACGGCGCAATCCGCGACCATTACTGGCCGCTGCTCCAGGACCTCGCACCAGGCAACGCCACAGAGATCCCCGCCGGTCAGTTTTCAATCGACGACATCCAGTCCGGTGTGGCAGCAAAAGCATCCACCACCTGGGGCCCCGGCTCATTCGTCACGAGCCGCAACAAAGAGAAGAACGTTCTCGAAGTCTTAAGGGTGTTCTAGCCATGTTCGAAGTCAAAGAAACCCAAAAGCATGAAGACGGGTCCGCGACGTTCGAGGTCAACGGGAGTGCAGAGGAGATGCAAAAGCTGTTCGAGGCATTCTTCACCTCTGCGCTCATCAATGGCATTGATTACGCCGTGGAGTACAAGGACAAGTGGGTCGCTAGGCAACATCTCATCGACGCCGCCCTTGAGCTCGACAAGGCCCTCTGGGCCTGGGAGAACATTGAAGGCGTGAATTGGATCGACATCCAAGAAATCGTTAACAAGTTTCACGACGCAATAAAGGCAATACAAAAATGAACCAACCGGTCACGGTCTTGAGCTTTGCGCGCAAGCACGAAATCACTTTTGAGATGGCACAGGCCAAGCTTGAGGACCTGATTGCCAATGGCAAGATGATCAAGGCGAGAATGCCGAACGGCCGTACTTACTACGTGAGTACTGCGCCAGAGATCAAGGCCCACGACCCTTTTAACCTTTGTAATACAGGAGAAAGCGAATGACTACCATCACTGTTGAAGAAGCTGCTCGGATGTGCAATATCAAAATACGTTCTGCCCGTTCCAAGCTTTCTCAGCTTGCGAAAAAAGGCAAAGCTATCCAATTAAACCCCAAGGTAGGCCCTAACAACCCTGCGTTATACAAGTTACACATTCCGCTAAAAGATCTTCTTATGGACCAGGCCGAGGCACAGGTGGTGCTCAACGGCCACATAAACTACAAGCGGTTTTGTGCTGACCCGTTCAATCTGGGGAGGGGTGCGAGATGAGAGTTGGGAAGCGAACGACCAGCGGGCGGTGTCGTGGTTTCATCATGCCGAATAACACCCGCAGTAGGGGCAGGGTTTTTTGCCTTCTTGCTGTACCGAAGGATCTTTCTCCCTGTGACCCTACACCCATAATGAAGGAGAAGAACACATGAACGAAGAAAAGTTTTCAATCTGGGCCCTTGGCTTTGCCATGGGCGTCTTACTTGTCGTCGGTCTCGACCGCCTGTTCTCTGAGCCCTACACACCACCCGAAACAGAATCCCTCCACGCCGATAAGGTTCTGAGTATTTATCAACGAGGCAAGCTCGATGCGCTCCTGGTGAGCGGCACACGGCCCAACTTCGAGCTCGAACAAGCCTGCCTCACCCTCTGGGCCACAAAAGAAGGAGCAACGAAATGAAACAACCCATAAGCCTTAACGATCACTTTGAGCTGTCCGAGAAAATACACGACATACGATCCTTGTTAGAAGAGGTTCGAACATGCATACAAAATAAGTCGGGCTGTTCAAGCGAAATGAGAAAGATCACAGTCATAGAAAACCACATTAACGGCCTGCGGGGTGGGCTGGACACCAAGTATCACAAGATCATTGATGACAACACTTTTAAAAAGCTCGGTCACATCTACTACGGGGGAAAGCAACATGAAAGCACGTGTTAGTGGCGTACCTTATCCCGTCGAGCTTGACGGACCACGGCCCACGGACAAGGAGCTGCAGGAAGTGGTGCTCGCCGTCATGACGAGCGGCATGGAGCAAAGTGGGGCCAAGTACAATTTGCCTGAGACCATGCTCATGGAATACGGAGCACGATGTTTTGAAAAGGGCTACATGGCTGCAATGAAAGGCGATGATGATGGCAAAAGTTATTCTTGAGTTCGACGCATTCGAGGAACAACGCGAAGCAGCTCACGCGGTCAACGGACTGAAGTACTACTGCGCTTTGTCAGAAATCGAAATACTTTT
>Ga0208898_1000733_pt1 | contig 24237 bp, 26 predicted proteins | sample VirMetDEL_Mar_4_FD_184513 | JGI IMG/M metagenome (GOLD analysis project Ga0208898, IMG submission 184513) | Aqueous microbial communities from the Delaware River and Bay under freshwater to marine salinity gradient to study organic matter... | ecosystem: Environmental > Aquatic > Marine >...
CGAGTGTAGGAATCCAGCGACTCGTTGCAAAGTAAATCTAACTCTATTTTGTGAAAATGTTACTGGATCAATAACATCAGTATGAAGCATCTGCCCATATTCACTGGGAATAGCTCCTATCTTAATGAGATCTGGGATGCGGTCAGCAGAAACATCGCTTTTATCTGGCATATCAGTCATTTTATATAATTATATATATAAAAACTAAAAAAAATAAAAATTAAAAAAAATAATTAATAGAAAATATTTATCAAAAATTTAAGAGATTACTTGTACGCCCATCTGTGCGTCCCATGCTACAGCCACCTTACTCTTAATGAAGAGATAGGCACTAATAGGGTTGCCATCATCAAGTCCATTAGTCATCTGGATAGAAAATTGTGAATTACTAAAATCTACACCTTCACTATCTAACATATCATAGAGCTGTCCTACACCATAGAGAGCACCGCTGTCTGGAATAAATCTATATCCAGTAGCAGCATTTTGATTGCCAGTATAATTACGGTTAGTATTAAGAGGAGAGGCAGTAGTTCTGGTGTGGGATTTTTCTGGGATTATAGAAGCCATAAAAGATTTAATAACTTGACTATCTACTACTGGTGTCTCATTAGTGGCGGAGCGGACACTCGTAACCTCAAATGAAGATGGGAAACGCTCACCATTTTTGAGGAAGCTGATGGTCTCGAGGTTTGCAACACCACCAGCACCAGTCCCCACAGCATTAGGGGCTTTAGTAGGCATATATGTTAAAAATCCATCTTGTCCTAAATTATTAATAAATGAAGATGGTACAAAATTAACAAAGACTCCTAATACTTTAGATAGACCCAGATTAAAATTAATAATACTGTTAGTAGTCTCTAATGTGCTGAAGTATGAAGTAATACTATTAAATGATAATACACCCTTATCTGGTGTTGATTCACCATAAGATACTTCACATGCCACCTCTAAATTAGATAATTCATAGAAAGCATTAGCAATATTGCCAGTAGTAGCATCACTGGAATAGAAAAATTGACTATCTGGTGTTAAATGAATCTCAATTTCTAATGGGACTTTAGATAGAGGAAGGCTGGATTCTCCTAATGTCAATCCAGATGGCAGAGGAATACAAAATTGAGATCCAGCAGTGCTACGGATGACACTATCACGGTAGGACTGATAATTAGGATAGATAAGTGCCGTCTCACTTAAATGTCCAGCTACATCTTGACTACCAGCCATAACTGGGAGATATGAAGCCATAAATCTACCATAATGTCTAATATGCTCTATAACTTGTTTAGTCTCTGCGTGTCTAAATACTAACTGCTCAATACACGAGTAAATACCTAATTTATGAGAGCCTCTTAACTCTGCTGCTGCTGCGTCAGTGGGGTGAAGAGTCCCAGCAGCATCTCTCCAGATATTAAGCTCACCAGAAAGACGGAGACTGGATAAATCTAATACACCATCTTGTCTGCCCAGCGTTATAGTAAGGATTGGATTACCACGAGCAAATGAAACCTTGCCGCTGGCTGGTACATTATTAGGCTGAATAGAAAGATACTTTTTAGCAACACTCATTTTATATTATTATATATAAAATAATTTTAAAATAAAAAATTAAAAAAGATACATAGAAAATATTTATAATTTCTCAAAAATAGTAACCACTCTAAATCTGTGATTTGTTGATTTAACCATACCTATCCTACCTATAATTTTAAACTCTTCTTTTTTATAAGTAGGTAATACTTGATCTAACCAGATTAAATGACCTCCTTTTTTTAATACATTATAAGCTTGTTTAAAAACCACATTTCTTTTAACCATACAGCATCCATAATGCTCACAGTCCTCTATTGAGTACGGAGGGTCAGCTAAAATTAATTCATAAATGTCATGAGGTATAATATCACTAAAAGTCTCAGCATCCAGACCAGTATTATAATCTACTTTATCATAATCTTTACTATCTGGCAAAGACCCACTAAATAAATGAAGAGTTTTATTTTTTACTAATGGAAATAAACTATATATCCTTTCTAAATATCCATAAGGATAAGCACCATATAAAGATGTCTTAGTTGTATAATTATTGCCCATAACCCATATCCCCTCTATACATTCTCTATTTATTATTAATTTTGAGTATTTAGGAAAAGTTTTATGATAATTCGCAACCCTTTCGTCTAACTTCATTTTATACTATAATATATATTTTTTTTTAAAGAGAAACCACCACACTATCTCCCTTAATCGAGATTCTACGGAGGTGAAACATGAAGCAGTATAAGAGCTTATTGTGATCTGGTGGTCTATCTACACCAGCAGCATTAGTCTCATTATATAATAGCTGGAGCTGATTAGTTTTATTATTAAGATTTGCAACTCCATCATTAAGGGCATACGCTCTGCCTATAAGAAAATTACGGTTATAATCTACAAAAGAGCGTGGGACAATGCCAGCTTGATTTAGTGCTTTTTCTAACTCTATTAGAGGCTGTGCGGAGATAGAAACACCTTTATTAATTTTAGAAACTACTATAGGTCTTGATGGTACAAGTTTATCATCTATAACAAACTGATAAGATGTGAGATGATCTATAATACCTACTTGACCACTACGGATAGAGTGAAGCCGTCCATCCATAGCAGTATTTTCTTCATCATAACACTCTTTATCTCCACTAATTAAATTAGCACTATTAAGGACTTTAGCGGAGCTGGGCATAACAATCATAGCTTTAGCTCTTGTATTAGATACTGGGAGATTAACTGTAGCATTACGGTTAGTTGATACTAATGAGTGTTTATAGTTAGTAACACTGGGAATATCTATTTCTATACTACCACCGTCTCTCATCTTCTTCATCATACCAGCCTCATATCTACTATCTACACCTACTTGCTGTACCACAATCTCCATATTAGAAAACTCACATGTAGCTGGGTATGCTGTTTTAGCTGCGAGGATTTGTGAGCCATCAGCTATAGCTGTGCGGTGTGTGTCAATAGAAGCAGAGAAAACAATAAAGTTATTACTCGTAGCTTCTAATCCAGTACCACCATTGCTATTTTGGAACTCCTCTAATGTTAATTTAACATATCCATTATCTATAGTAATATCAGTAATTTTAGGATATGCTGCTGCCCCAGCAGCAGTGGTGGTTAAATTGCAACTCCTATTAGGATTTGTCATATCACAGACGCCTACACGCTCACCCTTAACAAAAGGACAATTAGCCACAGAGGTCATATTATTTTGTTTGCCTAAAAATATCTCTGTAAGATTAGCAGCATTATTAATAGCTAATGCTGCCCCAGCATCATCTATACCATGAAAAATGGGGTTTTGCTTCATGCGTCTATTTCTATTAACACTATCTAACTGTTTAATAAATCTTGCTGGGTCTTCTAAATCCACCTCTATAAATAAACCATCAGTCATAACTACTGGGAAGATCTTATCGCCACCATCAGCAAAAAGACCAGTATGGATAGGGAGGGATAATTTAGCAGTTAAAAAGTCTGCTGCTGTGCCCCAGTCTCTACCTACTGGGACTGTACCCACAGATTTATAATATGGATTTGTTTGTAGGTCAATGTTATTAGATACAGATGTGCCTAATGTCCCTCTATTTTCTATAGTATCTATAAGTGCTCCTTCTTTTAATGCCCTCATCTTTCTCATACTCTCATCTTGATTATATGAATACTGGATTTGGACTTTAGCATTATATTCAGTAATTTCTTCTAAAAGGACAGCTCTACTACCAGAATAAATACGGATATTTTTAATACATGATTGTCCCCCTATAAAAGGATCAAGATGGAGGCGTGTAGGGTCTTCACCAGAAGGGACAGCCAGCTTAATATCAAACTGTAAATATGAATTTTTGCCATCCATAAACTTAACTGTAGGCGGAATCTCAAAATCTACACGCCTACCACTCTGCCCAGCAGTACCAGTATAGTTTTGACCGTTAGTTGATGGGATAGATACTTGTGTCTGCGAAACCTTGATTTTATCATCATTTCTCCAGTAAGAACTCATTTTATAATATATAATATAAAATAAATCTTAAGAAATAAATTAAAAAAAAAAATAAAAAAAAAGTTATTATTTCTACTGTGTGCGACCTACGGCTTGCTCAACGGTGTCAGCAGCAACCATACCACGCTGCTGGCTTGATATGTCTTGTGCTGCTGTCTTCTTACTATCATCAGCAGCTTCTTCTTCACCTACTCCTTCTACTAAACCACCCCCCAGACTTAATAGAGCACCAGTGCCTTCTAATGCTAATGCCCATGGAGTTATACCACCAGTAGCAGCTCCTAACATCTCTAAACCACTACCTACTATATTAGTAATATTGCCTATACGAGAAGCACTGTTAGAGCCAAAAACATCTAAAGGTTTTGCTCCACTTGCAAATCTATCTATATCACTTACTACATCAAAAGCTCCACCCAGACCAGCTACACCTACTCTCCCTACCTTGCCAACTGTTTTAGCGTAACCTTCTATTGCCTCTGCTGATGCTTTAACACCAGTACTACCAGCTACTTCACTTGCTTTAGCTGCTTCTTGCTCTGCTAATTTAGCTTCACCAGTATATACTTCAGTTGTGCCTACTGGTCTTTGTGCTACTGCTCCTCCCTCTGCTGGAGGATTAGTTAATGGTGCTCTTTCTGCTCCTACTTCTCTTGCTAATAACTCTTCTTTTGTTATAGGCATTTCTTTAAAACGCCCTACTTTTAATCCTTTAGTGCCCTCCTTTCGTAAAACAGCTAATTTGCCAGCAGCAGTAGTGCTACTTAATAGATTTTTCTGTAGCTTACTACTTCTATCTTCATCTTGCTCTAAATTAGACTGATCTAACTGCTCTGCTAAACTATTATTAAACTCTGCTGCTGCTTGATTCATTTGTCTTGCTTCTTGCGTCTGGGAATTAGCTTGTGATATTGATGCTCCACTGCCATATAAATCCATTTTATAATATATTATATATTTTATTAAAAAATAAATAATTAAAATAATTTTTTATCTCCTTCTGCTATTTTAGTCTCGAATCTAATATATGCTGAGGCTGGATTTGTTTGTAAGTCTAAATATAAAAATGAATATGGGGCATCTTCTATAGCTTTCTTATATAACTCCATGAATATATTAGGGAATAAATCGCCGTACTCTTCATTTATCTTTTCTAACTCTTTATTGTTTTGCTGCTTCATGATAATCACATCAGTGGCGTTGTTACGGATAAGACCACTAACAGCCCTAAATGACTGCGTAGTAAATGCTAATAGTCCTATACCATAATGTCTAAATCTTGTAGCTAAAAAAGAAACAGCATTATTTTTTTTAAAATCTTTAGTTAATATATCATCTAAAACTAAAGCTATACTGGGTCTCTCAAAATCTTCATATTTTTTTTGACTTTCTATAATATGTGTAATCATCTCATCATTATAATGGTCTTCACACTCAAAATATTTATTCATTAATTTGCCTTTAGGGTCAGCATTTAGAGTATTAGATATAATCTTAACTATATCAAACTTATCCTTATACATGTCTGGGTTGCAAAGTAAATTGACCAGCAAATTTGACTTGCCTTGCTTGACGCTGCCTACTATTAATAGTAATGATGGAGGCTGTGGCAGATGAGGGTGAATATCACTAAACTTATCATCTGGGTCTGGGTCTTTAACTTTAAACACTTTAGGAGCTGGTCTATCCATTTATATGTATAATATATATTTTTTTTATATTTTAAATATTATAAATGAATCAGCACTTTTATATTAATTTAGAAAACAGACCAGAAAGAAATGGAGAGACCATAACAGAGTTAAAAAAATTAGGTATTAAAAAACCTAATAGATTTAATGCTATTACTCATGAAATACCATTAGTAGGATGTGCCAGATCTCATATAGGATGTCTTAAGAAAGCTAAAGAGTTAGGATGGGATTATGTTATTATTTTTGAGGATGATTTAAAAATAGAAAGTAAGAAAAAATTAATAGAGAAGTTTAAGAAATATATTAATCAAGAATTCTGGGATGTTTTATATTTAGGATGCTGGAATTATCTGCCACCAGTTAAAGTCGAAGAAGATTTAGCAAAAGTAGTTAAATCTTGGTGTCTTCACGCTTATATAGTTAAATCCCACTATTATGATACTTTAATTAATCATTTAGAGGAGAGTGTAAAATTAAAAATAAAAGAACCAGAAAATATGAATTATAATAATGATGTATATATCCATACACTACAAGCTAAAGATAAATGGTATTGTCTTCTGCCTATTCATATAACACAGAGAAATGGATGGAGTGATAATTTTAATGAAGTAACTAATTTTAGCGAAAAGATTAAGAACATACCGCAGTGATAAAGTCAGTAGTTTTTTCGTCAATAGACATATCTGCTAAATTATTATCTTCACCTTTAAACTTATCCTTGACTATTGTATTATCTCCATGAACAACTGCCACCATTGTATAATATGGATTTGTTAGTGAGATGGTCTTAAGTTTGCAACTTTCTGTGATCCCTAAAGCTTCTGCTCTGCTACAATGTAAAAATCCTTTAGTTTTTTTATACCACGATTTATGTAACATAATAGTAGCTTCATGGATTAAAGATTTATGAGCAGCATTTAGGGCATAGAAATCTTTTTTAGTGTATGGTGGATAAATGAAAATCATTTTATCACATCCTACGCATCCAGCTTTATTTTTTTTTAGTATATGATATGAGTGTGATATATATGTAGGCTGGTATATATCATCATCATCCATAAATACTACGATGTTATGGTTGCTCTGGTGGATTAATGAATCTCTTTTATATCCTATAGTTTGTTTTTTTTTATCTCTTATTAATTTTAATTTAATAGGTTTTATAGCTTCTTTAAATGTATTATAATCTTCTAATAATGACTCTTCACCATCATCATAAATTACTAACTGTAGATTTTTATGTGGATAATCTTGTACTTTTAAATTACGGATAATGAATGGTATAAACTTGCGTCTATTATATGTGGGCATCAGTATAGAAATTTTTGGTAGATCCATTTATAATATAATAGATATTTTAATTTTATGAAGCAAACCACCATCCTCCTTTTAATGCTTCTTCTTTTTCTCTTTCTTCTCTTTCTTTTTTTCTAATATAATCTTTAATAATTGATAAGTCTGCCTTGATACAGATGACATCAGTTTTAATTTGATTATTCATGCGGTTTATAGAGTGAAGTGTATTTTTAACATCCTCTATAGGCTTTTGATTAAATGGGTTTTTATCTGTCATTTGTATAAATTAAATTATATAATAAATCAAATAAAAAAATAATAATAAATAAAAGTAATGGATAGAATACAAACACCCAGACCACTACCAGAAAATATAGATGACTGGAGTGATGAGATAGAGGAGTTATTAAGTGAATGGGGTGAGGTTGCAATGTGCTACGCCTATCTTCATAATTATAGCACCAGAAAATATAAAAAAAAATATCAACACCTACAGATCCCTATTATAGTTTTATCAACTTTAACTGGTGTGGGCAACTTCGCAGTAGATAGTTATATCCCCATAGATTATCAGCATGGTTTTACTGCGTGTGTAGGAGGTTTAAATATCTTCTGTGGGATATTAGGTACATTAGGTAGTTTTTTAAAATATGCTGAAACATTCGAGGGTCATAGGATAAGTGCTTTATCGTGGAGTAAGTTAGGTAGAGCTATAGAAATAGAATTATCCCTTCATGAAAAAAAGAGAAAACCGTGCCGTGATTTTCTTAAAGTATGTAGAGCTGAATATGATAATTTATTAGAATCATCACCTAATATAGATTTAGATATTATTAATTTGTTTAATAAGAGATTTAATGATAAATACCCTAATGTTAGAAAGCCTATTATATGTAATGGTTTAAAAGAAATTAAACCTTATAAAGAACATAAAATAGATGTACCAGAAATAGAAAATAATGAAAATCCTTAAAATCTCAAAATGGTAGGGGTAGATTGTCAAAATAAATCGTCTTGACCACCCACCCTCAAGTAGTTTTTTTTTAGACATTTACCCCTACCATTTTTGATTAATACTATTTATCTTAAATAAAAAGAGAAATATAAAAAGAAATACATTATTAATAAAAAATAATAATTTTTAATTATTTATAGAAAAATATTATCTAAATTATGTTATAAATAGATGGATTTTTTACCAGAGGTTAAGATGGATTTTATACCCAGTGATGATGAAGAAGAAAATATAGATGTTAATGTAGAAGAGTTTAATGAAGAAAAAGATTTATCACAAGAAGAAATAGAAGAGAAAAAAGAAGAGTCACCAGTAGAGAAAGCTGTGCCAAAAGCTAAATCTAAAAGAGAAGACATGAAGGTAGAAGACATATTTAATATGCCTAATAATGATGGAGTTATTATAAATGATCCTAATATTAAATTAACTAAAAAGGGCAAACCCAGAAAGCCACGCCCACCCATGACAGAAGACCATAAAGAAAAATTAAAATTAGCGAGGGAGAAAGCTATGGCATCCAGAAAAGCTAAAGCAGCAGAAAGAAAAGTTGCAAAACAATTAGATAATGAAGAAAAAGAGCTATTAAAAAAGCAGAAAGTTAAAAGAGTACAGAAATTAAAAGAAGAAATAGAAGAAGACACACCACCTAAAGAAACTAAAAAATCTGTATTATTTTCTAAAGAAGATTTAGAAGAAGCACAGCTTCAAGCAATCATGAATTATGAGAAAATCCGTAAGTCAAGAAAAGCAGAAAAACAAGAAAGACTTAAGAAAGAAAAAGAAGAAGAAGCTATTAAAAATCAAATTAGGAGAGCTGTAGCACCACCACAAGAATATAACCCTTTTACTGGATGTTATTAGTTTAATTTAAATCTTTTTTTATATTGCTTAATATTAGTATTACGATTAGTAGATGCCCCCCATAGTATATAATAACTTAAATAACCAGCAGACATATAATTACCCTTCTCTAAATCTTTTTTATGACGAGTTAAGTATTTACTTCTTCGTTGCTTGTCTTTATGCTGGGTATAATCTTCATAGCGTTTATCACCGAATTGAGTGGTTTTTATTTTCTTTCCTTTCTCGTCATAAAAAATAGCTTTTAATTTTTTATTTTTAGCTGTGCCATTTTCTATTACCATTTTTATCATAGTTTATTTAAATATGATAAATATAAAAAAATAAATTAGAAAATTACTTTAAACTATAAAATCCTTCTTCATCAACCTCTATATTAACATCTTCACTAACAGCACTACCTTCACTATCACTTAAACTATCTTTCCGTGATCTTAAAGGTGGTTTATAATCTTCATCAATCTTAATATGCTCCTTAAATTCTTGTATTAAATCTGGACGCCCACATTTAGCTAATGTGCTAATAATTTCTTCATAACTAACTTTATCCATTTTATACTTTAACATAGAAAATTATTTTAGATATTTAACTTTAATATCATCGAGTTTGCAACTTTCACTGATGTCAGTTTTAAGGGCAGCACATAAATCACTAAAACTCCATTCATCCTTAAACTCACAGCAGATAAAATCATCCCACCAGTCTTGCGTACCTAAAGCCCATGATTCAGCATAAAAAGCATCTCTTTCATCTTCAGTCCATTTATCATAAACGCTCATCATTTTATATAATTATATATATATTTTTTATTTTTTATTTTTTTTATTTTTTTCATTAGATTCATCTAATATTTCTTCTATAATACTGGGCGGTGTCCTTCTAACTCTACTTATTTTATAGATCACAGCACTGGTTTTATCTACATTAGCATATTCACCATCACTATCATGGATAGATGTAGTTATATCTGCCACTATAGTGGGTTTAGTTACAGTGAAGTCTATATTACTGGGATTACCTAAAAAGTAATCACTGGCAGCACTGTATTTATCCACTATACTAATAATAGGGAGATTAGCACCAGTAGGATTACCTCCTATAGCTGTAGCTCCTTCTAAAATATTACTTCTAATAGTATAATAAGGTCTTAAAACAGATTTTTGTATATCAGTAGCAGTAATGGTGGTGCTTTGTGTTAATACGCTCACCTCATTCCATAATTCTAATGGTTGTGTATTAGGAGGAGTAAAAGCAGAGCCTCCACCATAAAACCATTGTTTATAGCCACTTTCATTACGAGGTGTATATTGAGGCACACATGTAGGGTAGGGTAGTGAGTTATAATACATAACAGCACCAAACTGATTAGTAACATAATTTTTAGTATCAGTCTGTACCACTTCAGCATTAGTAGTAGGTCTATATAATAAATTACTATTCTCATTATCTACTCTTTTAGTTAAAACATTTTTAGATGTTGCTGGGGCATTCACGGCATCATAATCAAATCCTAAAATATCCCATAAATTATCCTCCCAGTTTTTCTTATCAAAACCCCAGTCTTCTATATAAATACCTCCATGTGAATCAAAAATTTTATAAGGATCTATATTAGCATTAAAACCTTCATATTTAATTGTATTAGCTCCGCTTGCTGGTATTGATGCTATAGCTGTATCAGCGTCATCTGGATAAGGCTGTACTCTATATGCTTCATTATATCTGGCATAGGGTTTAAAGGTAGGACTAAAGCCAAACTGGGGAGGTCTGGGATTAATTTTATAAACTGTATTAGCAGCTTCTTGATTAACTGTAGCTGGAGCTATTAATCTTTCTGTTTGTCTTATAGGAGGTGTCATAGACTTACTATTAACAAAATCTAAACGATTACCAGCTGTGGCTTTATTACCTACATTATTACCAGTATGAAAGCGGCTTAACTCGAATCTATTAGTAGTAGTATTATAATTTATAGCTGGATTATTAGCACCTATATAGCTCATAGTCATATAAGGGTTTAGATCAGTTAAAAGAGCACCATTACCAGTGCTCCGTATCCAATTCACTTGTGTGGGGTATTGATAAAGTGCGTCTTGACCACCACTACCGTGCTGTGCTGCTGCTTGTACCCCTATATCAGTATTCATATAACCACTGAAAGGAGTTATTATAGCAGTTGAGTATGCTGAAGCATGAAAATCAAAGCCTATTTTTCTTCCTTGTTCTATACTTCTATAATTAGGATCTGCTGGCGAAGTCTGCTCACTAAATAATCTTCTGGGTGTGCCACCTACACCACCATTAGTAATACCTACTAAATATATAGTTCTGGGATTAGCCCCAGTAATAGGGTCATGATTAGTTACTTTAACTGGATAAGCAAAACCATAAACCAGTCCATTAACAGCTATACTTGTATATTCTTCTGGTGGGACATAATAATCTCTTTTAGTATCATCATATTTAAAAAATACTGGTTGTGTGCTCATTTCTATATTATTAGGTGCTGCTCTCTGTGTAAAAGCATCATCTCCAAAAGACACATTTTTAGGATTAGGTGTTGATAATAAACTTCCGTATTTATTCATGTGTAAAAAGCGTGAATTATCTATAGTAGGTCTCTCTAAACCTCCTACCGCAGCCACACTATAAGCATAAGTATCTTGCAAATTATCCCATAATTCTGGATATAAAGCTTGAGCATCAAATAAATCTCTTATTAAACCTAATGTTTCTTCATTATATAAAATACCTAAAGTAAATGTTGTATCCTCATTAGTAGTCTGGGCATTTAGTACTGGTCTATCTCCCACAGTAGTAAATCCTTCATCTGCTTGATCTGGCAGAGATATAGCATGTCCTAAATTATTAGAAATACGAGGTTGATTAGGAGATTCATTAATCTCATAATGTAGTTTTCTACCAGCCTCAAAAATTTCTGGTCTTTTAACACCTATATAGCCAAAAGTCGCAATATAATCTACAGCTAATTGTGAGACTGGTGCTAATGGTGATAAGTTCTGTGCCACAAATCCATCATAAGCCTCTACACTAAAATTATAAGCATTTTGAGCATTAATGGGTTTAAATGTATTAGTTTCTATAGTTTTAGTTAAAGGGCGTTCAAAACTATCATTATCATAAATACTAAAAATAGTCTCATTTTTAGTTTCTGTTAATTGTTGAGTTATTTGATTTGCTACGGCAGATGGAGTATTAAAACCCTTATTAACTTCTATAATTAGTTTTTCTCTTACTCTATAATATTTAGCTTCACTAAAAATACCATTATGATTATTCTGTGGCATCTGTGCTTTATCATGTGTAGCTCCCACACTATAAGCTATTTTATCTTTAATAAATAATGTGAATCTTGTATTATCTATTTTTTGTTTATAAAAAATATGATTAGTAATATCTTCTCTTTTAGCATAATCAGCTAAACACGGACACTCACTATTAATAGTAAATAAACCCAGAGGCAGTCCATCTACCACACTATCTCTTTCTGTATAAGCTTTAGGTACATCTCTATCTACTGACCCTCTCCTTGCTCTATTAGCTGTCCATCTTCGAGGATGCTGTATATAATTAGGATATTCATTAGAAGTAATATAATAACCTATAACTAATGGAGCTAAATTATCTCTTAAATCTACTTCATCATCACTTACTTCTGTAGTGGTTATAGACCTATAATATCCCAGTCTGTATTTAGGATCATAGGTATTACTTTTAGTATAATATTTTTCATTAAACTGAATATCTGTATAGGTTGCAACTTTATTAGAGCCTCTACTCACACCCTTAAACTCTATAGTTGATGGATTACCAGCACCTACCTCACTAATAAATGCTCTCTCCAGACTAATTTTATCTCCTACATTTAATTTAATAGTTTCATTAAGAGGATTAGTAAATACTGCTGGGTTAGAGTCATTACCACTACGACTCTCTATACTTGCGAGGCGGTTACAGTTTATTAGTTTAGTATCAACATACTCACTCATTTATATATTTATAATATATAATATTAAAAAAAATAGATTAAAAAAAACATAGTTAATTAATTACTCCTTTCTCCTCCAGCATCTTATACTTCTCCTCATGTTTCTCCTTAAACTTATCTAATTTATCATTTCTTTTATAATAATTATAGAGTGATTTAGATTTAATAAAATCTTTATCTTTTTCATATTTTTCTTTTCTTTTTTCTTTATATCCATTTTCATAATGAGCTTTAGCTCTCTGTCTATTTTTAAAAATATAATCTTCTTTATGTTTTATAACATCATGATAATATTTATTTTCTCTCTGTCTTTTATTTTTATAGTTAGTTAAAATCCTCGCAATTTGTTCAGCAGTCAAATCCATTTTATCTATATATTTATAATAGATTTTATTTTTTAAATATTTACGAGAATTTAAAAATGGTAGGGGTAGGATGTTAAAAAAAAACTACTTGACCCCACCATCCAAACATCTTTTATTTTATGAATCTACCCCTACCATTTTAGTTTTTCTGTCTTATATGAAGACATACTATAGTTTTCCCAGTTAAAGCAGTACAGAAAGTCTCATTCTCATAAACTATATCTATATCAAAACTATTAACTAATAGCTCTGTGGGATTATTTAATGAGATATATGTTTTTTCATGGGGCTCAAAATATAAACCACCAGTCTCATTACCACTATTATCAAATCTGGGGAGATGAGCTATAATTTTAGATAAAGTCCCTTGTCTGGCATTCATACTATTCTGTGTGAAGTTATTTAATCTTATAAATAGTGAGATGTTTGCAATTAATTTAGGTGTGGTATTACTTTGATTAGTAGTGGCTAAAGTAGTACTGGCAGTGGGACGGCTGACTGGATCACCTAAAAATCCTAATGTAGCTTGTGTATTACATAATTCTGTATTAACTTCACCATAAGCATTACTTCTTGCTGTTATAATTAAACTATCATAATCAACCATTCCACCAGAAGCATTAACACCTTTAGGAGCTAATAGACCATTAGCACCTACACCATGATTAGTAGTAGTTCTGCTAAAATTATTCCAATCTCTACTTTCTAATTCTCTACAAAATACTGTCTGGTTATATTCTTGAGACCATCCCCACCAGTCATAATTATAATATTTAGTAGCATCATATATAGGATAAGATGTATAATGCTGGATAGATTCTAATGTTATACCTCTACCAGCAGCCACCGTACCACCCACAGAGCATACTGGATATAAAGCCCATTTAGCAGCATTAATAGGGTTTAGGCATTCATTTTTAACAGCACCAGCAGCTCTTAAAGTTGTATAATCACATAGTAATACTTCTGCTGCTTTATTATCTATTAAATATATTTGCAACTCTTCATTCTTAAGGACAAATTTAACTTTTTCATAATTAGTAGTATTAGTAGCTATATTATATTGAGTATTAAAATTAGCATTATGAGCTCCAAAATAAGTAACTTCATTAACATAATTAGCAGAGTTAAATTGAGATCTGGCACTTGATTGATAAACTCTTAACTCACTACCTTGCCTCACTACAGCCACATCACTATACCGTAGCTGATTACCTACATATACACCTCTTCGTAGCTGACTATTTTGTGCTGGAGGAGAGAAATAAGTAGGCGAATATTCATAATCACCAGCTCCTATATCTCTTGCTCTATTAATTCGAGATAATCCACACATCCAGTTGCCACCAGCGGTATTAGCATCACTAAAATTAAATATAGCTTCTCCACTATTTTGAGATAATGGATATTCTTGATTTTGTACTATAAAACCAGACTGCGTTGTTGATGTTACTTTCCCAGCTGCTTGTGTGAAGGCATAAGTAACATCATCATCATTTTTATTAATACCAGTCCATACTATATCTGCCGCATTTCTGGTAGTTTTAGCAGTCTGCTGTGTAGCTACAAATGTGAATCCCTCAAATACTTCACTGCTACTATCATATTTAGCACTAACTACTACACCAGTAGTATTAACCCCAGTAATTAATGATGGATGATAGGAGGCTTCATTAATACCTTTCTGGATTTCTCCCACCATATCATCTATATTAACTTCATTTTTAACATCCCCAGCTCTAAAGGCTTCACCAGATCCTATAACAGCTCTAAATGGGACAGTAGTGCTATTTTCTATATTATCATTATGGAGCTCTTCTACTGGTGTGCCAAAATACTGACAGAAGCCACTATTAGTCCTATCTAAAACAAATAAACCATTTTTATTAATTTTAGCACTTTGCAAAGCAATCTCACTATTCGCTGGGATCTTCATGGTATTTAAAAGCCTATTCTGGTATGAATAAGGTTTAAAAACATTAGATAGTGCTGGTGTGTTCTCTGTACCTATATTAGATGTGATTACTAAACTCATTTTATATTATATAAATATAAAATAAATTAATAAAAAAAAATATATTATTTTATTATAATATGCCTAAAAAGAAAAAAGTTAAAAATACTCTCGTTAAACAAATCACCAATCATGATAAAATACAGATTGATATTAAAAAAGATTTAGATAATGATAAAAAGATAAAACCAGATAAAATTTTTGATAATTATAAAACTACTAAAACTACTAAAACTAAAAGAAAATATTAATTTATTCTTCATCGCTACTCATATCATACCCATCATCCACCTCCCACTCATCCTCCTCCTCCTCACCATAATTATATTCATATTCTTGTAGTTCATTCCATCTCTTTCTGGCTTCTTCTAAAGATGGGAGAAATACATGAATCTTACGCTCCTTCTTAACTACTATTCTTTTATCTTCATATAAGTCTCCCATACAGTTTTTCTGGATCTCACGCCAGAAAGCACTATCCATAAACTTACGCCCATCATAACTATGATTCTCATAACATTTATATAGCCAGTCCTTACTATAAACTACCTTTTTCTCTTTCTTCTTATTTTTAATTTCTAATCCATATTTAGTCTCATAACCAGTATTCTCATAAAACTTTAATGTTTTACCCCATTCTATAAATCTGCCATTATATTCGAATCCTCCATCCTTCATAACATTATTATACCATACTTTAGGACTATTCCAGTTTCTCTCTACTTGTTCTTGTAGTAATTTAGTTTTCTTAAAAATACGAGGTTTAAAATCACTAATATCTCTGTTATATAATACTTTTGCAAAAGCTTCACACGGAGCATCTAATACTGGTTTAACATGTTCTAATGTTTCTTCAGTCATTCTACCAGATAGTTTATTATTTAGTTCTAAACAAAAATGGCGTCTGTCATCTTCAGTTGTACCAGCAAACCAGTCATTATTAGTAGTAATAATATAATTAGCATAACAATCTACCATATAGTTCTCCTTATTCTTTTTATTAATAGTCTGTCTTTTTTCAGTAATTTTATTTTTAATAACTCCTTCTAATTTCTTATCACCTCCCCAGAAAGCCTCATCCAGATTAATTAAAATCTTACCCTCCAGTTGTCCATTAAAATCACCAAATAGAAAATTAGCATTACTGTTTTGAGCATAATGATTATCACCTATAATCTGTGCCAGTTTATCAAGGATAATACCTTTACCTCCACCTTGTTTAGATTTTAGTGCCAGTAATACACCAGTCTTAATATGAGGCTTCTGGATGATATGACTAAAATAATCCATCACATAATTATATGCGTTTTCATCACCACTACACCATAACTCCTTAATATGTTGCAAAATGGGTTCAGCATCTTTTTCATCATAACTATCAGCTACTTCATGACTAATATTAAATCCATTCCACAGATTAAATAAATCACTATTAGCATTATCTCGAGGGTCAAACCCTATAGCTCTTACTTCTTTACGGTCTGTCCATTCGCACCATTCTTTAAAAGGATCTACACGGATAGTTGTTTTTTCTGCTTTATCATCATCCTCATCATCATCTTCATCTGGCTGACCATTTTTATGAGTGAAGCTAAACTTCTCTTTTACGAAATGATCTTTAGCTTTAGTAGCAGTTTTTAAATACCAGCACGGTACAGTAATTAATTCTTCATTTTCTTTTCTTACTATCTTCTTATCTAAAATAATATAATCACCAGTCTCCTTAACAAAAATAACTCTATTATTCATTTCATTAAGCATAACTTTTTTAGCAGTAGTAATAGTAAGTCCATACTCTACATTAGATAGTCCAGAGATAAAAACAGCTTCTAATGATTTATTACATTTAGGTTGATATTTAGTTTTTAATTTATTTAAAAATGTCATACCTAATTTCTTACCGCTTTTCTTTTTCTTCCAGTAGTTCCAGTTTTTACTGATGGCTTCATAATCATAATTATCTTCATCTTTTTTAGACCAGTCTAAATATAGACCAGCACCTATACTATCACCTTCAGTGATATTATGTATAGCCATACCTACCTTAATCCATGTATCATATTCATAACATTCATCTGGTAGTATTTCTAAAATACTTCTAATTTCTTCTGCGTTATATTGTCTTTTAGCTGGTACAAACTCCATCATATCATCATCTTCTTTTACTTCTTTTACTTCTTTTACTTCTTCTACTTCTTCATCACTGGTAGTAGGTGAGACTGGTGGTGAAGCTTTAGGCATTTTTCTTTTCCAGTAATTAGTAGCATCTGTGCTCTGGATAATATGTTTAGTAAGCATATATCTTTCAGCATAATTTTCTGGTATTTTCTGTCTCGAGTCATTAGGTTTATAGCAGTATAAAAATCTCATATTACCACCATCCCTATAAACACCCTTATCAAACATTTTAATATTTACTTCTTTCTTTTTCTTTTCATTCCATTCAGTTGCAAAATCAAACTCTAAATCATATAAATTATTTTTCTCATTAAACTCTCTTAAACCTTCTATGGTAGTTTCATAATCACAGCATACAAAATGATAAGATATAGCATAACCCTCCATCTTAATCCTTTTCTTATTAACAGTTTTCTCTTTAATCTTCTTACCATGAGAGGAGCTAATAGCTATATCTGTGTCTGGGTATAATTTCTTTAGGATTTCTAAAACGGTACATTTAATTTTTTCTTTATTAGATTCATATTTTTCTTCATCTTTAAAAAAAGCATCTACATCATAAAAAGGTTTTACTTTAGATTTATAATCTGTCCATTCGAAATAATAATTCTTATGGTCTTTACTATTTAGAAGCATTGCCTCTAATTCATTTTTAGTAGTTTTAGTGAAGGGATCAAGCACAGCATTAAAATTACTCTGTCCCTTAAAATCTTTAAAATACATGTTTATATTATTGTTATTCATTTTATTCTCTTTGATTGTATTTGTTGTTTCTTTTTTAAATACTTTTTCTCTATCCATTTTATACTATAATATAGAAAATAATTTTAGTGAATTAACGCATTTTTTAAATTAAAATAACTTAAATTCTTGATATAATCTTAAATTATACTTAATATATACATATAAATAGCCTCTATAATCCTTAATTATACCCTAAATAACACTTAAAGAAGTATTAATTTTAAAATTAATACCTTTAAATACCCATAAAACAGCATAAAAAGGGATTATTAGCATAAAAATAGATTAATAATACTTAAATATTATCTATATTATTATATATAGAGAAAATGACAGTATATAATGGATGCGATGGCTCACTTAATTTATATTATAAAGGATTACTTATTAGTTCATTCCCATTAACTAAAAAAAAAACTTTTAAAAGATATGAATATCAAGGTCAATACTTAATATTAAAATCCATGAGAGAAAAATTAAATATTAAACAAATCATTTTTACATTAACACATTTTTGCAACCTTATACATATTAGAAAGAAAAATAAAAAGCCTATAAGAAGGAGTGACCATGAATACTTTATTTCTTGTTTATTTGCTTTACTTAAATTAAAAATAATTGATAATGATGAATCTAATGGTTATTTAGTTATGCCTTCTAAAAAATCCATATTAAGATCTACACCTATATAATTTCTATTTAATGCTTCTGCTCTATCCCCTACATATCTATCACAGCAAGTCATATCTAATATAGTATCACCTTCATTACTATATGTTTTAATAAAATAATCTATCTGTTCATCTGTTCGAGTTATTCCTCCTCTTTTTCTTGCTATATCCCACTCTCTTAAAGATGTAGGATATTTTCCTTTATGAGCTCCTTTAATAGCTTCTTCTTTAGATGGTTGTTTATCATTACTATCTATACCATAATAATTTTGTCCATTATGTTTGCCTCCATAATGTTTTAATATTACTTCATCTCCCTCCATCTGGGGATTATATGTACCACGCTTTTTATAATAAATAAATATTTCTTCTATATTTCTTAATGGCTGATATTTAGCTGATAAAAATAGAGTTGAGTTATTTTTTTTCCAGCAGTAATGATATTTAGGTGTTTCATGTTTTAATAATTCATAAGTGAATGGCATAGAAGCATATAACGCTATAATACCATTAGGTTTTAAAACTCTCCACATATCTGTGAATAATGTAGCCCATTTTAATCCATCATCCCATTTAGCATTTGTAGTTGAGAAAGGAGGATCAGTATAAATAAAATCTATACTATTATCTTCTATATCTTTAATAACTTCATGAATGTCACCTTTAATATATTTCTTCATTTATATAATCTATAATAGATTTTTATTTTGCAAACTTGACCTTGTATTTTTCTGTTATAGCCTTATCTACTTTCCTCGCATTACCGCCTAATATATAGCTATACACTCGAGCGTATGCCCAGCTCTGTGGTGATTGATTAGGTCTTGAGCCAGCACTATAATAAGCCCCTTCTGCCTTCTTATAAACTTCATCTATAGCTTTAAAGGGGATGCCAGTAACTTTAGCTATATTTCTTTTACTTCTACCTCCCTTTAATTTATCTATCTCTGCTCCATACTTTTTATCAAACATTATTGTCCATTTTGATTTTCTGGGTTTTTCACTTGTTTTAGGTCTTTCTTTATTCTCCATAATACTTTTAACTTGTGCCTTCTTTTCTTTACCTTTAAGATTTCCTACATAAGATTTAGGGATTTTCTTTTTCTTACCTTTATAGCTCACCGTTGTCTTCTCCACCATTTATATTGTCTAATAGATTTTTTAATGATTTAATATTTATTTGTTTAATATCTATACATTCATCATATTCATCTTTACCTCTGTCATTTCTTCCTTTTCTTAAAACATCATACTCACTACTACGATGCTCCCAGCCATATATCCCATCTGTACATCTCCATAAATAAAAGATTCTTAAATGTGGGGCTTTCTTTAATAATTCATCTCCTTTAATTAATTTATTTTTTCCAAAAAATAAACTATTATATTTATCATGTTTTATCCTTCTGGTTTTAATTTCTATAAAATAATTTTCATTATATTTATCATATTCATAATATTTACCCATTTCTGGATTTAATGATGTTCTTAATAATGTACCAAAAATTTCTTCTAATTCTTTATGGATCATATCCTCACTTTTAAATCCATAACTTAAATCTTTATTCATTTTTTTATAATCCATATTTATACTATATATTAGAAAAAAAAATAGAGAAAAACGCAAATATTAAAAATGGTAGGGGTAGTTGTTAAAAAAAAAACAAGTTTATGGATGAGGGTTAAGTCATTTATTTTTATGATTCTACCCCTACCATTTTAATCAAATCTTACAACTATAGGATTATCTTTAGAAGCTCTTTTTATTATTAACTTATAAATTACTTGTTGTTTTATTATTTTATTATTATTTAATTCTTCTTCTACTTCTGGAGTTATTATAGGATTAACATGATTTTTGCAAACTGGACTTAAATTATAAAATCTACATGCTCGCCTAACACTGGGCAGATCACCCCATTTATAAATACTCATAACATCATTATAGGGGTCTGTAGCATTTGTATAAGTTACTCCATCATATATATAATCATTCTTTCCCCACTTAATAATCTTTTTAGCCTTAAACATTATGGCTGTTTTTTCTTGTGTATTAGGTCTCTGTTTAGGAGATGTATTTTTAAGATATTCTTTTAATTCTGTACAGTTTTTAATCCTATCACTATATTTAAAATCTTTAATATATGATTCTATATTATTAACTATATTACTTTTAGTTAATTCACTATCTATAATAACTCCATGCTTCTTAAATAAAATAAATAAATCCTTTTTAGAATGCGATTTATCAACAATCATTTTTTTTATTTATAATATTATATATTTTTTTATTTTATATTATATACTTAAAGATGCCGCCTAAAATGAGTGATGATAAAATGAAGCTCCCAGAGTTAAAAAGACTTATTAAAAAATATGATGAATTAATGGGGATTGACCCTAAAGGCAAATCTCGTGATGATTTAATCATAGAGATAGAAAAACTGGGTTATAAAATAGATCATAAAAATAAAAAGATAGTTGCAACTTTTAAACAGAAGACTAAAAAGATGCCTAAAAAAGTTGATACACCAGATCCTCCTAAAAGAAAGCCAGCTAAATCTAAAGAAGAAAAAGATAAAGACATGAGAGAAAAAGTAATTAAATATATTCTGGCTAATAAAGATATTCTTAATGATGAGAGACTTAAATAATTTATTCTTCATCTTTAGCCTCTTTAACATAAGTGTCTAATGCCACAGCTTTACTGTGTCCCATGACCTTATTATCCTTTTCTAATTCTTTCTTCATATCACCATACTTACTCGATAAATATATTTTTCTTAATAAAGTTGTTGATATTTTCTTGCCCATATATTTATCACTATATTTAAGTAACACTTTACTTACTTCTATTCTTGTTAATGGCTTGCCAGATGAGGTTTTAAATAAAACTCCCATACCATTCATCTTAATATAATATCTTAATATCTTTCTTAAATTAGCATCTTCTATAGGGAGGTCTAATTCTTCATATTTTTTAGATGTTTTGTATTTATTTAATACAAAATATAAATTGCCTTTTGATGGTACAACTAAATAATTATTTTCTTTCTTTTCTTTATCACTTAATTTATTATAAGCTTTTTGATTTATAGCTGACATACCAGCTACATCATTTCTAAATGGCATTCTCGCATAAATATTAAATAATGTATATGCTTGAAGAAGTTGAGATTCTTTTTTAGTTATATCATCTTTAGTCTTTTTTTTAATAGGTTTTAAATCTTCTGCCATTTTATTTATCATATCAAAAATTTCTTCTGTGGTTGCAAAGTTCTTACTCTGTTTATCACTTATAACTCCACTCTTCTGTTCATCACTATATTTATCATTTAATTCATCTCTTAATTTGCCATATTCTTCTATTAGTTTATCATATTCTTCTTTATGATTTAATGCCATTAAAAGCACTATAATAGCATTTAATATATTACGCTGTGATAAATAATGGAGATCTTTAATTTTATCCATGACATCATCACTATCCTTTAAAAAATCATAGCCTTCTGTGTCATATATCTTTTGTAGTTTTTTAAGATTAACTACATATTGTTTAACTGTATTAGTCTTTAGTTGTGGTCTGGATTTTTCTATATCCTCAACTGGATTTTTGCTTTCTATTGTCATATTTATAATATAATAATAGATTATTTTTAAAATAAAAACTTAAAAAAAAAATGGTAGGGGTAAATCTTAAAAATAAAATGAGTTAGGAGGTGATGGTTAAGAGGTTTTTTTTTGACATTCTACCCCTACCATTTTCTTTTTATTATGGTCTATATATTTTAATATCTCATTTTGAGTCTTTAATAAATCATTAACTAAAAATAATAATTCATCTTCTCTCTTTTCTAATTTTCTCTGTTTTTCTCTTGCTTTTATACATTTATCTATAAAGTACCACATGATTTATATTATATTTTAGAAAATAATTTATGCGAAATAACAATTAAATTGTCCATTCTCTATAGTTGCAACCTTAAGGAGTTCTAAAAATACACGGAGGGTGTATGTCTCTGCTGGGAGTCCAGTAGCTTTATAAACTAAATCAATACCCTTGTTATTAACACGCTGACCCTTATTAGGTCTAATAGCAGTCCATCTAAAAGTACCACCCAGACCAGCAGTACCACTATTTTGAGCGTGTCCCTCGAATGTCTCACTCGTTAATGCTGATACAGCAGTAGTCTGGTATTCATCTCTCGTAACCATAGGGACTTGACCCTCGGCAGACTGGGTAGTATGAAAGAGGAGAGCAGTATTAGACCTATCAGTATTAAACTCGTATAAATCATTATATAATAGATTAAGTGATAGACTCTGTGCTGCTGGTACATCCTTGGCTACTACACCATTAAGCAAAGATACTGGGGTGAAGTTCTCATTCTTCTGTAATCCTAAAATAACTTTAGAGACAAGCCTACCATTGCCTCCTATAGGGAATGTAAGATTAGTAAATGCTGCCTCGTCTCCAGTTCTTTTTGCGAGTCTATAATCTACATACTGGAATGTTAGTTTAGGATTCTGCTGGGCATATCTATCCATGATCTCACCATCATAAGTAATACTATCATAAATTAGTTTAACTTCATCCCTATTAACTTCATACTCTACAGCATTACTACCAGCTTCACTATTAGGCACACATAAACGGCGTGATAGAGCAGCACCAGTAGCACTGGATACAGTAGGAGTAAATGTAATATCAATATGGACTTCTTCATTTAACATAAACATAGGAAGCTGATTAAACTTAAGGAATGGGAAAAGGTCGCTTAAATAAACTGAATAAACTGGTGCCTCGCTAATAGTTTGAGCTGATGTGGCGTTGTGCTTCATGAATGGTAAGAGCTCAAATGTACCAGCACCACCACCAGCAGCTACTACTGGATTGCGTCCTACATCCAGTCCTATCTTTTTAGCAGAGTTAGGGGGTTTATCAGTAACATTAGCCACACGGTCATCATAAATAGGTTTATGATTAATACATCTCTGTGATAAAAACTGTTCTCTCTCCTTATTATCTTCATTAGAAATAAAAAGAGATTGATACTGATGAAAATGTGTATAATCATCAATCTCACATACAGTCTTATTGCCTACAGAGAGGCGTGCGTGCTGGACTAAATTAGATACTCCTATATTAAGAGGATAGAATGCCCCAGTAGTAGTAAGGGGTGTAACAGCAAGGGTAATTTTTGAGTTCGAGTGTAGGAATCCAGCGACTCGTTGCAAAGTAAATCTAACTCTATTTTGTGAAAATGTTACTGGATCAATAACATCAGTATGAAGCATCTGCCCATATTCACTGGGAATAGCTCCTATCTTAATAAGATCT
>Ga0208898_1000736_pt1 | contig 24205 bp, 25 predicted proteins | sample VirMetDEL_Mar_4_FD_184513 | JGI IMG/M metagenome (GOLD analysis project Ga0208898, IMG submission 184513) | Aqueous microbial communities from the Delaware River and Bay under freshwater to marine salinity gradient to study organic matter... | ecosystem: Environmental > Aquatic > Marine >...
TAGTTGGTGTAACAGAATTTGTTGGAGTGACTGAATTAGTTGGCGTTACGCTGTTGGTTGGAGTTACAGAATTAGTTGGTGTAACAGAATTAGTAGGTGTAACAGAATTTGTTGGAGTGACTGAATTAGTTGGCGTTACGCTGTTGGTTGGTGTAACAGAATTCGTAGGTGTTACTGAGTTAGTTGGAGTTACAGAATTAGTTGGTGTTACAGAATTAGTTGGTGTTATACTGTTGGTTGGAGTAACTGAGTTTGTAGGAGTTACAGAATTCGTAGGTGTTACTGAGTTAGTTGGAGTTATCGTGAGGGATGGCGTCGGTGATGGTGATGGACACTCAGGTAAACTATTATTCGTTTGACAGGTAACACAGTCATTGTATACATCATCGTCAGGTATGATTGCGCCAGCACTAGGTATAACAGATGGTGAACTGTAAACGTAACAATCACCATTATAAATAATTGACGTTCCAGCACCAACTATTATATTACTATTAATTCTAACATTAATATTAGTTGAAGGGTCACAACATAAATTAAAAATATATTTTTTATAAGAAGGTGTTGTTGTGAGGGAAGGTGTTATACTGTTGGTCGGAGTTACAGAATTTGTTGGAGTTACACTATTGGTCGGAGTAACAGAATTAGTTGGTGTAACTGAGTTAGTCGGTGTGACTGAATTGGTTGGAGTTACCGTTGGAGTTACTGTTGGGGTGGGTGTCGGTGATGGTGATGGACAAGGATTAGCAGTATTACAAGCTTTACACGCATTAACACCACTATACATAGTACTTACAGATATTGAAGGTGTATCAGTAGTCTGAGTATGAGTAAGTATTAGATAACATTCACCTAAATAGGTGATTACACTCTCATTGTTTATTGGTTCACCAACAGAGACAAAGTCAAATGGGCTTGAAGGACTTATATTTTGATTATCGCAGCAACTTCTTAATGAAAGGTAATATCTACTTGAGGATGATGGTGTCACTGTCGGCGTCTGCGTCAATGTAGGTGTGGGTGTCGGTGAACTACTAGGGGTAGATTGTGAACATTTTTCACAATTGTCATATGCGTTGGTTGCAGTAGATGTTGGTTGTTGTCCGATAGCACCTGAAACTATAACGTAACAAGTGTGTTGGTTTGGGTTATCAATAACCGAAGTTTGGTTATTGACGATATTACCGGTTGGTATAACGCTAGTAGGTATATCCCACACCTCTTGTGACCCTCCACCACATGGTTGTACGTTATAATTAGGCATCTACTTATTTTTCGTTACTATATAAATAATCTAAAACCTATTTTTATATAGTAAAAGAGAGAACAATTTTAGTTCTCTCTCCTTTCCTCAGGTTTGTAATGTTTAATCCTATCATGCCATATTGGGGATGCTAATAATACTGCAGGTTTTAAATCACCTTTTTTTGTCATCTGGTACAGATGCGACATCCAAGTTTGTTCATAAGGGTGTGCCCACTTAGTATCTATAAACATCTTTTTATTACCTTCTTTAGAAACTATCATTGGCCAGTTAGCATAATATACTTCACCATCAATGTATGTTACCCCATCCATATTTCTAATATTCTTAAAATCAGTTAGAGGTACATTCGGGTCTAAACCACTAATCGGTAGTTTATCGTAATGAGGCCAATTTTCAGTTCTAATGTGCTGTGGTACATTATACCATGAACATTGTTTGTCATTATCAAAATAAACTTCAGTAAAACTTAATTTTAGGAAGTCAAATTCTTCCTTCATCATAATTTTATGTGTTATATTGTATAGATTGGGAATGTATTTCCTAAATCCGTTTCTACAGTGTTCACCTTTAAGTTCAGGGGGATTTACTGTCATATCATCCTCAAAAAAGAACATGTAATCAGCATCCGACTCATTGAAGTGTTCTGCCGCCGCTTGTCTACCACCACAGATACCTGTATTACTTCCTAAATTAATATACTCAAACCCATATTCCTTACAAATTTTACGATTGTTGTTTCTGGATTCTTCGTTAGTAGAGTTATCTAACAAAAATAAATTAGGTCTATCTAACCACTCAGGAGTTTTTTGCATAGACTTTATAGTGTGTAGTACTTGGTCAGCAAAATTAAATGTTAAAACATAAAGATTAGTCTTAACATTAGATACGTCTTTATCTGTATATTTTTTATTATTAATAATCCTTTTTTTAGGTGGTTCTACAAGTTTAACTGTATCATTTTTTAGACTTTCAGTGAACTTAACGATTAGTCCGTTACTATCTAATTCAAACCTTCTATATATATCAGGTTCGACACATGACATAATAGTGAAAATACTTTCTTCAGTTCCCATAAAACCTGATGATAATGTCCTATCCAATAAAGAATAATAAGTCCTATTGGCGTCATTAATCTGATTTTTATGTCCACCAAATAATCCACCTCTATTAACATATTTCACATCCTCACCTGCGTATCGGTCTATTGCACTCTTTTTAAATCCGTGTATTTCACTATTAGTATCATAAGGATAACTTAAAAACAAGAACGGATTAAGAAATTTATCAATATTCTCTAATACGTTATCATGAGCTAAATGACCATGGGGTACTGTATTTGTGATTCCTGCATCTAACCAAAAGAAATAATCAGTATCAAAAGGGTTCCATATTGTAACATCGTTTAGTAAAAACATTTTTGACTGTACTATTGGATTATACCACTCATTCACCGCTTGTGGTGAATTTTGTAACCACCCCGCCTGTGATAACCATTCTTCCGATGTTCTTAAATTTTGAGTCCTGTCCCAAAAGGGTTGATACATTTTTTTGATGTCATCTAATTCATATATTTTAACAAATGTGTTTTTATTATCTCGTTTTTCCCAAACTAAGTACTCATATTCTTTGGGTATATATATAAATAAGTTTTGTGGTATGTCCAAAAACTTTTTAAACGTTTCAATGTAGTGTGTAAAATCTCTACCTACTCTTCCTATATTCCAAAGACCAGTTACAATTGTTAAATTATTATTCATTATATCTTCCAAATTTTCCCTATATAAGAACCATCTATGAACTTATATAAATCGTTTATTTTTTTAGTAATCTCTTTAGAGTCGTCTTTTCTATATAAATTACAACCCTCTTGAGTTTCGTGTGATGTGTATTTTTTAACAGGAAAAGTATGTCTGATTCCTTCCAACCATTTTTCATGACTATCAAAATCAGGGTCACCATCGTAATAAGTTATTAATCTAGCGATTTTTTTATAAGAAAGATATGCCGAAACCGTTTTATCATCACACCATACCCCATTTTTACTCCAAAAATCTAAAAAATCATCCTCAAAAAATTTTCTCAAATATGATACAGACTTGTAATGTTGTATTATATCTACAAACCGATTTGTTTTACATGCTGTAAAATAATAATCTCTAGAATCACCAAATAGTGTTGATGCACTTCCATCTTCATTCTTAGACCTCATACCATCATAACCAATAACGTAATCCGGCCATCTTTGTCTATTTTTAATGTGTTCATTAATCATTTCGGGATGGTAAACAACATCGTCATCTACAACTATTAAAATATCATCACCATTTAACCTTTCTAAAGTAGGTATTAGTTTGGTGATTGAACCGTAATCTTCAGTTCTATAAATCTTAAGTTTATTATCTACCTCAAACTTACTCATCCAATCTGGTATGACATATGATTCACCTGTTCTTTTGTAAATGTGAGGAATATTTAAATGCACTTCATAATCATTATAATTTTGATTTAGTAGTGATTCTAAACAGTATTTTATATCAAATGAATGAATACTTTTTAGTCTTGAAGGTATCGTTGTAAGTGTTATCACTACTTTCATCTCTCCCACATTTCATCAGTCCAAATTTTATCTGAATAACCTTCAGGATAACACTCAGAAACCCAGTTTTCATTATCTATATCAACATAATAATCATCAGGTAAATTTTCCCAAGGTCTTGAATTCCACAAATCTTCAATTATTTCTTCTAATTTTTCTTGATGGTTTGTTTGAGGTATATCAATATTCTCATTTTCAATTAATGGTATTGGATTAGATGTCCCACTTATGGTTAAACCTAATGCTTCAAAATGGTCATGAAATTTAATGTCGTCACCCATTAAATTATTACCAACTTTCATCCATTTTACAGGAATACCATATGCGTGTGCACATATAACCCCATGTAATGCAGATGAAACAATTTTTTCACACGATTTTACAGTTTCTATAAAGTTATCTATTTGTGATACTTTTGAATTTGTATCAATTATAACTGTATTTGGAAATTTTTCAGGATTATTTTTAATATGTGGTATAATAATGTGTCCGTCACTCATATGTGGTATCACACCAAGTTTATATTTTTTTTCAACTGTAGGGTTATAGACCTTTGATAAAATTAAAGCTGGGTCTCCAACTACTGTATTATCTGTATTTATACCCATATTGTTTAATTTTTGTTTAGTTCTTGGTCCTCTCACCGCTCTATAATCAACACTATTATCACTACCCGCGAAAGGTGTGTCATTTTCATACATCATACCTGTACCCCAAACAACTGTGTCTTTTCTAGTACTAGTTTTTATAATTGACCCTATCATGGTCATTTTTTTTTCAACCGTATGGTGGGTGAAAATGAATGGAATATTTAATTTTTTTAAAATATAGGGTACACAAGTATCCCCGAAATTTGTCCAAGGTGAAAAGTTTATTTTTAATCTTCTATCCATTTTATTTATTTTTTTACTTTTTTATTACCAAATGATGTTGTACTTTTCCTTCAACAAATGACGGTCTAGATAAAATACCTACCCATGCATCCATTGTTGCACCCATATCTATTGATATTTTTTTATGTTCATCTCTGAGTATAGGTCCATGGTCTTTTTGTAAACCTATTCCCATAATTACCACATCCTCTTTTATATTTTTGAAATTTTTAGTAAAATCTTTTTTATTACGATTATTAATCAAATTAGGATGGTCAGTATATGTTATATTTACTCCTAAAATCTTATCAAGTTCTATTTTTTTATATTTCACAAAGTTTTTAGATATTATGTGTATATCCTTACCCTGAATTATTTCCTTAAAATTATCTATCTGTGAAAGTTCTTTCGACCTTGATATCTGATGGTCACATATTGTTTTATCTTTATAGTCTATTCCAAGTTTTTCTAATTCATCCATAGTAATTGACCAATCATATAATCTATGTGGACCTGGTAAAGCAGTACTATATTTATCCATTATTCCGACTATATCCGATTTATTAAATGTATCCCATAACATTTTACTATAATCATCATATAGTAAATCAACTTCGGTAGGATAAGAGTATCTTTCTGTATTACAAACCCTTCTAACCCAGCCCTCATCATGTCTATGAGTATTTTTCATTAACCTAAGTTCACCATCACCAAATCGGGTTAAACAAAAAGGTTCATTTCGTCTAATTTTATTTTTTATTATTTCAATCGTATCTACAATTGAAATGTTAGGTTGTAAGTATTCCATTTATATAGTAAATTCAACTCTCTCCGCCCATCCTCGTTCTTTGGATAATCCCCAATAAACAACTTTAGTCGGATTTTTATCTGTCATATACATCTCTTCATAATGAATCGGTTTTCCGTTTTCTATGAATTCTTTTAACTGATGTCCCTTGACATATTTATGATTCTGTCCCTCTCCGTTTTCGTCATCAAATGCAATTAATATTGATTCGTAATCATCAGCTGGTAACATATCCCTTGTGACATTAACCAAATAATAAAAAGAATACATGAAAGAATCTTCCCACTCTTTTTCAGTCTTATATGGGTGTGGGTTTGGTGGAAATTTATTGTCTTTAGTGTATTTTTGGAATGACTTTTTCTCAAAGTGTATTCCCGCATAAATTTCGTAATCTCTAACTGTTCTTTCAGTTCCTAATTCATAACCTGTTAAGTCATGTTCGTTATCTTCAACCCCTAATAGCTTACGTATTCTAGCTCTCGCTATATCGTTACCTTTCCACCATAAACTTTCCCCTCTTTTACTTTGGTCGTCCCATACTAACTTACCTGCTCTTTCTTCCCTCATAGTAGCATGCCATATAACAATTCTGTGTGGGTGAAATAAGTCGTATCCATGAGTAAATGACCTTACGGTTAAATTTAACTCTTCACCCGCAAAGAATATGTTGGGGTCATGTCTTACTTCTTTAGCCCATTTATTGGGTCCAAACGCAAAGTGACCACTTAAAAATCTTGCAGGATATGGTTTTTCCAAATGTTTCCAACCACCAGTAACTGCTGTAGGTCTAATGAATATCGTCCCAAAAGGGTAAAAACTAGCGGCCTCCGATAACCATGGTTCTTTAACTCTATCTTCAGGGTCATTAAATGGATTGTAGTATGGTAGATATCCACATATTAATGGATTGTGACCATCTTCTTTTAAATCATAGTACCAATCAATTAAAGTTTTATCCCAATTTTCCGCAAATCTATGGTGAGAATCTAATTGACAAACAAAATCTTCATCTGTTAACAACTCATCATTAATAACTCCTCTTGCGTACGCTAAACCTTTAGCCTCCTCGTATGGTATATCCTTAATTTTAAATCTTGGGTCATCTCTATATTCATCTATATTGTCAAACCCGTCTTCAGGATTAAATTGTCTACAAATACCAAAATGTATTCTATCGGGATTATTAGCGTTTTCTAACGCACTCTTAATAGTTGGTATCAGTTCTGGTTCTCGGTACGCTGGTAAGTGTACCAATATTGTCATTTTATTCTTATCCTTTTTCATATAAAACTCCTTCCATTCTGTTTATCCAACCTTCTTTTTCTGAATGTGGCCAAACAATCCATTTATATGGTCTTTTAACAGCATTAAAACTTCTCCATAAACGACAGAATCTATCAGGGTCGGTCATCATTCTTTTTATCTCATCACCATTGGCGTCTTCCCTATGTATTTCATTACCTTCCTCATCTTCAAAAGCAACCGCCCATACATTATAGTCATCATGTGGAACACTATCAAAAGAAATGTCGATACAATGTTTAAAGGGTGACGAAAATGAATTTTGATAATCCTCTTCATTTTCAATAATAGGACATGGAGCGTCCTTTTTGTCAATCGTATGTTGTTGTACACCTCTTTTACTAAATGATATTCCCGCATATCTTTCATAATCATCTAAAGTCCTTTCAGTACCTAATCCGTAAATACCGAAAAATTCAGGGTCATAAACCTCACCATCCATACCAAATAACTTTCTGTTTCTTTTGTGAGACCCGTCATTTCTTCCTCCCCATTGATTATGGTCATCCCAATGTTTTTTTAATCCTCGTCGAGTGTAATAATGCCATAAGAAAACTTTATGTGGGTGTAATAATTCATAACCATGAGTGTAAGACCTGACCGCTATTGAAATTTCCTCTCCGTGGAAATAATATTGTGGGTCATGTGGTACTTCTTTTACGAATTCACCTTTAGCAAAAGCAAAATGTGCGGAATAAAATCTCGCCGGTATCGGTTCAGTTCTATCAGCAGCATCATCGATTGTTGAAGGTAAGAAGTGTATGTTCCCATCGGGACTAAACCTATCGAAATCCATCCTCCATGGTTTTTGTATCCTACTATCAGGGTCATTATCAGGTTCGAAAGAAGGTGCGTAGCTTGTTAGTAATGGTTTTTTAATACCTTTTTTAACTAAACGTTTATGTTCTTTCTTTAACTCATAATCCCAATTCTCAATAAAACGAGTATGTGAATCTATCTGAAGTGTATAAGTTTCGTCTTCATAAAGTTGTTGTAATAGGTTTCTAGCCCAACAAGCTCCCTCACTATCTTCGTAAGGAATATCTAATATTCGAAATCTTTTGTCTTCTAAATAGTCGTCAAGATTATCCCACTCATCTTCACTTGTATGTTGCCATGCAATACCAAATCTAAGATTGTTAGGGTTCTTAGCCTTTTCTAAGATATCTCGTAGTGTATTTAATAAGTCGGGGTCTCTATAAGCCGCTATTTGTACAAAAATTGTCTCTGGTTTACGTGCCATAATCTTTTTTTTAAAAAATGATACATTTATTAAAATAGTAAAGTTATTTCACGTCAATATAATATTTATGATAAATGAAATTACTAAACACTATACAAGAAATAATACAAGAAGCTGAGGATAATCTTTACAATGCGACACTAACTAATGATAACTCAACAGAGATTGAAGAGTTAGAACGTAAAGTAGATGAATCTTTAAATCTATTGGAGATTTACAAGAATTTATTTTAACTTAAACTTCTTATCAGGTACACTGACTCCTTTTCTGTTTACAACGTCAGCACACACCATATTTGCATATTTTATAGACTCCTCAACCGAATTAGTAGTTAGTAATTTAATCACAAAAGAAGCCATAAAAGTATCTCCCGCACCACTAACATCTATGGTTTGTTGTGGGTTATCACTTTTGTAATCAACACCATTAAATGACGCGCCATCCTTTCCTTTTGTAATGATAAACTTTTCCTTAAAACTATCGCAAAGTTCTTTATTGTTAAGATATTCATTGTAGTTTAACTTAACGTAATCAATATCAGATATTGTACTATAATCCAAAACTTTTTTACTATCTAAGAGTGTAAGCTTAGAAACTGCTGCAATGTTTTTTATTATATCTTTGGTTAAGTATCCTTTGTCATAATCACTGATAATAACCGCGTCAGACTCTGAAATTGTTCTCCTTTGTTCAGGTGTTAAATATATTATTTTATCACATGGTGTTTTTTCATCATCAACTCTTATAAACATATGATTACTTTTTAAATCTACGTATCTCGTTTTGATAATTTTATCCGGTTGGTACCAGTGTATAACGTCACAATCCTCGTAGAGTGATTTTATGTTTTCGACTACATTACCTGCCATACCGTTATTTTCAACTTTTTCAAGTTCATTAAATACTGGAACTGGTGCTTCAGGTGATAGTCTTTTCACATCACCATAAATAAATCTATCAACACAAAGTTCACCTATTACTAATATTTTTTTCATGTTCTATAATTTTTGTTGATGAATAATTTACTATTCTATCAAAATATATGATGTTTTCAAACAAATGTGAACCAATAATTTTTTCATCTTTATAGTCGGAACCAATAACCATAATATTTGAGTTCCACTTTTTAATTTCGTTTTCTAATTCTTCATCAGAATTAAATCCGACAACACTGTCAATATATTTTATTGATTCCAAAAGACATTTCCTATCTTCAAATGTGTTAACGGGTCTATTAATTCCTTTTAAACTCTTTACCCGTTCGTCATAATCTATACCAACTCTTACATCACCGAATCCATACGCATATTTGAAAAGTTCAATGTGACCTCGGTGTAATACATCAAACGTTCCGTTTACCCATACTTTCATTGTTGACTGTCTCCTCTCCAAACTCTATATGAATCTGAGTCAAAATGTTCTGTTGATACCTCAAATACGGTTCCGTCAGTAAGTGCTTCCAATTGGTGAGGTTGACCTGGATATTGCCTTACTGAGTCACCAACTTTAAGGTGTTGTTCGTGTACTTCAGCAGTTTCTGTGTCTATCCAACGGTATAGGAATTCACCTTTATCTACGTACCATGTCTCGTCTTTTATCATATGATAATGCATTGAGAACTTACATCCTTTTTTGAAAACTAACAGTTTTCCACAATACATCTCATTATTCTCAAATATGATTTCATGTCCCCATCCTTTGGGAACATTACACTCTTTACATTCAATTGCGTTAAATACGTTTGGTTTTTCCATATTATGTATATTTTTCTAAGTTAGTTCTTCTTTGGAGTGGCCCATCCCAAGACTCCCACCATGTGTGTGATTTATTAAGTAAGATAAGTGCGGGAACAATAAAATCTTTTTCATTCCACCAAAACAATCTCCATATATCTTGGTTCTTATCTTCGGTCATTGCAAATTGTACCCTATAATCTTCTCTAATATCATAAACCCTTAATCCTACTTCAAAAAAAGCGTAGGAGAAGTTATGTTGTATCTTTTCTTGTGATTTGTAATTATTTTCTAAAGAATGTGGTAAATGACCGTATTTATCCCACACCTTATTCAAGGATTTTGTTGATGCGATTCCAAATGAGTGACCCGCATGTGGTTTATAGTCGTTCCACTTATCTTCATCCCTTTGTAGTGGACATAAGTAACCGGTATCAGGTAACGTGTGATATTTTCTTATAAGATACTCATCCCAATTATTTTCTACAACAAAGTAATCGTCTTCATTGAAAATAAAGTAGTCGTATTCACTTCTGTTTTTTTCAAATGAGTCAGACCACGCACCATAACTAAATCCTTTATTCTCTCTAATTAACACCTCAACATCTGTGTTTTGTATTTTTTTAGGAATTATTTTTAACGCATCATTTAAATATTTATAATGTTCTTTTTCAACATTAAAATTAAATATAATCTTATCTAAATTATGATAGTAAATAGAAAGAGTCTCTATTTGTTTTTTAAGAAAAATTAACCTGTCATTTTCAAACTCAGGTACGGTTCTTCTTCTATCTCCAAAATAAAAGTTGATAATATAACAGCTTTTCACCATAATAATAATTATTTTTTATAAATCATGTAAATATATTTACGACCTCTAACCATCTTATACTCTTCTTGAGGTTTAAACCCAAGACTCTCGTAAAGGTTTATGGCAAAATTATCTTCAAAAACCCATAAAGTGGCGTAATCCTTATCTTTTAAGTATTCACTATACGCTAAACGAGCATAACCTTTTCTTCTATGTTCAATATGTATATCACATCCAACATCATCCCCATTAGTTCTTAAGTATCCGACTTTTTGCTCTTCTTTATTTAATATAATATACCATTTAGGTTGTGTGTCGTCAAACCATTTATTACATTGTTGTAAGTCAAATACTGAATCATTTTCCAAATATTTTCTAGTCGATTCATTATTTCTAACCTCCAATAAAAATGGTAAGTCTTCTTTAGTAAGTGGTTTTAATTTAATCATAGTCTACCATCCTTCCTTAATGCAATCTACGATATATTCTCTTTCCTCCTCTGTAACCCACCAACCAACAGGTATAGATACAATTCTTCCAATAGTTTTATCTAAGTTAGGTAACGCAGTTCTATGTTCATAAACACAGGTGTGTTTATCATTTCTTTCATGGACTTGGGATACCGTAATATTACATTCTTCCATCCACTTATAAAAACCATCTCTGTCATCTACTAACATAGAGTAAATCCAAAAAGCGGAGTCGTGACCTTTTTCTCTTTTTAATAATTCAACACCTTTCACGTTTTTTAGGTTTTCATCATAATACTTAGCGTTTTCTCTATGTTTACCAACGATATCACTAAAATGTTTTAAATTTTCTATACCTACAGTGGCACAAACGTCATTCATGTGGAATTTAAAACCCCATTCTTCAACATCCGCTTCACAACGAAAGTCTTTTCTATCACCGTCCCTATCTATTCCATACCATCTTAATAGTCTCGCCCTTTTATTTAATTCACTATGTGGTGACATAAGTAAACCTCCATCAATAGATGTTATATGTTTTATAGCTTGCAATGAAAACATGGTAAGATTACCATGAGTACCGATTTTCTTATTTTTATATTCAGAACCAAAAGAATGTGCCCCATCTTCAATAACTGCAGGTCTAAATCCAAACCTTTTTTTAGCCCTATTTTGGATTTCCCTGATTTTATCGAGGTCGTTAGGATACCCTCCCCAATGAACTAACATAATGACTTTAGTTTTTGGTGTTATTTTACGCTCCAAATCGTCTAAATCCATATTCAATGTTTCAGGGTCGATATCAACCCATTTAATATTTAAATTGTTTGCCAGTATTGGCCAATTTGATGCGGTGCAAGTCATAGGTGTCGCTAAAACCTCATCCCCATCTTGTAGTCCCGGCCAATCAATATCAACACCCGCAACTCCACTATATACTTTAGTACCTTTTATAGGTTTTTTAAGTAAGTGTAACGCTAAATGTAAACCTGAAGTTCCTGAATTTAGTGTTGTAACGTAGTCGTGGTTAAATAAACTTTTAAGTTGATTTTCGAATAGTTCGACTTTTGGTCCTTGTCCAATATAACCACTATTAAGTACTTTACCGACTTCTTCGGCTGCAGTTTCCGCCATAAATACCTTAAATAGGTCTATTTTTTTGTTATTCATTTTTTTATTTTTTTATTTTTATTAATAGAAAGTATTATATCTCCCTTAACTGTATTCATATAACCATTTTTTTCTAATTTTGATAATAATAGTAAAGTTTCAGTACTATTTAAATCTTTATGGAATTCCATTACGATTTTATTAATTTTTGTTCTTAAAAAATCATCACTTAGATATTTTATTACTTCATATTCACATCCTTCACAATCAATTTTTAGAAAATCAATTTGTTTAATGTTTTTATCATTAGTGTACTCTTCTAAATTTATCGCATTAACTTCATAAAAAGTATCAGTGGTATTGGTTGTACTATTTTGAACTGAGGACTCATCGCTAATGTAATATTTTAATAGTCCTTTATTTTTACCAACCGCACAATTATTTCCGTATACGTTACTAAAATTATCAATTATATTGCTTTTTATTGAATTGTATTGTTTATTTCCAGGTTCAAATACATGAACTTCTTTCGCGTTTTTACAAATAGCATAGTATGTAAAAATACCTATATTACCTCCAATATCAAATACTATATCATTTTCTTCAATTTGAACGTCTTCACTCTCATATGTTTTGTTTAAAAATATTTCAAACACAGGTAACCCTACCCCCTCTTCTTTATAATCGTGGTTATATGACTTTAAAATATTTAATTTATCTTGTTTTTGTATGGACGGATATCCATTTAATTTAACAAAAATTGAAAATAGTTTTTCATTTTCATGCTCATCATATATTTCAAACTTTCTCTCGCTTGAGAATATTTGTGCATTAAAAAAGTATATTACGTTAGGTTTAATATTTATCCTATCTTTCCAAAGATTAAGTCCGGTATACCCATCCGAAACAGTCAGTATTACTGTTTTATCATTATCAAATTTAGATAAGAATTTTATTCCAGTTTTGTTTTCGTTAAATTCTATAAATTCAATCATATGTCATAAAGTTATTAATTTTAAATTCTTCAATATTAGTTTCATCTATATTAATTGAATTTTTTAATTTGTCATTAATGATTATCTTAATATTTTTTACCTCATTTGTCTTTCCGAGTGTCTCAATTCTCCATGTGAATTTATGTAATTTTTCGACTTTTATGATTCTTTCGTTATTAACTATAACAACAATATCACATGGTTTATCTGACGCGTCATTCCAAAAAACAAAATCAATCGTGTCTTTTTTAGGGTCATAATAAGGAACTGCCCATTGCATTTCAAATTCACCTTTATGGAAATCAATAATTCTTAATATATTACCGTTTTTAGTTATAAGATTATCGTCTTTAAATAGTACTTTATTACCATTTTCTAAATACAAATCCTCAGTTCTTTTTTCGGTAGTTTTTGCCGGTGCGTTTTCTAGTTCATTAAGTATTTCTTCTTTTTTATAGGTAAATGCTCTTTTAGATAAACTATCTATTTTTATAGAATGAAAATTACCGATACCATATTGTAGATTTACCTCACCAAACCCGTCTTTCTTTGTATAAAGTACCGCATCATATTCTTCCAACATTTTAGAATTATCATAAAATTCTGTATGGTCCTCAAAATAAGCGTCGTATTCAATAAAATGAACTTTCTTATAACCAAAAGCCTTAGCATGGGCATAACCTGTAATTAGTTGTTTATGTAATGTTAAGTAAGTATTTCCAATTCCAAAAAATATGGATTGTATACGTTTTCCTTTTTCAGGTGAAAACCATGGATGATTTTGATATTTCCAATCCTTTAAAATTTCATTGTCTTTATCAAAGATTACCCAATCAACACTTTCCTGCACATCAAATGTAACAGGAGTATGACTGATAACAATTAGGTCAAAGTCTTTTCTTGTTGGTTGTAAAGATGAGACTAAATTATATAATATTTTTCTTTTTTCTTCTGTCGGACAGTGAGCTGTTATACATATTAAATCTTTCATTTATTTATATTTTAAAAAATTATTAAGTTTAAAACTATCTATATTTAAGTCATTTATATTTACATCTCTTTTTAAATGACCATTAACTATAATTTTTATGTTTTTTATAGTATTTATATCTCCTAAATCAGTTAAAGACCAAGTACCTTTTTTTACATTTTTTAGTGTATGATTATTTCCATCACAACTAACAATAATATCGTATTCACCACCTAATTCATTAAAAACAAATAGACATAACTTGTTAGTGTCTTTAATATTTATAGGTACACACCACATTAACTCACAATTTTCATGACTATCAACAGTTCGAGTAAAAGGTACTTCATTAAATCTATATATACTTCTGTTATTGACACTTAAAAACACTGGTGTATAGTCTTCAGTCATTCTATTATCAATACTTTTTATTTCGTTTAAAATGAATTCTTTATCGTCTATAAAGTATTTTTCAGGGAAATTTTTAGGTTTAAAAGCAAAATATCCGGACTCCATCTTTAACTCAAGTGGATTATCTTGACCAAATATAACATTATCATATATGTCTAATTTTTCATTTACTTTATTAATTATATCCGTATTTAAGACTACATCATACTCTATATAGTGAATTTTTTCGTATCCTTTAAACTTAGAAAAATTAATGATGTAGTGTATTAAACCATATATCACATAATGAGTACTACTTGTATAAATTAGAGAACTGTTTACCGTAAATTTATCATTTTTAAACCAAAACTTATTTGTTAAATCATAGTCTTTAAGTAGTAAATTTTCATTATCAATATAAACATAATCTACATATGACATGGATAATTCACTAATAGGTGAATGAGATACTACCATAATGTCATAATTACTTCTTACTTTTTGTAAATTTTGGATTAGAGTGTGTAAAACTTCTTTTTTATAGTTATCTGGACAATAAGTGGGTATAACAATTAAATCTTTCATTTATTTATTTTTTTAACAGGTAATCCAACATACACACCCTTCTCATTTATGTCTTTTACAACTCCACTATTAAGACCAATAGTAACATTATCACATATATTTATTTTTTCTCTAACAGATGAATTAGTTCCCATGTAAAAACAATTACCTATATTAACATTTCCTGAAATAACTGAATTTGGCATCATACTTAGATAATCGCCTATCACTGTGTCATGTCCTATGTGACATCCTCTATTGAGTAATGAATGTTTCCCTATTTTAACGTTAGTCGTTGTTATAGAATTTGCTCCTATAAAACTACCCTCACCAATTTCTATATTATCGTCCATAATTTGTGCGGTAGGATGAATAAATGTAAAATACTTGGTGTATGATGGTAATTTATCTACCATTTTTTTTCTTTTAGTAGAATCACCAATTGCAATCATAACTTCACATTCTTCAAATCTTAATTCACTTATTGGTAAAGTATTTTTGTCAACGAACTCATCGTCAACATAACAAGTTAAAGTCATATTCATCTGAGCCATAATCTCACGAGCATGACCACCATATCCAATTAAGACTTTTAACATTGTCGGTAAACTTTAAATTGTCTTAAATCTGGATATGGTAGCTCCAAATCTTCATTATGTTTCTTAGAACCGTCTATGTTATAAAATTGTCCCATTAATAGAGAACCTCTTGCCGCCAATTCTGGCATCATATAAAAATTCCAACCTAACATGTCCAAATTATCATCGTGATAAGAACACTCTCTTCTTCCGCTATATCTTGCTCTTTTAAACCAGTGGTATGCTTCCAAACTATCCGTTAATATTGCACCTCCTTTACTTAATTTAAAGTGTTTATAAGGTCCTGTAAATGAAACACAAATATGCTGGCCTTCTTTATACATATCTGCGGTAAAGGTCAATGCTGAATCCCATACATTACTACCTTTCAGTTGATACATGCCTTTTATCGTTTTACCTTCAACAGGTTCAAATTCAACTTTAAGTCCTGCGTGAATAATTTCACAAGGTACTGACGGGTAAGTTCTACAAGGAATACTTACTTTACCATCAATACTTTTTTTAACATGATTTTCATAATATAACGCCAAAAATAATGCATTTGACATATTATCTACCGTCACCACATATGGTGCCCCTGTATAGTCTGAAAGTTGTTTTTCAAACTCTTCCGTTATTCTATATACTCCGTTAGCCATTTTTAAATATGTAATTTTATCTATTATCTATTGACAGAATAATTTCAGTATAATATTCTATAAAATGCTCGTTCCATAAATCCCACTTAATATTAACACCATCTACTGAAAATACCTCGTGGTTAGGAAAAAATCTTAGGAACACATCTCTAAATTCTCTAAACTTTTGTTTTAGCTCGGGAGTACTTAAGTGCCATTCACCTACCACATATTTTAAATTATCCTTTAACCAACATAGATTCTCAATGTTAAAAAAATCATATTCACCTCCTTCACAATCTATTTTAAGGAAATCAATTTTATCAATATTATAATCATTGATAAATGTTTTTAACCTCATACCTTCCATTTCACTTTCTCCTCCAAACAACATGTCACTTTCTATTAATCCATCTTTATTTGAGATGCCTTTATTAATCAATGTTATATTATTATATGATAAATTATTTTTTAATGTCTCAAATTCAGATTTACTTGGTTCAATACAAAAAATTTGTTTTGGATTTTTATGTAGTATTGAGTATGAGAAAGGACCAACACTAGCACCTATATCAACAACAATATCACCCTCTTTTACTTCATTTATTTTTTCATAAATTTTATCTTCAAATATTTCTCTATTCATCGATTCTCTATGAAAATTAGATAATTCGGTTTTGGTGTCACTCATCCATCCCCAATCAAAATTTGTTAAATCATATTCTCGTTCCATTTTAAAAGTTTTTGTTATTGATATTAAGTATAGTTTTTTTTATACTTTTTGTAAACTTAAATAACATATGAAAGACATAAAAATTTATGGTCACGGTTCATACATTGGAACAACAGGATATAATAACCATACAAGAGATTTTTTCAGGGGTTTATCCAAACATTGTAAGATAAAATTCAGAAACTTTACTGTGGGTAAGTCATGGAGTGGAATGGAAAATGATGAACCCCATGAAGGTGAATCTTATTTAAATAACACGGATAGAGAAATTTTAAATAGACAAACCGTATTAGTTGATAATAATTTAAGAAAAGATGTACCAATTTATGAAAAATATGGTAAGGATTTTAAACATGACCTTAATATCGTACTTTCAGAAACAAATCATCACTATTTCTATGATAATTATATGGGTCCTAAAATTGCATATAATGTTTGGGAATCAACATTACAACCTCAAGGATATTTTAATCAATTATTAGGTTATGATGAATTGTGGGTTCCGTCTGAATGGCAAAAAGAATGTAGTATAAAACAAGGTTTTAATGAAGAAAGAGTGAAAGTAGTACCTGAAGGTGTTGATGTTGATACATTTTTTCCCGAAGAAGTAGATGTATTAGACGAATATAAAGATGGTAGATTTAAATTCTTATTATTTGGTAGATGGGACTATCGAAAGTCAACTAAAGAAATTATACAATCATTTTTAAAAACATTCGATAAAGATGAACCAGTAGATTTAATTGTGTCCATTGATAATATGTGGGGAGAACAAATGGATGGGTTTAAAACAACTGAAGAAAGATTGTCTCATTATAATCTACTCGATGATAGGATAAAGATATTATCTTTCCCTAAGAGAGAAGATTATATAAAATTTTTAAAGACCGGTCATGTGTTTTTATCATGCGCCAGGTCTGAAGGATGGAACTTACCACTTATAGAGGCTATGGCCTGTGGCACACCTTCAATATATTCAAACTGTTCAGGTCAGCTTCAATTTGCAAAAGGTAGGGGTATTCCTGTTAATATAATTAATGAAAAACCAGCAAATATTAACGATTATGCTAGATACACTATGAGTGACCTACCAGGTAATTATTACGAACCAGATTTTAATCACTTGTCTGAAGTTATGAGAGACGTATATACAAATTACAAATCATACAAAGATAAATCTTTGAGGGAGTCTACCGATATTAGGTCTGAATTTAATTGGGATAGAGTGGCTGAAATAGGTTTAGATACTATTAATGATTTTTTATCTCGTAAACCTTGGTTAGATAGACCTGTTAGAGAAAATGTTATTAATGTTTCATACATCAATAAACCTAAGGTGGAGATACTCGGTGAAGTGGACGAACAATATAATGTAGAATTTATTGATGGAGATACTAATGAGGTAATTCATTCGACTACAATAGGTCGAAATATGTGGTGCGAGTGTTCTCGCGAATATTATACTAATTGGATAATAAAAATAAATGGAGAAATTTATGATAGATTTGATGTTACTGAAAAAAGAGTTTTAATCTACTTAGATTCAAGTTCAATTGGTGATACCATAGCTTGGACCCCTTATGCTGTTGAGTTCGCCAAAAAACACAATTGTAAAGTAGTGTTAAGTACTTTCCATAATAATTGGTTTAAGGGTAACCCCGAATATTCAGATATTGAATTTATAAATCCAGGTGAATCAACACCATGTTACACATCTTATAAAATAGGATGGTTTAGAAATAACGACACTAATAAGTGGGATAATCTTAGTTTAAATCCCGTACCACCAAACACACAAGAATTACAAAAAACAGCAACTGATATATTAGGTTTAGATTTTAAAGAGTTAAACTTAGGTATTGATTTTACACCTTCGGAAAAACCTCCGTATATTAGTGAGTATGTTGTTATATGTCCTGAATCAACCGCGGGTTGTAAGGAATGGACATATGATTCATGGGTTAAACTATCAGAAATGTTAAGAGAATTAGGGTACTCTGTAGTAACACTGACTAAGAAAAAATATAATATAAAAGGTAACATCAATATATACAACAGAAATCTAAATGAATCTATTAACTTACTATACCACGCAAAGTTTATGGTAGGGATTAGTTCTGGTTTATCGTGGTTAAATTGGTCTCTTAAAAAACATACATTCTTAATTAGTGGGTTTACCCCTAAACACCATGAGTTTACAACTAACGTAACTCGTATTATTAATGAACACGCTTGTAATTCGTGTTGGTCTAATACTAACTTTAGTTTTGATGCGGGTGATTGGGATTGGTGTCCTATATGGAAGGGTACGGATAAGCAACACATTTGTCAGAAATCTATTAGTCCAATAAGTGTATATAAAGAAATACAAAATTATTTAAAATGAATATATTAATAACAGGAACAAATGGTTTTATAGGAAAAAATTTAAAAAACAAATTATCTGATGAGTATAATATTTTTACTTTTGAAGAAAGTGATATTGAAGGAGATTGGAAGAGTAAATTAAGTAATATTTTTAATAAAGGTGTGGTTTGTGTTTTTCATGTTGGGGCTTGTTCTGACACTTTAGAACAAAAAGTAAATTATATGATGTTACTTAACTACGAAGTAACAAAACATATTACTGATTTATGTGTTGAATATAAAGTACCTTTAATCTATTCATCATCAGCCGCTAACTATGGTACTAACGATGAATATCCGTCCAATTTATATGGGTGGAGTAAATATGTGGGTGAAGGTTATGTAATTTCAAATGGTGGTATAGGTCTTAGATATTTTAATGTTTATGGACCTGGTGAAGAAAATAAGGGTAGAATGTCATCCGTAGCATATCAAATGTATATAAAAAATAATAACGGAGAAGAAATTAAACTATTCCCAAAAAAACCTTTAAGAGATTTTGTATATGTTAACGATATTGTAGATGCTAATATTTTTGCTTTTGAGAATTTTAAACATTTAAATTCAAAATGGTATGAGGTAGGTAGTGGAACTGCAAATAGTTTTGAATCTGTCTTAGATAATATGGGAATATCTTACTCTTATCATGAGGAAAGTATTATACCTGAAGGATATCAATTTTATACGTGTAGTAATAAAAGTAAATGGATGTCAAAGTGGTCACCTAATTATCAATTAGAAAAAGGAATTGAAGACTATTTAAAGTACTTATTATGATACCATTTTTTTATAGATGATGGTATGATATATTCCCCGATTGAATTAATTTAATCTGGTGTATACTCACCTGTGACATCATCATAAGTACCATATTCAAACACCCCAACTTCTTCATCAGAAGGGTCTAAAGTTATATCACTTAATTTAGTTATAAAATTATTATTATCTCTTCTATAAATTTTATATCCATCTACTTCACAAACATATTTTACATCAATTATACTCATATTACTGCTTCTTCACAAAATTTTATTTCATCTATCGCTAAATCAGCTCTGAATCCTGTGCCATTCTGAGCGACAAAATATATATAATAAGTTTCATCGGTATCTTTATAACTATTTAAGTCTACCTGTACTTTACTCCATACTGAACTAGAATATGTGACAAAATCATAAGTAGAGCTGTCACTTGATTTAGTCAATCTCGATGTACCTGCATTATTACTTCCCGAATGACTATGTGTAAAAGTTTCAATTAGTGTTGCTTCAGTATGATTTGATGTGGTTGAGGTACTTAAGTAAACAAACAAATCATGTTGTTGTGTACCATACGCATGAACAAAAAATTCAAGTCTTAAGTTATTTCCAATATATGAAACTAAATCACCAAAGTAGAATCCAGGTGTTCTAACTACAAAACAATTAATATTCTGACTACTTGAGGCTTCCGTATATAAAAAGTTGTCGGACGAAGCCTCAATACTAGGTGAACCACTAGGTTCAGTTGCTCCTCCATTGGGTCCTGTCTGTGAGGATGGTGTTGGGTCTGTTCCTAAATCCCACCCCGCAACTGTTTTATTACTCGTCAATCCCCAAAATGTACCGTCTACTGCATTTGTACCGTTTACCCATGTATTATAATTTGTTGTCGGTGACCATTGTGTTGTGGTACCTTCAGATGTTGTTTCAGTTTCAAAGTTATATGTTGATGATGTATATGAAACCTGCTCTCTTTTTATAGTACCTGATTTAATATATCTTACTCTTCTTTTAGGTATTGAAAAGTATTTTTTTATCAGTTCACTATTAACTCCATTTTTTTTTGAGAAACTCATTAGTGTATATATTTTGGCATAAAATAAAATTTATTATTGAAGTACGTATTCTTTGGTGGGTCTACTTCTATTTTTTCCCATTCTGAATTTTTATGTGTTTCAAATCTTCTATTATCTTCTCTGTATAAATTATTCCACCATGTAATTCTACATTTAGGTTTTGCTATTTTATCTATAATTTCTTCAAAGAAATGAGGGTAATGTGGGTCATCATGAGTATCAAATAATATACCGTCATATTTGTCCATTTGATTAATATTACTATACCAATCTCCCTTTAACACTTTTACATTATCCTTATCTTCACTCCATTCATTTAATCTTTCAATTATTTGTGGGTGTATTTCACAAATTGTATGAGTTTTAATATCTTGTTGTTGTATAAAATTAGCAGCAATACCCATACCAAAACCTATTTCTAAAATATTACCACCATTCTCACAAATCCATTGAGATTTCCTTAACATTAGACTTTCTTCCCAACTATTCATTACCTGAAATTTATTGTCGGAAAACCTTATAAAATCTTTTGTTATCTCAAGAGTTCTTTCCTCCATTATTATAACTCAACCCAATCACTTGATGGCCTAAAGTAAATTATATAATATGTGGCTCTAGCCGCACTTATACTATCAATCGCGTGTCCAACAATTCTAACGACTACACCTGAACCTGACGTGGGTGCGGTAAATGTCATATCACCCGTATTAGATGGGTCTAAGTATAGTGGTGCACCGTCTGCATAAGTACCACCTACATTAGTTGCTAAAATACTAATAAACCCTTCACTCATAAAGTAATTACTACTGACTGTTTTTGTAGACATACCTAACAACCCTGCTGAATCACTCGCACCTGCAGCATCTGCAACTACCCATCCTGTACTTTTTAGGTTATATATATTACCTACTGTCTGACTTATTGCGGTACCTACCCTAAAACTTGATATTGGTTGTGATAAGTTACCCGCTGTTGTCCAATCAGCTGATGTACTATCCACTATAGTTCCATATGTGGTTCCTGCTGCGATTTCAGGAAAAATATATCCAGAAACACCAATATTACCACTAACGTCTAAATCAAATGCAGGTGTTGTTGTTTTCACACCTACTTGTCCGTCAGCCATTAGAAGTATGTCTTCATCCGCATGTATTTCTAAATCCTCAGGTGTTGAGGTGTTTGCTTGAATATAAGTATTTGTTTGGTCGTTATCAAACGCAATTTTATTATTTTGGAAATCAAATACTTTACCTGTAGTTGCTGAGCCAAATTTTAATGTAGTCCATAATCCATCGGCCGATATATAAGGTGCTACACTAGTATAAAGTCCACCATATAAACTTATATACCCACCATCAGTATTAGTCGCGTTTATTTGTAATGTTGAAGGACTAAATGTGAGTTTGGACTCAACAGTTCCGGTTCCGTCACCATCATATGTTATTAATCCGTTTGTTGTTGTACCATCTAAAGGTAATATTCCTGATGTTCCTGAAGTTCCTGAAGAACCTGAACTACCTGATGTTCCACTACTTCCTGAAGAACCTGATGTTCCACTACTTCCTGAAGAACCTGATGTTCCTGAACTTCCTGAAGAACCTGATGTTCCTGATGAACCTGAACTTCCGCTAGTTCCTGATGAACCTGAACTTCCACTAGTTCCTGATGAACCTGAACTTCCTGAGGTTCCACTACTTCCTGAAGAACCTGATGTTCCTGATGAACCTGAACTTCCTGATGTTCCACTACTTCCTGATGAGCCTGAAGTTCCTGATGAACCACTTGAGCCTGATGTTCCACTGCTTCCGCTAGTTCCACTTGAACCTGAAGAGCCGGAAACTCCTGTCTGTCCAACTAGAAATACGTCCCAATCACTATATGTTCCACTACCTTCAATTTCACTAACATCAACAGTTAAAGTAACTCCTCCTGATATTCCTGCAATTTCTCCAATCAACCAATTACTAGCACTATTACGTATCTTTACAATTTGTCCTATGACAAAACCTTCGTTTTTAACTACTACAGTTTTAGCTGCTATTGTAATTGAAATACTACTAGTTGACTCACTTTGAAAATTAAACCCTCCCGATGTGAAAGATACATTAAATTTATCTCCATTAGAAGGTGACCCTACTTTAATAACTTCATCAACTGTAAAAATACAGTAATTAGTAGGAAAACCCAAAAAGGACGAATTTGTCACTCTAAATATACCATATATTGAGCTATTAGTTTGTGAAATAAGTTTTATTAAAGTTCCGTTATTAATTGAATTCCAAAAATTAGCAGGTAATGTATTATTATTATCATCATCATCGTTAAATCTTAAAGTTGTGATAGTGTTACCCCATCCGTTATTTGTATTAAAATTACCATTAGTTTCATGTCCTGTCGAAGATGTTGAATATACCCATGTCGACATGTAACCTTCATAACCTGAAGTTCCGCTACTTCCTGAAGAACCTGACGTTCCTGATGAACCACTTGAACCTGAACTACCTGAAGTTCCACTACTTCCTGAAGAACCTGATGTTCCACTACTTCCTGAACTACCTGATGTTCCACTACTTCCTGATGTTCCTGAAGAACCTGAACTACCTGATGTTCCACTACTTCCTGATGTTCCTGATGAACCTGAACTTCCTGATGTTCCACTACTTCCTGATGTTCCTGATGAACCTGAACTTCCTGATGTTCCACTACTTCCTGAAGAACCTGATGTTCCACTACTTCCTGAAGAACCTGATGTTCCTGAACTTCCTGATGAACCTGAAGTTCCTGACGAACCTGAACTACCTGATGTTCCACTACTTCCTGATGAACCTGAGGTACCAGGTGCTCCGTCATTACCTGATGTTCCTGAAGTACCTGAAGAACCT
>Ga0208898_1000738_pt1 | contig 24145 bp, 37 predicted proteins | sample VirMetDEL_Mar_4_FD_184513 | JGI IMG/M metagenome (GOLD analysis project Ga0208898, IMG submission 184513) | Aqueous microbial communities from the Delaware River and Bay under freshwater to marine salinity gradient to study organic matter... | ecosystem: Environmental > Aquatic > Marine >...
TGAGGCGTTGCTATCAGGATCGGTTTTTTAACTTGCTTTTTTGCGCTCACACTTGAGCAACAAATGCCGATATTTTCAACGCCTTCGGGGTAGACCGCTTTGATTTTGTCGTAGCTTTGTTCTACAAGCTCTTTTTGACGCGTGAGGATAAGCGTGCGAAAGCTTTTATATCTCTTGTGATAGCGTTCTATCAAGTGGCTGAAAATGACGGTCTTACCTGCGCCGGTGGCCGCCTGAAGTAAAGCGTTATCGTCTGTGAGTAGGTCGGCTTCTATTGTGTCAAGTGCTTCCTCTTGGTACTTTCTCGTTTTTAACATCTATTTTGCCCTTCATTTTTTAACCTTGATTTTCAAATCGCTTTTAGCCGTTCAATCTCTTTTGACCAGACTAATCGCTCCCACCTGTCAAGTTTTGTCTGCGAGTCTTTGTCAAGTTCTAAAAAGTAAGCAAGGAACGCGAACTTTTCCCGACTTAACTTGAACTGTGTTTTTACTTTTCTGTCAAAACTGTACAAGTATTTTTTGATGGTGAACTTTTTCATTTTCCTTTTTTTGCACTCACGAATCAATAACAATCTGTCACGATCATAAGCGCTTAATAACTCACACTCGCAAAACTTGATGAGCGGTTTCAATTGCTTCTCTATTCGCTTGATATATTCAACTTCAAAACCAGCTAAATCGAAAACATATTTCTTGTCTAGTAGCTTGAGAAAGTACGCTGTTTCTGGCTCGTTTCGCTTGATGTACTCGTAGCTTTGCGCCTTCATCTCTTCAGTTAACTTCTCGCCTTTTTTCGGCTTCCAGGGGTTCGCATATTTTCCAATCAAACACCCAGCGTAAAAGTCGGCTTTGTCGATGCACTTGAAAAGATGCGTTAGACCTTCATAAATTCCGTCCACGCTCACGCAATTGCTAGTCGTAATCTCTGACGCTGTTTCGCTCAAGAAATCGCGCACTTTCTCTTTGCTACTCATGCTCTAAAACGGCGCATCGTCTGTAGTCGTTGCTGTTGCCGGGTCTGCAATCTGCTTCGGCGCATTTTTAGCTGGTTTACTACTCGCCGTAGTTACTCCAGCCGTTGAAGCGTTCGCCAGTGGCTTGACGCGCTTTATCACGTTGTTGTGTCGCGTCTCGCCGTTGTACTCGCTCGTTTCAATCTTGACTACTGCCAACCCTTTTTTGCCGTGCGCCTGCTCAAAGCTGTTTAACTTTCTGAATTGCTCTTCAGTAAAACCGAGCGCAAGCATAGTCTGGTAGATGATTTTTTGGCTGACCGCGTGATCCAAAATCTGACGCATGTAAAGCGTTCTACCTTTGCCTATCACCGTGTATTCCATCTCAAGCATTGGCCTGCCTGATTTTGTTTCGGTAATTGTTGTATTGGCTACGACCACCTCATACTCGCCTTCGGGCAGTGGTTTAAAATCCATCTCCTCTTTTGCTTCTGCAATTGCACTTTCATCTAATCCAAATTTTTCCCAAATACTCATTTCTCTTCCCCTTCTTGTTTCGGTTCGTTGTTCATAATTTTGTTGTAGATTGCCCCAAGGTCGGGCGCTTCGTTCAGGTTTAGCCTTCCTGACCTGTCTTTTGCTACGTAGTTGTCAATCGGCTGAGTTAGTAAAAAGCGCTCGTACTCGCCTGATTCACCCATCTCGACGCGGTAATACAATACTTCATCAAAATAAGCTGGCAACTTCTCAGCGACTGCCTTGCCTGGAACGTCCGCGCCTTTATAACGGACATTGTTTTCGTCCTTGTTGATTTTGGGTAAACAAGTAAAAACCACGTTATACGGCTTCAAATCTCTAAACGCTTTGATTAGCTTTTGGAAGCGCTCTCCGTACTTGCTCCAAGCTCTCAGCGTGTCCTTGTCGGTCGGGTATTGCTTTTTAATGTGCTCAAAGCAACGCTCTCCGATTTCAGTGAGTGAGTCGATAAACACCCACTCGTATTTGTCTTTCGACTCTTGCTCGGTTAAGTGATTGAAAATGTCAATCAAATCGTCGAACGTCTCAACCTCGTAGCCTGAAACGTGACCGCTCCTGACCTCTTCAATGACCGAAAGCAAACCAGACTCGGCGCTAATGACACAGACCTTCTGATCGCTTGGAATCGTTTTTACAAGTGACGTTTTACCCACTCCCGGCTCGCCAATAATCATGGCGACCATTCTTTCTTGACTTTGAACTTCAATAGGCTTTAAAGCCATACTTTTCCCCTTTCATTTTTTCAATTATGGATTGCAACCGCGCAATCTCGCTACTTAACCTATCTGTCTCTACAAGCAAATGCAAGACAATTTTTTCTTTTGCTTTGTCGGGCAGTTCTCGCCATTGCGCAAGCCTGCCTTGTTTAAATGGAGCCGATGCGCTGATATAAAACGGCTCTTCGTCGTTATACCGCTCGGCTATTTTCCTGATGTCTACTTTCATTCCACAAACCCGATCATTGCCACGTCTTCAACAGTATCGAAACTTACAGATGGTTTCGCGTGCTTTACCTCTACAAGTTCAGCGATAGTATCGCCTATCTCGCTCTCCAGAGCTTGCAGGTAGGCTTTTTTGTCTATTGTCCACTTGTGGTTACAAAACTGGCTTAGCAGTTCTGGGCTCATCTTTAGCGCCTCTTTTTTAAGGCTTAAATTTTCTTTAAAGACTACTTTCGCGGTCATTTGACCGCGCACCAAGTTCACTGTATTACAATCCTCTTTTTTCTCTAAGCAGGCTTGACTGATGACCCGGAACTTGATTTTGTCTAGTTCAGCCGTTAGCCGTTCGATTTGCTTTTTGATTGCGAAACCTTTTTTTATAAGGTCTTGCGTCTCGATTTTGTTTGCGTCTTCTGTTTCTTCAAATAACACTTTTCACTCCTATGTTATTATTAAATGATGATTACTTCCTGCGCTGATTGCGCGTACTCAAAACACGATCAGCATAATGTTCTGCGCTGTCACTATTACCCGCCTGTGGTGGTGGATAAAGGTGCAGGCTTTACCAATTCATTCTTTCCGACTGTCACGCCGGACGACTATTGCGCTTTTGGTGGTCAGGGGTTCGACTCCCCTCGGACTTCAGATAAGCGTTCAAAATAAAGCGGATTTGACCGCTCAAACTCCGGCCCTGTTCCTGGGCGATTTGCTCCAGGCGGGCTTTTTCCTGTGTTGCCATCTTAAACCCGATGGCTTGCATTTGTTCTTGCACTAGTTTTCTCCTTTCGTTAGTTTGTGTATACGTAAGTCAAACGGCTCACAATTTGTTCATCATTTAAAGTTGTGTCTGGATATGATTCGATATAGTGCCCGGCTTTGTCATAGTCGGGCATTGCTAGCCATTCTTTTTCCAGGCCTCTCCAAAGGTAGATATTTCCGCATTCCTCTTTGACCGCTATCTCTCTGTTTGCTTGGTAAAACTCCAAGCATAGGTTTTCAAGCTCCCTCTCCTGTTCTGGAGAAAGTTCAGTTTCGTTTCGATCCAGAATGTCAACTAATGGGCCAGGGTAGTCCCTGAACGCCATCTCACCGCAGTCCTCGGCACAGAGGCCGATGTTATCATCGCCTAATATAACTGTTACTTCTTTTTCGTTATTTTCAAATCTGATCTCCATTTTCTTTTCCTTTCGTTTAGTTCTAAGTGTTAACAGTTTTTAAGTTATTCAAAACTATCTATTCATAGCCACCATAAATTTCTTGATGAAAAAGCCTATCATCACCAAATTCACAGCTAGAGCACTCTATATTTTTCCGCATTGTTACACGTTTACCAACTATAAAATATTCCTTTTCTTCCAAAAACTCGATATTTTCTGATTTGAAGCTATAACCACAACACTGATATTCAACTATATACATTTTTCTTCCCTTTCGTTTATTACGTTTTCCTTATCGACAAACTAAGAATGAAACATTCCACAAACAATGTAAATATATTTTTTTATTTTTTTAAATTTTTTTAACAAGTTGTACAAGTCGGCCCTGTTTCCCATCGTTGCGAATCGTTTGCACTTGCTCAAGCTCTATCTTTGCGTCCTCTTTCAGTGTTTGTAGAACAGCCTGCCTATCCTTAGGTGAAACGGTTGAACCGCAACGATTAAAAACTTTACTGACTAACTTCTGTCCAGGTGTTTCAGGGCTGTAATCTTCCACCTTCTCGATATTCGATAGGAACTGGCGTGCCGTTCTGTCTGCTAAATCTTTTCCGACATTGCTTTCAATGTTGCTTGTGTATTGCTTGAAGATATAGTCAGCTAAAGCGACTGCCCACCTAACATCCTGCAACTCGACTTTCCTTTGCGGGTTTCGTATCTCGTTCAAGTTTCGCGCCGCGTAATGACATAAACAAAGCTTGCCAGCCGTTTCGATGAATCGAGAATAGATTGAGTTAAGATTGCGCTCGTCCTTCAATATCTCTTCATCTCTAAGCTTCAAATAATGCTCAACCTTTTCATCAAATAATTCTCGCGCTGATTCTGAAAAGTGGACTGTGTGGATCGAAGCGATTCGTGAGCCGTACTCGATCAACTCTTTTTTTTCTTTCTTCTTCGAACTCTGCACGCTCAAGCCTTCCTGCTCAACTTGTCGCGCCTCCTGTTCGCGTCCTAAATCTTTGTAGTAGTTCGCAACGCTGTCTTTGAAAATGGACGAACTTTCAAGGATTGAATCGAGGTCTAACTCTATCTCATCTTCCTTTTCAGGAATAGACTTGTAAACTACCTCAGTTCCGTACAACTTTTTCAGCGACTCAATAACGCCTGGTGAAATTTCAGAACTGACTTTTCTGTTTGGCTTGTTAGGTCGGTTAACGCTCACGACAAACCAGCGACCCAAAAAACCGCCCTCGATGTCGTCCATGCTCATCGTCTGCCAAAACTTTTTAGGCGTTCCAGTCGCGTAGATTGAAAGCATCGGATTGTGAATCGTGAAAGTGCGCTCCTGGTCTGCGTACATTTTTGAGTAAGAACTGCCGGACATAGTTGCAAGCGACTTCAAAAGCTGTACAATCTCGCTCTTTTGATTGTTTGCGCTTCGCTTATTGTTCTGCATTGTATCGCCGAACTCGTCAAAGAAAGCCAGCCTGACGGGATAGTATTTCAGCGCCGATAAAATCGCCGCGCTTCCTGTGTACTCGCTTCCTCCGTCTGTCTTTTGCATTCCCTCGCCTACCTCGTTTCTAAGCTTCGAAAGGTACGATATAACGCTATTTTTACCCGTACCAGAAGGCGCAAGTGCAAGCGTGTAAATATTTGGTTGGATGCCAGAGCTTGATAGCTGTATTTTCTGCGAAATCGCCGTATTGATAATGCAAATCGCCCCACACAGCGCAATCTCTGGATAGGAAAATTCGGAAGTGTTCAAAATATCGCGTACAATCTGCCCTATTAAATTTTCAGGATAGAATATACTATCCAGGTCGGTGCTCTCGTTCGATTTAAGCGTGGTATTTAGCGTTTTTTCTCTTTCAACGATCATGCGTATAGATTTTGAAAAAACTTCGAAATCTGAGGCCGTATAGCCTTCAAGCTCTCCAACGTGTGATAAATCGCGTGGTTGCTCCATGCCAGCTCGAACCGCTTTGTCAATTGCGCCCACCTTTTCAAGTTCAGGAATCGGGCCCTGCGCGTCACATGCTCGTCGCATCTCATGCACTACGTCCTCAAACTTTAGCGCACCAGCCCCGACAAGCTGACCGAGTTTGTAGCATAGGCGGTTCAAGGCTTCGTTACGTCCTGCGCCTTTGGGCCATATCTCGATTTCAAGCGCTGACTCTTTCAGCGCTTCGCGTCCGTATGCTGTGATAGCGTCTGTGACGATTTCAAGACGTTTGCCGACCTTCTTGGCTGTGATGACCTGCTCAGGTTTAACTTTGTAGTGGTCTGGGTTCAGAAGGTTTGTTTGCGTGCTTTCCTGCGCTTCGAAGTCGTAAATCGCATCGGGGTTTTGAACTCTCGCTGTGTAAAAGATGCGAGACGGGTTTTTACAGACTTGATCGACGTTGTCTATGCCTTCCTGTTGATCGGGAAAGCGGGTGCGTAAGTATTGACTCACGCCGAGCCAGACGGATTTGTACTCTTCAGGCATAACCGACCTAGAGAGAGGAGCGACAAGGCGAAACTTGACGCGCCTTTTTGTTTCGCCTTCGACTTTTGTGCCGTGGTTGAAACTGGTGTACATGAACCAGTAGAAAGGCAGTTCTTGTAACTTTTCTATTTGGTCTTTCGTTGAGTCGTCAAAGTCGAACATCATCAAATCATGGTGTTTTACTGATTCGTCTTTGCGCTCTCCTGATTCGATATAGCCTGGAATGATTGCAATGCCGTCTTTCTCTTCCTGCTTCGCTACGATTTGTGCGTAACTCAAGCAGGCGATCAGTTTTTTGATGTCGCCTTCCTGACTGATTGTTGCGGTGTCCATCTTGGACTTACAAAGCGACCATTGACCGCGCCAGGTTGTTTTCGTTCTCATGTTTTCCCTTTCGTTTTCATTAAAAAAGAGTTTTCCCCTTTTTTTGGTCTTTTTTTGTCATTATTTTGTTGTTCTTTGTGGCGGGCTTTTTGCCTACCTAGATTGAAGAATATCAGTCGAAATCACAAAAAACAATAAAAAAAGACAAAAAAATGACAAAATAATGGATTTTCGTTTTTCGTGTCGCGCCTTTACTGGTGCGGATTTGAGTGGGGTAAAAAAGACAAAATACAATAAAAAGAATAATACTCTTTTTTTATAGGCTTTTTTTCTTTTTTTGAGAGTAGAAAAGACAATATATATATACTACCCCCCTTTTTTTCTGTTTTTTGTTATTTTTTGGCTGGAAATGGATCGAAATGGCTGGAAATGGATGGTTTTTTGGCTATTTTTGCGGTTTATATATTAAAAAACTAGGAACATTGTACAAAAATTTAACGCCTTTATACAAAAAATCGTGTATCTTGAATCAAAAATATTCAGCATTGTACAAAAATATTCAGCATTGTACAAAAATTTTGCACCGTGATACATTGAAATTGACTCTATATGCGCAGAAAATTTGCACCATGAGAAAATAAAGTTTGATTTAAGGTTGATATTTTTTGTACAATGATCCTAGAAAATTGAAACATTGCACCGACTTAAAAAGGAGTTTTACATTATGAGCCAGGAAGTAAAAGAAGTGAGAGACGTTTTAGAACAAGCAGGTATTACACCAAAAGAAGCTGCGGAGCTTTGGAAAATTGCGAAACGCTCAGCAGTCCAGAAATTGAACGGCACACGCGCTATGAGTTTGGACGATGCTATAACACTTGCAGATAAGGTTTATGATAGCCAAAAGGAACCGGAGGAATGGCGTAGCTTTTTGAGAAAACTATCAAAGTTAAAGAGGTCTGAAACAATTGTGAAAGAATACATTGATTACGTCTGCCACAAAACAGCCGTCAACTATAAAGACCTACCGAAGATTTTAGACTTGTCGAAGGTGGCGTTTAGCCAGCGAATAACAATGAAGGTTAGATTTAGCGCTACTGAAGGTCTGGTTATGGCTGAAACTTTCTATAAGGATGAGAAGGAGCAATTGGCTTTCATAAAAAAACTTATGGAAATTAGTCAATAAGTATTAACTTCTGGTTAGGTTGGCCCGAAAAGGTGAAAGACTAAAACAATTAAACTAAACGAAAGGGTTTAAGATGAAAGGTATAATTTTAAAGATTGATGATAAGCCGGTAATCAAAGTAGGTAAGCAATACGGAACGGCAACCGGCGGGCGAAAAGCTCACATATTCAAGTCACGCTTTGAGGCGAAGCAGTTCTTAAAAACTCATGTCGTAAATTTGGAAAAGGTAGAAGTCGTGAAGGTTGAAGCAACAGAAGAAACAGACAAAAACTGATAGGCAGGTTAAGCGATGCAACGAATATACAAAAAAGACTGGACAGAAAAAGAAGCAAAAGAGTTAGCCAAAATTATGAGCTTGGGCGAAATCGCGCAAGAGCAATTCGACGCTTTTATGGATCAAGACAGCGCAAGCGTCGCACTCCTGGTGAGAGTGGCGCAGTACAGGCGCAGAATGAAAAGTGAAAGAGTTTTTTCTAGGTAGGTAATAAAGATTGCAATTCAAAATAGAATTGTGATTTAATAATACAAGCGACTGAACACCGCAACCAGAAACAATTTAATAAATTGCTCGAAAGAGCCAGCCCCTCGGCTTTCCTATGCGGTGTTCAAAAGTCGGGGGGTTTTTATTTGCAAGGGAGAGAGATGGAAGACCCAAACTTCATAGGACTATGCGACAACTGTGGTGTAGTAGAAGGCTACGCATGGGAAAGAGATGATGACCCGCCAGATTGGGCAAACGCTTGTACTGAATGCGGAAGTGAAGATATTTACGATTTGGAAATGATTGATAGTATCGAAGAGAGTAAGCACGAAGCGATTCTTGAAGCCTACCAGGAGCTCGCAGATTCAAGCGACTATGAAGACCGTTTGAGAGCTGAGGGATTTATTAAAGCTTTGGAGGTTTTGATATGAGCAAATTGCAAGAACGATTAAATCATATTGGTGAGCTAGTCCGAGGTTTGTCAGAGCAAACCTCTGGAAACATCACAATTATAAATTCGAATTGTCAAATGCTGGAAAACAGACTAGAGGAAATTGAAAAGAAAGTCCAAGACCTTGAGACAAAAACAGCATCAGATTTGTCTCAAACAGTTGTTGCAGAAAGCACAACAAGTGAAGAGCAGGATTGTTTTTGGGTGGCTAGAGACGAAGGTGGTCTTTTTGCTTTTTCTGAAGAACCGGAGTTTTTTCGAGGTGAGTGGTCTTCAGATAGTGATTACCATAAATTGCCAGCCAATTTATTCCCACAAGTCACTTTCGAAAACAGCCCTCAAAAACTACTGCTTGAATCATCTATTTCCAAAATGGAAACAGTTGAAAAAGAATTCGACAGACAAAGGGCTTTGGAGTTGTTGGATATTATTGATTTTGAATATTGGGATTGTGTAACAAATAAAGTGATGGAAAATTCTATTGAAGAGCTTCGTCAAATGCTTGGGGGATAAGATGAGTAAATTTGATGATGGAATGTTGTTTGTAATAAAAAAGATTCGGGAGGTTATCGAGTGAGTGAAGAAAATCAATTCGAACAGTATTGGAGAAATTACGGAGAATTACACGCTTCAATGTGCGGAGGTGATATTAAGCAATTTGCTAAAGATATTTGGTTGAGTGCTTCAAGTTTTAACGAAAAGAGGAAGGCGGAGATAGCTTTAGAAATATTCAACGAGTTTGATAATTCAGTGCCACCATCAAAAAATTTCGAAAACGACTGGGATAAATTTATGAGTTGGCTTGATGAAAAAGCGAAGGGGGAGTGAAGCCGAAATGAACAACCGAACTAAACTTTCACCTCCAGGTTGGCGCACTTGCTCTATTTGTGGCTGTCAATTTAAAAGAAAGCGTGACAAACATATAGAACAGGAAATAGAATTGATAATTCCGGCGACTTGGTGCAGTGATTGTTACTTGTTGCCATTTTAAGAAAGGGAAAAAGATGGATCAAAACTTTAAATACGACTTACTGACCGACGAAATCACCGAGCGGTTTTTTGAAGCCGCGCACAAAGAAAACGCGGAGCAGGAGGGGCGTACCTACCTCGGCGCTTCTATTATCGGGCATCCATGCCTGAGGCGGTTGTATTACTCCTGGACAGCCGGAAGCGTTCCAGTAGAGGGCAGGGTAGCTCTAATCTTCAAGGTGGGCCATGCGCTTGAGGATTTGGTTATCAACACTCTAAGAAATGCAGGATATGTATGCGAAGAGCCACAAAAGGGTTTTTCTGATTTTGATGGAAGGTTTAAAGGCCATGTTGATTCGATCATCAAAAACTTAGTGCAAACCGAGGACGGAAAATTTCACGATGCTATTCTTGAGGTAAAGACAGCGAACGACAGAAAGTTTAAACTCTTTCAAAAAAATACAGTAGTCAAAACTGATGCAAACTACAAAGCTCAGGCACACGTATACATGCACTACTTCAAAAAGCGCTATTGTCTTTTCGCGGTCATCAATAAAAACAATTGTCAGATATACTTTGAAGTTGTTGAATACGATGAAGAAGTGGCGCAAGAGATGAGACAAAAAGCGCAGTTTATCTTCAACGCAAAGAGCGAGCCACCGATACCAGAAGGTTTTAATCAAGATTGTTTCGAGTGCATGTACTGTAGTTATAATACCGCTTGTTATGGTCAGAAAGATTTGCCGTTTTAGGAGTTTGGAAAATGAAAAAAATTGACGAAACAGGAACAGACGAAATCAGAGTGCGCGCTCAAAACTTTTCGATGCTTTGCACTAATATCTATGCAATGGAGTTTTTCAGAAAGCAACACGCACACATGATAATGGGAACTGGAAAAGTTCACGGCGTAGAATTTGCCATTTTAAATATGTGGGGCGATATTGTAATAGTCGTCCAGGGCACGAACGACCTGAAAACTGCCCTGCATGATGGGATGATATGGAAAACGTCCGAGGGCTTGGAACCGTTCAAATTTCACGCAGGGTTTAACCGCATCGCTTCTAAAATGGCTGACTTTCTTATTGATTGGGATATAGTAACTTCAAGACGACTATACATCACAGGGCACAGCGCGGGCGGTGCGATTGCTCAAATCTTGGCGTATCACCTGGAAATAAGGCACGATATAGAAGTGGAAAAGGTGTACTCTTTCGGCGCGCCGATGATTACAACACACGGACACGCTTGCAGATTGCAGGCAGGTCACATAGCGAAAAAGATATACAACTTTATGCTTGAGAAAGACGAAGTTACAGACGTGCCGACAGGTTTGCCGTTTTTCTATGACTATCAGCGAATAGGGAGGCTATTCTGGATTAACGTAAACAACGTGCCCGAAAAGGCATACACTACAACAAAGTACAGGCGCATCACGCGAAACCCGCTAAAAAACTTCTGGTTTGAGAGGGTTGACGATCATGCGCCATTGCACTACTTTCGATGCCTGAGCAAGCTAAAAGTTATCGTTTAATCGCATCTGATAGAATAGAAGAGTTCAAATATTAAAAAGGAGCGTAGACGATGGAAGATTTATTAAGTTTGTGGCCGATTGCCTTGGTTATCATTGTGACTATTTTACTAAAGAAGAAAAATTCAAATAACGGGAATTTAGACTAGCAGTATTTCAGTATTTGAATTGTGTTAAAATTGAAAGGGATACAATGAGTGAAAAATTGAAATCACCAGAAAAACGAGTCGTCAATATTTACGATGGCGAAAAGTATAAGCTAGTAAGCACGCCAAAAGGTGACAAATACATTTTGGATTCAGGAGAAGAAGAAAATGAAGATGAAAAAAAACCACGGAAATGAGCCAACGCATATCAAGGCATCAATGGCAGGTAAGTCGATGGCGAAAAAGCTGAAGGCTGAAAGTATTAAGCCTGCACATAACAACATGGCAAAGAAGAAGTAAAACAATCGCCCGAACGCCTCTGATCCAAGCGCACTTTTCGGGCCTGTTTTATTATTACTACTATGCCGATTCAAAAAGTTAAAGGCGGGTTTCGTTACGGTTCACGCGGTAAAGTCTACAAGACGCGCTCAGAAGCAACGAAGCAAGCCAGGGCGATCCATGCGAGCGGATACAAGAAGCCAAAGCGACCCGGTAAGAAGAGAAGGACTTGATGCAAATTAAAGAAAAACCGTTGAAGGATTTGATACCGTATGCTAGGAATCAACGTAAGCATTCAGAGGATCAGGTTAAAAAAATCGCTTCAAGTATAAGAGAGTTCGGTTTTAAAAACCCCGTAATCGTAGACAAGGATATGTCCATAATCGCAGGGCATGGACGTTGCCTAGCGGCTGAAAAATTAGGTCTTGAAAAAGTGCCTGTGATTGTTGCCGATGATTTAAGTGAGGCGCAGGTTAAAGCCTACCGACTAGCGGACAATAGACTTCAAGATTTATCCGAGTTTGATATGGAATTAGTTAGTCTGGAGCTTGAAGAGTTGCAAGGGCTTGATTTTGATTTAGAGTTGACTGGTTTTGACGCTGATGAAATTGCGAGCGAGCCGATTGAGGGCTTGACCGATGAGGACGAAGTCCCAGAAGCACCCGAAGAGCCGAAAACTAAGCTGGGTGATATTTGGCTACTCGGTAATCATAGGGTTATGTGTGGGGATAGCACAGATGCGGAGCAGGTGGCAAAGTTGATGGATGGTAAAAAGGCTGATATGGTTTTTACTGACCCGCCTTATGGGGTAAGTTATGAAGGTGGTCATTTCCATTCGGGTGATGTAAATATTAAAAGAAAAAGGGAAAAACTAAAGAATGACGCTACTGAAGACATTTATTCAAGAGTAGTTCCGGTTATATGTCAATTTTGTGATGGCCCCATCTATACTTGGTATGCCGACTCTAAGCCACTTGCCTTGTATAGTGCTGTTTATGAATTTGGTGAAATACACGCGCTCATTATTTGGCACAAGACAAATGCAAAATATGCGGCAATGAACGCTCAATATAAACAAAGACATGAACCCTGCTTATATTGGAAACCAAAAGGCAAAACTCTAAAATGGTGTGGCCCTACTAATGAAGCCACTGTCTGGGAAATAAAGAGGGACTCTAAAAATGATTACCATCCTACGCAAAAACCCACAGCACTAGCAGAAAGGGCAATAGGAAATCATAAGGCTGAAAACTGCCTTGATTTATTTCTCGGCTCAGGTTCCACACTAATCGCCTGTGAAAAAACAGGGAGAACTTGCTATGGAATGGAGCTTGATCCAATTTATTGTGATGTGATTGTAAAGCGATGGGAGGATTTTACAGGGAAAAAGGCGGTTTTAAGTGAAGCGTAAAGTCGGCAGACCAAGAAAAGTTATAGATTGGAGCCAGGCTGAAAAGCTCGCCTCGCTTCATTGCACAGGTGAAGAAATAGCTTCATTCCTGGAAGTTGATTATGACACTTTGAACTCAGCAATCAAGAGAGAATTTGACTGCAATTTTTCGGAATGGTATAAAAAAAATAGCGCCAAGGGGAAAATTTCATTGCGCCGAAAGCAGTTTGAACAGGCGCTTTCTGGTAATACTTCACTTCTGATCTGGCTCGGCAAACAATGGCTAGGTCAAACAGACAAGATCGAAAACGACTCTGGCACGCAAATAAACATCGACGCGGATTTTTTCAGTAACTTGAAAAACAACAACAACGACAACAAAAACGACGAGTAACTAAAACTATGTTATACTAAAAGCACGTTTTTCATTCCTTTCGTCTAAAAGCCTCGGTTATGTTTTCCAGCCGGGGCTTTTTTCATTATCTTGAGTCACCAACAATCGTTTGTTGACTGCACAGAGGTTTTAGCCGTTGAACCAGCTTTTGCAAATCAACGGTTTTTTTCGTTGTGATAGAATTAACTTTGTTTTCACTTCAAGAAAGGTTAAGTCATGCAAATCGTGCGAAACATTTTTCTATTCATCATTTTTTCAACAATCGACTTCTCAGCGCCATCGAATGATTACATTCACGAGATAGCGAAAGGAAGTTACGGCTCAAAGAAAAGCTTAATTCACCTTCACGGTATCAATCGCACTACTTCTACAACCGAAACAATCTGGAGCCAGGGCGGTGAGTACAATTGGCTCGATACCGCTACACTTGTCGAACTTTCAAGTTCTGACAATTCGGACGCGGTTACAATTACGATAACCGGGCTTGATTCAAGCTACGCTGTAACTTCTGAGAATGTGACCGTTTCAGGTAATTCAATTGTAACGAGCACAGTAGAGTTTTTGCGAATTAACAGCGCCGAGAACGCTACAGATACAGAATTTGACGGCGATATTTCAATAGCAATCGAGGGCGCGTCGTGGTCAAGCGGAGTGGCTCAAAATACTACAGAAGTTTTAGCTTTACTTGATGCACTGGATCAAAAAAGTTCAAAAGCTGTCTATACAGTTCCAGCAGGGAAAAAATTCATTATTTACGATATATTTTTATCATCTGACGATACAAATGAAGCTGAGTGCATTCTGTATATTCGCGAGTTTGGAAAGGTATTTATGCCTGAGTTTCGAGATATTATTTTTAAAACTCGTGGACTTGCTTCTACTAAAATGATTCCGATCATAGCGCCTGCAAAATCTGACATTGATTTACAGTGTATTCAAAGTTCAGGAAACGCGAAGATAAACGCCGAAGTTTTTGGGGTGCTTGAATAATGGCTAAAGTTCCAGAGCGCGTGAAAACGCAAATGAAAAAGAACGGGCTTGATGGCGTGAATAAACCGAAGCGCACTCCAAACCATCCCAAGAAGTCGCACGTTGTAATGGCGAAAGAGGGTGACAAGTACAAGCTCATTCGATTCGGTCAGCAGGGCGTTAAAGGTAGCCCACCTAAAAAGGGTGAGAGCGAAGCGGACAAGAACAGGCGCGCAAGCTTCAAGGCGCGCCATGCTCAGAATATCAAGAAAGGGAAGATGAGCGCGGCGTTTTGGAGTTCGAAAACGAAGTGGCAGTAATATCCTATAAAGCAAGCCCGACACTTTCAGCGTTCCACGCAGATGACAGCTTCATTCGTTGTGTGCGTGGGCCTGTTGGATCGGGCAAGTCTGTGGGTATGTGCTGGGAGTTATTCGGGCGAGCTTGCAGACAAAAGCCGAACGACAAAGGGATAAGAAAGACGCGCGCGGTTGTTATTCGCTCGACTTATCCAGAGTTGAAATCTACGACCATAAAAACGTATATGGATTGGTTTGGTGATATAACGAAAATCAAATACAATTCACCGATTGAAGCGGTAACGACTCTTCGCCTACCTGACAAGACGACTGTTGAATTGGAAATTTTCTTCGTTAGTGCAGACAAAGAGAAAGATATTAAAAAGTTTAAGTCGCTTGAAATGACTTTCATCTGGATCAATGAAGCATCGGAAGTTCCAGAGCACATCATTGACGTAGCGACACAGCGGCCCGGTCGATACCCTTCGATGCGTGACGGCGGGCCGACTTGGCGCGGTATTATTATGGACACGAACCCGCCTGATTTCGATTCGTGGTGGTACGAAGCGGAGAAAGCACCGCCGACTATCAACCTTCAAGACGGTACGGCAGAGAGTTGGGGCTTTTTCATTCAACCGCCCGCGCTAATCAGGCAGGTAGACAAAAGCTACAAGCCGAACCCTGATGCAGAAAACATCGAGAACTTAGACGGTGGCTATGACTATTACTTCCGCCAACTTTCAAAAAAATCTATGGAGTGGGTTAACGTCTTTATTCTCAATCGCATCGGCTCTATTTTCCCTGGCTCATTTGTCTATCCCGACTACAACCCAACTCCGACAGGAAACCACACAACGCGACGATATAACGAAAATTGCTCAAACTTAATATGGACGCACGACCAGAACTTTACGCCTCTTTCAAGCGCGATAATCCAACGCTACAAACAAAAGGACGGCGGTGGATACAAGGATTACATCATTGATGAGATTGTACTCGACAGTGCAGTGGCTAAAAACTCTGCTCTTGAGTTTATCGAGCGATATAAAGGCTATCGCGGAATGGTTGAGTTGTGCGGTGACGTTCGCGGGAATGTAGGCGCGAAGCATGGTCACACTTCTGATTTTGAATTGATAGAGAAAATGTTACGTGACGAGGGTTTTAGAGTTACAAACCGCGTGCCGACGACCAACGGCGCAATCAAAGACAGGCAGAACAGCTTGCGCGCCAGGTTATGTGATGCCGAAGGCGTTAGAAGGCTTTTTGTCAATCCTGAAACCGCGCCGATGGCAGACAAGTCTTTAGCTATGACGAAGTTAAAAGAGGGTAGCACGTACCAAGAAGAGGACGCGCGCTGGCAACACATCGGGACTGCCATCGGATACTATAGCGCCGTTCAATATCCAGTGAAGGGTAGCGTTCATACTCAGTTCAAGTGGGCAAGAAATTAAATTTGTTAGAATATAGGATATTCTCATAGGTAGGTTGTTTTATGAATAATGCAGGACGCGGAGCCGTTACGAATGACGGACATTTAATTGAAAGAAGTGGTGACATTGGTTCGATGGGTGCGCGTTCTTTAGCGTCTCCCGATATGATGCAAAAGACGCATCCCGATTTCCAAGATATGATAAAAGAAATCGAAATGATTGAGGATTTGCGCCAAGGGACAAGAAGGCTACGCGACAAGCATGATATTTACCTACCTAGATTTGAAAAAGAGGGGCAGATTGGATACCAGAGGCGCGTTGCACGCTCTTTTCTCTATAACATCTACGAGAGGGCAGAGGACAGTTTCATCGGTATCGCTACGCGCAAAGAGGCGCAGATTGAAAACTTCACAGGATCAGAAGAGGCGTTCTTTGAGAATATGGATGGAGAAGGATCGGGTTTAACTAATTTTATCGCGCAGTCATTGAAAAAATGCTTTGACGGTCACGGCGCGATATGGGTCGATTTTCCAAAAGGCGAGATAGCATCACGCCAGCCTGTTTTCCATTTGATTTCAGCCTCAAGCATTATCGACTGGAAATTTTCCGAGGACAGCGCGAGCAGGCTTTCATATATCAAGATGGTTTTCAAGAAGCGCACTTCTACGGGCGCGGATTCCAGCCAAGAGGTTAGAAAGTACATTGAACTTTTTCCAGGCTATTACAAGATAACGGAAGTTATCAGCGGTGGCGAAACAAAGCTTTTAGACGAGGGCGAGATAGTAAATTCGCAAGGCTCGATTATAGACTTTGTGCCTGTCATTCTTTTCTTTGGAAAGCGCCTGAGCGGTGGGGAATTGTATTCAAAACCGCCCATGATTGACTTGGCTTATCTCAATATTGAAATGTTTCAGATTGATAGCGACTTTAAAAATAGCTTGTCACTTTCTAACCTGCCTAGTCGAGTTTATACCGGGCTAAGCAAAGAGCAGGCTGAGGAAATGGGTACAATTGAAATTTCAATAGGTCACGCCGAAGCTTTACCCTCTGGGGCTGATGTGAAATATTTGGAATGGAAAGGGACGAGTCTACAGCTAACACGCGAAGTTATTGATGACACTGTAGAGCGTATGCTTGAGATGGCGCTTGCAATGCTAAAAAAGCGCAGTGGCACGCAAAAGACAGCAACAGAAGCGATGATAGATACAAACTCTGATTCGGGCTCGATAGCCAGGATGGTCGAAGAAGTTGAGACAGCGATTAACAAAGCGGTTCGTATGTCTTCAGTTTTCACTGGTATTCAAACGCAAGGAAAAGTCACATTGAATCGTGATTTCTACTCCAGCGTTGCCACGCCTCAAGAATTGCAGGCTATGCTACAGTATTGGGTTACAGGCGCAATCAGTAGACAGACGCTTTATCGTTGGATGGATCGAAACGAAGTCGTTAAAGATTTAGAAGTCGAGAGAGAGAAGGCTTTGATCGAGCAAGACGACCTTATGGAAAGTTTAGAAGATACGAATGGCTGAAAGTATTCTTGATGAGGCTGTGATGGCTGAATTGCTTTTGAGGCGCTACACGAACGCCAGCCTAAAAGAGCTTGAGGAATTGCTTGAGCTTTCCGAGGCGCGTATCATTGCCGACCTGCAACGCACGCAAAGCGAAAAGCCACGACAGCGACTTCGATTACTTCTAGCGCGAGTCAATGAATACTACAAAGAGCCGTTTGCAAATTTCCCGGACGCATTGAAAGAGGAAGTGAAAGAAGTCTCGGAGGTAGTACACGATAGCACCGCCTCAGTTCTACTATCGCATTCTAAAGAGTTGGGCGTAGCTCAATCAGGCGCGTCCTTTTTAGCCTTCACAGATATTCCAGAATCGGCAATTATGCGCGTCATAGATTTCAATAGACCATTAGCAGGCGGGCTACTTGTGAAGGATGAAATAGCACTCCAGAAGGCGCAGACTTTAAAACGTGTACGTGCTGAGATTGCGGACGGTCTTTTGCGCGGTATAGGTAACGAGGAAATCGCTAGAAACGTGAGGCGAGCAAGCGACAGGACAAGGCGCGCTTCACGCTCTATTGTACGTACAACAACGGCGGACGCAATGAACCGCGCAAGGGTTGAGGCAGAAAGCCAATTTGAAAGCATCGTGACTGGTTATGAATGGTCAAGTATTTTGGACGGGCGTACGACTTTTGGGTGCGCTTCGCTCAATGGGAAGATATTACCGAATCGCGAGGCGTTTGATAAATTAGTCGGGCGTTCTCCAGCCGTTCCGCGTCATGTCAATTGTCGCTCAATGATCCTACCACGTACCAAACTTTCAGATATTAGCGACGAAGAGGATAGAATTTTCGCGCTACATAACAAGAAGAAGGTTAGACACAGAGGCGAGCCACGCGAAACCAGTACGAAGTTCCAAGTGAAGGAAGCAGGTAAAATAACGCTTGATCGTGACAACTTAAAAGGCAATCAGTCGCTTTCTGATTTGTGGGCTCGCAAGATGGTAGACAGTGACGCGACTCGCGGTTTTATTCAGGATTATTTAGGGCCGACACGATACAAGCTTTGGTCTGAGGGTAAGGTTAACTTTCGCGATATGGTTGACTCAGATTTTGAGCCGTTGACAATCGCGCAGATTAAAAAAAGGTTGAGTAAATGACAATTTTTGGAAGAGAAGTTTTCGGCTTTTACCTGCCTTTTATTGGCTTCGCATACGTCCCATTTTTCGCCGATCAGCCTCACATCTACATGACAGAAGAAGAGATTCAAGATTGGGAGCGCGATCCGTGGTTCAGCGAAGTGTTTTTGATTACATGGTTCGATCACAGTTTTTACCTTTGGAATCAAGAGAAGTTTCAGCTTGAAGAAGAAGAATAGAGTCTGCAAAAAATGCGGTGAGGATCGACCGTCGAAGTTTTACAAAAAACGCCGTGATGCTGTTTGTCATGCTTGCTTGAAAAAAAGGCGAAATGAGCAGTACAAAGAAAGAACGCGATCAATCTGTACAAAACGTGCTTTCCTTACTCACATATTAAAATCTATCAAATACAGGGCAAGAAAAAAAGAGATATACTTCAAGCTGTCAATTGATGATGTGATGAACATTTTAGAACAGCAGGGCGGTCGGTGCGCCCTTACTGGCTACGAGCTAACTTATCAATTCACAGACAAGCCAAGCCCGTACAACATGAGCATAGACCGCCTTGATAATTCAGGCGGGTACACGCCGGACAATGTGCAGATAGTTACAACGTGCATTAACTACGCCAGGCATGAAATGAGCGTGCAGGAGTTTATAGACTTATGCGAACGCGTAGTTAGCTTTAATAGTACAAAAGCAAGAGTGTGATAAAATATAACTTGAATTTGTTTTAAGTTTATGCGTGATGCGTAGGCTTTGGGCGTGATGCCTTAAATTATTTTTAAATGTGGTTAGCTGTGATAGCTGGCTTTCATGGCGTGAAGCCAAAAAGGAGAGCAAAGAATGTCATTAGAGTACAAAATCAGCGACTTGGAAAGTGTAGAAGAAAACTTGCGCGGAATGTATCGCCAATCTGACGATGGTTACGTCCTAGACGTGACTGGTATACCTGCTCCGAAAGGTGACGGGGAAGGGCTTAAAAAAGCTCTCAGAAGTGAGCGAGAATTACGCGACAAGTACGAGCGAGATGCGAGGGAAAAAGCTTCAGCACTTGAGAAGTTAAACAAAGAACTTGAAGAAGCACGCAACAAGGGAGAATTTACGCAACAAGACTTCCAGAAGAAAGTCGATGAGATGGTTAAGGAAGTAGTGGAGCGAGATTTCAGCCCGAAACTTGCAGAGAAAGAGCGAATGCTACAAGAAAGCACGACAGCGCTGAAGGAGAAAATCCTACGTAGCGAGGTTGTATCAGCTATCAATGCCGAAGGCGGGATAGTTGAGAAGTTAGCACCGCATATTCTATCTCAGGTAGGTATCGAGTTGACCGAGGACGGTAGCGTAGTAACTTTCGTGAGAGACGAAAAAGGCGAGCCGAAGCGCGGGTCTTATGATCCAGAAACGGGTCAAGCCGACTATTTTAGCGTCCGTGACTTAGTGAAGCAGTACAAGGAAAATGAACTTTGGTCTAATGATTTTCGAAATCCAGCGTCAGGCGTTGGAGTTTCGCCAGGGATGACAAAGACGCGTGCAAGTGGCAAGCGTGACTTTCACGGCGAGTATGAGTTAGCAAGAAAAGAAAACAGGGCAGTTGACATGATGAGAATTAAGCGTGAAGCACACGCGAAGGGTGTCACTGTCGCGCATTGATAAAATTTTTTAAGGAGAAAATAAAATGGCAAATGTAAATTCTGTGACTTCGCAATTCAACGCACCTAATTTTATTGGTGAGTTATTTAAAATCGGTCAAAACCGAACAACTTTTTTAAACGCAATCGGTGGTATTGACGGGGCTAATCTCGTTCAATCCTCTAGTTTTCAGTTTCCTTTGAATCAGCAGTATTCATTAGAGACTGCATCACAGCCGGATATTTCAGAAACTGATTCCTTTACCGCACCCACCCCTACCACTTTCGTAAGAAGCCAAGACACAAACGTGTGTCAAATCTTCCAAAAGAAAATCAGCGTTTCTTACCAGAAGCAAAGCCATGTCGGCCTTGTTTCCGGCTTGGCAAATGTTGACGGTAGTCAGCCAGTTCGAAATGAGCGTGACTTTCAAGTTATGGCTAACTTGAAGCAGATGGCAGTTGAGATGGAATATACCTTCCTTGAGGGTACGTATCAGCTCGGATCTAATACTTCTACTAGCTATCAAACTCGCGGTATTGTTACCGCTTGCACAACTAACACTGTGGACGCATCAAGCGCGGCTTTTAGCAAGTCTTTGATGGATCAGTTGCTAAGAAGTATGTTTGACTCTGGTGCTGAAATCGAAAACGGTAACTGTATCATCTTCTGCTCTCCCATTATCAAGCAGGCTATTTCTGAGGTTTACGGACTACAGGAAAGACGTGACGGTGTTGGTGGCGTAGTAGTTAATACTGTGCTAACCGACCTCGGAGAACTTGAAGTGCGACTTACTCCATACATCACCGCTTCGACTTTGCTTGTTGCTGATGTTGAGAAGATTCGTCCTGTGGTTTGTCCAGTTCCTGGAAAAGGCTACCTTTTCGAGGAGGAATTGAGCAAAGCGGGCGCTTCTGAGGACTTGCAGTTGTATTCTCAAATGGGAATTGACTACAGCGCGGAAGAGTTCCACGGAACTATCACAAACCTGGCAACTAGCTAATCTGGAGGCAGAGAAATGAATGCATGGAAAGTTTTAATTTTCGCGATTGCTAGCCTGATGGTTAGCCATATCATCGACGTTCAAACCTCTGCCTATCAACCCGCTTCCGATATGATTGGGATTGAGCCTGCATTGCGGGCTCACCTCAACAGCGTGGAAAAGGGCATGATAGGAGATTTACAGTATTCAAGTCTTGGATCAGCTACTTCAAGCACCGCAACGATTAACGCAGGTATTAGCGCCGATGGCACTTATACTCGCTATATTCGCGTGGACTTGGACGATAGCAACGGCGTTCCCCACTACTGGTACAGCGCAGACGTTAGTGCGACAGTAACTTACACCAGCGCGAGCGGTGTGGTAGCTGTAACTAGCCCTGTTAATTTTATCGGTGGCAAAGGTGCGCTCAAGCTTGTTTATACAGGTAGCTGGGCGAATACTGATAGTTTGACGGTAACTTTGAATAGCACTTCAATTATGGGCTACACGGTTGCGACCGCGACCCATGTTGACAATTTGACCGACTAGGCTAGAGATAGCTGTATGGTTATGGGTGGGGTCTGCTCTTCGACCCCGCCTTTTTTAATTGCTGTATAATGTTGATGAAGAGCAAAAAGGAGAGCTAAAATGGCTAGAGTTAAATTTTACGGTAATGGGATGATTTGGGACGCTAAAAAGGATCGAGCGCTATTGAAATTCGAAAAGCACGCGGGCGGTTCTATGTATCTGGGCGCTTTGATTGTTGAGGATGACTATATCATTGAGCGCATGGAAGAATTGGGTTACAAGAAGCCGGAAAACGAAGGCGTTTTAAAAATGGGTGGATGGGAAGCGTTAGCAGAATCAGAAGCACCAAAAAAGCGCGGTAGAAAGAAGAAAGAAGCGGTCGAGGAATTGCCTACTGAAACCGAAAACGGCGAGACGGTAGAATAATTAGATTGATAGAGAGGTTGGCGCATGGCTCAGGTTTTTAATTCAGACGCAGGCGAGGCAACGAGTAATAGTTATGTGACTCTTGCCGAAGCTAACCAGTACATCGAAAATCGTTATGGGACTGGTTCAACTTGGACGACTTGGGACGCGCTGACCGATGCCCAGAAGCAGGAAAAGTTAATTCTGGGATGCGATTACATCGAGCAGAAATATAGCGAGAACTGGAATACAGGATATAGACAGGTAACGACACAGCGACTTTCTTGGCCTCGCCACGATGCTTACTACTATGAGAGCTACACGTACTTTCAGATAACAGACGTGCCACAGGAAGTTAAAGAAGCGCAGATAGAAGCTACTGTAGAGCTTATCAGCAACGAAACCGACCTATTGCCAAGCTATGACCGCTCAACCAAAAGCGAGAAGGTAGGTAGCTTGGAAGTCGTCTACATGGACAGCGCAGGCAATCTAAAGACGTTCCCGAAAGTTGTGGGCAGGTTGAGAAGATTGTTAACTAGCGGAATGCGGATGGTTCGGGGCTGATTTGTAACAAGAGGTATTGAGTATGAAGAATAGAAATAGCTGGACGATTTACGGCGTAGGGCAATATAAATGCGCTCGGAACGGTCACATTGTAGCGAGCTTTCCAGAAAACGGCGGGACTTTGGTTGTTTATAGCGAGAGCGTGAAAAACAGGCTTTTGGATGCTGGATGTAAATGCCCCGATGATATGGATGATGCGGAGTTTGAAGCGCTTGTTATAGAGCTAGGACTTAGCGAAGAGGTTGAAGAGGGTTAGTTATGCCGGGTGCGCTTGACTCAAGAATGCGAAACAGTGCGTTTCGAATGATTCGCAAGTACGGCAAGACGTTGACGTATACCGCTGTGACTTCTGCTGGTTATACTTCCGGTAGCGGGTTCGGTTCTGAATCGACAAGCGACACAAGCGTTATCGGTGTCATTCAGAAAATCGAGGCGAATTTGATCGACGGTACGAATATCCAGCGCGGTGACTTGAGAGTTATGATTGACGCGCTAACGCTCGACACAAACAGCATCACACCAAGCCAAGAGGATCGAATGACTATCGACTCTGATATTTACAAGATAACGATGATTGAGCCAGAATACAGTGGTGAGTTAGTAGCGTATTACACCTTTTTTATACGTAAAGGGCAATAGAGTAATGGCTTACAATCAGGCAAACGCGAGAATGGCGAAGTCGTTGAAAGCTTTCAAAGCTGGGCTTGATAAGTACAAGAAAGTTTCGGGATTGAGCATCGAGGGTACGATAAATGAATTGACCATGTTTATATACCGCGAAATCGTTGAGGGTACGCCACGCGATACAGGACGGGCTAGAATGTCATGGATAGCCGACAAGATGCAAACGAAGCGCATCAACTACCTACCTGCTGAGAAGAAGCGAGCAAAGAAGGGTCAGACGCAGGAGCGTTACAGCGAAGCAGAGATTGAATTGCATATTAGAAGCGAGCTAGGCAAGTTTGAGAAAGCCGACCTGGAGAGAATGCAAAAAGAATACAAAAACGTGATTTACACGAATCTAGTATATATGCCCCGATTGAACGATGACGGACACAGTAAGCAAAATCAGAAGTTTGTCGAGCAGGCTATTGACAAAGCAACACAGCGAATGAGAATGATGATTGATAAAGCGGTCAAGGACGCAGAGAAAAGGGTTAAATAATGACTACCTATGCAACAGCTACGGAAGCGATTTACGACTACTTTATTGACAACTTCACAGGAGTAAATACTGCGACAAATCTTGCTGTAGGAAGTAACGTCGATTTCACTCCACCAGCGAATCAGGCGTATATTCAAATCAATGTCTTGCCAGGCAACGAAATACAGACAAGCATGGGCACGCAAGCAAACTTTCAAAATAGCGGGCTTTTCGTTGTTGATATTTTCACTCCTGCGAACGCTGGTGACGTTTCCGCAAAAACTTTGATGCAAGAAGTACACAACCTTTTCAGGTTTAAACGGATCAGC